>ERZ1034939.210-NODE-210-length-41672-cov-14.948338_pt1 | contig 41672 bp, 37 predicted proteins | sample MGYA00520626_ERZ1034939 | MGnify/ENA primary metagenome ERZ1034939 (study PRJEB33766, sample SAMN09781751) | gut metagenome | biome: gut microbiome | host: Homo sapiens | place: Madagascar | study: EMG produced TPA metagenomics assembly of the PRJNA485056 data...
GATATTTTTAAAATAATAAATGAAGACCAAAAGGAGCAGGTGCTCTCTGGAATACTTCTTCTTCACAGGGGGTGGAAGAAGATTGTTCTTCGTATAATTATTGATCATGGTCTTGGTCAGGATCTTATCATCCGGGTAACGTTTGGTCGAAGCCAACTGTTCATCCATAAAAGTAGTTACTTGATCCATGTAAAGATCAATATTCGGAACATCGCCGGGATGCACATAACTTAAAGAAGAAAGTTCTCCTAAAATGCTGTTTAACAGATTACTTGTATCTATATTCATGTTATCACCTCAATACATTTATTATATAGTATTTAAAACTAGATAGCAAGCAAAAGATAAGAAGGCCGGAAAATGTAGTTGACAAACAGGAACGTGTGTTTGATAATGGGAATACATTTACAGATATCTTTATAACTTTAAAGGAGTGGAAAGATGAGCATTTATGATAAATTAAATGAACCACAGAGAGAGGCTGTTTACCACACGGACGGCCCTCTTCTGATCCTTGCCGGAGCCGGTTCAGGAAAAACAAGAGTTCTGACGCACAGGATCGCATATCTGATCGGTGAACGTGGCGTGAACCCATGGAATATTCTTGCAATCACATTTACGAACAAAGCGGCAGAAGAGATGCGCCAGCGTGTGGATAACCTTGTCGGTTTTGGAGCAGAAAGTGTATGGGTGAGCACATTTCATTCTGCATGTGTGCGTATTTTAAGAAGGTTTATTGACAGATTAGGGTATGAGAATCATTTTACGATATATGATACAGATGATCAGAAGACATTAATTAAGGAAGTCTGTCGGAAAGTAGATGTGGATACGAAAGTGTTTAAAGAAAGAAGTCTGCTTTCAGCAATTTCATCTGCCAAGAATGAGATGATCCTTCCGGATGAATTTGAACTGAATGCCGGAGGAGACTTTGCTAAGATGAAGATTGCTAAGGTTTACCGCGAGTATGAGGCGCAGATGAAGGCGAATAATGCGCTGGATTTTGATGATCTGCTTGTAAAGACAGTACAGCTTTTGCAGACACAGCCGGATGTGCTTGAGAGTTATCAGGAAAGATTCCGCTATATTATGGTAGATGAATATCAGGATACAAATACAGTTCAGTTTCAGCTGGTAAGCCTTCTTGCAGGAAAATATAAGAATCTTTGTGTCGTTGGAGATGATGATCAGTCAATCTACAAGTTCCGTGGAGCGAATATCCGAAATATTCTTGACTTTGAGCATGAATTTCCGGATGCAAAGGTGATCAAATTGGAGCAGAACTACAGATCTACAGGGAATATTCTGAATGCAGCGAACAGTGTGATTGCGAATAACCGTGGAAGAAAGGAAAAATCACTTTGGACGGAGAACGGAGAAGGCGAACTGATTCGTCTGCGTCAGTTTGATACTGCGTTTGATGAGGCAGATTTCATTGGAGAAGATATCAAAAGTGCTGTCAGACAGGGTGGTTCCTATAATGACAGTGCAGTTCTTTATCGTACGAATGCACAATCCCGTCTGCTGGAAGAGAAGTTTATTGCCGTGAATATTCCTTATAAGATTGTCGGTGGAGTGAATTTCTATGCGAGAAGAGAGATTAAAGATCTTCTTGCTTATCTCAAGACAATCGACAATGGACGTGATGATGTTGCGGTTAGAAGAATCATTAATGTCCCAAAGAGAGGAATCGGTCTTACAACAATTAACCGGATTCAGGAGTCTGCGACAGAACGTGGAATTGGGTTTTATGAGGCTTTACTGGCACCGGGGCTGATCGCAGGAGTGGGAAGAAGTGCAACAAAACTGGACTCTTTTGCGGCATTGATCGAGTATTTTAAGACGTTGGCAGAAGAGATGAGCATCACAGATCTTTTACAGGAAGTGATTGAGAAGACAGGATATATAGAAAGCCTTGAAAATGAAGATAAAGAAGAGGCGAAAACAAGAAAAGAGAATATAGATGAGCTGATCAGTAAGGCGGCAACTTATGAGGAAAGTTGTCAGGATAAAGATGAAAAGGCAACATTGAGTGGATTCCTTGAAGAAGTTGCTTTGGTTGCGGATATTGACAGTCTGGATGAAGACCAGGAATATGTTGTTCTGATGACTTTACATAGTGCAAAGGGACTTGAATTTCCACGTGTTTATCTTGCAGGGATGGAAGATGGACTTTTCCCGGGATATATGAGTATTAATGCGGGAGACAGAGAAGAACTGGAAGAAGAGCGAAGACTTTGTTATGTTGGAATCACAAGGGCAGAGCAGGAACTGACTTTGACAAGTGCGCGCAGAAGAATGGTGCACGGTGAGACACAGTACAATCCGATGTCAAGATTTGTGAAAGAGATCCCGAGGGAACTGCTTGATACAGGAAACAAGAAGTTTACTCAGGAGACGGAGATGCCAGCACAGCAGAATACATATGCACGTGCCAGAGAAGCATTTCGGGCACAGGCATTCGGAGGAGCATTTGGCGGAATGGCACCTGCGAAGAATCAGGGAACGAGTAAGACAGTTACAGGAAGTCAGGCACTGGCATCCCTGCAGAAGGGCAGTCAGCTGGCAGCAGGTGGAAATGGTCCACTTGGTTATGAGGTCGGAGACCGGGTACGTCATGTGAAATTTGGGGAAGGAACAGTAACGGATATCAAAGAAGGCGGACGAGATCACGAGGTTACGATTGAATTTGACAGTGTCGGAACACGCAAGATGTTTGCAAAATTTGCCAAGCTTGTAAAGGTATGAGAAAGTTATAAAAAAATGATAAATCAGTAGTAATATGAATCGTCAGGTGTTATAATAAACACAGATTATCTGTCACCACAAAAGGTGAAGAAAGGACGTGTTAATATGAACAAGAGAATAGAAGACATCATTGCAGAAACAAGATTGAACGAGATTCTTCATAAGAATGAGGCTGAGAAGCAGAAGAACACAGTAATCTGGACACTGGCTATCATCGGAGCAGTAGCAGCAGTAGCTGCAATCGCTTATGCAGTATATCGTTTCGTATCACCGGATTATCTTGATGATTTTGAAGATGATTTTGATGACGATTTTGATGATTACTTCAGCGAGGATGATCAGGTATAATTCTTGAGTGAATTGCAAAAGTGCAGACAGGGTGTGAGAAGAAACCATCCTGTCTGTTTTTCTGTTAAAAATAGATTAGAATTGATAGGAGAAAAGGATGAAAAAAGGTCAGATCTACGAAGGGATTATTGAACGTGTAGATTTCCCAAACAAGGGGATTGTATTTGTTCCGGAGGAAGAACAGTATGTTATTGTGAAAAATGGGATTCCGGGACAGAAGATCCGTTTTATGATAAACAAGTTTAAAAGAGGAAATGCAGAAGGAAGACTTCTTGAAGTGTTGGAGAAATCTCCATTAGAGACAAGAGAGCCGGTCTGCAGTATCTTTCCTGCCTGTGGTGGCTGTATGTATCAGACGATGCCATACGAAGAACAGGTGAAGATGAAAGAAGGGCAGATCCGCAGAATCATGGATCCGGTAGTAAAGGGCGAGTATCTTTTTGAGGGTGTGAAGCACAGTCCGAAGGAATTCCATTATCGTAACAAGATGGAATTTTCTTTTGGAGACGAATTCAAAGATGGTCCGTTATCTCTGGGTCTTCATAAAAAAGGAAGTACTTATGATGTACTGACGGCAGGAGACTGCCAGCTTGTTCATGAAGATATGGATAAGATTCTTCTCTGTGTGCTGAATTATTTCAAAGAAAGAAATGTAAGTTATTACAAGAAAATGCAGCATGTCGGTTATCTCCGCCATCTTCTTCTGAGACGAGGCGATACAACAGGCGAGATTCTTGTGAATCTTGTAACGACAACGCAGGAAGAATATGACTTAACTCCATTAGTAGAAGAACTTCTAGCGTTAGAATTAGAAGGTAAGATTGTTGGAATCCTTCATATATTGAATGATTCTCTGTCCGATGTCGTGAAGAGTGATGAGACAAGAATTCTTTATGGACAGGACTTCTTTTACGAGAAGCTTCTCGGATTGGAATTCAAGATCACACCATTTTCCTTCTTCCAGCCAAACTCAAAAGGTGCAGAAGTGCTGTACGAGACTGTAAGAGAATACATAGGGGATATTGATAATCAGGTTGTATTCGATCTGTTCAGCGGAACAGGAACAATCGGTCAGGTACTTGCTCCGGTTGCGAAGAAAGTGATCGGTGTTGAGATTATTGAAGAAGCAGTCGAGGCGGCAAAAGAAAATGCTGTCCGAAATGGACTTTACAATTGTAAATTCATTGCAGGAGATGTGTTTAAAGTGCTTGATGAGATTGAAGAGAAGCCGGATGTGATCGTACTTGATCCGCCGAGAGACGGAATCCATCCGAAGGCACTCCCGAAGATCTTGAATTATGGGGTGGATAAGATTGTATATATTTCCTGTAAGATGACCAGCCTGGCACGTGATCTGGAGATGATGCAGCTGGCGGGATATCGTGTGGAGAAGATGACGGCGGTGGATCAGTTCTGTGAGACGGTGCATTGTGAGGTTGTGTGCCTTTTGAGCAGACAAAAACCAGAGCATTCTAAATAATATATCTGATTTTGCAGAAGAGAAGGAACTTATGAATAAAGAAAAAGAAGATATGATTATGTATACGACAGAGGATGGTCTGACGAAAGTTGAAAATACTTTTGATGGTGATACAGTCTAGCTGTCTATTGATTAGATGGCAGAATTGTTTCAGAGAGATAAATCAACCATTTCCAGACATATAAAAAATATATTTACAGAAGGTGAATTACAGCGGGATTCAGTTGTTGCAAAATTTGCAACAACTGCTTCTGATAGATGAACGGATAACTCATAACATTTTCTACACTGCAATAATGAGGGCGCAGAATAAGTTGAAAATTTACTGGACACCTGAAGTTGAGCATAAGGTGCTTACCAGTATAAAGCCTCGTGATATCAAGAAAGATGTAGGCATTTTGAGGAAATACTTATTGCAGTAGGAGTTTAAGGAGGCACTTAATGAAAGGTTCAGAATGTAGATTAATAGAATATATGGAAGGCTCAAAGAAACGCTTTATTATTCCTGTCTATCAGCGCAACTATGATTGGAAGACAGAAAACTGTAAGCAGCTTTACGATGACCTTGTAAAGGTAATAAAAAATAACAGAAGAAGTCATTTTTTTGGGAGCCTTGTCTCTGTTTACGAACCTTCTGGAAGAAATACTGAGTTCCTTGTAATTGACGGACAACAACGATTAACAACTGTGTCATTGCTATTTTTGGCGATGTATAATTTAATATCTAATGGCATTACTGTACCAGAAGATGCATCTCTTGGAAAGCAGATTTATGAAGACTTTCTTGTTGATAAATATCAAACACAGGATACGCGTATAAAATTGAAGCCTGTTAAAAATGATCAGAAAGCATTTGGAAAGCTCTTTGATAGTGAGGATGAGCATATCAGAGAATCAAATCTGACTATGAATTATAATTATTTTTATGACAGAATCCAGAAGCAGGAAATCACAATTGACCAGCTTTTTGATGCTATATGCAGCTTAGAAATAATCAATATTACTTTGAACAATGAGGATAATCCTCAGCTTATTTTTGAGAGTCTTAACTCTACGGGGCTTGACTTGAGTGAAGGAGATAAAATCAGGAACTTTATTTTGATGGGGCTTCCAGCAAAAGAGCAAGATGAGTATTATGAAAAGTACTGGAATCGCATCGAGGAATGTACAAAATACGATGTAAGCTCATTTGTAAGAGATTATCTTAGTGTTAAGCAGCTTGTTATCCCTTCTCAGAAGAAGATTTATATCAGCTTTAAGGAGTATGTGGAGCTATCATTATTGGGAGTAGAAGAACTACTTAAAGATTTGCTGGCTTATGCAAAACGATATGAAATCTTATTAAATGGAAATACAAAGAATAAGGCATTGGATTCTTGTATTAATAGATTGAATCGATTGGAAACAACAGTAACCAGACCGTTCTTTCTTGAGGTATTGCGTTTAAATAATGAAGGTAAATTGGACGTTTCTCAAGTAACAGATATATTTCTGATTACAGAAAACTATCTGTTCAGAAGAACTATTTGTGACCTCCCTACCAATGCTTTGAACAAAATATTTTTGAAGCTTCATCGAGAAATCATCAGATATGATGGTACTGATGCAAATTATGTAGAAAAGTTCAAGTATGCACTTCTTTCTAAAAAAGAAAAGGCTCGTTTTCCGGATGATGATGAATTTGCTACACAATTTACTGAAAGACAAGTTTATCAGATGAATAGCAAAAACAAGATTTATATTTTAGAGCGTTTAGAGAATTATGGTACTGCAGAAGACAAAGACGTATATAGTCATTGTGATGATGGAACATATTCTATTGAACATATTATGCCACAGCATTTAACTCCAGCATGGGTAAAGGCATTAGGTGATGATTACGAGCAGATTCATGAAACTTGGTTGCATAGAATTGCCAATCTTACATTGACTGCTTATAACTCAAAATATAGCAATAGTAGTTTTGCAGAAAAGAAAACCATGAAAAATGGCTTCGAAGATAGTGGTATTCGCATGAATACATATATTGCAAAGAAAGAAAAGTGGACGCTTACAGAATTAGAAGAGCGTAATCAATACCTTATGGGACGTGCTCTTGAAATATGGTTAACTCCATCAACTGAATTTAAACCGGAGGAAAAACAACTTGACTCATATACGCTTGATGATGATGCTAATTTAAGTGGAAGATTGATTGCACGCTTTAGCTATAAGAATACAGAACAGCCAGTAACAAGCTGGGTAGAAATGTTCCAGAAAGTGCTGCAGATTCTATATGCTGAAGATAAAAATGTTATTACAAAACTTGCAGCATCTAAAGAAGATAATATCGCATTACACTTCAGCATGAACGAGACCGATTTTACTAAGAGTGCCGAGATAGGCGATGGTATTTATGTGTGGACGAATACAAGTACACAAAGCAAATTATCTGTATTGAGTAGAGTGTTCAAGTTGTATGACGCTGACCCAACCGATTTAGTATTCTATCTTCGCGATGAAAATGAGGGCGTTGAAGATGAAGTCGGCACAAGATATGAGCTTCGCAGAAAATACTGGACATATGCTCTAGATTATGTAAAGAAGACTCACGGAGAAGGTGGTTCATTTTCCAATGTTAATCCATCGAAAGAAAACTGGATTAATGGGTTCTTTGGAATCAGTGGTTTTAGTTTGTGTTGCGTGGCAAATTATGATTCTGCAAGAGTTGAGTTGTATTTTGGCAAAGCAAAGAAAGAAGATAATAAGAAAGCTTTTGATGCTGTAATTCTTCATAAGGATGCAATTGAAAATTCATTAGGAGTGAAATTGATTTGGAACCGAGGAGATGATATTAAATCGTCGAAGATTTCTTATCAGATTAATAATGTAAGCATTGAAAATGAAACAGACTGGCTTCAGATGGCAAAATTCCATGCTCATTGGAGTAAGAAATTCTATGATGTTATAGTGCCATATTTACGCTAAATGAATTTTGAATAAGGAGGGAATCTTATTTGAAAAAGAAAAAAGACGAAGTAACCATCCGTTCCAGTGCTGCAGAATACCTGACCTATGTTGCCTCTGTGGGGGAACAGCAGGACAGTATTGAGATGCGCTATGAGGATGAGAATATATGGCTGACACAGAAAATGATGGCAACATTATATAGTGTTGGTTTGCCAACGATAAATGAACATATTAAAAAGATTTATGCTGATAGTGAACTAGAAGAGTCTGCAACTATTCGGAATTTCCGAATAGTTCAAACCGAAGGTTCCCGTCAGGTGACTCGTGATACAAAGCATTATAATCTTCAAATGATTATTGCGGTTGGATTCAAGGTGAATAATGAGCGAGCTGTACAATTTCGTAAGTGGGCCAATGGTATTGTCAAGGACTACACTATTAAAGGCTGGGTTATGGATGATGAACGTCTGAAAAATGGTGGATCTGTGCTTACAGTAGAATACTTCGACCGTTTGCTTGAGCAGATTCGTGAGATTCGTTTGTCTGAGCGTAGATTTTATCAGAAGATAACAGATATCTATGCTACAGCTCTCGATTATGATCGAACAGCAAAAACAACAAAGCAGTTCTTTGCAAAGGTTCAAAACAAGATGCATTATGCGGTTCGTGGACATACAGCAGCGGAGTTGATTTATGAGCGAGCCGATGCAGATAAGCCTCATATGGGATTAACCACTTGGGCAGCAGCACCGGAAGGAAAGATCGTAAAAAGCGATGTGAGCGTTGCGAAGAATTATCTTTCAGAGAAAGAAATGCGTTCACTGGAGCGTATTGTATCTGCTTATCTGGATTTGGCAGAGGACCGGGCAGAACGTCATATTCCAATGACGATGGAGGATTGGTCAAAGCGACTGGATCTATTCCTGATGGCTGATGACAGAGAGGTTCTTCAAGATGCAGGCAAAATCACTGCTGAGATTGCCAAGGCAAAAGCTGAAACCGAATTTGAAAAATATCGTGTCATTCAGGACAGATTATTTATGTCTGATTTTGATAAGTACATGTTGGAACTGGAAGAGAATGCGAAGAAGTAGTAGCCTCGCCATTAAAATTTTCAGCTTGCCAAGGTCGAGTGCATGGGAGTTGCTTTCCTGCTTCTTTATATATAGCAACAATAAATCCGAGAATGTCAGAATCCCATTTTTGATTTCTGATTTCAGAATAATTAAAATTTCTCATTCCCTTACCTCACTTTCTTTCCTTTAAAATATAACTTGAAATAAGGGAAAAACAATACATTAAGAGAAAATTCCCTTAATATTATCTTTGATTAAGGGGAAAATATACATAGATTAGATAAATAAAATGCCTCTGTCATCATATACAAAAGCACCGATTCATTAAAAAATGTCTCTTAATGAATGTGCGAGGGCTGTGGAAATATAACTACTTATGTGGTATGATTTAAAAATCAACCAATATTGATAAATTATATTTTGACAAAGGAGCGCTTAAAATGAGACAGACCCAGAAACCTCGAATTGTAAATCTTTTGATGCTTACGGTTGCCGGAATGATAAACGCTTTTGGCATTACACTTTTTATGACACCAGTCAAATTATATGACAGTGGTATTTCAGGAACATCTATGTTACTTGAACAGATAACCCCCTCGTACTTATCGTTGTCATTATTCTTGCTGATTCTGAATGTTCCATTATTTCTTGTGGGATTAAAGAAGCAGGGCGGCCTCTTTACATTCTATGCAATCTACACAGTTGGGATTTATTCATTATTTGCCTGGCTTATCACAGACATCTTCCCGATTGATGTCAGTATTGCTTCGCCGCTTGCGGGAACAGATTTACTGTTATGTGCGCTGTTTGGAGGTGTGATCTCCGGAATCGGAAGCGGTCTTGCGATTCGCTATGGCGGTGCGATGGATGGTATCGAAGTTATGGCGGTTATTTTTGCAAAACGTGCAGGCGTTACAGTAGGAACATTTGTTATGGTATATAATATTATTTTATATATTATCTGTGGATGTGTACTTCAGAGCTGGGTGCTTCCATTGTATTCGATCGTTGCGTATTCCGCAGCATTGAAGACGGTTGACTTTATTGTAGAAGGTATCGACAGAGCAAAGTGTGCAATTATTGTGACAGAGTGGCCACATGAGATATGTAAGGTGTTGACTGAAACATTTGGAAGTGGTATTACGCGCGTCAGTGCAAAAGGAGGATACTCTAATCGAGATAAAGCGATGTTGTATTTTGTTGTCAATAGATACCAGGTGATTCGGATGAAGGACATTGTTCATGATATTGATCCGGCCGCATTTATTATAATCAGTGAGGTGGCGGATATCTTTTCAAGTAATAATGAATAGAATACATCACTCTGTAAAAGAAGTTATAAGGTAAGCTAACAGATCGGTATAGCTTGTTAAAAATATATCAAAATCACATTGTTATTTTCCTTAAGATGTGTTATATTATATTTTAGTTGTGAATCGGAAAAATTAGGAGGAAAAAACAATGAACTTAAGAGAAAAATACGGTGAGTGGGGGATCATCCTTGGAGCAACAGAAGGAGTTGGAAAAGCATTTGCAGAGAAAATCGCATCTGAGGGAATGAGTGTTGTCCTGGTAGGAAGAAGAGAAGAGAAACTTCAGGAGCTTGGAAAGAGTATCAGCGAAACATATGGTGTGGATCACATGGTTATCCGTGCAGATTTTGCACAGTCCGACTGTACTGACAAGATTTTTGAAGCAACAAAAGACCTTGATATGGGATTCATGAGTTATGTTGCATGTTTCCATACATTTGGAAAATTGCAGGATACTCCATGGGAGAAGCATGAGCAGATGATCAATGTTAATGTTATGACATTCTTGAAATGCTTCTATCATTACATGGGAATCTTTGCAAAGCAGGATCGTGGAGCTGTAATCAATGTGTCTTCTTTGACAGCAATCAGTAGTTCACCATATAACGCACAGTATGGTGCAGGAAAATCTTACATTAAGAAACTGACAGAAGCTGTGGCAGCAGAATGTGAGAGTACAAATGTAGACGTTGAGGTTATCACGTTAGGAACAACAATTACACCAAGTTTGTTAAGCAATCTTCCAGGCGGTCCAGCAGGAGAAACTGTTATGAAGGCAGCTATGACACCGGAAGCTTGTGTAGAGGAAGCATTTGACAATCTTGGCAAATCTCTTTCTGTTATTGCAGGTGATCACAATAAAGCAAATGTTCATAATTGGCAGGCAAATAAAACAGATGATGAATATATCCGTTATATGGGTTCATTCTATTCTAACAACTAAAAAATCAGATTTTAGATGAATCATCTTTCAGTGATTATAGTAGCTGTTTCTCTGAGTAGGGGAAGCAGCTATTTTGTTTATGGGAAATATATAACTTTAAGTATCTTTAATGATAACGATATGGTAAGATGAAGTTAAGAAATAGGAGTTTAATAAAAATGTAGAAATATAATGGGAATAAAGACTCGTTTTCGGTAATATTCTGAAAAGAGTCTTTTTTTTCTAAAAAAATATAATACCTATTGACATAGTAGGTTTATAGGGTATATAATCCGATTCATGAACTGAAAGGAGAATCGAGAAGATGAAAAAGAATTTATTCAAAAAGTTAGTAACAGGAGTTTTAGCCACATCATTAGGAGTAGTTGCTTTGACAGGATGCGGAGCCGAAAAGACATCCGATAAAGGAAATCAGGCTTATCGAACATTAGATGAAATTAAAGAAAGTGGCGAAATTAATATTGGAGTTTTCTCTGATAAAAATCCATTTGGTTATGTAGATGATAATGGGGATTATCAGGGCTATGATGTATATTTTGCAGAACGTCTTGGAAAAGATCTTGGTGTAAAGATCAATTACGTGTCCACAGAAGCGGCAAATCGTGTTGAGTATTTAGAGACAGGGAAGGTGGATGTCGTTCTTGCTAATTTCACTGTTACAGACGAACGTGCTGAAAAAGTAGATTTTGCACTTCCATATATGAATGTAGCACTCGGCGTAGTGTCTCATGAGGATCATGTAATCACAAGTCTGGATCAGATTGGAGCAGATGACCAGGTAATTGTAATTTCAGGAACTACAGCAGAGACTTATTTGGAACAGAATGAACCGGACATTAAACTTCAGAAATTTGATACTTATGCAGCAGCAAAGACAGCATTTGAGAATGGAACAGGTGTTGCATGGGCGAACGATAACACAGAGGTTATTGCTTATGCGAAAGAGAATCCGGGATATGTAGTCGGAATTTCATCTCTTGGAGATCAGCAGAGTATTGCACCGGCTGTAACAAAAGGTAACAGCACATTACTTGACTGGATCAATGATGAAATTGAGAGCCTTGGAGAAGAAAACTTCTTCCATGCAGATTATGAGGCAACATTGCTTGATACTTATGGTGCAGATTACGAAGATACATTAGTGATCGAAGGCGGTGCAACAAAATAACATGGATTTTGATGTAATAGTTGAGTATATGCCAATGTATGTCAAGGCATTTTTCCTGACAGTTAAAATAGGATGGATAGGAATTGTTTTATCTCTGGTGATAGGAATTGTTGCAGCATTTATTTTGCATTTTAAAATTCCGGTTTTAGCACAGGTGGTTAAAGTGTATGTGGAAATCTTCCGAAACACACCACTTTTAGTACAGTTATTCTTTATCTATTTTGGACTCCCAAAGGTTGGATTGTCTATATCTGCGGAAGTATGCGGAGCTGTAGGATTAGGACTTTTAGGCGGAAGCTACATGGCAGAGAGCTTTCGAAGCGGATTGGAGGCAGTGCCGGTGCTGCAAATGGAATCAGCACTGGCATTGGGAATGAACCGGATGCAGATGTTTCGGTCGGTGATTCTTCCACAGGCGTTTTCTATCAGTGTACCGGCAATTGTTGCAAATATTATCTTCTTATTAAAAGAAACCAGTGTATTTTCAGCAATCAGTCTGATGGATCTGATGTTTACTGCAAAGGATCTGATCGGACAATATTATAATACGACAGAGTGTCTGGTTATGCTTGTAGGATTTTATATTATTATGTTGTTTCCGGTTTCTGCTCTTGGAACCCTGGTTGAGCACAAAGCAAGATATCGTATGTTTGGAGATTGATAAGATGGGATTTGAGATTTTATTAAAAGGAAATAATATGATCCGGCTTTTGCAGGGAGTCTGGGTAGCACTTCGAATCAGCCTGATATCAGTTGTGCTCAGTATGGCACTTGGAATTTTATTAGGAATGATCATGACATCAAAAAACAGGATTATTCAGGCAGTTACCAGGGGTTATCTGGAAATCGTGCGTATCATGCCACAGCTGGTACTGTTATTTATTGTGTATTTTGGAGCTACCAAGGCAATGGGAATCAATATGGATGCAGAAACCGCGTCAATCATTGTATTCGTATTCTGGGGAACAGCAGAGATGGCGGATTTAGTTCGAGGATCTCTGCTCAGTGTTCCGAAGATTCAGTATGAGAGTAGCGAAGCGCTGGGACTTGACCAGAGACAGACTTATCAATATGTGATTATTCCGCAGATTATTCGACGGATGATTCCGCTTTCAATCAACTTGATCACTAGAATGATCAAGACAACAAGTCTTGTTATGATGATCGGAATCGTGGAGGTGCTCAAAGTCGGACAGCAGATCATAGAAGCAAACCGAAAGACTGCTCCAAACGCAGCGTTTGCAATATTTGCAACGGTTCTTCTTCTGTATTTTATTGCATGCTGGCCGATCAGCTGCCTTTCAAAATATCTTGAAAAACGATGGGAGAACTGATATGGATGAAATATTACACATCAAAAATCTAAGTAAACGCTATGGAGATACAAATGTGTTGAAAAACATAAATATTTCTGTGAAAAAAGGAGAAGTGGTTGTGATTATCGGCCCTTCTGGATGTGGAAAAAGTACGCTGCTTCGTTGCCTGAATGGATTAGAAGAAATCCAGGAGGGAGAAGTTCTGTTGGACAATCAGGTTGTAAACCCAAATAAGAAAAATCTGAGTAAAAACCGAGAAAAAATCGGAATGGTATTCCAGAGTTATGATTTGTTCCCACATTTGACTATTTTACAGAATTTGACGCTTGCTCCGATAAAAGTAAAAAAGAGAAACCGCAGAGAAGTAGAAAAAGAAGCTCTTGAATTGCTGGAACGTGTGGGACTGAGATCTAAAAAAGATGATTATCCGAGACAGCTTTCTGGTGGACAGAAACAGAGAGTAGCAATCGTACGTGCCCTCATCATGCATCCGGAAGTATTACTTTTAGATGAGATTACGGCAGCATTGGACCCTGAGATGGTTAGAGAAGTACTTGACGTTGTTCTGGATCTGGCGAAAGAAGGAAGAACTATGGTCATCGTTACACATGAGATGCAGTTTGCAAAAGCAGTAGCAGATCGCGTTATTTTCCTGGAAGGTGGAAAGATTGTAGAAGAAGGGGAGCCAAAGAAACTTTTCGAAAAGCCTGAAACAGACCGCCTTCAGAGATTTTTACAGACATTTACATATGAAAAAGCTGTGAAATGAAAACTATTATAAAATAGGTCTAGCTTTTTAAAATAGAATGTGATAATATAGTGACGTTTGATAGAGGCGCGGTAATATGAGTATCCGCTGGCGATAGTCTTGGGAAGACTGTCAGTGAGAGAAAGGAGAAGCCGCCGAAGGAATGATATTCCCAGATATGATTCCTGGGCCGGATGTAGAAGATACGCCGGACTGTCACAGGTGTGGAGAGCTATCGATGACACTAGATTTATTATGCCATGGGTGACTCACCAACAGAGAGTGCCTATGGCATTTTTTGCGTTTAGAGAATCCCGGGCAAAACACACTATGCTTACACACAAACTTAACAAACATAAGTTTACAGGAAAGGAAAAAAGGAAATGAGAAACAAAAGAAAAATGGGGTATGTGCTTTTAATGTCTCTGCTCATTCTGTGCTGTAGTTCAACAACAGTATTTGCCGCAGATACGTCAGCAGAGTATGTACCTCAGCTCTATGCAACAATCTGGTCTCTGGTGCCGCCGGTCGTTGCGATTGTACTGGCACTTATTACAAAGGAAGTTTATAGCTCTTTGTTTGTTGGAATATTGATCGGAGGAATGTTCTGGTCCGGATTTAAACCGGAGGCTACGATCTTACATGTATTTCAGGATGGTATAGTAGGAGTTCTTACAGATTCTTACAATATGGGTATTCTGGTATTCCTGGTAATCCTTGGTGTCATGGTATGTATGATGAATAAAGCCGGTGGTTCCGCAGCTTTCGGACGTTGGGCGAAAGAACATATCAAGACAAGAGCGGGCGCACAGCTTGCAACAATCGCACTTGGAGTGCTGATTTTTATTGATGATTATTTTAACTGCCTTACAGTTGGGAGCGTTATGCGTCCGGTAACAGACAGCCACAATGTATCCCGTGCGAAACTCGCATATCTGATCGATGCTACAGCAGCGCCAATCTGCATTATTGCACCAATTTCTTCCTGGGCAGCAGCAGTAACAGGATTTGTTAAAGGGGAGGATGGATTTTCAATTTTTATTCGTGCAATCCCATATAACTATTATGCAATTCTTACAGTTATAATGATGGTAACACTGGTTCTTGCAAAAGAGGATTATGGTCCGATGAAGGCGCATGAGAAAAATGCGATTGAAGGGGATCTTTTTACAACAGGAGACAGACCATTTGAAAATACATCCGAAAATGCGATTTACAATAAAGGAAAAGTAATCGATCTTGTATTCCCGATTCTGTCACTTATTGTATGCTGTGTCATTGGTATGATTTATTCTGGTGGGTTCTTCTCAGGAACAGGCTTTGTAGAGGCTTTCTCCGGAAGTGATGCATCGGTTGGACTGATGCTTGGAAGTTTCTTTGCAATGGTAATTACAATTGTTTTTTATGCAGTAAGAAAAGTTCTTCGTTTTTCGGATTCTATGGCTTGTATTCCGGAAGGATTTAAGGCAATGGTTCCGGCTATCCTGATTCTTACATTCGCATGGACTCTGAAAGCAATGACAGACAGTCTCGGAGCAGCTCCGTTCGTAGCTTCTGTAATGAATTCAGCAGCAGGCGGACTGATGAACCTTCTTCCGGCAATCATCTTCCTTGTAGGATGTTTCCTTGCATTTGCAACAGGTACTTCCTGGGGAACGTTCGGAATTCTGATTCCAATCGTAGTTGCAGTATTCCAGGGTACGAACGAGACAATGATGATCATCTCAATCTCAGCTTGTATGGCCGGAGCAGTTTGCGGAGATCATTGTTCACCTATTTCAGATACAACAATCATGGCATCCGCAGGAGCGCAGTGTAATCATGTAAATCATGTATCCACGCAGCTTCCATATGCAATGACTGTAGCAGCGGTTTCCTGTATTACATATGTGATCGCAGGTATCTTGCAGAATGCAGTCATCTGTCTCGTGATCGGAATTGCTCTGCAGATTGGAGTTCTGCTTGCAATCAAAGCAATCACAAAAGATCACACAGGTAGGGTGAAAACAACAAACTAAAAACCAGAGAGAAAGCAAGGAGTTGATCCTCGTTTTCTTTTTACAGAAATGTAGTAAAAAAGGACGAAATGAAAAGCTTGTTAAGCGGTTCATTTCGTCCCTGTTTGCTTTATGAAATCTTATTTATCCAGATCTTTTCCTGTCAGCATCTTATATGCCTGAAGATATTTCTCGATTGTCTTATCTACAATTTCCTGTGGAAGTGTCCAGTCGTTGTCCGGGTTTGCTTTCAGCCAGTCACGGGCAAACTGTTTGTCAAAAGATGGCTGTCCATGTCCGGCTTCATAACCGTCAGCAGGCCAGAAACGGGAACTGTCAGGAGTGAGCATCTCATCTCCAATTACCATATTTCCATTTTCATCAAGTCCGAATTCGAATTTTGTATCTGCAATAATGATACCTTTGCTCAGTGCATATTCAGCACATTTCTTATAGAGAGCAATTGTGTTGTCGCGAAGTTTCTCAGCGAGCTCACGTCCTCTTCCCGGATAATATTTCTCAAGGTGGTCAACGCTCTGCTCGAAGGAAATATTCTCGTCATGATCTCCAATCTCAGCCTTTGTGGAAGGTGTGTAGATTGGCTCAGGAAGTTTGTCAGATTCCTTTAATCCTTCTGGAAGTGTGATTCCACAAACAGTTCCGTTCTCTTTATAGCTTTCCCAGCCACTTCCCGTGATATAACCACGAACGATACACTCGATTGGAAGCATTTCAAGTTTCTTGCACATCATAGATTTTCCATCATATTTCTCCTGCTGGAAGAACTCTGGCATATCTTTCACATCAACAGAGAGCATGTGGTTAGGAAGAATGTCTTCTGTCAGATCAAACCAGAATTTGGACATCTGAGTCAGCACAGTTCCTTTCTTTGTAACTTCATTGTTGAGAATTACGTCAAAGCAGCTGATACGGTCTGTAGCAACCATGATCAAGCTGTCTCCATTATCATAAATTTCACGAACTTTACCTTCTTTGATTGGTTTTAATTCCTGCATTTTTTCACCTCATAGAATTTTCTTAGAATTTACAACGTAACCGTACACTTTTTAGGGGAAACTGTCAAGCGGGCTGAAAACGTAGGAAGAGAGATGTGAAAAATCTTTGAAGAAGGAAAAATGTGGAAAATTGTATTTTTTGTATAAAAACAACGAAAAAATAAAGAGAGTGATTGTGGAATACGTTGAGTAAAAAGTAAAAAAAACAGAATGTTTTTGAGGTATCATAAACAAATCAGATATTATTTAATAAGAAATTATTATAGTAGAGAAGCCGGTTACACAGAGGTTGAAAGAGAATAGTAAAAAAGAAATATTGACATCTATGACATATTGTAATTAAATTAAATTAGTATGTCTATTTATATATAGAAGAAACGAGGGAATAGAATGATGCAGAATCATAATCAACAGAAAAAAATTGCGCTGATCAATGACTTTACAGGCTTTGGCAGATGCTCAATTGCGGTACAGATGCCGATTATTTCAATGCTGAAAGTTCAGTGCTGTGCAGTGCCTACCTCGATTTTTTCAAATCATACTGCATATGAGGATTATTATTTTACAGATTATACATCAAATATGGAAGCGTATATTGAACAATGGAAGAAGCTGGATCTGAAGTTCGAAGGAATTTGTACTGGTTTTTTGGGATCAGCAGAACAGATTCGGATTGTCAGTGAGTTTATCCGGTATTTTAGAGACGAGAATACAGTGGCTGTGATCGATCCGGTGATGGGAGATAACGGTGAGGCATATTCGACTTATACGGAAGAAATGTGCAGACAGATGATTCAATTAGTCCGCTATGCGGATGTAGTTGTTCCAAATGTGACAGAGGCATGTATCCTGACAGGAACACCGTATAAGGAACGGTGGACAACGAGAGAGCTGGCAAAGATGGCAGAACAGATTGTGCAGACCGGACCAGAAAAAGTTGTGATTACAGGAATTCCACAGAAAACGTATGTGTCCAACCTGTGCTATGAAAAAAGCAAAGGATACGAGATGATCCGTACACATAAAGTAGGACATTCCAGATGTGGTACGGGAGATATTTTCTCTGCAATCATTGCAGCAGATGCGGTCAATGGAGTGGAATTTACAAAATCTGTCCGAAAGGCATCCGCATTTATAAAGAAGTGCATACAAAAGTCAATTGAAATGGAAATTCCGTTGACGGATGGTGTCTGTTTTGAAGAATTAATGGGACTATTGAAATAAAAGAAAATTAAGGAGTAAACAAAAATGAATTTAGAAGAATGCTATGAAGCAATGGATAGTGACTATGATGATGTGATGAGAAGACTTGGAAGTGAAACACTGGTCCGTAAATTTGTATTGAAGTTTTTGGATGATACAAGTTTCCAGGGATTAAAAGAAGGACTTGAAAATCAGGATGCAGAACTCGCATTCCGAAGTGCACATACATTGAAAGGCGTGTGCATGAATCTTGGATTTACAAAGTTATTCGAGGTCAGCTCAGCATTAACAGAAGAGCTTCGAGACAGAGAAATCAAAGAAAACACTACAGAGATGTTTGAAGAAGTAGAACGAGAATATACCCGAACAATAGAAGCAATTAAAGGATTATGTTAAGAAGACAATTGAAAAAATATAAATTTTTTCTGCCAGTAGAAATTTATCTGCTGGCAGTTTTTATAGTTGCACCACTTGCAGCGTATAACTCCTTCAGCAAGGCCTGTATCAACGGAAACAACAGGTTTTTATATGTTTTCATGATAAATTCCTTCAATGCTCTCGTGTATTACATACTATCTAACCACATTATGGAAAAAATGTATAGAAATCAAGAAAAATCCTTATAAAGTGAATGACAATTCATCCAAGCAGGGTGTAGAATAGTAAAATAATGGCTGAATAGTGATTGGAAAAGGAGAGAAGGCATGCTTCAGATACAACATATTTGCAAGGAATATCGAACAGGTAATCTGGTACAGAAAGCATTGGATGATGTCAGTCTGAATCTCAGAGATAATGAATTTGTTGCTATTCTGGGACCGAGCGGTTCGGGAAAGACAACGCTTTTGAATATCATTGGCGGTCTGGATCGGTATGACAGCGGAGACCTGATCATCAATGGAATATCAACGAAGAAATATAAAGACAGAGACTGGGATTCTTATCGTAATCATACGATAGGATTTGTTTTCCAGAGTTATAATCTGATTCCGCATCAGACTGTTCTGGCAAATGTTGAACTGGCACTTACGATTTCGGGGATTGGCAAGTCCGAGAGAAGGAAACGTGCGACAGAAGCGCTTGAAAAGGTTGGTCTGGGTGCGCAGATTCACAAGCGACCAAGTCAGATGTCCGGGGGACAGATGCAGCGTGTTGCGATTGCCCGGGCATTAGTGAATGATCCGGATATCCTGCTTGCAGATGAACCGACAGGTGCACTGGACAGTGATACAAGTGTGCAGGTCATGGATCTTCTTCAGGAAGTAGCGAAAGACCGTCTGGTTGTTATGGTTACACATAATCCGGAGCTTGCAGAACAGTATGCGACAAGAATCGTTACATTAAAAGATGGTGTGATCCGTTCAGATACAGATCCGTTTGAAGTAGATGAAACGACGATGGGAGTAGCAGAACACAGGAATATGGGAAAATCCTCGATGTCATTTCTGACAGCATTAGCTTTGAGCTTTAACAATCTGAAGACAAAGAAGGCACGAACGCTTCTGACTTCATTTGCAGGTTCAATCGGAATTATCGGAATTGCATTAATTCTGTCTCTGTCGACAGGTGTGAATCAATATATTCAGAATGTAGAGGAAGAGACGCTTTCAGAATATCCTCTACAGATACAAAGTACAGGCTTTGATCTGACATCCATGATGGTCGGGATGGACAGTGCTTCTGCGGATGATAAAAAAACAGACAAAGAGAAGTCAGATACAAAGAAAAAGTCAAAGGATCAGGTTAAAGTAATTCAGATGGTGACGAATATGTTTTCCACAATGGATTCAAATGACCTTGGTGCTTTGAAGAAGTATCTTGATACTGGCAAGAGTGGAGTGGAACAATATACGAATGCTATAGAATATAAGTACAGCATTTCTCCGCAGATTTATAAAGAAAAAAAAGACAGTATCCGTCAGGTGAATCCAGATCAATCCTTTTCAGCTATGGGATTGGGTTCTTCTATAAGTACGAATAGTATGATGTCATCTATGATGAGTACAGATGTTTTTTATGAGATGCCGGAGAGCAGTAAACTTTATGAAAATCAGTATGAAGTGGAAAAGGGTCATTGGCCTGAGAGATATAATGAATGTGTTGTGGTTCTGACTTCGAATGGCGGAATGAGTGATTTTATGCTTTATACATTGGGACTTCGTGATCCGCTGGAGCTTGATGAGATGATCCAGTCATTTATGAAAGAGGAAAATGTTACTACACCGGATGATCTGGGAACCTATTCTTATGATGATATTATCGGAACAAAGTTCAAGCTTGTGAACAGTTCTGATTATTATGAGTATGACAGTCAGTATCAGGTCTGGAAAGATAAGACGGATAATGAAGATTATATGAAATCACTTGTAGCGAATGGGGAAGATCTTACCGTGGTTGGTATTGTGAAACCAGCTGAAGATGCGAAAGCCTCCTCTCTGAGTCCGGGAATTGCATATCCGACATCATTGACGAAACATGTGGCAGAACAGGCAGCAAAAAGTGAGATTGTGAAACAGCAGCTGGAAAATCCGGATGTTAACGTATTTACAAATAAAAAATTCGGAGAGAAAGATAGTGAAAATGGATTCTCCATGGATTCTTTATTTACGGTTGACGAAGCAGCACTGCAGAAAGCATTTGGATTTGACGCAAGTGCGATGAACAATTTAGGAAATTCTCTGGATTTTGGGAATTCGTTAAATCTCAGTGAATCTATGGATCTGTCAAAAGCATTTCAGACAGGAAGTAATACGCTGAATCTGTCTGGACTTGTGAATCCAGATTCTCTGAACTTAGATCTTTCCGGAATGCCGCAGATGAATCTAGGAGAGATCGTTTCGAATCTGGATCTGAAGGTATCACCGGATGGTATGAAACAGATGGCTTGTGGACTGCTGACGGGATATCAGGAGTATGCAAAGACACATCCAGAGGCAGATTATTCAGGTCTTGGAGAGGATTTTACAGCATTTCTTAAGACAGATGCAGCAAAAAAGATTATTTCTGACAATATAAAAGATATCATGAAATCAAGCGGAATTGTGACGATTACAACTGAGAAAATACAGGAATTGATCAAAAATATTATGGCCGGATACGAACAGTATATTACGGAAAAAGGATATACAGATCCGGATCAATTTGATGAATATTTGATGGAATATCTTCAGACGGATGAAGCGAAGAAAATAATTTCAGATTGGATGTCAGAAGTTATGCCGGAAGATCCGAAGATTGAGATAACACCGGAACAGCTTGAGAAACTATCAGATGATCTTGTGAAAGGCTATTTGGCATATGCTTCTGAGAATAGTCTTCCGGATCCGTCTAAGATGGGAGAACATTTCATGGCTTATTTGCAAACAGATGATGGAAAGAAGCAGTTTCAGGAAGGTCTGTCAGCAATGATCGATATGGATCAGTTAGAGAGCCAGGTGTCAAAAATCATCGGAAACTATATGAATCAGGCAATGGGGACTATGGGAAATACGATTGGTCAGACACTTGAGACACAGGTGTCCTCTGCAATGACACAGATTATCGGTCAGATGACAACTGGGCTTGAATCTGCAATGAAACAGATGATGACCAACGTAGGAACGCAGCTTCAGAACAGCCTAGGAAATGCAATGCAGATTGATCCGACAGCATTTGCAGACGCATTTCAGATGAATATGACGGAAGATGATCTGGCAGAGCTTATGATGTCGATGAGTGGGAAAGGCTTGGCTTCTTATGATAGTAATCTGCAGAAACTGGGATATGTAGATTTTGCAGTCCCGTCTGCTATTAACATTTATCCAAAGAATTTTGAAGGAAAGGAACAAGTAGTAAAAATTCTGGACGATTATAATAGCAAGATGGAGGCAGAAGGGAAGGATGAGCAGGTCATTACTTATACCGATGTGGTTGGAACTTTAATGTCCTCTGTCACAATAATCGTAGATACGATCAGTTATGTGTTGATTGCATTTGTAGCGATTTCTCTTGTGGTATCTTCCATTATGATTGGCGTTATTACCTACATCAGTGTGCTTGAGAGGAAGAAGGAAATTGGAATATTAAGAGCAATCGGTGCGTCAAAGCGAAATGTATCACAGGTGTTTAATGCAGAAACGTTTATTATCGGACTTTGTGCAGGAGTGATTGGAATCGGACTAACATTGTTACTTCTGATTCCTGGGAATGCGATTATTCACAGTGTGGCGGATAATGCGAAGGTAAATGCAGTTCTGCCGATTGTTCCGGCAATCATACTGATTTTATTAAGTGTTGTCCTTACATTACTTGGTGGACTGATCCCATCAAAGAAAGCAGCAAAGAGTGATCCTGTGACAGCGCTTCGTACAGAGTAGGGGACTGGTGAGAAGAATGGAAAATTTAGTTTTTAGTCTGAATGCAACCGTACCGATCTTTTTGATGATGGTACTGGGAATGCTGTTCAGAAAGCTTGGCTGGATGGATGAAGAGTTTGCAGCAAAGATGAATAAATTTGTCTTTCTGATTCCATTGCCGGTATTGTTGTTTGGTGACCTGGCAAAGGTTGATTTTAAAGAAGTGTGGAATATCAAATTTGTGATTTTCTGCTTTGTAGTAACATTTATCTGCATTACAATTGCTGCACTGGTATCTTGCATCTGGAAAGACCGTTCAATCCAGGGGGAATTTATACAGGCTTCTTACCGGAGCAGCGCAGCACTTCTTGGAATTGCATTTATTCAGAATATTTATGGAAATGCAGGGATGGCGCCACTTATGATTATTGGAAGTGTACCACTTTATAATGTGATGGCGGTTATCGTGTTATCCTTTTTCCATCCGGAACGAAAGGCAATTGATAAAGCTGTATGGATGAAAACGTTAAAGGGAATCGTAACCAATCCAATCATCATTGGAATCGTGGCTGGTCTGATCTGGTCGGCCTGCAAGATCCCAATGCCGGCAATTCTTAATAAAACGGTGACAAGTATTGGAGGAATGTCCACACCAATGGGGCTGATGGCAATGGGAGCTACCTTTGATTTTAGGAAAGCACTTGGAAAGATTAAACCGGCTGTGACAGCAACAATTATGAAGTTGATCGTATTTGTGGCAATTTTTCTTCCGATTGCTGTGAAACTGGGATTCCGTCAGGAAGAACTGATTGCAATCCTTGTAATGCTTGGATCTGCAACAACAGTAAGCAGTTTTGTTATGGCAAAGAATATGGGACATGAAGGAGTTTTATCATCAAGTGTAGTGATGCTGACAACATTGTTCAGTGCATTCACGTTGACAGGATGGCTGTATGTGCTGAAAGCGTTTCAGCTGGTATAGGAATAGGAAATTCACATCTTGTTGCGTAGGAGGATAAAAATGGCTGTTGGTCGCACATAGTACGAACAATAACAAAAAATGTTGAAAAATGGGGGTGTTGTGGGAAAAAGTTCTTGCAACGTCCCTTGTTTTATGCTATACTACGAACGTTGCTAAAAAACACGTATGTGGATTCCTTCCAAGGTGCCTAAGTCGAGACATGAGTTTCGTCCGGTTGCGAAGGAGAGTAAAACATACGGAAGAAAAAAACCAAATGGAGGAGAATAACATGAGCGTTATTTCAATGAAGCAGTTATTGGAAGCAGGTGTTCATTTTGGACATCAGACAAGAAGATGGAACCCTAAGATGGCTCCATACATCTACACAGAGAGAAATGGTATCTACATCATCGACCTGCAGAAATCTGTAGGAATGGTTGACGATGCATATAAGGCTGTTTCTGACATCGCTGCAGAAGGCGGTACAGTTCTTTTCGTAGGAACAAAGAAACAGGCACAGGATGCAATCAAAGCTGAGGCTGAGCGTTGCGGAATGTATTATGTAAACGAGAGATGGCTTGGAGGAATGCTTACAAACTTCAAGACAATCCAGAGCCGTATCAAACGTCTGAAAGACATCGAGAGAATGGCAGAAGATGGAACATTCGAAGTACTTCCGAAGAAAGAAGTTATCGAAATCAAAAAAGAGTGGACAAAGCTTGAGAAGAACCTTGGCGGAATCAAAGACATGAAGAAACTGCCAGACGCTATCTTCATCGTAGATCCTAAGAAAGAAAGAATCTGTGTACAGGAAGCACACACACTCGGAATTCCGCTGATCGGTATCTGTGATACAAACTGTGATCCAGAAGAACTGGATTACGTAATCCCAGGTAATGATGATGCAATCAGAGCTGTAAAACTGATCGTTTCTAAGATGGCAGACGCTGTTATCGAAGCAAACCAGGGTGCAGCTGAGGATGAGTATTACGAGGAGGCTGCAGAAGCAGCTGAAGCTGAAGAGGCTGTAGAAGAGTAATATCAGTTCTTGATATGAAAGAAAATGCTTCAGCCTGATTATCAGGTTGAAGCATTTTACTTTATAGAAATAGTTCTATAGAGAAAAGCATATGTTACTGCTTACAGTGACACACACATTATGAATAATGGAGGAAAATTATCATGGCAATCACAGCAGGAATGGTAAAAGAGTTAAGAGAAATGACAGGCGCTGGAATGATGGACTGTAAAAAAGCGCTTGCTGAGACAAACGGAGATATGGATGCAGCTGTAGAGTTCCTTAGAAAGAACGGACAGGCTAAAGCTGAGAAAAAAGCTGGAAGAATCGCTGCAGAAGGTATCGTTAAGACAGTTGTTAAAGATGACAAAGTTGCTGCAATCGTAGAAGTAAACTCTGAGACAGACTTCGTTGCAAAGAACGACGAGTTCCAGGGATTCGTAGAAGCAGTTGCTAACCAGGTAGTAGATTCAGAAGCAGCTGATCTTGATGCATTCATGGCAGAGGCTTGGGCAGCTGATACAACAAAGACTGTAAAAGACGCTCTTGTAGAGAAAATCGCAGTTATCGGAGAGAACCTGAACATCAGAAGATTCGAGAAAGTTGCAGCAGACAACGGTGTGGTTGTTCCTTACATCCACGGTGGCGGACGTATCGGTGTTCTTGTTGTTGCTGATACAGATGTTGTTAACGACGAGATCAAAGCAGCACTGAAGAACGTAGCTATGCAGGTAGCAGCTATGTCTCCGAAGTATGTATCCCGTGAGGAAGTATCTCAGGATTACCTTGATCACGAGAAAGAGATCCTTCTCGCTCAGGCTAAGAAAGAGAACCCGGAGAAACCGGAAAACATCATCGAGAAGATGATCATCGGACGTCTGAACAAAGAGCTCAAAGAGATCTGCCTGCTTGATCAGGTATACGTTCAGGACAGCGACCTTACAGTAGGAAAATACGTTGATAAGGTAGCAAAAGAGAACGGTGCAAACGTTAAAGTTACAAAATTCGTTCGTTTCGAGACTGGTGAAGGAATCGAAAAGAAAGTTGACGACTTCGCAGCAGAAGTTGCAGCTCAGGCTGGAATGTAATTCAAAAGTCGCAAAACAGATGAACGCATAATCTTACAGTTCGCATAAGAATCTGAACCGTATGATTATCATGTAAATCAACGAAAAACCTTGAATTTCCTATGAAAATGGGACAATTCAAGGTTTTTTTGCATGTTGGGGAGTAAATTGAAACTTATCGTTAATTATCGCAAATTGATAGTGGAATTGGGGAAAAATTGGGGAGTGAGTTGGGGAATTGCAACTCCCCAACTGCCATATGAAACTTCGCCTTGTTCTTCTAAAATAAGTGAGCGGAAATTGCTTATCTTATTTTGTTGGGGAATAGCGTAACTCCCCAAAATTCCCCAACTTTTATCGTAGATTGGCATGAAATTCCCCAACTTTGCGTAGATTGTCGTGGAAATACTTTAAAGTTATTTTTAGCACAAATTCATGTATACGACGTGTTTTTAATTATGATAAAATAAGAATAGTTGGATACAGAGTATATATATTTATTTTGATATAAGGTATGAATATAAAGTTAGGAGGCAGAGAAATGGTAACGGTTACGTACTCTAATGAAGAAGATGGTATGTGTTCTTTCGTGATAGATGGAGAAGAATATGCTGAAAATGAAGAAAGGGCAATTATTCCCAAATCTGTATTAAAACGAATGAGAGTTGAGGATATTCCAGATAATTTTGAAATTGAAGTATGTGAGTCAAAAGATTCTTCAGTAATAATGGTATCTGTTCCTATGATCTTTGTAAAGGTTGGTGAAAATGAGTTTCAAGCTATTTATGATGAACTTATTACTAGAAAATATTGGGATGGATCAATAGGACTTAAACTATATATGGAGACAAAAAAGGATATAATAGAAGAACGTTCAAAAGAGGTAGGAGATGTCCATTTAGAAAGCTATGATGATGATGGAGCTTATATACATTTGGTATATAGCACAAAAATTTATACCGATGATATGAGTGAATTGCTGAGTAATATGGAACAGATATATGGTGAAATAGAAGGTGCTACGGACATTACTTTAGGTTCACCGTTTTCTAAAATAGATGATTGTGAAAAGGAAAATGAATTTACAATAAAAATATTACTTCCGTTATTTCGGAAGTTAGGATTTACAAATGTTAAATATAATCATGGGAATAAGGAATACGGAAAAGATATCACATTTGCACGTAGAACAGAATTTGATGATTATGAGTACTATGGAGTGCAGGTAAAGTATGGAGATGTATCTGGTGGCGTTCAGGGAGAGATAAATGAATTAATTCAACAAGCGAAAGATTCTTTTTCAATGCCATATTATGACGTGTATTCAAGAAATAAAGTAAGGGTATCTAAAGTTATTATTGCGATTTCAGGAAAATTTACACAAAACGCTGTGGAAAAAATAATAGAAGGTGTGACGGAATACCCATTAAAGAATAACTTGATTTTTCTGGATAAAGAAAAAATAGAGGGATTAATGAGTAAGTACAATAGATTTTAATTTTTATGAAGAATATAAAGCATCAAGAGGTATTTATTCAATGAATAGAGTGTAAATCAACGGAGAAGAGATATTGAAGATTTATCCAAAATTCAGGTTGATAATATTTTACTAATTGATAAGCTGCGTACGGAAGCTAATCAGGAGAATCCCGGCTTTTTATGTTCGATTGGCCCTTTTGATGGAGTAGGAATACTTGATAGATTTTTCGAAACAATAAAGAGTAGAAAAGAAAATAGAGTGAATTAGGAATGAAGATATGGTTGTTTTTATAGTAGAAAAGAAAAGGTACTGAAATTATAATTTAAGCATGCATTTAGTAAAATAAATGATTAAAATGAATGAAAAAGAGTTTTAGAGACACGGTATACATAGCCGATTGGTTCACCAAGAATCAGTCGGTTTTTCATACCTATTTTTATACATAGCCAGTCCCGTAAAAAGGATTGGCTATTAAATTTTCTAAGGAAGGAGGAAACCATATGACCAAGTGTAAAGTAATCGCTCTTGCAAATCAGAAGGGAGGAACCGCCAAGACCACAACGACCCTAAATCTGGGAATCGGTCTTGCAAAGCAGGGGCAAAAAGTATTGCTGGTCGATGCTGATCCACAGGGAGATCTAACCACTGCATTAGGTTGGACTGATGCAGATAATCTTCCGGTTACATTGGCAACACAGATGCAGAAGATTTTACAAGATGAACCATTTGTATATAATGAAGGAATTTTGCATCACGAAGAAGGCGTAGATATTATTCCTACAAATATTGAATTATCAGGTATGGAAATCTCACTGGTCAATGCAATGAGCAGAGAGCAGACATTGAAATTATATCTGTCAGATTTGAAAAAGGATTATGACTATATCCTGATTGATTGTATGCCAAGTTTAGGAATGCTGACTATCAATGCGCTGGCTGCGGCAGACAGTGTGATTGTTCCGGTACAGGCTCAGTACTTGCCACTAAAGGGTATGACACAGCTTATGAAAACAATCGGTAAGGTGCAAAGACAACTTAACCCAGAGTTGAAAATTGATGGAGCTTTGCTAACATTAGCGGATATGAGGACAAGGCTTGCCAGAGCAACAGCATATAACTTGAATGCAACATATGGACAGCACATCCGGATTTTTAAGACGGTTATCCCAGTGGCGACCACAGCAGCGGAAAGTAGTGCGGCAGGAAAGAGTATTTATACTTATGACAAAGATGGAACTGTGGCACAGGCATATGCAGAATTTACGAGGGAGGTGATGCAATGTGGCGAAAGGCAGAGAAATAAACATGAATCTTCCATCTGCAGATGATCTGTTTACGACACAGGAAGAAAGAGAACAAAAGAACCAGGAATATGTCAAAGAGATTTCCATTTATGAAATTACGGATTTCCCAGACCATCCTTTTAAAGTAAAGATGGATGATAAGATGCTAGAAACAATCGAGAGCGTTCGAGACCATGGTGTATTGGTTCCGGCACTTGTACGGGAAAAACCGACAGGTGGATATGAAATGATTTCCGGTCATCGCAGAAAAATGGCATGTGAACTGGCGGGAAGAGATAAAATTCCTTGTATTGTAAGGAATCTTACGGATGATGAGGCGATTGTGGTCATGGTTGACAGCAATCTCCAGCGAGAAAAAATTCTACCATCCGAAAAAGCATTTGCCTATAAGATGAAGTTGGAGGCTATGAAAAGACAACAAGGTTATCGCTCTGATTTAACTTCTGCAACACCGTTGCAGAAGTTAGGCAAAAAATCATCTAGAGAATTATTAGCCGAGCAAGTAGGAGAAAGCCATGAGCAAATCAGAAAATATATCCGTCTGACTAATTTAATTCCTGAAATCTTAGAAAAGGTTGATGACGGTAAGATTGGTATGAATCCGGCAGTAGCACTTTCCTATCTGTCAAAAAAAGAACAGGAGCTGTTGCATGATGCGATGGAATCGGAGGCCTGTACACCAAGTTATGATCAAGCAATCCAAATGAGGAATCTTTCCAAAGAGGGGAAATTGACGGAGGATATTATCATGGTCATCATGTCGCAGGAAAAGCCCAATCAGGTAGAACAATGGAAAATCCCGAAGAGTAAGTTGAAAAAATATTTTCCATCCGGGACTTCGCAGGAAAAGATTGAGGAGACCATCATTAAAGCACTGGAACTGTACCGGAAACGGGAAAAGACCAGAGAACGATAGGCAAATTTGACACCAAGGGGAAAGTCTATCCTCTGACAGGTATCAAGAAAGCAGAAATTTTCTGTTTTCCCCTCCCCACACCCTACCCCTTTGGTTTACCAGCAGATTACCAGCCGAAAAGACAATAAGGAGCAGGAAGCCATCTTCTCTTTCGGCAGATGGAATATTCCAGTCCCATATGACAGCAGAAAATGAACAGAGTACAGCAACAATTGGCGTTTCCAAGGGACGTCTTTTTTGATGCACAAATTGATACGAGAAGAAAGGAATTGTAGAAAATGAGAAAGATATGGAAACGAGTGTGTACAGGGATTCTTGCCCTGGCTACAGTGATAACCGCATTGCCGATCACATCGGTTCATGCAGCAGAGACACAGTACTGGACGGAGTCAGCAGAACGAGTTGGATACATTGAGCATGTGATGAATGATGGAACCATTCATTCCACATTTAACGAAGGACATATGAAAGTCGAAGGAGAAACTGCATACTGTGTGGATATCAATATGAACTTCCAAAATGGATATAAGACCAGACATGACGCAAGTGCCAGCATGAGTGCAACACAGATTGAGGATGTGGCATTGTCATTGGAATATGTAAAGCAGTACACAGGCAGTCACACCAATCTGAATGCAAATCAGCGCTATCTGTTGGAACAGTGCGTGGTATGGCAGAGACTGAGTGAGCATTTAGGATGGCAGTGCGATAATGTCCGTGCGGCTTATTCTGAAATCTCACAGGATATCCAGAATGAGGTGTATGCCGGAGCGAGAGCATTTGTACAGGAAAATAAAGGTCGTTACAAATGCGGTGGTTATATTTATACCGGACAGGGACAGGATGTTGGACAGTTCTGGGCGGAGTTGAATGTTGGAAATGCAAAAGTAAAAAAGGCTACAGCAAATGCAAGTGTTACGGATGGGAATGCGTTATATTCCATTGCAGGAGCAACCTTCGGTATATTCTCAGATCAGAACTGTAGCAATCAGATCGGAACACTTACTACAGATGAAAATGGAGATACCAACGAAGTGGAAGTGACAGCCGGAACGGTTTATATCAAAGAGCTTTCGGCACCAAAAGGATACAAATTAGATACAACAGTGCACAGCCTGACTGTAGAAGCAGGAAAGACAGCGGTATTAAGTGTCGCAGATGCTCCGAAAGTAACAGAGACACTGGTGGATTTGTTCAAGATTGACATGGAGACAGGCAAAGCAACCGCACAGGGAAGTGCAGCACTGGAAGGAGCAGAATTTACCTGGCGTTATTATGACGGACTTTATACAAAAGACAATTTGCCAGAACAGGCAACACGCACATGGGTTACAAAAACAGTAGAGGAAAAGAACAGTGATGGAACCGTTCACTATGTGACAAAGCTGGCAGACGCTTATAAGGTATCAGGAGATGCCTTTTACACACAGAATGAGAAAAACGTGTTGCCACTTGGAACACTGACTGTTGAAGAAACTAAAGCACCAGACGGATATTTGCTGGATGGAGCTTATATGCAGGCAGGAGACAGCACGGAGCAGATCAAAGGAATGTATCTGGCACAGATCACAGAAGATGGAGAGCTTGCAGTTCTTTCTGGAAGTAACCAGTATTCCGTATCTGATCAGGTTATCCGAGGCGGTGTGAAGATTCAGAAACGTGACTTGGAGACAAAAGATACCAAAGCACAGGGGAGTGCCACGTTAAAAGATACGGAATTTGCCATTATTTCTCTGAATGAGAATCCGGTTTTGGTAGAAGGAAAATTGTATCAGAAAAATGAGACAGTTAAAACGATTCAGACAGGGATTGACGGAGTAGCAACAACTGCAGCAGATTTACTTCCGTATGGTAAATACAAACTGGAAGAGACAAAAGCACCGGAAGGGTATTTGACAGACGGAGCCAAAGCAATTGAATTTTCCATTATGGAAAATGGAAAGATCGTGGATTTAACAGATGAAAGCCATTCCATTTATAACCAGATCAAACGTGGAGATCTGGAAGGCGTGAAAATCGGAGCAGGCACACATAAGAGATTAGCGAATGTTCCATTTAAGATTACCAGCAAAACAACCGGAGAGAGCCATATCGTAGTGACAGATAAGAATGGTCAGTTTTCAACAGCCTCAGATTGGGCATCCCATAAGAAAAATACCAATGCCGGAAAATCCAGTGAAGATGGCATCTGGTTTGGAATTTCTGAGCCGGACGACAGCAAAGGAGCACTACTTTATGACACTTATGAGATAGAAGAATTGTCTTGCGAGGCCAATAAAGGAATAAAACTGATTCCTGCATTTGAAGTCGTGGTAAGCAGAAATAAAGTGAAAATCGACCTTGGAACTCTGACTGATGAATATGAAAAAGAGATTACCATTCATACAACCGCAACGGATAAGGCGACCGGAGAAAAGGTGATTGTTGCAGGAAAGAAAATAACGATTGTGGATACAGTTACGCTGGATGGTCTGGAAAGTGGAAGAAAGTATCAGTTAAAAGGATGGCAGATGCTGAAAGAGGAAAATGCGGAGTTGTTGATTGATGGGAAGCATGTAGAGAGTGAGTATACTTTTGTTGCTGACAGCGAGAAAATGAAAGTTGAAATCTCTTATACGTTCGACGCATCCGAACTTGGCGGACAGAATCTGGTTACATTTGAAGAATTATACGATCTGAAGAATCCGGAAGAACCTGTAAAAGTGGCAGAGCATAAAGACATTGAAGATGAGGGACAGACGGTTCTGATCACAGAACGTAGGATTTCTATTCATACTACAGCAACAGATAAAAATGGCAAGAAAGAGATTGAAGTAGGAAAAGACCTGACGATTGTAGATACTGTTACTTTAGAAGGATTGGAAATTGGTACGAAGTACAAACTGTCTGGCTGGCAGATGATCAAGGCGGAAAATGCAAAGATGATCATTGATGGCGAAGAAGTAACAAATGATTACGAATTTACTGCAGATAAGGAAAAGATGGAAGTGCAGATTGAGTTTACTTTTGATGGAAGTTCACTCGGTGGAAAGCAGCTTGTAACGTTTGAAGAACTGTATGATATGACAAATCAGGAAGAACCGAAGAAGGTAACAGAGCATAAGGACATCAATGATGAAGGCCAGACAGTTACCATCAAAGAAGTGCCGGAAACTCCAACACAGGAGACACCGGGAAACTCTGTAAAGACCAGCAATCCGCCAAAAACAGGTGATACAACACAGGCAGCTTTGTGGATAGCCATTCTGGTATTATCTGCAGCCGGAATTACAGGTATCCGTGCATGGAACAAAAAGAAACAGATCAAGAAATCAGGAATTGAGGAGAAAAAAGAAGAGGAGGAGTAAAGCGGAGGGCGGCGTTAAGCTGCCCTTTGACAATAAAATGGGAAAAAATCAAAAAGCAATAAAAGTATTACAGCGTTTATTTGATGCCGGATATGGAACAGAGAAAGAGATTTCCAGTATGACCATGGATGAAATGCTTATGTTGCCAGGAGTAAATGTCGCAGATCTATGTATGATCAGTGAGTTGCAGAAAAGTATTAAGGCAAATAAAGTGATAAGTTATTTGTCAGGAAGAATAGAAACAAAGGACGAACCGAAAGGAGCAGAGGAACATGGAGCAACCTAAACAATTGGAAATGACATTATCACAATTAAAATCCTATGTGGAATCAACAGATAAAAATGTCCTGTTAGTCATAGAAGTCCTGGAAGGAGAAGAGAAGGATGGAGAATGAGCTGGAAGTTGTAAATATCCGTCTGGTCAAGGAACCGTCCCTTTACAGTGAAAAGATTTTGGACAGCCCACAGGCAGTTGTGGAATTGATGGCAAAGGAATTAGCACAATATGATAGAGAAGTATTTTGCGTTCTAAATATGAAAAACAACGGTCAGGTGATCAATATGAATATGGTCAGTGTGGGAAGTATTAATGCTTCATTTGTAATTCCAAGAGAAGTTTTTAAGAGCAGTATTCTGGCAAATGCGTCTGCGATTATCGGAATTCATAATCATCCCAGTGGCAATGTGAAACCGTCAAAAGAGGATATGTTAGTAACCCGAAAGTTGCAGCAATGCGGTCAGTTATTGGGGATAGAGTTATTGGATCATATCATTGTCGGTGGAACAAATGAAAAGATGTTCAGTTTCCGAGAGAAAAAGATGTTGAATCTGGAGGGAAGGATGGAGCGGGAGAGATAAAGAATATATGTGAATTTAGATAAATTAATCTAAAGAAGCAGTTGGTATGAGCGGTATTGATTGGATAATATCGCTCAAAAACAATAATTTTGCTGAATAAATAGTGAAAAAACGAACACAATATAATTAATATTATAATTCGGAAAATGGAATAAAAAATACCGAAATATAAAATATAATTGAAAATGTTTATGTTCCATGTTATTATATAAATATGATTTTTGAAAATTAAAGGAGGCAAATTATGAGAGATTTTGTTGTTCGTTTGTCATCATTAACTTTAACAAATATTAAAAATGTAAAGAATGGTACTATTGTGATGCCACTTTCTAATGAACGAAAATTTGAATGTAGCAGAGCTGAGATTTTAGGAATTTATGGACAAAACGGATCTGGAAAAACAGCAATTGTTGATGCGCTTTATTTTTTACAAAATATTATGACTGGAGAGGAGTTAGATCAAAGAATTATAGATTATATTGATACAGATTCGATAAATGCGGAGATAAATGCAGAGTTTAAAATATTTGGAAATGACATATTGTATGAAGTAGGTTATCATATCATTTTTTCAAAAGTGGATGAGGGTATTATTATTGAAAGAGAATATTTGAATTGTGCTATAAATAAAGAGGAATATAGAACGAATAAAAATATTTTCATGGATTATCAAAGAGCTGAAACCAATTATGTTTTTAAACCATTGAAAAGACTTGAAGAATTGGTTGGGAAAGATAAAAATGTAAAAATGGATCTTATTGTTGCACGAAAAATGGCAGAAAAGAGTAATTGCTCTTACATTTTTGGAAAAGATAGCAGAGAAATTTTTCTGAAAAAGAATGATGAATTTAAGAATTATTCTATTGTTGTTCAGGCTTTGTTTGAGTTTGCACTTAAAGATTTGTTTGTAATTAGAAGTTCTCATTCAGGTGTGATTTCGGCAAACTTCTTGCTTCCAATGGCTTTTCGCATTGAAAAGGAAAAGACAGGGATGAAAGGAGATTTTGCAGTTCCGTTAATGGAACCGGCTATTTTAGATGTTAAAAAGAAAGATATTCTTAATGAGATTGTAAATCAAATTAATACTGTTTTATATACAATTATTCCAGGAATGAGTATTGAAATAAAAGATTATGGAAAGCAGGCAATGGATTCAGGGGAAGAAGGCTGGAAAGTTGAACTTATGTCAAATAGAGAAGGAAAAAGAACTATTCCAATTCGTATGGAATCTGAAGGGATTATTAAGATAGTATCTATTTTAAATGTTCTAATTCAAGCATTTGGGAACCCTTCTATTTGTTTAGTTATTGATGAATTAGATGCTGGAATTTTCGAATATATGTTAGGAGAATTATTAGATATTTTTAATAAGAGTGCAAAAGGGCAATTGATTTTTACATCTCATAATCTTCGTGCATTAGAGATGTTGGATAAAGATAGTATTATGTTTTCTACTGCTAATCCAAATAATAGATATATTCACATGAAAAATGTGAAAGGATCCAATAATCTGCGTAGTATGTACATTAGAAGTATTACGCTTGGTGGTCAGGAAGAAAATATATATGAAGAAACGGATAGTTTGAAAATTGCGAGAGCATTTAGAAAAGCAGGAAGGAGACTGCAAAATGAGTGAAAAAAAAGTAGTTGCAGTTATTGTTGAGGGACCTAGTGATGAAAATGCTATAGGTGGAATATTAAAAGAATTTTTTTCATCGGAAGAAGTGCAATTTGCAGTTGTTCATGGAGATATAACATCTAGCTATAAGACAACAAAAGAAAATGTGGTGTCAAAAGTAGGTACTTTAATAGAAACTATCAAAAGTAAATACGGATATAAATGGGGAGATTTTGTAAAAATTATTCATATAGCTGACACAGATGGTGCATTTACTCAAAATTGTATTGAGGAAGCAGAAGTTGAAAACATTCAATACTATGAGGATCATATAGAATATTTTGACATGGAAGAGGTTGTGAAAAGAAATATACATAAATCAGAAATTATGTTTAAGTTGTATACAACTGGAAAAATCCGTGATATTCCGTATAGATTATATTTTAATTCATGTAATTTAGAACATGTTTTATATAATGAACTTAAAGATTTTTCAGATGATGAAAAAGAAATACTTTCGGATGAGTTCGCTGAAAAATATGAAGGAAAAGTCGAGGAGTTCATAGAGTTTATTTCAGATATGTCAGTTGCTGTTGATGGAACATATAGAGAGACGTGGAGATATATAGAAAAAGATAAAAATTCACTTCAACGTCATTCAAATATGCATTTAATTTTTAAAACAGTTTAGAAAAAGATTACAATGGAAAAGAGGGTGCAAAAATGAAGTATGCTTTAGAAGAAGCTCGTAGACCATCGATATTTGTAAGCTCTACATGTTATGATTTAAAACAAATTAGGCAGGATATTAGAGAATTTATTGAAGAGGATTTAGGATATGAAGCTATATTATCTGAATACGATTCTTTCCCTATAGATCCGGATAGAGATACTATAAATAATTGTCTTCGAGTCGTAGAACAAAGAGCTGATATAATGGTACTAATTATTGGCAATCGATACGGTTATATAACGGATCGAGGAGAAAAATCCATTACTAATTTAGAATATTTAAGAGCAAAGGCAAAGGGGATTCCTATATTTGTTTTTATAGATCAGAAAATAAATAATATGTTACCTGTATGGCAAAAAAATAAAGAAATGGATTTTTCGAGTATTGTGGATTCAAATAAAATTTTTGAATTTGTGGAAAAAGTAAAAGATAAGGATAGTAATTGGGTACATGAGTTTAATACAGGAAAAGACATTATAAAATGTCTGAGAAAGCAATTAGCTTATTTGGTCAATGACAGTTTATGCCTTAGAAAACATTTTTCAAAAGAAAAAGTCTCTCCTAAAGTATTAAAATATTCAGGACGTGTATTTGAATTAGCAGTTGAAAAACCTGATTTGTGGGAGTACTTGTTATTTGCAGAGGTATTAAAAGAAAATTTAAATAAACTTGATGATTTGCGATACGATATGAAATATGGTATATCATTTGAAAGAACAGTTTGTTTTGAAAATCCGATAGAAATTTTAGATTATGTTCGAGCAAAAAATAAAGAGCTTATTCGAAAAAATGAGATTCTCTGTGTCGTACTTAATGAAGCTCTTAAAGAAGCACTTGGTGAACCTGGCGTACCAGGAGACGCTGAGTATATTATTTATGTAGCAGAAAAATTGATTGAGGTATATAGAAGTGATCATTTCTGGGCATTAGATTTTAAATGTGTTAGTGTTCCGGAAATGTTCGAAAAATTGATAGAATATGCATCAGAGTTAAGTAAATCTATCATAGAAGATATTGAGAATTTTATAGATGATTATGACAAACGAATAAATGAATTAGCATATGGTTTGGAGGATATTTCTGAAAAAATGGTAGTATCTTTTAAACTTGAATTACGTAGTCCAGATATGACTAGGATTGATTCAGAAATTAGGAGGTTAGAAGAAATATTATTAAATAATTAAAAAAAGGATCTATATCTTACATAGCCAGATGGTTCCAACCCAAGGAATCGTCTGGCTATTTTATGCCCGGATATTATCTCAAACAATATCAATCCCAGGCAGGAAAGGAGATGAAAATCATGCCATATATACCACCGTCAGTTGTGCAGGAAGTCAAGCGAATGGACCTACTCACCTACCTGAAAAATTATGAACCGTATGAACTGGTTCATTTTTCCGGCAACACCTACACCACCAGAACACACGACAGTCTGAAAATATCCAATGGAAAATGGATGTGGTGGAGCAGAGGAATCGGTGGCAGATCAGCACTGGACTATCTGATCAAAGTAAAAGAATACAGCTTTTTAGAGGCGGTTGAATTGCTTGCAGGACAGGCAAATATTCAGCCGTCTCTTTCTGTATCCGAGAACATTCCGATGGAGAAACATTTGCTGTTGCCAAAGAAAAATGAGGACAATGAAGAAGTAATTGCATATCTTTTGGGACGAGGAATCGACAAAGAAATCATTCAATTTTGTCTGGATTCTGGAAGAATTTATGAAAGTGCGTTTCATCATAATGCAGTATTTGTAGGAATGGATGCGAGAGAAAATCCGAAATATGCAGCTCTTCGGGGAACCGGGACAAGCTTTATAGGAGAAGCAAATGGAAGCGATAAGAATTATTCTTTTTCCATTTTTTCAGAAAAACCAAGTGAAGTGGTGCATCTGTTTGAGTCAGCGATCGACCTGTTGTCCTATGCGACATTGCAGAAATCAGAGGGAAAGGAGTGGAGAGAGGAACATTTATTGTCCCTTGCAGGTGTCTATCAGCCAGCAAAAGAAATTGAAAAAAGTAAGATCCCTGCAGCGTTGACCAGAGCATTAAAGTTACATCCAGAAGTAAAAGAAATCGTGTTGCATTTGGATAATGACGGTATCGGAAGACTTGCCACAAAAGCAATTTGTACTGTACTTCCAAAGCAGTATCAGGTAAAAGATGAGCCTCCGAAATACGGAAAAGATTACAATGATCAGCTTTGTATCAAGTTAAAACTGGCAGTTACAAAGAGAGAAAAAGCAGCAAAAAAGAGTCTGGCAAGTCATGAAAAATATGAGAGATAGAAGGTGAGCAGAAGATGAAAGTGGTGAAATATGAGCTGGCAGTTGTGTATAAGAAAGACCTGATTTTGACAATGGAAGAGGATGTGGACAGTGAAGACGTTTTGAAAATTTTTCTGGAAACACTGAAAGAAGATGAGAAAAATCAGGGAGAATTGCTTGGGATTGTTGCTGAAAAATTGCTGGAAGAGAGTTGCACGGAGCAGTGTGAAAACTGCCAGATATATTGTCCGGCAGGTGAAGTATAGCAATACACAATACCAGCAAGCAACGCCTTTGGATTGCCACACAGGTTTCCTGTCTGGCAGTCTGCGGCAGCTTGTCAGGGAGAATCCCTGAAACCCTCAGAAAATGAAAAAGGAGAAAGTAACAATGTTGAAGTTTATTTGTGGAGTATTAGTAGGTGGCATTATAGGAGTAGTGTTGATGTGCCTGTTACAGATTAACAAGATTCAGTAGACAAAAAGAAAGGAGATACAAGATGCTGGTTGAAGTATCAATGAAAGACAGGAAGAAAGCAGAAAGACGATATCAGGAATATTTAAAGAAAATGAACAAGAAGAAGGGAGAACAGAAGAAATGATTGCAAAAGAAATGATAGCAGAAAAGGTATTTGCGGAAAGTGTAGCAAAGGACATCAGGAATTTTCTCCCAGAAAAATATGAGAATGCAGAATTTCAGGTAATGCAGATGAATAAAAATAATGGAGTCCAGATGATAGGAGTACAGGTAAGACTACAGGAAGAAAATGTGTGCCCAGTTGTTTATGTAGGGCCGTTCTTTAATGAAATACGTTTGGGTGAACCTGTTGAGAAAGTGATGAATGAAATTGCAAAATGTATGGAAGAAGCAGGCAATGCCCCGTTTGTGGACTGTGGTATCAACCCAATGGATTATGATTCAGTGAAGGAACATCTGGCAGTGATGCTTGTGAACACCCAGGCAAACAAACGAATGTTACAGGAAATGCCTCATGAAAATATCGAAGATCTGTCGGCTATCTGTTATGTGGATTTCCCGGTAGAGTCTAACGATGGAAAAGCGACTATGAAGGTGAAAAATGAACATCTTAAGATGTGGAATGTGGATGCAAAGGAAATGTTCCAACAGGCCAGAGCAAATACACAGCCTGTAAATACACCGATTCTTCAGTCAATGGACGAAATGTTGTTGAGTATTTTTAATGAAGAAGGACATGCAACAAATTTATTAGATGAAAATGTTGATTTTGGATTTCGTTCACATGATATGTTGTATGCACTTACGAATGTAGAAAAGCAATATGGAGCATCTATGATCACGCAGCCAGCAGTTTTAAATAAATTGGAACAGCTTTTTCCAGAAGGATTTTATGTGTTACCGTCATCTGTGCATGAAGTTCTGATCGTTCCGGATAATGGAGAGATGGAACCGAAAATGCTTGGTGAAATGGTACGGGAAGTAAATAAAAATGAAGTGGAACGGCAGGAAGTCCTTTCAGACAGAGTTTACAGATACGATAAAGAAAAACACCAGATTCGCCAGGAACCAGATTCTATACAGAAAGTAAAGGAGATGGAGCGTTGAGAAAACGTAATGTAGCAATCCTTTTTCGATTGAACAAAAAAGAAGCAGAGGTATTGGATAAGAAAGTAAAGAAAAGTGGACTGAACCGGGAAGCTTACCTGAGACAGTTGATTTCCGGTGTTGTTCCAAGAGACGCACCGCCACCAGATTATTATTCCATGATGCGGGAACTTCATAAGATTGGAAATAACTTAAATCAGATCGCACAGAAAGCACATGTGTTAAATGTGATAGATGTGCAGCGTTACGATCAGGAAGTGTGGAAGTTCAATGAAGCGGTCCGTAAGATTACAGAAGCAGTAATACTTCCGGAGAAAAACGAATCATGGCAGTGACATCAATCTGGAGCATCAAGGGGTGGATTGGAAAAGTCATCAATTATGCGGAGAACCCGGATAAGACGAAAGAGAACAATGAAGGGCGAATATCTGAGAATCAATCACGATCCACACAAGGACTTAATGATGTAATTACCTATGCGGTGAATGCAGAAAAGATCAGACGGAGGCAATTTGAATCTATGGAAATGGAACTTGTCGGAGAAGCGGAAGAACTGATGGAACAGTATGTATCTGGAGTGAATTGTGCACCGACAACCGCCAGAGAAGAAATGATTGCGGTCAAAAAGCGTTTTGGAAAGGAGGACGGAATTGTTGCGTTTCATGGCTACCAGTCTTTTGCACCGGGAGAATGTAATCCGGCAATGGCGCATGAGATTGGAAAGAAGCTGGCAGAAGAATTGTGGGGCAGTCAGTATCAGGTATTGATTGCGACTCATTTGGATAAGGCGAATCATCTGCACAACCATTTTGTGGTGAACTCAGTTTCATTCATTGATGGGAAAAGATACCACAGGACAAATCAGGATTACCGGGATATGCGGATGGTGTCAGACCGTTTATGTAAAGAATACCAGTTATCGGTTGTGAGGCAGCCAGAACAGGGAAAAGGAAAACATTATGCCGAGTGGCAGGCAGAACAGGATGGGAAGCCGAGTTATCACAGCATGGTAAAAGCAGATGTTGACGAGGCAATCCGAAAGGCGAGGACTGAAAAACAGTTCTTTTTTTATTTGCGGGAAAAAGGATATTCTTTTAAGTTCGGGAAAGACATTACCATTCGTCCGGAAGGGCGGGAGCGTGGTCTGAAGTTAAAGCGGAATTTTGGAGAGAATTACTCACTGGAAGCAATCAGGGTTCGGATTCTGGAAGAAAATGAATTACCTGCCGAGAAGAAATTTCCGGTTCAGAGGCATTACCGGATTCGGGTATCCAGCAACTTCAAGCAGACAAGAAAAATCGGAGGACTTCGGGGATTGTATCTGCACTACTGTTATCTTTTAGGAATCCTGCCGAAGAACCGCCTGTCAATATCTGCCAAACAGGTGCATGTATTGTTCCGGGAGGATTTGTTAAAACTGAATACCATTTCAAAAGAGACGAAGCTGCTCTGCCATTATCACATTGATACTGCGGAGCAGCTTTTTTTGTTGAAAGAAAGTTTGCAGAAGAAAATGGAGCAGTGTGTGGAGGAGCGGAAGCACCTGCGTTATAAGATCCGGGCAGGCAGACCGGAAGAAGAAATACAGGAAATGAAGGAGCAGATAAAAGTTCTGACAGAGAAAATTGGAACGCTCAGAAAGGAGGCAGCACTTTGTGATGGAATCGCCGCACGTTCCAAGGTAATCGAAGAAAAATTTAAGATGGTGCGGGAAGAAAAAGAGAAGAAGGAGGAACAAAGCCATGAACACATCAGGCGAAGCCGCTGATCAGGTGGTACGAATGTCGTTGGAAGTCGGTGAAGCAGCATTGAAGATCAGTGGCACAGGAGCGAAGCATCTGGCAGTGATGCTGTATGCAGTCTTAAAAGAGAAGAAAA
>ERZ1034939.212-NODE-212-length-41548-cov-16.366110_pt1 | contig 41548 bp, 42 predicted proteins | sample MGYA00520626_ERZ1034939 | MGnify/ENA primary metagenome ERZ1034939 (study PRJEB33766, sample SAMN09781751) | gut metagenome | biome: gut microbiome | host: Homo sapiens | place: Madagascar | study: EMG produced TPA metagenomics assembly of the PRJNA485056 data...
ATTATAAATTAAAATATGTATCAAGATACAGAGTTTGTGATTACGCTTCAGCGTGTCATTGAGTTTATCGGCACCTTTGCCTTCGCCCTCTCGGGCATTCGCCTTGCCGCCAGCAAGCATTATGACTGGCTGGGTGGTTTTGTGTGTGGCATCGCTGTCGCCATCGGTGGTGGTACCATCAGGGATGTGATGTTGGGCTTGCGGCCATTCTGGATGCTGAGTCCTATATATATATTATGTACGATGTTTGCGCAGTTGGTGGTCATCGTGTGCCATCATTATCTGCGCAGGCTTGATAACACCTGGTTTCTCTTCGATACCCTGGGCTTGGCGCTCTTCAATATCGCTGGTATCCAGAAGACGCTCGATTGCGGTTTCCCTTTCTGGGTGGCCATCATCATGGGCTGCATCACGGGAGCTGCAGGCGGTGTGATTCGTGATGTGTTGCTCAATGAGGAGCCCGTCATCTTCCGCAAGGAGATCTATGCCATGGCATGTGTGGCGGGCGGCTTGGCTTACTGGTTGCTGAGCTATCTGGGCGTCAGTCTCTATGTCACGGTCGTTGTGGCGTTCTTGGTGGTGTGCATCATTCGCCTCTTGGCGGTTCGCTACCACATCTCCCTGCCTAAGCTCCGCGATGAAGAATAATTAAGAATTAAGAATTAATAATTGATAATTATCAGCAAGAATGAAATCATTAAACATTATAAATTATAAATTATACATGATCGTATCCCTCCTTATGTTGCTGTCGATGCCGATGGTGGCACAAAACAAGCGAGAGTTTCGTGGAGCTTGGATACAGTGTGTCAATGGTCAATACCTGGGCAAGAGCACCCAGCAGATACAGTCCATGCTCATCCAGCAACTGGACGAGTTGCAGAAGGACGGTGTGAATGCCATTATCTTTCAGGTGCGTGCCGAGTGTGATGCGCTCTATCAGAGCGATCTGGAACCTTGGAGCAAGTTCCTCACCGGAGTGCAGGGCAAGGCTCCGTCTCCTTACTGGGACCCTCTACAGTGGATGGTGGAGCAGTGCCACAAGAGGGGCATGGAGCTGCATGCGTGGATCAATCCTTATCGTGCCAAGCATGGTTCCACCTCCTTCAGTCAGCTCTCCTCTCAGAGCATCGTGAAGAAGCATCCTGAGCTTTGCTTCAATTATGATAACCTTGTCATCATGAACCCAGGCTTGCAGGAGAGTGCCGACTATACCTGCAAGGTGGCTGCCGACATCGTGAGCCGTTATGACATTGACGGTTTCCATATCGATGATTATTTCTATCCTTATCCAGCGCCAGGCAAGCAGATACCCGATCAGCAGCTCTATCAGCAGCATCCCAATGGATTTCGTACCATTGGTGATTGGCGCCGCGACAATGTGAGCCGATTTGTGAAGCAGCTGGGCGAGACCATACACCGTATCAAGCCATGGGTCAAGTTTGGCGTGTCTCCATTTGGCATCTATCGCAACAAGCGCAATGATCCGAATGGCTCAGAGACCCTCGGTCTTCAGAACTATGATGACCTCTATGCCGATGTGCTGCTCTGGGTCAATAATGGTTTCATAGACTACTGCGTGCCTCAGCTCTATTGGGAGATAGGCAACAGAGCTGCCGATTATCAGACCCTCATCCAGTGGTGGAACAAGCATGCGGGCAATCGTCCGCTCTATATCGGTGAGGACATCGAACGTACCGCCAAGTTTGCCGACCCAGTGAATCCTCGCAGTCATCAGCTCCCAGCCAAGCATCGCCTGCACCAGCAGATGAACAATGTGAAGGGCACCGTGCTCTGGTATGCCAAGACCGCTGCCGACAATGTGGGCAACATCGGCCATACGTTGCGCGATTATTACTGGCGTTATCCAGCCCTACCTCCATTGATGCCTTTCCTCGATGATAAGGCACCAAAGCCTGTGAAGAGCCTCAAGTTTGCCTGGACCGCCGATGGTCCTGTGCTCACCTGGGCTGCCCCTAAGGCTAGCAAGAAGAAGTGGGGCGACCAGGTGAATCGCTTCGCCATCTATCGCTTTGAGAAGGGCGCCGAGATCAATCTGAATGATGTTACCGCCCTGCAAGCAGTAACCTACGATACCCAGTACAAGGTACCTTACGTGAAAGATCATAAGTATGTCTATGTAGTTACCTCTCTGGATAGAGTGGGCAATGAAGGTAAGGGCAAGAAGGTTCAGGTAAGGCTATAATAAAAAAAACTTATGCCGTCAGCTTGTTTTGCAGGCTGACGGCATAAGCTTTTTTTGAGTTAGTGGCTTGCGAATATATTTGTGTGGTGGCTATGTTGTGATGGCCCAGTAGTTGCGATACGGTGTAGATGTCGGCACCCATGTTTAGCTCCAGCGTGGCAAAGGTGTGTCGGGCTGTATGGAAGTTGATGGGTTGCTGAGTGATGTGTGCTTCATTCATCCATCGGCGTAGCATCAGTGCCAGTCTGGCAGATGATAGGGAAGCGAAGTATTTACTTTCTTTAGCGGTGGAAGAGGGCAGGCAGTCCAGGGCTAGGTTGGATAGGGGAATGGTGAGCCATTGTTGAGTTTTCTTTATCTTCTTATATATATAATAATGTTGGTCGTCCTCTTGTCTTAGGTCCGAAGGTTTCAGTTCTAGTACGTCGCTTTTTCTGAGTCCTGTCAGGCAACTGAATAGGAAAGCCTCTTTGAGCAGCGGAATGGGGCATTCAGTTTGCATCATCTTTTTCAGTTCCTCCATTGATAGATGTGGCTTTTCCGTTCTGTTGGTTCTTGTACGATAGCAGCTGGGCAGATAGTCCATGGGGTTCTCAGATAGCAGCCTTTGTCTTACGGCTTCCCTTAGGATGGCTTTCAGGATGGTGCATTTCAGGTGGATGGTGTTGTCAGCTAGTCTCTTTTTGTTTTTCATGTGATGATGCAGGTCTTGCGCTTGGCGCAGGTAGTCTATGAATTGTTTGCAAAATTCTGTGTCCACATTCTTGGTCTTCATCTTATGGGCGCCAAAGTTCTCCAGATGCTTCACCAGTGTGAGCACGCTGCCGCATCTTCCTTGGTATCTTTTCTCTCCAGGTCGTCTACGTTCTTCGGCATATTGCTTCACAAAGTCGATGAGGGTAATGTTGGCATGGCTGTTATAAAATATGTTCTTGAATCTCTTGAGGATAGTCTCTATTTTCTTCATTGTTTCTTTCTTTTATTTTGTTAATATATAGTTTTATCGATACAAAAATAAAAGGATATTTTGGGATAACCAAATAAAAAGGGAAATATATGCGATATTTGATGTAAAAATAGATATAGTTGTATGATAACTGTAGCACTGCAAAAGTAGATATAATTATCGAATTATACCAATTTTCTATATTTTTTAACACGAAATTAACACTATGTTTGAGCATTTTCATCATATTCAGCCCAAATCCTAGATTTAGTATGGTCTCTTACTATTAATATTAGACAATTAAGCTTTATTTGTTACAATAATATGCATAAAATATACAGTTATCATACAACTTTATCAGGTGGACAAATACCATCTCATGTTGAACAAATAAAGAGAAAAAGAATGAAGAGTTTTCGACTCTATATATTAACGTTTGCATTGGCGTGTACCTGCGTATGTGCCAATGCTCAGCGTGTGGCTGTTAAGACCAACATGCTCTATGACGTCATTGGCGTAGCCTCCCTGGGCGGCGAGCTGAAGACGTCCAAGCATTCTTCCGTCAGCCTCATGATGTCATACAATCCACTGAAATATGGCGGGGCTAAATGGAAGAACTTCTCCTTTCAGCCCGAGTATCGCCATTGGTTCCACCGCACCTTCACGGGTCCCTTCGTCAGTGTGAACGCTGCCTACGGCAGTTTCAACTTCGACAAGTTGCACATTGGCGGTTTGTATGGCAAGCATCGACAAGGGCACTTTGTAGGAGCAGGCATCGGCGGCGGCTTTCACTTTATTTTATCCAAGCGAGCGAGCCTGGAGTTTTCGGTTTCCGTCGATGCCCTCCATTGTCGCTACGATAAGTACCGGGAGGGCGACTTGCCCTACCACGAGGGCAAGTTTGAGAGCAATGCCATCGTGCCGCTGGGCACGGGCGTGTCGCTAGCCATCATGCTGTGACACCTATTATATATAAATCAAAGTATTAGAAACAAAAAATATCTAGATATACAATATGAAACATCCAAGTAGAAAAATTTCAGCTACCTTGCTGGGTCTCTCCATGGGCATAAGCCTCTTTGCGCAGAGCGCCTACAAGGGTCAGCTCTACATCAACAGCGAGAAGTTTAGCCTCCAGGGTGAGTTGCTTCGCGTACAACTCCGAGTAAGCTACGACGATGACATCCTGAACACCGGCGAGACACTCAATTTCACCCCCGTGCTCAAGAGTGGCCAGTACATGAAGCCTCTCTCCTCGGTGGTGATCAACGGCACGGAGAGGGGCAAGTATGAGGGTCGCAGCGCCTCCTTCGACAAGCGGCTGCGCCAAAGCATCCCCGTGGTAACCGCGGACAGGCGCCATGGCACTCGCTACTTTGTCTATGACACCACCATCCCCTATAGCGACTGGATGAGCGCCGCCGCCCTCTATGTGGAGAGCGAGGAGAGGGGCTGGGGCAAGCGTCCTCAGGTGTATGAGGACAAGGTGTTTAGCTCCATCAACATACAGCGCGTGGCAGGCAGCAGCGATGATGACGCCCAGCGCAAGGGCAGCAGCCTGAGGGGCACGGCGGCTCGCAGCGAGTGGATCCATTTCCTGAATCCTTCGCAGGCAGTGAGCAGCCGCATCACCGTGAGCGGCATGATACCGCTCTATGATGAGAGGATGATAGGCAAGATGGGCGCCAGCAAGTTTAATAAGGCAGTCTATGCCGACATCAATGGCTCACTGGAGAGCTACCTCAATGTGCCAGGCACCGTGGTTCGCAACCTGCAGGTGGTGGGCTATGGCTCGCCCAAGGGCAACTACAAGGCCAACGAGACCCGCTCCTCGGAGCGCGCCCTGAAGCTGAAGAAGTTTCTGATGAACAATCGCATCCTGGGCAGCGACGGCCTCACCGTGACTTGGGTGCCAGAGGACTGGGACAGCATCTCTACGCTGGTGGGCAAGAGCCAGATGAAGCTGAAGAATGCCGTGCTCGACGTGATCAAGACCGTGCCTGTGGTGAAGGGCAGGGAGGATGAGATCCGAGTCTTGGGCGACGGCAGCCCCTACAGCTATATGCAGAATTACATATTCCCTGATGTGGAGCGCATCAAGTACTTCGTTACCCTGGAGCGCCAGGCAGGCAGCGGTGTAGGCACCGTGAACAATGATGCCCATACCGTATCGCTCAACAACATGTTTGCCACCGCCCAGAGCTTCAAGGTGGGCAGCCGAGAGTATAACGACATCGTAGACCTGATGGCACGCCTCTTCCCCGACAATGCCGAGGCGAACATCGATGCGGCTGGCGTGGCGCTGATGCGTGGCGACCTGGAGCTAGCCGACAAGTACCTGAAGCCATGGGGCACCGACCCTAGGGCATACTGCAACCTGGGCGTGCTGAACATGCTTCGTGGCGACTTCCACAAGGCAGAGGTATACCTGCAGATGGCAGAGGCAGGGGGCGTGAAGGAGGCAACGAATGCGCTTAACTATCTGAACAATGTACACAAGTAAACGTATTAAAATAACATTTAAAAACGAATGGATATGAAAACAAAAATTCAATTATTCGCCGCCTTCTTGCTGTTGGCAGTAGGCGCATTGTGGCTCACCTCATGCAGCAGTGAGGATGCCGTGCAGGGTAGTGGCAACAAGGCTGATGCTACACTTACTTTGACAATTAATACTGGAAAGGTGGGGAGCCGTGCTACCAACTGGCCTACAGATCCAGGTTCGGATAAAGCTAATTCAGAAAATAAGATTAATCGCCTTACTGTAGGTGTTTTCTCTTCTGATGGTAATACTGTTAAGACTATAGTTGAGCTTACACCTACTTCTGAATCAAATCCTTCAGGAACCTATTTGCAAGGTAATAAAGCCAATATTGTAACAACTTCTTTGGCTAAAGACGATCAAGTACTGGTAGCAGTTAATGCACCTACAGGTAAGTTCGCAGGTGTAGCCAACGTTACAGCTTTCAAGGCTGTAGAGGAGGATGCTAAGGATGCTTTGACAGATGGCACTAACGATGCAACAGAGATTGCCACTAATGTTCCTATGTTTGGTGAGAGTACTTTGTCAGGTACAGGTAGTGCTTTCACTGCTGCTGTTTCTGTACAGCACCAGCTTGCTAAGATTAGTCTTACTGATTTGGAGGTAGCATTCGATGCCAATGGTCCATACAAGGATGCAAAGTTCACTCCTACAGAGTTCTTCTTGGTAAATGTTCCAGAGAAGTTGGCTTTCAGCAATGATGCTTGGGTAAATGGTGCAGGTCATTTCCATGGATTTGATGGCGATACAGATAATTCTCTGTATAAGGATTTGACTAATTTCACTACTATTTGTGGTAAATGGGAAACTGCTAAGTATAAGGGATATTTGGCAACTGGTTCTTTGAATGCTACTGAGTTAGCAGGTACTTCTGCTAAATATGCTTCTGCGGCATACTTCTATGTAACTCCTAGTGATGATGATACAGCTGATGGCAAGATGAAGCTCATCATCGCCGGTACATTCAAGACCAACTCTTCAGATGCTGGTACCACGGTATTCTATCCAGTAGCCCTCAATGCAGTAACAAATGCTGATGGTTCATTTTCTCCAGCTATCAATGGAGGTGCAGACAAGTTCAAGGTATATCCGAACAAGAACTACGTTTGCAAGGTTGTGATTAAGACCAAGGGTACAACTGATCCAACCAAGAATTTGGATCCACAGACAGCAACCGTAACAGTTACAGTAACTGACTTCGTTGACGCATCTCAGACCACCACATTCGAATAAAACATAGATATATTATATAAATTAGAATCAATGACAAGACAAGGATTGACACGGACTTTGGCGCTCTGGGCAGCAGTGCTGCTCATGCTAGCGTCGTGCACCATCTACGATGATTACCCTCATCGCAGCCAGCACGACATAGTGCTTCGGGTAACCGACGAATCCGGTAATATCCTTCCTGATTCAGAAGCCCCCGTGGATGAAGTCTATGCCTTCGTGGACGGCATCTACGTGGGCAAATATGCCAAGGAGGCAGATGGCAAGATACGCATCGTGCTCCGCAAGGGCGAGGAGGTGACCTTCGTCGCCGCCACGGGCTCTAACAGCGAGGAGTTCACCTTGCGTGAGCCCCAGCTGGGCGAGCGCATCAGCAACAACTGGTTGCAGCTGGTCGATCCTGAGGACCACAAGCAGCCATCGCCATCCGCCATCTATTACGGCAGCTATACCTCCACCGCCGATGACCCCGAGGAGAGCGAGACGCTCATCACGCTCAGCGACGTGAGAGCCCACGTGCATGTCCACGTGAAGGGCCTCAAGTCACGCTATGGCGAGGGCAACTATCGCGTGGTGATAGAGGGCATGAACAGTGGCATCTGCTATGACGGCTCGGGCGGCGGCAGGCTCATCAACTATGAGATGGGCGGCAGCTTCAACAGCCAGGGCGACTGGATAACGCCAGCCGCCACCGTGCTGCCCACCAATGGCGAGCAGGTGCGACTGAAGATATACAAGGAAGACGGCGCACTGCTCTTTGAGAGCGACCACGACGAGGAGGGCAACCCCCTGGCAGTGGAGCGTGGCTCTGACGTGGTGTTCCAAGTCAGCATCCTCCAGGAGGCAAACATCAGCATCAAGATATTGCCATTCGAGGACGCCGACAATTCAGGCTTCTTCCAGTAATAATGATATGAACAAATATTTAGAACTAACGATGACTCACAGAGTTGACATACATGGTAAAAAGATGATGGGATGGCTGGCACCCTTGATGCTGGCACTCACGCTCATGGTCTCCTCCTGCTCGCCCGCTACAGAGGGGCAGGAGGGGAATGATGCGTGGGTAACGCTTACCATCAGCACGGGCGGAGGAGCTGCCGATGGTGGAGAGGGCATGGCAAGCCGTGCCTCGGGTTCTGCCGCTGACAAGGACTGGCAGGTCAATGACCTCACCATCTACATCTTCGACCAGACGGGGCAGGTGATAGGCTCCAGCTACGCCAGCTATAGCATCAACAGCAAGCAAGACATCATCGCCACGGTGATGACCCGCAAGGCGCAGAATTGCACGGTGATAGCCCTGGCGAATGCCGGTACGCTATCTGGCACTTATGCCACAGCCCAGACCACATCTCCCTTTGCCGGTGTGTCAACCCTCAGTGAATTTCAGCAGAAGTATATCACCTTCAAGGATATGGCGAGCCTCGAGAGTGCCCCATGCCTCCTGATGGTGGGCTATCTCAAGGGTTTTGATACCACAAGCTCAGGCAGCAGCATCTCTCTGCAACGACTGGCAAGCCGCCTCGACTTCACCATCACGGTGATGGATGACAAGGACACGGGCTTTCCTATCGTGGTAGATAGCTATCAGCTCTGCCATGCTCCGCTCTCGGCTTTTTATGCGCCAGCGGATATGTCGAGCACAGGCATCACCCTGCCATCGGGCACATCCTTTGTGGAATATGCAGCCAACAGCACGGCATTCAATTCCTGGACCTCTGGCAGCAACAGCCAGAGCTATACCGCATACGTTTATGCCAACCCAGCAACAACAGCAACTGATGCCACTTATCTGCTCATCAAGGCTCATTCCCAAGCTAGCAACACAGACACCCGAAAGATATGGCAATCGGAATTCAAGGTGTACTTGACGGGTATCACAGGTATCACAGGACTCGCTGCTTATCAGCTCCTGCCGAATTATCATTATACCATCGGTATAACCGTGCAGGGCAGCTCGCAGGCTCAGAATGGCGTGATAGCCAGCTATAAGGCATATCCGTATATGAAAGGAGGCTCCATAGCTAGTTGGACTCCGGAGAATAGACCTACTGATATGTAATGGAGGATAAGGATCCATCTATCATTAAGATATAGAAAAAAGTATAGAAGATATAGATATATGTACAGCATAGAGAATAAGATGAAACAGCAGGCGATAAGCTTCTTGCTGATGAGCGCATTGGTTTGCTCGGCATGTTCTGATAGTCAGGACTTGTCGGGCAATATCCCTTTGAGTGGAGACAGGATAGCTTTTCAGGCAGAGTTGCTGGATGGTTTTCAGTCATCGGCAGCCAAGAGTAGGGCGCAGTCAGCTTTTACCGGAGTTGCCATGGAGCAGAAGGTGCTGCCACTGGGCGGAGATCTCGTGGAGCCGCTCTATCTGCATCCGCTGGAGGTAGACAATACCGCTGGCAGCATGGCGGAGACTGCTCATGCTGCTATAGGGATGAGCTCTCGAGGCACTTTGGTTAGTAGTTCTTCCTGGACAGGTGAGTTTGGTGTGAGTGCCGTCTATACCAAGAGCGGGGCTAGCCAGAGTTTCTTCCAAGACCAGAAGGCTAGCAAGAGTGGCAACATCTGGTATGCCAGTGGTAATACGCAGGCATGGCCTACCGATGGTACGCTCTCTTTCTATGCTTATGCTCCCTATCAGCACGCTTCGCTCTCCTTGCAGGGTAGTGATGATGTGACTAAGAATAAGACTCTGCGCTATGTTGCCTCTACTTCCAATATCTCGGCGCAGCCCGACCTCATTGTAGCTAAGAGCGAGAACGACAGCCGCACTTCCTCTAAGCCAAACTCCCCCGTGCCGCTAAAGTTTAGCCATGCCCTTACCGCCATCACCTTCTCGGTGAGCGCAGATATGATACCGGGCACGGTGAAGAGCATCACGGTGAAGAATGTTTCTGGGCAGGGCGACTATAATATCTCCACTGGCACTTGGGGCTCCCTGGGCGCAGCTTCTGCCAGCTATGCCATCCGCTTGGGCTCCAGCGGTGCGGGCATTGCCGTGAAGGCAGGTGAGAGCAAGGCTCTTACCGATGGTTCTTCGGCACTGCTGATGGTGCCGCAGACCTTTGCCGCTGGTAGCTCTGCGCAGATAGAGATGGTGTTTCATGATGGCAACAAGGATCGCACGGTTACAGCCTCTCTTGCAGGCACCTCTTGGGATGCGGGCAGGCACATCACCTATGTACTCTCAGCCTCTAGCATCACCACGCTTCAGCTGGGTGGCATCACTTTCCCTACCTCTTGGAGCCGTAGCTATACCTCCACTACCAATCATCTGAAGTCTGCCTATGCCGATGGCGACAAGATGGGGCTCTTTGTGGTGGACGATAGTAAGAAGGTGATTGCCTCTAATGTGCAGCTGAGCTATAATGGCTCGGCATGGTCGTTGCCATCGGGCACCAAGTGTACCTTCTCGCCTAAGTATAGCTATTTTGTGTACTATCCTTATCAGCCTAGCCTTACGGGATTGCCAGCGCAGGGTGCCTCGGTGAGCGATGTTACCTCAGCCACGGCTTTCTTCTCCAGTGCCATCAGCACCTGGAGCTCCAGCAAGCTTGCCCCCGACCAGAGTACGCTTGCCAAGATGAATGCCTGCGACTTGCAGATTGGCAAGGGCAGCTTGACTTCGGATGGCACCAAGATTCAGTTCTCTGACAACACCCATGCCATGGGTTTGGCGGATATCACGCTGGGGAGCAAGGAGGTTGAAAATATTTATCATATCAAGGGATATGAAGCTTATACTTGGAAGTATGATAAAACTCCCGTTTATGCCTATGCTGGCTTTAGTGGCAGAAGTCTCTATAATGTAGCTTCGCATCAATATGTAGCTATCGTAAAGCCAGGTGTTGAAACCAGTTTTTCTTGTAGCAGTACTACTGATGCAGATACATGGACGGGTGAAGTTAAGGTGAAGCCTAATGCAGATGCTGTGGCGAAAGGCACTGCTATTAGTAGCCGGTCCACATACTCCAAGGAGCATACGCTAGCCGTGGGTGATATCTATTACAGTGATGGAGCCTTGAGTTCGTGGAGCGAAGCGTTGCTGTCGGGGAAGACGCCTGTAGGAATTGTGGGATATGTTGGAGAAAACTATTGGACAGAGAAGCAGTTGATGAGCAGTAACAAGGGCGGACACGCCTTGGTGATGTGCTTGAAGACCATTGGGTCTACTGGAACAACTGGAACAACTGGAACAACGAGCATCGGTACACGATATGCATGGTATTCATCTAATACTGATGCAGGCAGAACTAAGATTAATTCCAAGGCTCTTCTTACGGGTTCTTATGATAAGACTTATGGTTCAGGTGTAAACGAGACTAATGCTTTGATTTCTAAATGGAGCACGGCAGCTGCAGCTGCTTATCAAGCTAGGAATTACACTACATTGCCAGCATCGTCCAGCAAATGCTCTGGATGGTTCTTGCCTACGGCTGGTCAGTTTTATGCTGTTATGAGCAAGTTGGGTGCAGAATTCTCTAGCGATTGGACTGGTATCTATGGTGACGCTGCATCGGGATCGACTTTGGGATTCTTTAGTAATATGACCACCGTAACAAGCAATATTAATAATAAGCTAAAGAAGGTGGGTGATAACAAATATACAGAATTTTTTGGTGCTACGAATACGTGGGCTTGGACCTCTTCGGAGTTCTCCGCCACGTACGCCGTGGTCGTCGATTCGGGCGTCAACAACTCCAAGGGGTCGGGTTCAGTTCGTTTCTGCGGCGACTACAAGACGAACCAGTTCCCCGTTCGGCCGTTCCTCGCTTTTTAGCGATTCATCCATTTAAAAATTTATCTATTTTAAATATATATAATTATGAGGAAGATACAGGATAGTTCTTAGCAAGAAATACAGGGGGTATCGTCTTTTCAGGCGGTTATCTTCTCTGGGGGTAGCCCCAGAGCCGCCCCCAAGGCGGTGAAAGGCTATCCCCAGAGAAGATAACCGAATATTAGGCAAGGTTGCCCCACAACAGGCAGCAAGCCAAAGAAATATAGTTGCTATGGCGAGAGTCCTGGCGGTCATGTAGCTACCAGGAGAGAGCAGTTGGCAATATTGAAAAGGTCATTGACTGGCATAAGGCACGCGGTTGTCCCTCCAATGGGGATAGCTACCCTTCATCAAGGTATGCCTACAGTTAGTTATAGTGGAAAAACAATGAATGGATAGTCGAAAGGTATTCACCCTTGGATAGGGGGCTCTTCGGAGTTCTCCGCCACGAACGCCGTGAACGTCGATTCGGGCGTCGACGACTCCAAGGGATCGGGTTCAGTTCGTTTCAACAACAACAACAAGACGAACCAGAAACCCGTTCGGCCGTTCCTCGCTTTTCAGCTTGCAGCTATTACATAGCATTCTTCTTATGTACTTGCGCCAAAAATTTTTAGAACAAATATTATTTATCAATCTCGAAAAGCTATATCACATCATGGCACTGAGCGAAGATACCGCCATATATCGCACAGCTTACAGGCTGCTCTTGCAGAGCCAGCCCATCGTGGCGCAGATGCCCCGCACCTATAGGTTCGACCTGGGGCAGCGCATCACCAACACGCTGCTCGATATCCTGACCCTCATCATCGAGGCAAATAGGGCGCACGACAAGCGTGAGGCGTTACGCCGATTGCAGGTGAAGCACGAAATATTGGCGATGCTCTACAATGTGGGGGTAGACCTTCAAGCCATCTCTCGCAAGCACCTCGCCACGCTGTTGCCGCTGATAGATAGCATCGGAAAACAAGCCACAGGATGGAACAAATCTCTACAGAAAGCACCACAATAGGGCGCATATCGCTCGAAGAGCTGACGGAGGCTTACTATACTTGCCGCAAGAACAAACGGAACACCGCCAGTGCCATCAAGTTTGAGATGCACTTGGCAAGCAATCTCGTAAGCCTCTGGCACGACATCAATGATGGCACTTACCATCCAGGCAAGAGCATCGCCTTTGTGGTAACCAAGCCCGTATGCCGAGAGGTGTTTGCCGCCCAGTTCAGAGATCGCATCGTGCACCATCTCATCATCAACAAACTAGAGACTCTGATGGAGCAATACTTCATCGACGACAGTTACAGCTGCCGCCGAGGCAAGGGCGCCTTCTATGGTCAGAAGCGGGTGCAGGAGATGATCAGGGAGTGCAGCCACGGCTATACGCAAGACTGCTGGGTGATGAAGCTAGACATCAAGTCGTTCTTCATGAGCATCGACAAGAAGCTGCTCTACCAGTGCATGGAGCGATTTGTGGAGACCTATTACCATGCAGCCGACAAGGAGCAGCTCTTGTGGCTTATCAGGGTAACCATCTTCCACCGTCCCGAGCTAGACTGCGAGCGGCATTCGCCCGACTGGTTTTGGGACTTGCTGCCCAAGGAGAAAAGCCTCTTTGGTACGGATGGCAGCCATGGCTTGCCCATCGGCAACCATACCAGCCAGATGTTTGCCATGCTATTCCTTACAGAGCTAGACCGCTTGGTGGAGAAGAGATGGAAGGGTGAGTTTTATGGGCGGTATGTGGATGATATGGCACTAGTGGCATGTTCGCCCACGGCACTGAAGCACCTGCGCAAGAAGATAGGCAGCTGGCTACAGGCGCATAAGCTTCGTCTATCGCCCAAGAAGGTGTATCTGCAATATCATGACAAGGGCATCCTCTTTGTGGGTGGCTGCATCAAGCCGGGTAGAATCTATGTGCAGAACAGGGTGCTCTGCAATTTCTACAATCGCATGATGTATTTCAATGAGAAGGCCAGGCATGTCTTTGTGTTCCCAGGGCAGAAGAAGCAAGAGTTTGAGATGTCAATGAATTCCTACTTCGGCTTGCTGGGAGCCTTTGATGAGTATCGTCAAGCCCACGTGATGGCAGGTATGATGGGCAGGGAATGGTATCGCTATTTCGAGCAGATATATTATGATGGCAAGGTGAAATGCCACTTACGATTCAACTATCAAGATTATCATATACAGAGAAAACGTATCAATCATGGAATCCAGTATCGCAAACAATATGCTCTCACAGCGTGAGCAGGTGCTGCAAAGACAGCAGTCTTCGGGCAAGTACTTCCTGGTATTGCAAGGCAATTTTTATCGTGCTTATAATGATGCTGCCTTTGCGCTACACAGAGTGACGGGGTATAAGGTGTTTCAGAAACAGGGGGCTGGGGGAGAAGCGTATTACCAGTTGGGCTTCAACATGAAGCAGATAGATGATGTGATAGCCAAAATAGAGCAGCAGGGCGGCACGGTAACTCGATTCGACCGTGAAGGCAAGCAGTTTGCCTTCTTCGGCGTGGATGGCAGCATGGATGAGAGCATGGTTTCTCAGCCAGCAGTGAAAAAGAAAAAAGAGGTGAAGTCTTCCACCATCGAGGAGTTAGACCACGACTCGTTGGTTAAGGAGCTGGTAAGGGAGATTGTGGCACAGATGAAGGAAGGATATAAGCTCCAAGTGGGGCTAGTGAAATAAAAACATTCATTTTTAATTTAATTTTTAAGCAATTATGATTGTAAAGATTAGAAAGATTGTAGAGGGAATCAAGGATTCCCTTTCTTGCAGACAGAGGAAGTTTCTGTAGACGAGCGTATTAACCAGTTGGTGAAAGAGGTGTTCTGGGCTGCCAAGGAAGTGGCTAAGGGCAACAGAGCCTTGGGCAAGGCACCTGATTACCAGAAAGACTGGGTGTTTGAGCGGGAAGACCTCATCGCACGCTTCCACATCAGGAGGGCTTACCTGAATAAGCTTCAGAAGATGAAGCGCAATGTGCAAATGGCTGATTTCAGCCATATCATGCAGTGGCTGGTGTCGCTAGTTAAGGAGGAATATCGGGATGAAGTGAGGCTCCTGATCTTGAGCCTATTTGAGGATAAAATGGAATAGAGAATAAGGATGCCCCATGAATTTACCAGAGATCTGTCTGGAAATTCATGGGGCGTTATTATATCTTGCCTCTGATTCTTCGATCCTATGATGGAATTTGCTTTATCTCATCATCATTTAGCCCAGTAAACTGTTTTACTTGCTCCAGACTCATGCCACTAGCTAGCAGAGCACGAGCTGTATTTAGCAGCCGCTCATGCTCCTTCTTCTGACCTATAGCAATGCCTTCCGCTTTTCCATCAGCTCTAGCTTTTTCTGCTGCCACTCTTTCTGCATAGGCCATGGCAGCCATATTGTCACGAGCTATCCAGAGGCTATTCTCGTATGCCTCCCATTCCTTTTTGGTGAGATGGTGGCTGTCGGCGTACTCTTCCAACTGCTTAAAGATATTCTTTTGTGCCGTCCAAGGCATTCTTGTCAATGCTTCCATATATGAAAGGGTTGATGTACTTTGCCATCGTTCTTATTTTAAAGATTCTACAATTCTGCTACGAAGATACTACTTTTATCTGAAAATACCATAGAATTAGGGAATTATTTTCAAAAAAAACAAAAAATATTTGTTTGTATTGCTACTATTTTGTATTTTTGCAAATAAATATAATATCTATGGGTGTAAAAGAAGATAAAGAGAAAAATAAAGTTGCTCGTGAAACTTTAGGGAAATATTTCTATGACTTAAGTAAAACAATATGTGGGTCTGGGGTCTTAGGAACTTTTTTGCCTTTTTTTACGAACGAAGAACCTACTGGTAAAACTATAAGTTTGTTTTTTATCTGTTTGGTTGCTACTGGTGGTTTTGCAATTATGGGTAATAAAATATTAAAAAAATAAGATATGGATTCTTTATTGATATTTATGAGTGGTATGGCGATTATCGCCGTGAGTTTGGTTTTGTGGTCTAACACGAAATCTGGTAAGCGTTGGATAGAAAATTTATAAGAGAGTTGGTTTAGGACTAGCTCAAGGTATAAATCTATGAAATCGCAACCTATAGGCAAGAGAATATGTTATCTTGCCCTAGGCTGCGATTTCTTGTTTTTATTTACAGCTCTGCACGCAGAAGGTGCTGGCTACGGCTGTAAGGACGGTGATAAGGAGATTGATGATTTTCTTAATGACTTCTTTCTTCATAGGCAAAAATTATTCATTATAAATTATACATTATAAATTAAACTTCGCTGCCGCATCAAAGCAGGGACATGCCTTGGACGTGGTGCCAGGCAGGTCACGATGGCCCACTATCTTGGCCTTCGGGAACATCACCTTGAGCTTGATGAGCAGGCTGCGCATGGCATCATACTGTGCACGGGTCAGCGTGTCCATAGGGCGACCCTCATCGTCCAGTCCGCCCTCGTAGCAGATGCCGATGGAGCAGCGGTTGTATGGGCGGGCATGGGCTCCCACCTCCAGCAACTTGCGGAATTGCACCTGGGTGCCGTCCTTGCGGAAGTAGAAGTGATAGCCGCCTGTGCGCATGCCGCGAGCCTTGTGGTCACGGATGAGCTGCTTGGCGGTGTAGTTGCGGCTAGCCTTGGTGGCACTACAGTGGATCACCAGGAACCGTACACTCTCGGGCGAGTCCATCATCTCGCCGCTCTCATAATTGTGGAGTAGGAGGTGCTCCGTGAGCACCTCCTCGCCTCCGATGGTCATAGGAAATCTTTCTGTTACCATAACTCTTTGTTGATTAAAATCTGTTGATTACAAGCCTACGTTGCCGCTGCCACCTTCAGATGGTGTGGTACCAGTATCGCCTGAGGCACCTGAGCCTGTGGAGCCGCTGTCGCTCTTCTTTTTCTTTGCTGCCACGGTAGTGGCCTTGGTGAGCGTGGCATCCAGGTTGAGGTTAGCGTAGTTGAGCTCGCCTGTGGCACGAGAGCGAAGGCGCACGCCGGCTATGTTCTTGGAGGTGGAAAATTCCTCCTCTGTGGCGGCTCCCTCCTTGTTCTTGATGCCGATCGAGAAGATGGCGAGGTTGTCCAGCTTCACGTTGTAGCCCAAGAGCAAGATTTGCTTGATGCTCTTCACCGCATCGGTGAGGATACCCTTGATGGCACCTGCCGAGAATGGTGTGTTGCTGTCGTGCAAAAACTCTGCGAGATAGTCGATGCCCTTGGTCTCGCCTGGCTTGGGCTTGGCATAATACTTGCCGTAGGCCTTCTCGTTCTTCTTGTTGTTGTTCTTTGTCAAAATGTACTCCATACTGATCTTAAATGTGTTAGGTTAGTAAATGTTTCAATGAGCTCATATCATGTGATCCTTTCTGAATCACAGTGCAAAGATACAACATTCGGAATCGGGAATCGTACGATAGGTGTACGATGGGTATACGATGGCCCTGAAAATCGGCATATCCTGTTTATGGCTCGCCTATATACTCGTATATCAGCAGGGTTTGGCGCACGGTGAGTGTCTTGTTGTGATGCTTGTATCCCTCTAGCCGAAGAGCTTCCAGCAGGGGCGGACAGTGATTGATGAGGCGCATCAGGTGGTTCACCGCCACATGTCGAGACTGCCCGGGAAAGTATTCCCGGGCTAGTTCGAACTTATTGTAAATCTTGATTTTCATTTGATTCTAGATCTTTTATATGTAAAAATATATTGATTCTTAAGCTTGAGAACGTCATTGAGACTTACTCAAGACGTTATTTGCGGGTCGTCAAGACGGCATTTGCGAGGTCTCAGGACGTTGTCCACGGATAGTCAGAGCGTCAGTTCCGATGGCGAAACTATGGCTTCTGAGTTTTGCTCCCCCTCTTGCTTCTCTATTACGATCCATCCATTGCCAGTGGAGCGGTGCACCTTCTTGAATCCCAGGTTGGTCATCACTGTGTTGAGGTTTTGGAGCGAGAGGTGGCGACTCAGGGCTGGGCAGTAACCTATCTTCTCCATAATCTCTGAGGAGTAACGGAACTTCATAAATTTCGTGTCTACATCAGGTTCTGGCACACGGTAGAAGCGCATGATCTGGTCTTCCATGAAGTTGGATACCATAAACATCTTGTTGTGCTCCTGCATTTGCTTGATGTCATCCTGTGTGAGCCAGTATACCCATCCCTCTTCGCCTCGCTTCTTGCGCTCCGTTACCTCCTGTCCCAGAGCCACGGCTTGGGCATAGAGTTGCTGATAGGGCAGTGGGTTCTCGTTAGGGTTCACGATGCTCTCCACGAGCCATGGCGAATAGCGGCGGTTTTCCTCGTCGGTGATAATCTGCGTGTGGTTGCTGGTGCCGCAGAGGGCTGCTCGATGCATCAACTCTGAGCGATACTTATCGTAAGGACGACGGATGGAGAAGAAGAGCTTGGTGACATTGCTCTTGAAGGCACTCAGGCTCTTGCCGAAGGCGCTCTCCATCTCGTCGAGGTTCATCAGTGCCTTGCAGGAGAATGCCTCCATATAGTCCTTGTCGCTATAGCAGGATGTGCTTCTCAGCCTCCTGCATCGAGGGCACGCCCTTGGCTTGCTGCACCATCTTCAGGCTGGTGCGCTTTCTGCGGGTGCTGCCAGCCTTGGCATACTTATCGCGGAGCGCCTTCTTGGTGTAGAGCGCCTTGAGGTCTTGCAGGTCCAGGGTGAAGGGCTCGGCATCCCAGTGAAAGTAGGCTGAGGGGTCGTGGGCGATGCCGCACATGCGGGTGATGTCCACGCATTGCTCATCGGCAGGCACGCCCAGCACCTGACCATAGTAGGCGATGATCTTATGGATCATCACGTCGAAGAGCTCCAGCAGGCTCACCTCTTCGTCCTCGATGGGGGTGTAGCTTACGAGCAGGCGGATGCCCTTGCCGCTCACGGTGATGTAGCGAGCCATCACGTGAGGATCGGCATCGGCACGCTGTATCACCTCTTGCAGCTGCTCCTTGGGAATGTTGTCTACATCCACGGCTGCCCAGTGGGTGCATTTCACGAGGTTGCGCAGCTCCTTGCCCGATCCGTCCATCTGGGCGGAGGCGGTGATGCCTGGCATCATCACCTTCACCTCTCGGGCCAGGTCCTTGCTGATGGCGAGGCGGTGGCGATACTCGATGGTGCGGGCCTCTACCAGAGAGTCGTGTACGATGAGACGCTCCAGCTCCTGGAGCTTGAAGAGTGGCTTACTTTCGCGCGAGGAGATGGTGCAGAAGAAAGAGGGCATTGTGCCCGCCTCTGAGTCTTCTAGTTGTTGATTGTAGTTGTCTTGTTTCATCTTTCTGATATAAAAATTAAAATGTTTATTCATTACGATAGTGACTTTTCCAGGCACGGTGCAAAGATAGAGGAAAGTTTTGAAACTGCAAAATCAAATTTTTCAAAAAGTACTGATTTTGGTACATTCCTTTAAAATACTAGAAAAAAAGAATCAAAGCAAAGCTACAGTCTGCTTTTATGCTCCTGGTCTAGGTGTGAACCACTAGTCCGTGAAGCCCTAAAGTGTGAACTATATAGCAGAAAACTTACGTTAAAACAGTGTTAAATAGTGCATGTAACTATTTGGTAATCATTTCTCTTTATCTTTTGCACACGCTGTAATATCAAAGAAGTTATACTATATGGTTCACACTGCTTAGGGAGGAGGGGAGAAAACGAAAAATCCCGACTCAGAAAAGGGGCTTGGATGCCATGAGGTATCGGTCTCTTTCTGAGTCGGGATATTATATATCTTGTGATAAGGCTAGTCTTTCAGCAGGTCGTCGAGGAAATCGTCCAGGTCGTGGTCCAGGCCCTCCATCAGGTCGCCACCCACTATCACGGTGTCGTCATCTGCCAGATAGAGCTCGCCCAGGTTCTCCTTGTCGTCATCCTCCAGCACAAAGCTGTATGGCTTCAGAATGCCTAGATGATCCACGATGTTGGCATTCTTGCGCAGCAAATCGCGCAGCGCCTTCGCCACCTCGTCATAGAAATTCTCATCCTTGTTGTCTATCCATTGCTCCACCACACAACGGGTAATCTCGTTGTCGTCATCATCGAAGGCTAGCAGCTCGCCGCTCTCCTGGGTTACACGCACATGAATGTCGGTCAGCACCGAAGTCTCGTCTTCTGACTCGGGTGTTGGAAACTTTTGAGACACTTTTCTGATGAAGCGCTCAACTTGCTGGATTGTTTGTTCTGTTATTTCCATACTTCTTGTTTTAAGATGATGCACAGATATACTATGCTTTTGCAAAGGTACACAAAAAAATGTGATTGCAAAAGAAATTGTGAGAAAAAATGTAATAATGCCTACGGATTTATCACAAATTGATGAAATCGGCGCTTAAAGAAAACGTTTACGTCTCTTTTTAATCAAAAACTTTTTGATATTTTTGGGTATTTTCAAATAATATAGTATCTTTGCATTCGATTAGAATTGCTAACTCGACTTTGCAATAAGCGGGGTGGAGATTGGCGCATTATGAATGGAACAAGACAAATGAACAATAAGATAAAACATTCGGGCATCGTGGACCATGTGGAGGGCCGCTGCGTGGTGGTTCGCATCCTGCAATCATCGGCGTGTAGCGGCTGCAAGGTGGCTGCCCACTGCAATGCATCGGAAACCAAGGAGAAACTGATAGAGGTGACCGCCGGCCAGGCTGATGCCTACCGTCCAGGCGACCACGTGGTGGTGGCAGCCGATGCCTCGGTAGGCTTCAGAGCCAGTCTTTATGGTTATCTATTGCCGCTAGCGGTGATGGTGATAGCCCTGGTGGTGGTGCTCAGCATCACTCGGAGCGAGGGGGCAGCGGCGCTCTCTGCGCTCAGCATCCTTATACCTTATTATATAGGGCTATATCTGCTGAGGGGCAAGATCAAGAACAAACTACAGTTTGAAATATTAAAAAAATAATTAAAATACAAACAATTATGAATTTCATTTTGATTGCAATCTTGGTACTCGGAGCCATCGCGCTGATTGCGGCGCTGGTGCTCTTTGGTGTATCTAAGAAGTTTGCCGTCGAAGAGGACCCTCGATTGGGACAGGTGGGAGAGATTCTGCCGGGTGCCAACTGTGGTGGTTGTGGCTTTGCCGGATGTTCGGGCATGGCTGCGGCGCTGGTCAAGGGTGCCGATGCCGGCAGCATCGAGGGGCTGATGTGCCCTGTGGGTGGTGCCGAAGTGATGGGCAAGGTGGCTGACCTCCTGGGCATAGCTGTGGCTAACACAGAGGCTAAGGTGGCAGTGGTACGTTGTAATGGCTCTTGCGAGAATCGTCCTCGCATCGCTGAGTATGATGGCTTGCACACTTGTGCTGCCATGAATGCTTGCGGGGCGGGCGAGACGGGCTGTGGATTTGGCTGTCTGGGCTGCGGCGACTGTGTGGCTGCCTGCCAGTTTGGGGCCATCGCCATCAATCCTGAGACGGGCTTGCCAGAGGTGGATGAGGACATCTGCGCTGGCTGTGGTGCCTGCTCCAAGGCTTGCCCTCGCCACATCATCGAGATCCGCAAGAAGGGTCCGAAGGGCAGAAAGGTCTATGTGCAGTGCGTGAACAAGGACAAGGGGGCTGTGGCTAAGAAGGCTTGTAGCGCTGCTTGCATCGGATGCGGTAAGTGTCAGAAGGTGTGCAAGTTTGAGGCTATCACCATCGAGAACAATGTGAGCTACATCGACCCAGAGAAGTGCCGCATGTGTACCAAGTGTGTGGATGAGTGCCCTACGGGTGCCATCATCAAAGTTAATTTCCCTGTAAAGAAAGCGAAGCCAGCTGCTGAGGCTGCTCCTGCCGTAAAGGTAGAAGAGACTGTAGCTGCTCCTGCTGAAGAAAAGAAGGAGGAACAAGCATGAATTTGAGAACATTTAGAATAGGTGGAGTTCACCCAGACGAGAATAAGATTACTGCCGAGATGGCTACCCAGGTGGCTGCCCTCCCTAAGCAGGCCATCTTTCCACTAGGTCAGCACATCGGTGCGCCTGCCAAGCCTGTAGTGGCCAAGGGCGACAAGGTGAAGGTGGGCACTCTGATTGCAGAGGCTGGTGGATTTGTGAGTGCTCCTATTTATAGCTCCGTATCAGGAACCGTCTTTAAAATAGATACTTCCATCGATGCCACTGGCTACAGAAAGCCTTGCATCATCATCAATGTGGACGACCAGGACGAGTGGGAGGAGAGCATCGACCGCTCTGACAAGTTGGAGACCGTGGAGGCTCACCCTGAGCTCACCCCAGAGGAAATCGTGAACCGCATCAAGGTGGCTGGCGTTACCGGTATGGGTGGCGCAGGATTCCCTACCTTCATCAAGCTGTGTCCTCCTCCTGGAGCCAAGGCTGAGTGCGTCATCATCAATGGTGTGGAGTGCGAGCCTTATATCACTGCCGACTACCGACTGATGATGGAACATGCCGACGAGATACTCGTGGGCTTGAACCTGCTGATGAAGGCAGCCAAGGTGGAGAAGGGCTACATCGGCATCGAGGACAATAAGCCTGCTGCCATCAAGCTCTTCGAGGAGAAGACCGCGGGCGATAGCCGCATCGAGATAGTGCCACTCGCCAAGAAGTATCCTCAGGGAGGTGAGAAGCAGTTGGTGGATGCCGTGATCAATCGTCAGGTGCCTGCTCCTCCTGCCATCCCTGTCAATGTGGGTGCCATCGTGCAGAACGTGGGTACTGCCTTCGCCGTATACCAGGCTGTGATGAAAAGAAAACCTCTCTTTGAGCGTTACACCACCGTCACTGGTAAGCAGGTGAAGAACCCTGGCAACTTCCTGGTGCGCATGGGAACACCATTCTCTCAGATGATAGAGGCGTGCGGCGGACTGCCAGAGGGCGACAACAAGGTATTGGCTGGTGGACCTATGATGGGTAAGGCTGTGATCAGCCTCGACGTGCCAGTGACGAAGGGTACCAATAGCATCACCGTGCTCACCGACGCCGACGCTCACCGCAAGAAGCCACAGCCATGTATCCGCTGTGCCAAGTGTGTGGAGGCTTGTCCTATGGGACTGGAGCCTTACCTGCTCGCTACGCTGAGCGTGATGAAGGACTATGAGCGCCTGGAGGCAGAGGAGGTAACCTCTTGCATCGCCTGCGGCTCATGCCAGTTTACCTGTCCTTCTCATCGTCCTATCCTCGATAACATCATCAATGGCAAGGGCGCAGTGATGGGCATCATCAAGGCTAGAAACGCCAAGAAGTAAATCATTTACGAAATACATTTCAAGTAAAAAATGGGAAATTTAATAGTATCATTATCGCCACATGCCCATGGCAATGAGACGGTGGAGAAGAACATGTATGGCGTCATCATCGCCCTCGTGCCTGCCATCCTCGCCTCTCTGTATTTCTTTGGGCTGGGTTCAGCCGTCGTGCTGGCTACCTCTGTGGCTGCCTGCGTCTTCTTTGAGTGGGCTATCACTAAATATATCTTGAAGGAGGAGACCTCTCTGCTGGATGGTTCTGCCATCATCACGGGTCTCTTGCTCGGCATGAACTTGCCTAGCAACCTGCCTCTTTGGATCATCCTCATCGGCGCTCTCTTCGCCATCGGCGTGGGCAAGATGACATTCGGTGGCTTGGGCAACAATCCTTTCAACCCTGCGTTGGTGGGTCGCTGCTTCTTGCTCGTGAGCTTCCCTGCACAGATGACCTCTTGGCCAGTGGCAGGACAGATGCTCAACTATACCGATGCCACCACGGCAGCCACTCCGCTCGCCATCATGAAGACTGCCATCAAGACGGGCGACAGTTCGCTCCTGAATCAGTTGCCAGACTCCATGAGCCTGCTCTTCGGTGCCACAGGCGAGGGCTTCGGTGCCGGTACCACCGGTGAGGTGTGCGCCATCGCCCTCTTGCTGGGCTTGGCCTACATGCTCTGGAAGAAGGTCATCACCTGGCACATCCCTGTGAGCATCATCGCCACTGTCTTCGTGTTCAGCGGCTTGATGCATCTCGCTAACCCTATCTATGCCAACCCATTCGCCGAGATATTGAGCGGTGGATTGATGCTCGGTGCCATCTTCATGGCTACCGACTACGTGACATCGCCTATGACCCACAAGGGACAGCTCATTTATGGTGTATGCATTGGTCTGCTGACCATCATCATCCGCAATTGGGGTAGCTATCCAGAGGGTATGTCGTTCGCCATTCTCATCATGAATGCGTTCACACCTATTATTAACACATACGTTAAACCAAAGCGCTTCGGTGAGAAGCCTGCTAAGAAATAAGGAGGACTGAAGAATGCAGAAATTAGAATCATCATTGAAGAACATGGTCTTGGTGCTCGTTGGCGTAGCCCTCATCGTGGGTGCCATCTTGGCATTGGTGAACCATGTCACTGCGGGTCCTATCGCAGAGAAGGCTGAGAAGAGCCTCGCTGCCGGCATCAAGAGCGTGATGGGGACTGACGACCTTCAGGTGGCTGAGCCTCAGGAGGTAAAGCAGCAGATGGATGGCAAGGAGGTAAGCTTCACCATCCACAAGTGTTCGGATAAGAGTGGCAAGGAGCTGGGTGCTGCCGTGGAGAGTACCACTGGCGGTTTTGGTGGCGACCTGAAGGTGCTCGTGGGCTTTGACCCTGAGGGCAAGATATTGGGTTACACCGTGCTCCAGGCTTCTGAGACTCCAGGACTGGGTGCCAAGTGTACCACATGGTTCCAGAAAGACGGCAAGGGTAGCGTGATAGGCAAGAGCCCTAAGGACGGCGACCTGCACGTGAGCAAGGACGACAAGAGCGGCAATGCCGTGGATGCCATCACTGCCAGCACCATCACCAGCCGTGCCTTCCTCAAGGCCATCAACCAGGCTTACGCTGCCTATGCAGGTAAGAGTGTAGATGGCGAGAGCGGTGCATCTCAGAAAGCAGATGCTGAGAGCGGTGCCTCTAAAGTAGAACATAACGAAAAGAAAGGATAAGCCGATATGAGTAATATGAAAATTTTGATGAACGGACTCATCAAGGAGAATCCAACCTTCGTGTTGTTGCTTGGTATGTGTCCTACCTTGGCTACTACCACTAGCGCCATCAATGGCTTGTCCATGGGTTTGGCTACTATGGCAGTGCTGATTTGCACCAACTTCGTGATCTCTTGCATCAAGAAGATTACGCCAGATATGGTGCGCATTCCTGTGTTTATCGTAGTGATTGCGGCGTTCGTAACCATCCTGCAGATGTTGATGAGTGCCTATGCTCCAGATAGCATCAACCAGGCGCTGGGTATCTACATCCCGCTGATTGTGGTCAACTGTATCATCCTGGGTCGTGCTGAGAGCTTTGCGGCTAAGAATTCACCACTTGCCAGCCTCTTCGATGGTCTGGGTTGTGGACTCGGTTTCACCCTCGCCCTGACGCTGCTGGGTTGTGCCCGCGAGATATTGGGCGCAGGCAGTGTGTTTGGCATCGGCTTGTTGCCAGAGACCACCAACATCTTGGTGTTTATCTTGCCTCCAGGTGCCTTCCTCACATTGGGTTATCTGATTGCTATATTTAATAAAGTTAGGAGTTAGGAGTTAGGAGTTAGGAGTTGGGAGTTTTTCCTGCTTAAGCTTTCTGATTCTTTTTAAATAGAAAATGTAAAATGGAATATTTATTGATATTTATCTCTGCGATATTCGTTAACAACATCGTCTTGTCGCAGTTCCTCGGTATCTGTCCATTCCTGGGCGTATCGAAGAAGATTGATACAGCCATCGGTATGGGTGGTGCCATCGCCTTCGTATTGACCTTGGCTACCATCATCACATGGTTGGTGCAGAAGTATGTGCTCGACCCATTCGGATTGCAGTACTTGCAGACCCTGTCGTTCATCCTCGTGATTGCGGCATTGGTTCAGATGGTGGAGATTATCCTGAAGAAGGTTTCTCCTGCCTTGTATCAGGCACTGGGCATCTTCCTGCCATTGATCACTACCAACTGTGCCGTGCTGGGTGTAGCCATCTTGGTGATCCAGAAGGACTTCAATCTGCTTGAGAGTGTGGTCTATGCTTTCTCTACCGCCCTGGGCTTTGCGCTTGCCTTGATCGTATTCGCAGGCATCCGTGAGCAGCAGGCATTGGTTCGCATCCCTAAGGGTATGCAGGGCATGGCCATCGTGCTGGTTACAGCTTCTCTCCTGAGTCTTGCCTTCATGGGCTTCTCTGGAGTGGATGGTGGCTTGAAGGCACTCTTCGGTTTGGAGTAAGAGATTACTTCGGAATCATTTATTATTGATTTAGATTGATATAGTGGGCATTTATTTTTACAAAAATAGATGCCCATTTTTTTGCTCTATAAATTCTGTCGGGACGAAAAAATCAGTAGGTGGCGAGGAAAATATTTTTTCCTCGGGACAAAAATATATTTTCCTCGCCACCCCTGGTATTTGGGGGTGGAATAGGGGAGGAAAATCTATCTTCACATCCAATGAAAATCTGTGACTTTTATCGTACAAATGCTGGGAGGGCAGGTTTGTTACCTGCCCTCCCTGTATTTATGCTAAAATAAAAAAGCAGCAACCCCTTACCTGCTTAGGTTGCTGCTTTTCTATTGGATTTTGACCAATCCAAAACCAAACTTCAGGTTGTGATTCCGTTGGGGTTCGAACCCAAGACCCACAGCTTAGAAGGCTGTTGCTCTAATCCAACTGAGCTACGGAACCTCATACCAACGCCTGCATTTGAAATTTTCAGTTTTCCCCAGGCTTATTTGATTTTTGCGACTGCAAAGGTAATACTTTTTTGTGAATCTACCAAATATTTTGCTAACTATTTTGCTTTTTACTTCATTTTACTTAAATATTCAGCTGCACGGGTATCTCCCAGCTCCTGCGCTTTCTTCAGATTCTTGATGGCTTCATCCTTCAAGCCCTTCTCCTTCTGCAGGAGACCGAGGAGCAAGTAGCCATCGGCATATTCGGGTGCTAGCTTGGTGCAGTGGGTGGCTGCGCTGATGCCCTCATCATAACGCTTCACACGGAGATCCAGACTTGCCCATTCAGCAAAGAATGTAGGCTGCTTAGGGGCCAGATAGCAGGCACGGGCGATGTCCAAGAGGGCAGGCTGCCACATGCGGAGCTTAGTCTCGCACTGATAGCGGGTGTAGAAGAAGTTGGCATCCACTGGGCGAGCGATGGAGTCATACATGTTGTAATCCTGGATGGCACGGCGATACTGGCCCTGCTCGTTCAGGAAGTTGGCACGTGCCAAGTAGTAATTGCCTGCCATGCCCGTGCGAGCGCCCACGCTGATGGCGCTGTCCAGTAATACCTCTATTTCCTGAGCTGGCGCCTTGAGGTGGGTCTTGGCCTGAGCTGCCTCAAAGTAGAGTTCGCCACCATTCAGATTGCTCTTGGTCAGGTCCAGGAACATGTCGCAAGCCTTCTGGTAGTTGCCCTTGAGGAAGTTGATCTGTGCCTCCTGGTGCTTGTATACCGGCTGTGGCTTGGCAGCGTATGCCTTCTGTGCCTCGTCTATCGCCTTGTCCAGAGTCCATGCGGTGTAGGTGCTGTCGCCCTTGTAGGCTATCTTCTGGTAGATGAGGTCGGCATAGTTGGAGTGAGCCTCGTCCTTGGCTGTGCTCTTCTTGATGCCTTCCTCCATCAGTTTGGCTGCCTCGGCATACTTCTCCTGGTCCACGAGATAGAGGGCTTTCTCCTTGTAGCCAAATGCTGAGGTAGGGAACTTGTTGATAAACTCCTGGGTGTATTCATTGTATACATCCACAGGTATCTGTCCCTTCTTCAATGTCATCATGGTGATGGCATCTTGCTCGGTATCAGGCAGGGCGGTGCGGATGCCCGTCTCGCGCAGGGCTGCATCGAGGGTGGAAAGTCCGGTTACCTTGAGCTGCTTGGCGTAGTTGGCGTCGATGGCTGTGGTCTGACCATTGGTGTGCATCAGTCCGATGACCTGTCCGTTCTTATTGACGAATGGGCACCCCACGGCATTCTCAGGCACGCTACTGGAGAAGATATAATAATTATAGGTGGTCATGAAGTTCTCCACGCTGCTGATGTCTTCCTGCTGGAATGGCGACTTCTTGATGGAGTAGGGCACGAGCCATACCTTCTCGCCTGCCACGGATGCCTTGCTGGCGATAGGAGCGGCGGTGGTGGCGCCTATGATTCTGAACTTAGCCACATCGTAGAGCTCATCGGCACCGAGGATGGCATCTACATTCATCGACTTGCCCGAGGCATCCACGATGCTAGCCTTGGTGGCTCCCACGAAAGGCTTGAAGGTGCTGATGGCGGTACCCTTGTTGTCGATAAACACTCCCTGCGTAGAGGCGATGATGCCTCCGTCCTTATTGAAGGTGGTGAGCGTGAACACACTCTTGGAAACCTTCTGTACTGGACCCGGTTGCGCCATCAGGCTGGATGCGCACAACACGAGGGTCATGATGATGATACTTATTCTTTTCATTTTCTTTTATTCGTATGTTTGTGGAGCAGTTCCTTGGCATTGGCAAGGGCTGCCTCCGTGATGTCGCTACCGCTGAGCATCTGCGCTATCTCCTGGATGCGCTCTGGCTCGCTGAGCTCTCTCATCTGCGAGATGGTGCCATGGTCGGTCTCCTCCTTCAGCACCTTGTAGTGGTGGCTGCCCATGGCTGCTATCTGTGGCAGGTGGGTGATGGAGATGACCTGGCGCTCCAAGTTGCCCATCTCGGTCATGATCTCTGCCATCTTCTCGGCTATCTTGCCGCTCACGCCCGTGTCTATCTCATCGAAGATGATGGTAGGCAACTTCACGGCTCCGCTGATCATTGCCTTGAGCGAGAGCATGACGCGCGCTATCTCGCCGCCCGATGCCACCTGACTTACAGGCTGCAATGGGGTGGAGCGGTTGGCACTGAAGAGGAAGTTGACCTTGTCTATTCCGTCCTTGCTCAGTGGTTTCTCACTGAAGGAAATCTCGAATTGAACATTCGGAATGCCCAGTGGCACAAGTCGTTGTTTCATCTCTTGCTCTATCTTCTTGGCTGCCTGCTGGCGCACGGCAGTGAGCTTCTTGGCTGCCTGCTGAGCTTTCTCGAGCGATAACTTCACGTCTTGCTCCATGCTCTCGATGTCTTCGTCGCCATGGTCGATATTCTCCAGTTGCTGGGCTATGCGATCTCTCGTGGCGATGAGGGCGGCGATGTCCTCAACATGAAATTTCTGCTGGAGGGTGTAGAGCTGGTCTATGCGCTCATTGATGGTGTTCAGGCGGGCTGGGTCGAACTCCACACGGTCCACGCTGTAGCCTATTTCCTGGGCGATGTCTTTCAGTTCGATGTAGCTAGACTGCATTCTCTCTGCCAGTTCTGCCACGTCGGGATATACTTCCTTGATATTGTCCAGCTGGTTTTGGGCGGTGCGCAGTTGCTCCAGGATGCTCTTGTCTTCTCCCGAGAGGGCGTTGTCGGCAGTGTAGAGAGCCGTCTTGATGTCCTCGGAGTGGCTCAGCATCTCTGATTCTTGCTCCAGTTCCTCGAGCTCGTTTTCCTGGAGCTTGGCGTCGTCAAGCTCTTTGTATTGGAATCTCATGAACTCCTCGTTCTCTCGGCTCTTGGCGATGTCTGCCTTGAGTTGCTCCAGCTGGTTCTTCTTCTGGGTATACTGCTTGTACTCCTGCTGGTAGGCATGGAGCAGAGAGGCGTCTTGCGCCAGAATATCTACCACATTGAGCTGGAAGTCTTCCTTCTGCAGCAAGAGGTTCTGGTGCTGGGAGTGGATGTCTACCAGTTGTTCGCCCAGTTCTCTCATGCGGGTGAGTGGCACGGGCGTATCATTGATGAAGGCTCGGCTCTTGCCCGCCGCTGTCAGTTCTCGGCGAATGATGGTATCGCTGTCGTCATAGTCGATGTCATTGTCGTCAAAGAAGGCTTGCATCTGGTATTTGGAGAGGTCGAAGTGGGCCTCGATGATGCAGCGGTCCCTGCCAGACTTGATCGACTTGGTGTCGGCTCTGTTGCCCAATAGCAGACCAATGGCTCCGAGGATGATACTCTTGCCGGCTCCCGTTTCGCCCGTGATGACGGAGAAACCCGGATGGAGCTGGATGTCCAGTTCGTCGATGAGCGTGAAGTTCTTGATATATAATTGCTTGAGCATGATCTTTTTATTCCTTTATTTTATCCCAATATGAGTTTTGCGAAGGGTTGATGCCTAAGAGCAGTTCGTAGATCGACTCCTTCTCTTTCTGCGTGCCATGACCCTTGTAGATGTTGGCTAGCTCGTCCTTCTTATAGTCTGTCCATATCTGTGGCAGCAGACTCAAGGGGCGATCTTCCCTGGCTTTCTTGAGCAGCGTCTCCAGGGCGGTGGTTATCTCGGTGCGTCCTCGCTCGGCATTGTTTGCCATATCGTCCAGTCCCTTGCGATAGTAGTCGTATTGCAACTGGCGGAAGGGGGCCATCGCTCCGTCCAGATAGTCGGAGATGATGGCGTAGCGATTGCGATTGTCGGCAAATGCCTTCCAGCCCGGATAGTCCAGATTCTGCGCATTGTTGGTCAGGTTCATGCATCTTTGTAGCACGTCCTCGCCACCATTGGGCGCAAAACTGTCCAGGTCCAGTCCGATGATGAGATAAGCATAGTAGGCGAAGAGGGCGGTGAGCGGATTGTCTATCTGCTCCTCGTTGAACTCCAGCTGGTCGAACTCGGCAAACTTGAAGGTGAAGTTGTCGTCCACATTATTATATAAGGTGGAGGTGTATGCTGAGTTATACACCGGGCGGTTGGCTTGTACAATGGCCTTACAGGTAAAGAGGTTGTTGTCCTTGTCATATTTGCTCACGGTGATATTGAAGTTGCAAATGATGCGCTCGTTCTTCTGAAACTGGAGATGCGTCCACTGCCTGTCGTTGACAAACTGCTCCAGGGTTTGCTGCAGGTTGTCGAATACGCTATTTTCCGTGCCCGCTATTTGGGCATGGTTGATGGTAATCTTGGCCTGCAACTCTTGTGCTGACGCAGAAGTTCCACTAAAGCAGATGAGCCAGCTCGTCAATAATGTCGTGAGCCACCTCTGTCTTTGGTTTCTTCTCATATTCTTTCTTTCCTTCTTCCGAGATGATGGTTATCTGGTTGTCGTCTGTGCGGAATGTGGTGCCTGGATTGCGGGTGGAGTTGAGCACGATGAAGTCTGCGTTCTTCTTCTTGCGCTTCTTCTGTGCATTGCTCTCTTCGTCGTTGGTTTCCAGGGCGAAAGCTACGATGCGTTGATGTTTTTGTTTCATCTTGCCCAGGGCTGCCGCTATGTCGTGGGTTGGCACGAGTCTGAGCTCCAGGTCGTCCTTCTCTCGCTTAATCTTCTTGTCGGCTACCTCACCCGGGCGGAAGTCAGCTACGGCAGCACAGAGTATGGCTGCATCGCTCTGCTCGAAGGCTTGGGTGGCAGCCTGATACATCTCCTCGCAGCTCTCCACGTCGATGCGGTGGATGTCGGGGCTGCACTGGAGCGATACGGGACCAGTGATGAGCGTTACCTCAGCTCCACGCTTGGCACATTCCTCGGCGAGGGCAAAGCCCATCTTGCCCGATGAGTAGTTGCCGATGAAGCGCACGGGGTCTATCTTCTCGTAGGTAGGTCCGGCTGTAATCATGATCTTCTTGCCCAGCAGGTCTTTCTCCTCGAAATATCTGTCTAGGTAGTTGACGATGATGTCTGGTTCCTCCATGCGTCCCTTGCCCTCCAGTCCGCTAGCCAGGAAGCCTACTTCAGGTTCTATGATCTGGTTGCCATAGCCCAGAAGGGTCTTCATGTTGGCTTGGGTGGAAGGGTGCTTGTACATATCGAGGTCCATGGCTGGAGCGATAAATACAGGCGCCTTCATGGAGAGATAGGTGGTGATGAGCATGTTGTCGGCGATGCCGTGAGCCATCTTGCCCATGGTGGATGCGGTGCAAGGGGCTATGAGCATGGCATCTGCCCAGAGTCCCAGGTCTACATGCGAATTCCAGGTGCCATCACGCTGCGAGAAAAACTCGCTCACCACGGGTTTGTGGGTAAGGGCTGACAGGGTGATGGGGGTGATGAACTCCTTGCCGGCTGGGGTGATAACAACCTGTACCTCAGCACCGCGCTTGATGAGACCGCGGATGATGAGGCATGACTTGTAGGCTGCTATCGACCCAGTGATACCCAGTACTATTTTCTTTCCTTTTAACATCTTTCTCTTGTTGCGTTATCTTCCCATTCGCTTGTTAAACTCACGCAGGCGAATGCGAGTCAATACTTGCTTGGTGTTGTTGGTGAAGTCGCTGCCCAGTACCCATGTGAAGTAGCCTGGGTCGCGATTGAGCACCTCAGCCACATCCCATCCTTTGTACTTGCCAAAGTTGAATACCTCGTGCTTCTGTGGCTCGCCCTTCTCATTGGTTACCACATTGCCATTGGCATCCTTCACTTCCTGCCAAATGATACGACCAGCAAAGTCTACATTGTCGTTCTGTTTAGAGAACTCAGCCAGCTGGTCCATGTCATTGTTGAGCACGCGCTCTGGCTCCTCTTGTACGCCAGGGGCATACTTGTCGAGCTCGCCCATCAATACGCGATAGGTGGCTTCGGTGTCCTGGTCGGCACGGTGAGCCTCGAAGTCTTCCTCCATCTTTCTGCCGCAATAGAACTTATAGGCGGCAGCCAGATTGCGGCGCTCCATCTTCATGAAGATGGTCTGGGCATCGATGAGACGGCATTTGGCAAAGTCGAAGTCGATGCCGGCACGCAGAAATTCCTCTGCGAGCATAGGCACATCGAAGTGGTTGGAGTTGTAGCCAGCGAAGTCGCAGCCCGTAAACTCCTTCTCCAGTGTGGCAGCCAACTGCTTGAAGGTAGGTGCGTCCTTGACATCCTCATTGCTGATACCGGTCAGGGCTACTACCTCGGCAGGTATCTCCTTCTCAGGATTGACGAAGAGGTTCTTTCTGTCTTCCGTTCCGTCAGGACTTACCTTGATATATGAAATCTGTATGATGCGATCCTTGACCATGTCGAGACCTGTGGTTTCGAGGTCGAACACGATCAGAGGTTTTGTTAAATTGAGTTTCATTGATTCTTTTTGTTTGTTTTACTCGATAGGGGTTAGCCTATAGCTCCTTAGTCATTAAGGAGCATAGGCATGATAAGCATGAGCACATCTTCATCTTCTGGCTGCTCAGCAGGAACGATGATGCCTGCGCGGCTAGGGTCAGCCAACTGGAGGATGATGTTGTCGCTAGTGAGATTGCTCAAGATTTCCATCAAGCTGCTACCCTTGAAACCGATGCTCATAGGTGAGCCCGTGTATTCGCAAGCCAACTGCTCCTTGGCAGATGTAGAGAAGTCGATATCCTCTGAAGAAACCTCGAAGCGTCCTGGCTCGATGCGGAAACGGATGAGCTGGCTGCTCTCGCTGGCAAATGGCAATACGCGGCGCAATGCACTCTGCAAGCCCTTGCGGTCTACGGTTACCTCGCATGGGTTGTTGGCAGGGATCACAGAGTTGTAGTTAGGATAGCGACCATCGATGAGACGACATCTCAACACGCCATCGCTGAACTGAATCTCTGCGTTGCGATCATCAAACTTGATGACAGCATCGTCGCCATCCTTGCTCAGGATGTTCTTGAGCAGAGAGGCTGGCTTCTTAGGAAGATTGAAGGCAGCAGGAGTCTCGCTCTTGATCTTGAAGTTCTTATTGCGAACCAACTTGTGACCGTCGCTGGCTACGATGGCGAGCGAATCTGGTGTCAAGTCGAAGTAGATACCATTCATCACAGGGCGCAACTCGTCATTGGCTGTGGCGAAGAGTGAGCGAGATATGTTGTCGATGAGTACTTCTGTAGGGAGGCTGATGGTGGTGCAAGCATCGTTCATAGCCTGTGTGCGTGGATACTCTTCAGCATTCTGACCTGTGAAGTTGTAAAGACCGTTCTGGTAAACAATCTTGATGGCGTAAGTATCGCCCTCTGTGTCTACATCAAAGTGAAGTGGCTGCTCTGGCAACTCCTTGAGTGCATCAAGGATCACGCGGTTAGGAACGCAAAATTCACCCTCGCCCTCATTGTCGGTCAATGGGATGGTGCTCTTGATAACGTTGTCGTTATCGCTCGCGGTGATAGACATCTCTCCGTTGGCTACCTGGAAGAGGAAGCAGTCGAGAATGGCCAGCGAATTCTTTCCGCTGATAACCTTTGAGAGCATATTGAGCTTGCTGCTCAATGCTGAACTAGATACTGTAAATCTCATGAGTATTTATTTTAAATTATTCTTTTCTGTTATTGCTTACCTTATTATAAAAGCGATATTCGCAATTATGAGCACAAAAATACAAAAAATATTGCTGATAGACAAAAATAATTGCAGAAAAGTTTCAGTTTTAGAACTATTTTTCGTAATTTCGCAGTTGAAAAGAAAAACTTTATAAAAATTAATATGGAATTACAAGGAAAGGTTATAGCCGTTTTGCCTGAAAGAAGCGGCGTTTCTGCAAGAGGTGAGTGGAAAGCTCAGTCATTCGTCATCGAGACTCATGAGCAGTATCCTAAGAAGTTGTGCTTTGATGTTTTCGGTGCTGACCGTCTTGCTCAGTTTAATATCCAGAGTGGTGAGGAACTCTTGGTTTCTTTCGACTTGGATGCTCACGAATATAATGGTCGTTGGTTCAATAGCGTTCGTGCTTGGAATGTACAGCGTGTAGATCCTAACGCCGTAGCTGGTGCTATGGGTGGTATGCAGCCTGGTGCTCCATTCCCTCCAATGGGTGCAGCTCCAATGGGCGCTCCTGCCGCAGCTCCTGCTGCTACAGCTCAGCCTGCTGCTGGTGCTACAGCTCCATTCCCTCCTGCTCAGCCTGCAGCTCCAGCCGCTGAGGGTGGTAGCACTGACGATCTCCCATTCTAATCTATGGAGAAGAATTAGCAAAAAAAAATCCCCGAAAGATTTCTCTATCTTTCGGGGATTTTTTTTCATTTATTCCCTTTATTCTTTTCTTCTTCTTGATTCAAAGAATCGCTTAGAGGCAGCGAAGAAGAGGATGACTGCTGCGGCATTCTCGATGGCTACCATCCAAAAGGTGCCGTTGTATCCTGCATGTTCTGCTACCACTCCGCCCAATAGGCAGCCGATACCGAAACCTAAGTCCCATCCCGTAAGGATGCTGCTATTGGCTGTGCCTCGCTGGTCGTGGCGCGCCACATTGATAAACATATTGAGGAAGGCAGGGTAGAGATGGCCATTGCCCAAACCGATGAGTGCTGCCGATAGGTAATAAGCCACCGGATGCTTGATGCCCACGAAGATGGTGAAACCGATGAGCGAGATCAGCATTCCCTCGGCTGCATTCTGTGCCAACTTGCCTTGGCTCAGTGCCTTGCGCCCTTGCAGTCGACTGAGAAACAGACCCATGGAGAGGATGGCGAAATAGGTGCCCGTGCCTCCGGTGATGCCCAATTCCTCCTTGCTATAGATGGCGAGGTAGTTGCTCAATACGCCCCAGCAGAAGCCAAACATGGCGATGTTGATGGCTAGCAACCAGGCTCTGGTCAGGAAGAAGCGGTCCAGGGAGAGCTTCTCCTTGTTCTTGATGATCTCCTTCTCGGGCAGTTGGATGGTGCCGGCTATCAATACGGCTGCCACTGCCACGATGAGGGCTATCCAGAAGAGAGCCATATAGCTATCCAGCAAGTTGTGTACGTAGATGCCAATGGAAGGTGCCAAAGCCATGGCGAAGTTGTTGCTCAGTCCGTAGAGCCCTATGCCTTCGTTGCGCCTGCTGGCTGGCAATACGTCGATGGCGCAGGTGCTGTTGGCTACCGTTACTGCGCCAAAAGGTCCGCCATGCAGGGTGCGGCAGATGGCAAACATCAGGATGGTGCTCGCCGCTATGTAGCCAGCAAAGAAGACGGCGAATGCGGAGAGGCATATCATCAACACCTTCTTGCGCGAGAATCCATCTACCACATATCCGCTGAAGGGTCTGATGATCAGGGCTGCCACGGTATATCCACTCAGCACGATGCCTATCATGTCCTTGGAGGCTCCAAACGTCTCACTCAGATAGAGTGGGAGGAGTGGAGTCAAGAGATAGAAGGCAAAGTACATCAGGAAGTTGGTGGTCATCACCTTGATGTAATTGGCATTCCAAAGCTTTTCTTTCTGCATCATATTTAATAATATTAATAGGAGCCATGTTTTATACTGTAATTAGGAACTCCAAACTCCAAACTCCAAACTCCTAACTTTCTTCCAGCCAAGCGTCGATGAGTCGACGGGCGATGGATAACTTCTCTGGGAGGACAGGCAGGTTGTCCTTGCCAAACCATTTGCCTCTAGAGAGCTCCTCCTTCTGGAGATGAATCTCGCCATCCACATAGTCGGCTGTGAAACCTACCATCAGTCCGCTAGGGTATGGCCATGGCTGGGAACCGAAGTACTTAAGATTAGTAATGGTGAGACCTGTCTCTTCCATCACCTCTCTGTGAACAGCCTCTTCCAAGCTTTCGCCAGTCTCCACGAATCCGGCTACCAAGCTATCGAAGTTGCCCTTGAAGTTGCGGGCATGAACCAGCAATACTTGGTCGCCCTTGTGGATGAGCACGATGATGGCAGTGGCTAGCGAAGGCCATACCGACTTGCCGCACTCGGTACACTTCTTGCTGATGTCGGTGGACATCTTCATCGGTGCGCCGCATACCCCGCAGAACTGGGTGTTCTGGTCCCAGTAGTTCAGCTCATTGCACTTGCCTGCCTTCTGGTAAAGCTCTGGTGTGAGCTTATAGAAGCTAGGGCGCAAGCCACACATCTCATACTTGGGGTTGTCGGTGACGGGCTCTGGGATGGTGAATGTCTTTACCTCTGTGCCATCTGCCATCGGGGTGATGTTGAGCACATGGGTCCAAGGCTTCAGCTCGATAGGACTTTCTTCACTGCATGGAATGGTATAGGTCCCATCCGCTTTCTTTTCGAGCAAGAGATCGGTCTTGCAGAATATAAACCAATATTTCATTTTTCTTTATCTATCTAGTTTTTTTTATGTTTTACAGAAGAGTCTTCAGCTGCTTATTTCTTCTTGCCGAAAAGCAGCTGATAGTCGCGCTCAGCGGCAGGCTTGGTCCATGCCTCTGGCACAAACTTCCAGTTGTTGTTGGCTTTCGCCTCGATGGTGTCCATCTTCTCTATTGCCTCCATCAGATAGTAACGCTGGTCGCGCTCGCTGCGATAGATGATGCGGCTGTCCAGACTGTCCTTAGGAATGCCTGCACCCTTGGTAAGGAGCTCGCCACCGCCATTGCCACGATAGCTGTTGATGGCTACGGTATACCATTTCTTCTCATCGAATGGCTGACCATTGCTCATCTTCAGTATCTTCACCTTCTCGCCATTTGGCTTGGTTACATCTACCTCATAATCAATGCCTGCGGCACTGTCAAAGTTGAATGAGAAGTTCTTGAATCCGAGTCGCTGCTGGTCGCCCCATGTCTGGTTGTCGAGCAGGAGGAGATGATCGTCTGGGCTCTTCATCGTGTTCACCCAGAGGCCATAGCTCATTTCGAGATGCTTTCTGATTTCTTCGCCTGTGAGTCGCATCACGTAGAGCTGGTTCTCATACTTATAGAGATTGAACATGTCGCTCACATAGATAGGACCAGCCTTGATGGTGGCATCAAACTGCAAAGGAGCATTGAATGCCACGTCAGCCTTGGTAATCTGTAGCTCCAGGTTGAGGATGAAGTCATTGAAGGCACTGCTGCCAAAGAAGGACTCACGGCTATGGATGGTGTTCTTGAAAGTACCAATCTGCTTGCCGACATACTGGTTGATCTCAGCTATCTGTGGTTCGAATGCCTTCATGAAGTCTTCGTCGATAGGACAATCTGTCACATCTTGCACCTTGCCACTTATCTGCTTGTCGGTCACCACGTATTGCTTCTTGCCGTTTACCTTCTTCTTGTCCAGTGTCAGAGTGATTTCTGCATCGCTCACGCTGATGGCGTTGTTGGCTGGGTCCAGGCAGAGCACCTTCTTGCCTGCCACATTGGTAACGCTCTCATTGCAGCGGGTATGGTCATGACCGAAGAGCACGAGGTCGAAACCTGGCACTTCTTTAGCTACCTTGAAGGATGCATCTTCGTCATATTCAGGAGTTTGGATGCCTCCCTCCTTGCCGCTGTGGAAGATGCCAATCACTACGTCTGGCTTCTCGTTCTCCTGGATATACTTCATCCATTTCTTAGCGCTGGTCACCATGTTCTCAAACTTCATGCCGCTCCACAGATTCTCTGTCAGCCAGTTAGGGATGGCTGGTGTCAGCATACCGAGCACTGCCACCTTCACGCCCTCACGGTTCAGGATGATGTATGGCTTTACGTATGGCTCACCAGTCTTGGTGTTGATGATGTTGGCACCGAGCACTGGGCAGTTGAGCTCCTTGATCCACTTGTCATATACGGCATGGCCTGTCTCAACGTCGTGGTTGCCAAAGGCTTCTGCATCATACTTCATGTAGTTGACCACGTCGGCAGCCACATTGCGAGCCTGGGTGTTGATGTAGTTGTAATAGTAGCAGGTAGGCTGTCCCTGCAAGATGTCGCCATTCTCCAAGAGTATCAAGTTGTCCTTATAGGTCTTGCGAAGTTCGTTGACATAAGATGACACGCGAGCCAGACTTCCTGCCATAGGCTTGCGATTGATGAAATCGTAAGGGAAGAAGGAGCCGTGAACGTCACTTGTTTCTATAACTCTCAGTTTTACGGTACGTTGTTGTGCCATAGCTTGTGAATTGAATGTTAGCGCTAAGAGAAGCGCAGCAAAGATTTGTTTCATATATATTTAAATTGTCTTTTTGATGAATATAATATCGGGTGATTCCACCTTATTTATTAATGACCCTGCAAAATTACAAAAAATATAGGAAATACGGCATACTTTTTGTTGGATAATTTGAAAAATAAATAAAAATAGGAGGCAAATATTATGGCATTTGTAGATTACTATAAAATTCTAGGCGTTGACAAGAACATTCCTCAGAAGGATGTGCGTGCAGCCTACAGAAAGCGTGCTAAGCAGTTTCATCCTGACTTGCACCCTAATGATCCCAAGGCGAAGGCTAAGTTTCAGGCATTGAATGAGGCTTATGAGGTCATCTCTGACCCTGATAAGCGAGCTAAATATGACCAGTATGGCGAACAATGGAAGAATGCGGATGCATTCGGAGGCGGCGGTGCTGGTGGTGCCGGAGGCTTTGGCGGCTTTGGTGGCGGAGCTGGTGGAGGCAATCCTTTTGAGGGATTCGACTTCAGTAGTTTCGGCGGCAATGGAGGGGGATTCTCTAGCTTCTTCGAAAATCTCTTCGGAGGCAGAGGCGGTTCTTCTAGGGCTGGCGGCTTTGGCGGTGCTGGTTCATACGGTGCTGGTGAAGGCTTTGGCACGGGTGGATTTGGTGCTGGTCAGCAGTCTGGGCGCAACAGCTCAGGCGAGATGAACATGAATGTGAACATCGACATGTATACCGCCCTGCTGGGTGGCGAAGGCATCATCAAGCTGAGCAATGGCTCCAAGATCAAGCTGAAGATCAAGCCAGAGACGCAGAATGGAACCAAGGTTCGTGTTCGTGGCAAGGGTTATGACAGGGGCGATGGCACATTTGGCGACTTGATCATTACCTATAATGTGAAGCTGCCAACTGGATTGAATGATCGCCAGAAGGAACTCCTTCGCCAGATGAAGGAAGCGAAGTAAAGAAAGCTCCGATCTAAAAGGTCTTTATGTAAAATAAAAGCTCCGATGTGCTGGAATCACATCGGAGCTTTTTTGTTAATTATCAATTCTTAATTCTTCTTATTCTCCAACATTGATCTTCGACATATTAAATGAAGAAATCTTGCCAGCTGGAGATACTACGCTAGTGATGCGGAAGAGGTTCTCCTTCTTCGAACCATCAGTCTTGTCTACATCCTGGCGAGCAGAGAACTGTACCTGGTATTCATAATCCTCATCACCCACCTCGCGCTTCTTGATCTGGTAGTCATTGTTGATGCGCCAGTTCATGTTGGCTACATCGTCCTTATAGAGCTTGTCCATGAAGGTTACCACATCTGCCTTGGTGGCTGAGTTCTTGCCCAGCAGGGACGAGAGGATGTCTTCGCAAGTGGCTGTGAGTCCGTCGCTATTGCGAGAGTTGATGCTCTGGAAGAACTGGCGGAACAGTCCGCTTACCATCTGTTTCTCCTCTGGTTGCAGGTCGCGGCTCTTCACTTTCTTCAGTGCGTTTTCTGCCTCCTCTATATGGGAGCCGTCGGTGTGGGTGTTCAGATAGTTCTGGTATGCCTCAGCTGTGTCTTCGTTCTTAGCCACGTTCCAGTCTATGGAGTCTATCTTGTTCCATGCCTCTTGCTTGTGAGGGCTGTTAGGATACTTCTGCAAGTAAGCCTCCAGTGCTTCCTTCGAACCGCTCACCACGGCATTGGTCCAGTCTTGGTCAGTCTGCTTGAGCATTTCGAGATGCGACATGATGGAGTCTCTGTGCGCCTCGTCGGCATCCTTGTAGGTGTCCAGATAGCTCTGCAATACCGTAGGGTCGCTGCTCTGCATGGCATACTCGTAGGCATCTTGCTCCTTCTGCTTGTTGGCAGAATCGTAATAATAATAGAAGATACCGCACACGATGACTGCAAAGATAAATGAGAAGATGAGAATGCTGCGATTGCTTTTCTTCTTTTTCTCAGGCTCTTGGTTGTTGCCATCATTGCCATTCCCATTGCCGGTCTTGTGGATAGGAGGTACAGGAGGGGTAGGGCTGGCTGGGCGCTGCACTGGGGGTGGAGTCTGTGTAGTTGCAGCTGGTCTTGCTGGTGCTATAGGCTGCTGATAAGCCTCTACTTGCTGTCGAATAGGTGCGGCAGGCTTAGGAGCGCGAGCTAGCGATGGGTTGAGCTCATGGCAGTTAGGGCACATTTCAGAGTTGTTGAAATATACCTCTCCGCAATGAGGGCATTTGATCACCTTGCCTGCTATCTCTACGCCACAACTAGGGCAAACGGGTGCTTTGTCACTGATTTGGTGTCCGCACTCTGGACATTTTATAATAGCCATAATACTTTTGTGTAATATTTAATGTTTTATCTATGTCTGAATCTTATTTCTCTCAGTCGGTGTCTGCCCATGAATCGGCTCTTGTCCACATAGCCATTGATGCCGTTGAGCCTTCCCTTACCGGTATACTGCCACATCTCGATGTCTCTACCATCCTTGAGCACTGGCTCGCGCTTGGTGTATTGGGCTATCATGATTTTGTAGCTGTCCAATTTGCCGAGCAGGTAGTAGTCGTAGAAGTTGGCTCCCGTGTAGATGAGGGGCTTCTGCTTGTAGGCTTTTTCCACGAGATGCAGGAACTTGAAGAGTGAGTCACAAAACTCCTTTGTGGCCATGCCGCTTTTGGTCTCCACGTCTATCATAGGCAGCAGGTCTTGGTCGCCAGGGCGGCATTGCGCCATGAAGTTATCCAACTGGGTTTGCTGTGGGATGCGGGCACGATAGAAGTGGTATGATCCTACTTTGAGTCCATACTTATGTGCTAAGTCTATATTTTGCTTGTATTTGCTATCCACGTTGGTACCGCCCTCGGTTGCCTTGAGGTAGACGTAAGCCATCTTGGAGTTGTCGCCCACGGTTTCCCAGAACACATTGCCTTGGTAATGGCTCAGGTCTATGCCATGTATGTGCTGACAGGTGTCTTCGCATTGTACCTGGGCATGGAGTCCGAGTGCAAATATAGACGTGATGATACTGATAATGATTCTTTTCATAAATGCAAAGATACAAAAATCGTCTGACATAATTGCCAGACGATGCCTATTTTTATATATATTTTATAT
>ERZ1034939.217-NODE-217-length-41183-cov-30.531438_pt1 | contig 41183 bp, 35 predicted proteins | sample MGYA00520626_ERZ1034939 | MGnify/ENA primary metagenome ERZ1034939 (study PRJEB33766, sample SAMN09781751) | gut metagenome | biome: gut microbiome | host: Homo sapiens | place: Madagascar | study: EMG produced TPA metagenomics assembly of the PRJNA485056 data...
CGGTAGTCTCGCCTATATCAAGCGTCCATCTGTAAGTATTGGTCTTGCCTGTTACTACCTGCGCATCACAATCGTATGTGATGCGATATTTTGCTTGCTCTTGAGCATAAGCCATTGAGCAGAAAATCAGAAAAAGAAAGGTTATATATATATATTTCTCATATCACTTATTCATATTTGTCCATTAAACATGCATTGAAAGTCCGTTGTGCTTTAGGCGGTTCACTATATCCACTGCCTTGCAAGCGGTTTGTAGTATTCCATTGGTCTTTCCAGTAATCTTCAAGCAGACGTTGCAACTTGGCAGGAGTTGAACGCAAGTAACGCTTGGGATGAAAGCTAATGGTTGCTGTTTGCCGCATCTGCTCTATGCCTGTAGCAACAAATGAGAATTCATGTCGGCTTTCAGAAGCCGCCAATATGAGTCCGGGCAAACCGCCTAACTTCCATGGACCATTATCAAAAGGCAAGTCCAACGAATACCACGCTGTCCAAGTGCGCCCACGGAACTGACAAACGGCTTTATGGCAGGGATAACCTATAATAATAGTGTCACCATCGGCAAGTTCCCAAGAAAACGTCGGAATGGATTCCTCATAACAGAAGAAAAAGTCATTGTGCAGGACATCCGTATAAGTGAGAGTGCCATTCTGTGGAATGTGCTTATAAACTTCATACTCGCGTCCTTTCTTAGAGCCAAACGTATTTGCCAGGAACTGCAAATAGTTCATAGGGTCGGCATTCACACTCTTCACAGAATCACGCTGATGCAGAAACTGCTCAAACCGTTGGCTATAAAACCGAGACGAATGTCTCCCTATATCCAACAGATTTATATCATCATACGGTTCCTTTTGCTCCTGCGTATGTTTATACAATGCACGATACTGTACACGCACACTTACCTTGTCCACCACCTCTTGGGAATGGACGCATGAGGCAAATGAACAAAATGCCAAGAAATTGAAGAGGTATTTCATACGCTATTTTTTTGTATCTCTATGCTACTTATGTAGCAGTAGTACGTGAAACATGCATTTTCTTATTTTTGCAAACTTATACTGCATTTCTGATAATCTGCAAACTGATGCTCTGATATTATTTTGTCTCTCATAATCTCTTCAATCATTGCGTTCCTTTTTGTCCGTGATAAGTTCTTTCATATCCACAGACAAGAACAGTGCAATTTCAAGAAGTTTGGTAAGGTCGGGTTGAGAACGTTGCATACGTAAGCATTGACCGTACTGAAACTCCTTCCCAACTTCTTTGCAAGCCATGTTTGGCTTATCCCGTTGTCCTCTAAGACTGCTCTTATGCAATATAACTTCATGTTTTTATCGTTTTTACGCTACAAAAATAACGTTTTATTTTAGTAATTCATCACAATCCATTGAATATCTGCTGTGTTCTGCCGTAATTTAGACAAAATAGAAATATAATCTGCAAAAATGGAACTAAGCAATTGATTCCCCAACATGGAAAGATACATGTATGCGTTCATGAATATCGCTCTTTTGCCATATTCTTAAAATGTCAAAATCGGAAAATTACCATTGTTTTCAGTGTTAATTTATGTTTTCTCATCCTTCATTCTGAGGTTTCTATGTTTTGTTGTTCCTAATTTGTTTCTTTTATTTACGTTATGTTTAAAACAATATTGATTATCAGCATATTACGACTAATCAGTAAGATTTCAAGAACTGGATATTGGAACAGCCAAAGCGCGACTGCCAGATGGTTGAATATGACAAAGGAGGTGGCCGTCGGCTCTTGGTCGGCTATACAGACGACCGTGCTAAGAAAGATGCCTATAACCGAGAAAAGGGAATACGCATATTGGAAAGGGCATACAAGCATGGTGCGCTCACTAAAGGTAATATCAACAAAAGAGGTTACAATAAGTTTTTATCAAGGATGGCGAAGTGAAGGTAGCCATCAACTATGACCGCGTTGCCGACGACTCCAAATGGGAGGGTCTAAAGGGATATCTCACCACAATCCTCAAATATCAGTTCTTTTTTATTAAAATGGATCATTGAATTTATAAAATTTGATTTTCTTTTTCCTATTATTTTAAATATATGTCCACTTTGGTCAACATATTTTTGATTATTGTTCTGGTATGTCGTGGAAATGCTATACAGACTTCAAGCAAGAATGTGTCACTAATTGGACAAAACTCTTCGCCACGAATGAAGTTCAATTCACAGACAACGCCATTGACAACTTTCTCGCTTTTGTTGACCATATGTCATGTAGTGCAGACACATACGTTTCACTCGGTGGCTTCAATGGGTGTGCTGACCAACTTACGAATTGGGACGGAACACAAAAGGTAGGGCTTGGAAGCGTTCCACAAAAGAAAGAAAAAGGGCTGGGGCGATAAAAGAACAGAGAATAGCAACAAATAGACTTCATCATCTTTGTTGCTTATCCGTAAGAGTTGAGAGGATTATTATATAAAGAGGAATACCTATAATTGCTTCAAAAGAATATATTGCTGCTTCGCAATACATTTTTGCCGTTTCGCATAAGGAGGCGTTGTGTATAAAAACAAACGGTTGTACTTTTGCAGCATAATAACGAGCTTTCAGGCAACTTGTCCTTGGACATAATTTAATCATAACAACATATGAAAAAGATTTTATTATCATTGCTTGCATTAGGTTGTTTCTCAGCCGCAAATGCACAAACATTCCGCTTCGGTCCAACTGTAGGAGGAAATCTGAACATTTCTGATGAGACAAAAACAAAGATCGGTTTTGCTGTAGGTGCAAAAGCAGAAATGAACTTCAATAACCCAGAGAACGGTTGGTTCATGGATGCTTCGGTCTTGTTCAACAACAGAAACAGACAGAGCGAAAACTATTTCAATAACGAAACAAAGTTGACTCATTGCTGGAAGTACTCAACCTACTCTCTTCTCGTTCCAGTCAATGTAGGCTACAAATTCCGCCTTTCAGACAACTTGAATCTCCTCGCTGCTGTTGGCCCTTATGCAGATTTTGGCTTGACAGGTACGGACAAAGTCACAACGACTGATGCTAAAGGACATAGCAAAGAGGAGAAAAAGTCCTCAAATGTTTACGGAGACAAACTCTTCAATCGTGTAAACTTCGGCTTCGATGCCAAGGTTGGCGTTGAAATCGCCAAGCACTACCAGCTTAGTCTTTCTTATAGTAGAGGATTTACCAATATCTTTAAAGGTGGACTCAATACTAAAGCCCAAGACCTACAGTTGGGATTCTCCTATATGTTTTAATAACCCCATACACAAATACAATGGAATTGAATAGAATTATCCATTCGGTTCAACTCCTGACAGCCGGAGTCATTTTAACCTCATGTATCGAGGTGAATGGCTCTGGCTATTCGGATTTATCAGAATCAGAAAAACTGCATGTAAAGAAATGCGAAGTACCACTTGACTCAATCACGAATGATGGCAATCTTTATAAAGTCTCTGTAAAGCAGGTAAGCGACTATATTAAGAAACATCAAAGAGTTCTAGTTTATGAGTATTTACCTTTTTGTTCTGGTGTAAATGGAATATCCCCAATAGAAATTAAACGCTATTGCGAAAAGCACCATATCAACCTTGTTGTAATTTCATCCGTATATGATGGTATTTTTCCAATACCTTCAAGCTATACTTTTCCTATTTTTGTAATAGACAACAGTATATATAATACAGACAATTATCAAAAATATGGCGAGCTGTTCTACAAGAGTCTGACACAATGTGATGACGAGAATAGAAAAATAAACTCATACCACTATTTTAATAATGGGAAATATGTATGTAGTTATGAGCAAACTAAAGGATAGAATATCCACCGACAATAAACATATGATAAAATATATAATGAGAAAGATTGTATTATCACTATTTGCATTATGCTGTTTTTCGGCAGTAATGGCACAACAGAAGACACGTAACCTGTCAGTAGAATTACTTGGTGCCCAAACTATTGCAGGCATCAACTACGACAGTAGATTCGATGGAAACTCCGGCTTAGGCTACCGCGTGGGTCTCGGCTATGGCTATGGCAACACTTCAGGTTTGTTCGACCAGAAAATCAATGGCGTTGGTGTTCCGTTGGAGCTAAACTATCTGCTCGGAAAGAAGAACAGCAAACTGGAGCTGGGCTTCGGTGCGAGTCTTGGTGTATATCAAGTAAAGGAAACAATAGGATACGTCGAAGATACATGGTGGTATCCAGGTGGGGAGAATACAGACGAAACTTCTCCTAATATTGATTTTTATACTTCATCAAGAACTCAATTCGGTTATTTCTTCTTCGGCGACATCGGCTACCGCTATCAGCGCCCCAACGGATTCATGTTCCGTGTAGGCGTTTCGCCGTCGTTCAACTTTGGCGACAAGTACGGACTCAACAAGGCTGCTTTCTTTCCGTACATAGGCTTCGGTTGGTCGTTCTAAGCAGACCAGAACATTTTCAAACAATTTAAACAAATAAGCGTATGAAGAAACTATTGTTATGCTTGTTGGCAGGCGTAATGTCCCTTACAAGCTGCGAATCGTCTGACCCTGTAGGACTTGCCGACCCTATGAAGTGGAGCACAGTTCCGTCGGGTTTGAAAAACGGCGAACTGAAAGTGGAAGCCGAAGGAGGAAGTTGCCTGTTTGCCTGCAAAAACTACAAAAGTTTTTGGATTAACAGCGTGAAGGAAGAAGGAAAATACAAGGAAAACACTTCATACAAAGAGTTTGACGGAGGCTGGTATCTCGTCAAGATAGAGGACAACGAACTAAAGGTTATTATCAATCGCAACGAAACGAACGCATCACGTTCCTTCACGGTTTGCGTGGAAGCAGGAAACGCCTTCGACGAATTCAAGTTCGTACAAGATGCAGCAAAACGATAATCTTGCAATATAAACTATAACAGCAACAGCATCCGCCATCCAATCTCTTTTGGCGTCGATGTAACGTTTTAACGACATTATATAACAAGAGGGTGTGCATTCTACGCAAGAAACATAGAATGCACACCCTCCTTGTTATTTCTCCAACCATTTTTTAAACAATGTCGCTTTCTCCTTGCTTATAACAATATTGTCATCCTCGCAGCCTTTAAGCTTCACCATCAGTTTAGAACCGAAGTAAAAACTGATTTTCCTGAAGCCATTAATGTTGGCGATATACTGTCGATTGAGACGGAAGAAACGGGAAGGGTCTAAAGCCTGCTCCAGGTCGTTCATGCTCATGGCCAGCGGATAGGATGTGCCGTCGACGGCAAACGCCGTGATGCGGTTGTCATGCATATTGATGTAGCTTATGTCGTCAGCGCAGAGCATGCAAAGCTCGTCGCCTTTCGTGATTAGGAAGCGCTCGCGGTATTGGCGTGTGTCGTTAAGCACGCCATGCAGAGGACTCTCTACGGCAGACTGTTGTGCATTGCGGTTAAGCCGCAGCTTGCCGATTGCGGCACGCAGCTCGTCAGCGTCAATCGGCTTCATCAGATAGTCGAGTCCGTTGTTCTTTATCGCCTCCATTGCATATTCGTCGTAAGCCGTGGTGAAGATCACGAACGACTGTGGCATCACCTTGCGGAACGCTTCAAACACGTCACCGTCGGCAAGTCGGATGTCGGAAAAGATAAGGTCATAGTCGTTGTTGGCGGCAAGCTCCTCTGTCACCTCCGACATACTTTTCAGCGGTCCATGCACGTCTATCGTGTCGTCAATATCCATAATGAGCCTTTTCAGACGTCTTGCGCTGAAATGGTCGTCTTCTATAATCAAAACCTTTTTCATCGTTCTTCTATTGTTTTCGTTTTATGATTGGCAGTCGCACTTCAAATGAATCTTTATGGGCTATGAACTCCGGTTCTGCTTCGCCCTCCAGTCGATAGCGTTGCTTCAAGTTGCTAATGCCTATACCGTACGACTCTATGCTCTGGTCGTTGGTTAGGTTGGTGTATATGCGGTTGTTCTTTATGACGAGCATGTCGCCCTGGCGACCAAGAGACACATGAAGCTCGATGCCGCTCTGCGGGCAGTTATGCTTCACGGCATTCTCGATGATAAGCTGCAGACTCAGCGAGAGGATACATTCGTCGCGGTCGCCGTGCAAATTGTCGGCGTGCAAGACGATGGCGTTGTCGTAGCGCATGTTGAGCAGGCCGAGGTACGACTTGATGAAGTCGATGCCGTCGGCAAGGGTTATATACTCCTTGTCGATATGCTGAAGTATGTAGCGGTAAATATGTGAGAGTTTCACGACATAGTCCTCAGCCATCTTCGGGTCCTCCCCTATCATTCCGGCAAGCGAGCTAAGACTGTTGAACACGAAATGTGGGTCTAATTGCATCATTAAGTATCGCTTCTGTAAGGCGAGGTTCTCCTTGCCTTTCAGAACAATCATGTCGGAGAAGTGCATCGAAAGATGGATGAGTGCTACAAGACTCGCTATCAGTCCGAATAGAAAAGACGTTCCCCATATATCCTGCATCATAAGCTTAGGTGCTATAAGGCTCAGCAGCAGTTCGCAGCCACCTGCAATAAGCAGGTTGAAGCCCAACACCACCAGTCCGTTCAGCACGAATACACGGTGGCCCTGCCCTTCGCGCCAAAAGCGCCGCTGTCTGAACAGCCATCGGTTGAGATACAAACTAGAAAGCGAGAACAAACCGCAGAGTGCAAAGTCGACAAGCAACTCAGGATACAGTCCGCTTATCGACTGTAGGAAATCGGGCAGGTCTACCAATATCCAGATGATATCGTACAGGAAGAAGAATATAATCGAGTAGACAAGCCACTCAAGGAAAGATTTTTTGGATCTATGCATAATTACATAATGATTATCCTTGCTCCAACAAGTTCTTGTCTGTCAAGAAATCCAAGAGTCCGACAGTCAACACACCAAGTTCGTCCTCCTTGCGATGAATGTCATCACCAACAATGACAATCTTACGAAAGTGGTCATTGATTGACAATAATGGGCGACGTTCTTGCTGTTCCTTTTCTGGCGTAGCCATGTGAAAAGCCGACTGGATATACACTCTGTATGGAGGGCGGTTCACCACAAAGTCTACCTCCAACTGTTTTCTGACAAACTTGCCGTTCTCATCCTTACCACCAAGTTCAACCAATCCTACGTCCACATTATATCCTCGACTGCGAAGCTCATTATAGATAATGTTTTCCATAATGTGCGTTTCTTCCTGCTGTCGATAGTTGAGAATGGCTGCACGAATACCGATGTCTGCGAAGTAGTATTTCGTCTCGGTACCAATATATTTTCTGCCTTTCACATCATAGCGCAAAGCTTCTTCTATCAAGAAAGAGTCTTTCAGATAGTCAATGTATTGTTTTATAGTGTCTCTTTTTATGGTTACCCCTTGTGAAGATTGAAAGGTATTGGCTATTCTCGTTGGATTGGTTGACGAACCAATGCCCGAGGCTATTACACGCACCAATTCCTTCATTCCTTCAGGATTACGCAGATGGTTGCGCTCAATTACGTCACGCAGATAGGTAGTTTCATACAGACCACGCAAATAGTCTGTTTTCTTTTCTTCCGTTTCAAGCAAAGCCACCTGTGGCAGTCCTCCAAAAGTATAGTAATCCAACCAAGCTTTGCGTATATCTCCACCAATACCACTAAAGTATTCGTCAAAGGTGAGAGGCCAGATGCGTATCTCGTCACCTCTGCCTCGGAACTCAGTCACAACATCACTTGATAGGAAGCGAGAGTTTGAGCCCGACACATACACATCTACATTCCTCATGTGTGTCAAGCTAAGAATAACCTCCACAAATTCTTCTACCAACTGTACCTCGTCCAAGACTATATAATAAGGCTTGCCATCATCCACAACCTTTGAATCTATATAGTCGAGCAAGGCATCAGGCTTTCTCAACCGCCTGTTTCGGAAATCATCAAGTTGTATTTCAATGATGTGATTATCAGTCACACCATGTTCCAACAGCCAGTTATGCCAGATGTCAAACAGCAGGAAAGACTTTCCACATCGTCTGACACCTGTTATAATCTTCACAAGTCCATTCCCACGTCCTGCGATAAGTTCATCCAGATATTTCTTACGTTCAAATATCATATTAGAGTACTATTTTTGATATTGGTATCACATTTTACACTGCAAAGATAACAGTTTTATCCCAAAAGCCAGCACAATCAATGAAAAAACTGCGTTTATCAAGTAAAAAAACAGCAAAATGTAGCATCGTAAACTACACAAAAATGTTTTTTAGAACAAAAGGGTATGACATGTAATCACACCCCACGTTCAAGGGAGTCGTTTCAACCGTACCCCTTTATGAATTTCGTTCTATAACTTCCATTCACCACATTATGGGATCGGTTAAAAGCGCCCCTCCCAACCCTTATTTCGTGATTCCTGATGTGATTGAAAGTTAAATACGTTAAATCTCCACCTTTTCGTATCTAAATAGAATCCACATAGCCACTTTTCTACCGTTTAGAGCGTATAATACTGATAATCAACTAATAATAGATACATGGATTGTAGAAGTCTTTCAGGAGAACTTGTAATTCCTGCCTCAGTGACGGAAATTGGAAATAATGCATTTTATGGTTGCCAAAATCTAAGTGCAGAAACAGGACAAGTGACGCTGCCTAAATCACTGAAAAAAATTGGTTCTAATGTTTTTCTTAACGCTAATAATATTAAGACTGTTAACTTACAGTCATTACCAGAAGGTATATCGGGAAGCTTAGGTTATAAGGAGAAGGCAGTCAGTCTGAGCGATGACTCATATATTAGCGACCAGGCAAGCGGCACTGTTAATGAGATATCCTACACCCGCCAGATGTCGAACGACTGGGGCACACTCGTGTTGCCTTATCCCTTGACGCTGACTGGCGAGGAGTCTTACCGCTTGTATGCCATCGACAAGATTGATGGCAACGAGCTTGTGCTGAGCCGCATAGAAGGAACAGTGGCAGCCGGAACTCCATGCGTGGTAAAGCGCAACGGCACCGAAGCAGAGCTGACATTTGGCGCTAACGATGCAGAGTTGAACATGGCAATATCAGATCAAAACGTGGGCGGCATGACATTCCACGGCACTTACACTACAAAGGAAGTCAACAGCGGTTATGTGATATCAAAGGACTGCTTCTGGAATGTGGCTGAACTGATGAGTTCGAATCATGTGAAAGGCGTCAAGGTTAGTCCGTTCCGCGCTTGGCTCAGCAGCACTTCTGCCAATGCTCCTGCCCAACTCAGTATGCGCATCGACGGTTCTACTACTGGCATCAACGCTATTGATGCCCTCAACGATGCAGAAGCAGAATACTACGACCTCAGCGGCAAGCGTCTCGACGAGCCACAGCGCGGCGTGAACATCGTGCGCATGAAGTCGGGAAAGACAAAGAAGATAATCATAAAATAACAGAACTATTGAAAGTTAAATCAATAACGAAAAAAATAAAAACAATATGGAAAAGAAAAAGTATCATAAACCCCAAATCAATGTTATCGCTATCGATGCTGTAGGAATTATGGCAGGGTCGGAAACTATTCCAATAGGTAGACTTGGATCGGGAAACGAACCAGAGCCTGACGATGATGGATTTATTTATGGAGAATAGTCAGCCACGTAGTCTTGTGGAATGAACGTGGCAAGACAGCGGTATATGGGGGCGTGGCATCTCATTTTATGAGTTTTGCCACACCCCCATATTGCGTTAATAAACATTTTTATATTTGGATTGTTCTTCCTTTTTTGTTATTTTTGCATACAATAAGTAACAGTTCAGAATTATCTTTATATATGAACACATACTTAATAAAACAAATTGATATTAAATATGCAAAACGCGAAAAACAAAAACTTTATTCCTGCTCTGCTATCGCTTGTGGTTGTAGTGCTGATACTCTCGGCTGCGGCAATAGTGCGCGACGGCAGGATATTCGGCATCGACCTGCGCCACGCGCATACCATGACTGATGCCGTGGCATTAGGCAACGACACCATGTCGGTGCATCCCGATGGCACAATAGTTGTGAATACACGCCTGCTTGCCAAAGACGTGCAGGGATATGGCGGACCGGTTCCGCTGCGCATTTATGTAAGCAAGAGTGGGGTGGTGGACAGCATCGTGGCAGAGCCTAATGCCGAAACGCCCGACTTCTTCAATCATGCTTCTGCTATCTTTGCTCAATGGCAGGGCAAGACCATTGATGAGGCTACGGCAATGGAGGTGGATGGTGTGACGGGAGCTACGTTCTCGTCGCGTGCCATCATAGTCAATGTGCAGCGTGGACTTGCCTATGCCAAGCAACATGCAGCACTCGGCAATGCGCCCGATGCCACTGGTTCTGTAGATGTGTCGGGGTCTTCTGTCTCGTCTGGTGGGTTTACTCTTGGTGGCATCGTGGCTTTGATAGTGGTGTTGATGGGTGCTGTGGTTCCGCTGTTTGTCAAGAACCGCCGTTGGCATTATGTGCAGTTGGTTCTCAACGTCATCGTTCTGGGCTTGTGGACCGGCACATTCGTTTCTTACACCATGCTCATGCGACTCTTCTCGGGAGGCATAAACCTTGCCACACTCGCCACACTTGCAGCCCCATTGCTGATGGTAGTGGTGGCTATGCTTTATCCTTTGGCAGGTCGACCAGGACACTACTGTGCCCACATGTGTCCGTTTGGTTCGGCTCAGGAACTTGCTGGCAAACTCACTCGACGCAAACCCCGAATCTCGCCACGCTTGAACAGAGCGCTCAACATGTTCCGCAACGTTCTGTGGGGAGTGCTTATGGTGCTCATGCTAACCGCTACGTGGACCGCATGGATGGACTACGAGCTGTTCACGGCGTTTCTATACTCCTCGGCTTCGGTGTGGGTAATAGTGTTTGCCTTGCTGTTTCTCGTCCTTTCGGTATGGGTGCCGAGGCCATATTGCAGATTCGTATGCCCAACGGGAAGCCTGTTGAGGAGTTAGGAATTTTGAATTTTGAGTTTTGAATTGGTCGCCTACGGCGATTTTGAATTGTCGAATTTAGAGTTTTGAGTTATGAATTTAAAGAACAAACCCGTTGTACTCAACATTGTGCTTGCCATAGTTGTTGTGGTACTTGGAGTACGCCTGGCATCAGGCGAAGCCTCTACAGCTAAGTCAGCCAATGCTGAACAGTCAGTAAACGCGGAGCAGGCGGTGCTTGACAACATCGCCACTCGCACCAGTATACGCGACTATGAAGCGCGACCCGTAGAGAAGGAGAAAATAGAAAAAATGCTGCGTGCTGCCATGGCAGCTCCCACGGCAATGAACAAACAACCCTGGCACTTCGTTGTTGTCGACCAGCGTGACTTGCTCGACGCTCTCGCCGATGCCAACCCCTACGCCAAGATGATAAAGAAGGCACCCCTCGCCATTGTGGTTTGTGGCGATACCGAGAAAATGATAGAGGGTGGCGGTCGCGACTTCTGGATTCAGGATGCTTCGGCTGCTACTGAGAATATGCTTCTTGCTGCCCACGCCATGGGGCTTGGTGCTGTGTGGACAGGTGCCTATCCGTCAGAAGAGCGTTGCCAAGCAATAGGCAAAGCATTGTCGTTGTCAAGCAATCTTATTCCACTCAACATGGTGGTAATTGGATATCCGGCAGAACATCCACAACCAAAGGCGAAATTCAAGGAAGAGAATATATCGTATAAATAGGAGCGGGGACGCCCTCGTCCCCGAATAATTAGAGAGTTTGTTTGCTTTATCGGGGGACGATGGCGTCCCCTCTCCCAGAGGATTTGTTTGCTTTATCAGGGGACGATGGCGTCCCCTCTCCCAGAGAGTTTGTTTGCTTTATCGGGGACGAGGGCGTCCCCTCTCCCAGAGGATGTATTCAGAAGGAGAGCAATGGGAAGGGTTTTGTCTTATATAATTGATGACCCGATTGTAATGGTCTTCGTTTCTAATAATACGGTCAAAATATTCCTTTTGCCAGATAGAACCCGTTTGGTTGGTGTAACTGTTGATTTTATGTGCAGAAACAGATTTTATAGTTTTTATTATCTGTTGAATAGTAGCTTGTTCTTTTGGTTCTATAAGTAAGTGAATATGGTTTTTCTCCAGTTGGTTATGTTTTTTCACTTTTAAAAATTCGAGTTCTTTTAGATTACCTTCTTTTAATAATTGCTGTTTGATGGATTCATATTCGGTTTTGATGTTGTCAATGATGTATTGGGGAAGGGAGTCGGCAAGACGAAATGTGACGAAAGTAATCTTTCCGTATTGTGTCCAATGGGGTAGGTTGCCTGTTGTTTCGTATATAGGTTCGTGTTTGTTGAGAAATTTATTCATGTATGAGTGCTTTATTTAGGAGCGGGGACGCCCTCGTCCCCGAATAAGAATGGGGGACGCTCTCATTCGGGGACGAGGGCGTCCCCGCTCCCATTTATTTGTATTCGTGTATAGGCAACTCTCCGTTTAGAGCTCCGAGTGCGTTGAAGGCAAGCGATTCCATTTCGCCCTCGCCAGGCAGTACCACAACGGGAGCAAGGAAGTCTACTTGTTTCTTTATTTCTTCTACACAGTATTTGCTGTAGGCAATACCACCCGTTAGAATAATGGCTTCTGCCTTGCCCCAAAGCGCCACGGCCATGGCGCCTATCTGCTTTGATATAGTGTAGAGCATAGCCTCAAGCACCTCGTGGTAAGGCTCCTCGCCAGCCTCGGCGCGGCTCGATATCTCCTTCATATCCTTTATGCCCAACAAGGCCTGGCAACCGCCGTAGCCTGCAAGCATCTTCATCACTTGGCTTTCTTTGTATTTGCCCGAGAAGCATAGGCGCACAAGCTGGTCGGCAGGCAATGTGCCCGAGCGTTCGGGAGCAATAGGACCGTCGCCGTTAAGTGCATTGTTCACGTCGATAACCTTGCCAAGATGATGAGCCGACACACATATGCCGCCTCCAAGATGTGCCACAATGATGTCCATATTCTCGTACACCTTGCCGCAGGTCTTGGCATATCGGCGTGCTGCAGCCTTGGCATTGAGGGCGTGGAATATAGACTCGCGCTTCATGAAAGGCAGTCCGGTGTAGCGTGCGCGTGTCATCATCTCGTCCACAACAACGGGATCGGCCATAAAGGCTGGGCATCCACACTCGCGTGCAATATCGTCGGCAATGAGCGAGCCAAGGTTGCACACGTGCTGATGATGAGCATGGTGCAAGTCGTACTTCATCTGCTCGTTGACAGCATACACGCCGCCGTGCAAGGGCTTAAGCAAACCGCCACGACCTATTACGGCATCAAACTTCAGGGGAATGCCAGCCTCGCGCAGGAGATTCAGCACAAAGTCCTTGCGGTATTCGTACTGGTCGTCTACGGTCATAAACTTGTCTATCTCTTCTTGCGGGTGCAGACCGTCTGATGTCCACACCGCCTTATCGTCCTCGTATACAGCCACCTTGGTGGATGTGCATCCAGGATTTATGACGAATATTCTTTTCATAGCAATTGGATTTTTCCCTTTTCACTCTTCACTCTTCACTGCCTTCATGCACGCCACAGCCAGCGAGTAGAACTTAGAGTCGGCAGAGTCGGCACGCGATGTAACCACCACCGGGACTGTAGTTCCGGCAAGCATGCCAGTAACTGTGGCATGGGCAAAATAAGTAATAGTTTTATAGAAAGTGTTGCCAGCCTCGATATCTGGGAACAGCAAGATGTCTGCATTGCCTACAACCGGCGACGCGATGCCTTTGATGGCTCCGCTCTCGGCATCGCAAGCCGTCTTAACGTCCATTGGTCCATCTATGCAAACATCGCCGTATCGGCCCTGGGCGGCATATTGCTTAATATCCTGATAAGACAGCGTAATAGGGAATTTCTCGCTTATCTTCTCGGTGCAATGAGTAAGAGCCACGCGTGGTTTATCACCACCAGTAATGCTGCGCCAAGTTTGTGTGATGTATGTGGTAACGGCATCCAGCTGCTCGGTAGTAGGGAAGGGAATAACGGCAGCATCCGAGAAGAACAGCAATCTGTTCATGCCCGGAATCTGTGCAACGGCTATATGTGTAAGCACGCTACCTTTAACCAGTATGCCATGTTCTTTGTTGAGCACGGCACGCAGCAAATTGTCGGTGTTTAGCGAGCCCTTCATCAGCACATGGGCTCTATCCTCGCGCACCTCTTTAACGGCAAGCCTTGCGGCATCGTCGTCGTCGGCAGCCATAATTATGTTAACATGTTCGGGATAGTCAGCGGCAAGGCGGCAGGCAATGGTCTGCTTGCCTTCCACGGCAACGAGTGTAAACTGTGCGAAGTTTTCGCTGATGCTACGCTCAATCACCTCCTCTGTATGCGAGTCGGCAGGAGATGCCACGGCAACAATGACACGCTTTCCGGCAGAGCGTATGCGTTCGGGCAAGGCTTTAAAGTCAACAATAGGATTCATATAGATTGTTTGAGTTAAATTAGTCGGCAGTTGTTGATTGCTCAAATATTTACCGAATGTGCAATATTCTTTGGCAAAGATAGTGCAACTTAGTTGATTGGCAAAGTATTTCGTATGGTTTTTTTACATAAATATCAAGATTTCATTAACTTTGCATTTAAAACCACTCAAACCACATCATCCACTTATGACCACATCCGAATTTATCCTTCAGCATCGCTTATCCAATCCTCGCGACCTTGCCCTTCAGGCTCGTCGCTATCCAGATGTAGACATGCCTTATGCCCTAAATCAGATACAGGGTTGGCAGACTGCACGTCAGAAGTTGCCATCATGGGCATCGTGCGATGGTGTGGTCTATCCTCCGCATCTCAATATGGAGCAATGCTCGTCTGAGCCAACTGCCCGTTACAAGCAAGAGGTGGCGCTTCGTTGGCTCAATAAGCTTGGTGTAGGGCATGGTGGAGCAACGACAAGCATGGCCGATCTTACGGGTGGATTTGGTGTAGACTTCTCCTTTACCTCTCGATGTTTTGCCTCGGCCACCTATGTAGAGCGCAATTCATCCCTATGCGATGTTGTAAGCGGCAATCTGCCACGGCTTGGTATTAGCAACGCCAATGTGGTTTGTGCCGAGGCCGAAGACAGTCTTGCCACGATGCCACAGCAGACAATGTTGTTTCTTGACCCAGCTCGACGCGACGAGCATGGCGCCAAGACTGTGCTCATAGCCGACTGTACTCCAGATGTGTGCCGTCTATTGCCACAGCTTATGTCGAAGGCACGCTTTGTAATGCTTAAGCTCTCGCCTATGCTCGATTGGCATAAGGCCATAGCCGACCTTAAAGGAACGGTGGACGAGGTGCATATAGTGTCGGTAGGTGGCGAGTGTAAGGAGCTGTTGCTTGTGCTTGCAGGCAAGGTTTCTGTTTCCTCGGTCGATAGTGGCAGCTTAGAGAATGGGGTGCGTGTATACTGTGTCGACATTATGCCTAAGGCAGAGGCTGATGGCGAGTATAAGCGCAGCGAGTTTTGCTATACCATCGGTGGTGCAGCCGACAATATCCCAACCCCCAACTCTCTCAACTCTCAACTCTCAACTCTCAACTCTCAATACCTCTTCGAGCCCAACGCCTCAATAATGAAGGCAGGATGCTTTGCCGAGCTGTCGCAAGCATATGGTGTTGAGGCCATAGGCCCTAACAGTCATCTGTTTGTTTCATCGGGTAGGGTAGAGCAGTTTCCAGGCAGAAAGTTTGCAATAGAAGCTGTATGCACGCTCAACAAACGTAAGCTAAAGCAGACACTTGGTACCTTGAAGCAAGCCAATATAGCTGTGCGCAATTTTCCAATATCTGTAGCCGAGCTTCGCAAGCGCCTTAAGTTGCGCGATGGTGGCGATACATACATCTTTGCCACAACAACAATGGAGGGCGAGCACGTGCTGATAATCTGCCGCAAGTAGATAAAGCCTTTGTTTAATACGGCTAAAATCTTTAATTAAACATAAAATTAGCCAAGGTTTGCACCTCCTTACAATTTGTATCAGTAACTTTGCAACTTAAAGTGAACTAAAAACAATTCGTAACAATAAACAAATTAATAACATTCATAATAAAACATGCAGAAGAAAAACTTATTTATTCTATCAGCAGCCTCTGTGCTGATGATGTCGTCATGTTCGAAGCTCGGCGCTTTGTCAGCCGACAACTTCACCGTGACACCTAACCCTCTCGAGACTCAAGCAGGTCAGGTGCCTGCTACAATCAACGGTACATTCCCTGAGAAGTATATGAAGAAGAAGGCCGTTGTAACCGTAACTCCTGAGCTGCGCTATGCAGACGGCCAGGTTGCTAAGGGCAACAGCGCCACATTCCAGGGCGAGAAGGTTATGGGTAACGACCAGACTATCTCTTACAAGGTAGGTGGACGCTACACAATGAAGACAGCGTTCAACTATGTTCCTGACATGCAGAAGAGCGAGATGTACCTTACATTCGACGCCCGCATAGGCAAGAAGCAGCAGAAGGTTCCTGCCGTTAAGGTGGCCAACGGCGTTATCGCTACATCTGAGCTTTACAAGAAGACTCTTGCCTCGGAGAGTGGCATCATCGCTCCTGACACCTTCCAGCGTGTAAACGAGAAGAAGCAGGAGGCTAACATCAAGTTCCTTATCAACCAGGCCAACATACGCAAGAGCGAGCTCAAGAACAACTCTGTACAGGAGTTTGTCGAGATGCTTAAGAAGATTAATGCCGACCGCGAGGGCTTCAACATCCAGAATGTTGAGATTCAGGCTTACGCTTCGCCAGAGGGTGGTGTTAAGCTTAACGACAAGCTTGCAGGCAAGCGTAAGAACGAGTCGGAGAAGTATGTTAAGGGTACTTTGAAGCATAATAAGGTAAATGCCGATATTGATGCTCACTATACAGCACAGGACTGGGATGGTTTCCAGAAGCTCGTTGCTGCATCTAACCTCCAGGACAAGGACGTTATCCTTCGTGTTCTCTCTATGTACGAGGATCCTCAGGAGCGCGAGCAGCAGATTCGCAACATGTCTGCAGGCTTCCGCGAGCTTGCCGACGGCATCCTTCCTGAGTTGCGTCGTTCACGCCTTATCATCAATTACGAGACAATTGGCCGCTCAGACGAGCAAATCGAGCAGCAGTATAAGGACGATGCAGCTAAGTTGAGCGCCGACGAGTTGCTCTATCTTGCTACATTCGACAAGACACCTGCCGAGCAGGAGGCTATCTACACCAAGGCCACACAGATTTACGACAAGGACTATCGTGCATACAACAACCTCGCTGCCTTGGCTCTTGCAAAGGGCGATAAGGCTACTGCACAGAAGTATGCCGAGAAGGCAGCTTCGCTTGGTAGCGATACACCAGAGGCTCAGGCCAATATGGGCTTGCTCGCTCTTGTTAACGGCAACGTTCAGGATGCAGAGCGCGCTATCTCTAAGTCGGCTAACTCGGAGAACGTAAAGGCTGCTCTTGGTGCTCTTAACATAGCAAAGGGCAACTACGCTCAGGCTGAGCAGTACTTCGGCAAGACCAACAGCAATACAGCTGCCTTGGCACAGCTCCTTAACAAGAACTATGCAGCTGCCGCCAAGACTCTTGACAAGGTTCAGAACCCTAACGCCATGACCGACTACCTGCATGCTGTTGTAGCTGCTCGTCGTGGCAACAAGTTTGCTGCTTCTTCTTATCTCAAGGAAGCTCTCCAGAAGGATCCTTCGCTCAAGCAGTATGCTGAGAACGACTTGGAGCTCTCGCTTCTGAAGTAATAAAACTATAACAATAAAAACTAACGGCAATTACACGAGGCATATCGTATAATTGCCGTTAATTATATTAGGAATGTTGTAATTGCCGGACATCCTCTGCTGTAAGCGGAAAGAGCAACGCCCATTACATCTATCCTTAAATGCCCAACAATATGAAGAAATATTCTCTTGTTTCGTTACTGAGTTTTCTCACACTTCTTCTTGCCTCATGCGGTACCGACAGCCACCACTTCAAGATAGACGGTCATTTGCTGAACCTCAACCAAGGCGAGTTCTACGTCTATTCGCCTGATGGAAGCGTTACGCATGGCATGGACACTATAAAGGTGCAGGCAGGACGATTCAGCTATCTTGTAGAGTGCGACCGTCCTATGACCTTGATGATAGTGTTCCCCAACTTCACCGAGCAGCCTGTCTTTGCCGAACCAGGCAAGAGTGTAGACATCAAGGGCAATGCTTCGCACCTTAAGGAACTTACTGTCAAGGGCACCAAGGCCAACAAACTGATGAATGCATTTCGCGAGCAGATACTATCGGCATCGCCTGCCGAGATAAAGAAGTGTGCCATACAGATGGCCGAGGACAATCCAGAGAGTGCTGTAGCCGTTTATCTGGTGCGCCGTTATCTTGTAGCTGTCGACCGTCCCGACTATACTACAGCCGCTCGTCTGCTAAAACTTATTGTCGAGAAGCAGCCCGACAACCAGTTTGCAGCTCGTCTGCTTGCCTCGTGCAATGGCAAGACAACCATCAACAATGGGTCAAAGCTTCCACGTTTCTCAGCCAATGACATTAACGGCAAGGTTGTGAACAACGCTATGCTTGCGTCTGTTCCTAACGTGGTGTTCTACGTATGGGCAACATGGAACTACAGTTCGACATCACAGCTACGCCAGTTGGCCGACATGGAACGCCAGTCGGATGGCAAGCTTAAGGTCGTAAGCATCTGTCTTAATCCCGACAAGAGCTCGTGCCAGCGCACGTTGAAACAGTATGGTGCCGATAATATTACTACCATATGCGATGGCCGTATGGTGAATGGCGACTTGTTCAACAAGCTGGGATTGTACAATCTGCCCGACAATATATTGATAAAGAATGGGGCGATAGCCGAGCAGCATATCGAATTCAGCAGACTCATAGGCATGCTTTAAAGCGCATGCCTATCTTATAATTAGTCTTGTAAGACACTCTTCTGCGAACGTCTCCCTTGCCACTCTCAGCAAGTCGTCTGTTGTCAAGGCGTCTATATGCTTGCACAGCCTTGTTATATCCTTCTGCCATCCATAGTGCAGATAACCCTTGGCAAAGTCGAGTGCAAACGATTCGCGCGAGTCGCAAGCTATGCCTATTTGGCCCTTTATCTGTTTCTTGGCAGCTCTTAGAGCCGCCTCGCTTATAGGTTTCTCCATAACCTTGTCAAGCTCTCGTCTTATTAGGCGCAAGCAACGGTTAACGTTGCGTGGATCGCAACCTAAGTAAACGGCCCATAATCCCGTGTCCGAGTAGCTCTGAAGCATACTTTCCACCGTATACACAAGAGCATGGCGCTCGCGTAGCGACACGTTAAGACGGGCATTCATGCCAGGTCCACCAAGTATGTTGTTAAGCAGATACAAGGCTATGCGGCGATTGTCGTGCACGTTGTAGGCACGTGTACCAATCATCACATGTGCCAGATGCGTGTCCATGTGGTGTTCTATGTGCTGTGCCTTATACGGCGGAAGTGGCGTGGCTGTGGCTGTTATTGGCAAAGCCATATCCGTTGATGACGAAATCGATGTTATAGATGCAGCCGAAGCCTTCTCAAGCAATCTTACAAGTTTCTCAAACTTAACATCTCCATAAGCAAAGAACACGCAGTTGTCCGGTCTGTAATATCTACGTGTAAAGCGCAGGGCATCCTCGGTCTTGTATGTGCGCAACTGTTGGGCAGTACCAAGAATGTTGTGCCCGAGCGGATGGCCCTTAAATATGGCATTCTCGAAGAGGTCGTACACAAGTTCGGATGGAGAGTCGTTGTAGCTCTCAATCTCGTCTACAATAACCTCTACCTCCTTGTCTATCTCGGCCTGAGGATAAGTGCTGTTGAACACAATGTCGGTAAGCAAGTCCACAGCGCGGTCTATGTTGCCCTTCAGTACGGCAGCATGATATACCGTCTCCTCCTTGTTGGTAAAGGCGTTTAGGTCGCCGCCAACGCTCTCCAAATAGCCAAGTATGTTCATCGAAGTGCGTCGGCTTGTGCCCTTGAAGGTAGTATGCTCACAAAAGTGTGCCATTCCTTCTTCCTTGCCCTTTTCCTCGTTGCGTGTTCCGGCAGCCACGGCATAGCCACAATAAACCACTGGCGATGCCGACGGTAGATGAATAACGCGCAGACCATTGGTCAGCGTATGTGTATTATAATTCATTTCAGTTGCTTTTTGTTTCGTTTTTCTTTACTATCTGCAAAGGTACACTTTTTTCGTATGTATATCGTTCATTCTTTGCCGTTTATAGTTCATTCTTTGTCGCTTATCATTCATTAACACACAAGCCGACACAATAATCGGTTATTTTCTGTAATTTTGTAGTCGTTATAATCTTATTTAATTACACCCACCTTACAAACCGATATATTTTATTAACAACATAACGTCTATGAAACATCTATTACTGACTTTGGCTGTAGCCGGCATGTCGCCATGCCTTATCTATGCAGCCGACACAACCGACAAGGTTCAACAGCCCACCTTTACCGAGTGGCACGACATGTCGGTGAACAATGTCAACCGTTTCCCTTCGCGCACATCGTTCTTTGCTTACGAGAATCGTGACGCAGCCTTGAAGGGCAACCGCGAATCGTCCTCAAATTATCTTTCTATCGAGGGCGATTGGAAATTCAATTGGGTAGAGAATGCCGACCAACGTCCTACCGACTTCTTCAACCCCTCTTTCAACGACGCTTCGTGGAAGACCATGCGTGTTCCTGGCATTTGGGAACTCAACGGATATGGTGACCCAGAATATGTAAACATAGGTTTTGCTTGGCGCGGACACTTTAAGGACAATCCGCCTGAGGTGCCTACAAAGGATAATCATGCGGGCTCTTATCGCCGCACAATCCACATACCTGATTCATGGGACGGACGTCAGGTTATTGCCCATTTCGGTTCGGTTACATCCAACATCTACCTATGGGTAAACGGCCACTTTGTAGGTTATGCCGAGGACTCTAAGTCGGCATCCGAGTTCGATCTAACTCCTTTCCTTAAGAAGGGCGACAACCTCATAGCCTTTCAGACATTCCGCTGGTGCGACGGCTCTTATAGCGAGGACCAGGATTTCTGGCGCTTATCGGGTGTGGCACGCAACTGTTTCCTTTACTCGCGCTCTAAAACAGCACATGTAGACGATGTACGCGTAACACCAGATCTCGATGCTCAATATAAGAACGGCTCGCTTGCCGTAAACCTCAAGGCAAAGGGCAACGCTCGCTTCCTTATAGACCTTATTGCTCCTAATGGCGACATCGTAAGCCGCAAGATTCTCAACACCACAAAGGTAAAGAAGAAGGCTGGCAAGAACATTGCCGAGATTAACGCTACCGTTAAGTTCGACGTAGAGAATCCGCTTAAGTGGACAGCCGAGACACCTAACCTATACAAGGTGGTTGTAACGGTTCAGCAGAACAACAAGGATGTGGAGTCGGTTCCTGTTCGCACGGGTTTCCGCAAGATTGAGATCAAGAACGCACAGCTACTTGTAAACGGTCAGCCTGTATATATCAAGGGTGCCAATCGCCACGAAATTGATCCCGATGGTGGCTACGTTGTGTCTCGCGAGCGCATGATTGAGGACATAAAACTTATGAAGCAGTTTAATGTCAACGCCGTGCGTACATGTCATTATCCTGACGATCCAGAGTTCTACGACTTATGCGACGAGTATGGTCTATACGTCTGCGCCGAGGCCAACCAAGAGAGCCATGGATTCTACTACGGCGAGGATGCCATCACCACAAAGGAGATATTCGCCCTGCCTATACTTGAGCGCAACCAGCACAACGTGCAGAACCAGTTCAACCATCCGTCGGTTATCTATTGGTCGTTGGGCAACGAGACAGCCGACTCGAAGAACTTTACCGCCGCTAAGAATTGGATAAACCAGTACGATCCTTCGCGTCCCGTACATTGGGAACGTGCCATCGAGGGTCCAAATACCGACATCTTTGCCGTGATGTACAACACACCAGAGGGTGTGGAACAGTATTGCAAGGACCCATCTAAGAAGAAACCACTCATCATGTGCGAGTATGCTCACGCCATGGGCAATTCCGGAGGTTCTATGCATGAGTATTGGGACCTCGTACGCAAGTATCCTACCAACCAAGGCGGCTTTATCTGGGACTTTGTAGATCAAGGCTTGCGCGGCAAGGATGACAAGGGCAACACTATATACAAGTATGGTGGCGACTACAACTCGTACGACCCATCGGACAACAATTTCTGCTGCAATGGCTTTATCTATGCCGACCGCACACCTACTCCTCAGGCTTACGAGATAGGTTACTGGTATCAGAACTATTGGGTGGAGCCCGAGAACCTTCAAGACGGATGGGTTATTGTTAAGAATGAGAACTTCTTCCGCCCAGCCGACAATGTTTCGTTGTCGTGGGCTATCGTGGCCGACGGCATAGAATATCAGAACGGAACCATTGCCGACATCTCTATGCTCTCTCCGCAGAAGAAGATGAGATTGGTGCTGCCATACAAGTTGGACAATTACAAGGACCAGAAGGATGTTATGCTCAACATCGAATTCCGTCTTAAGAAGGACGAGGGACTGCTTAAGGCGGGCGACATCGTGGCTCATCAGCAGTTGCCTATACGCGAGTTTGCTGGCTCCGACCTTGCTGTTAATCCAGTAAAGACCAAGGCTGTTAAACTTACCGACAAGAAGAAGGAACCGCAACTGACGCTTGCTGCCGAGAACTTCGAGGTGCAGTTCGACCGTCAGACCGGATTCATGTCTAAGTATATGGTTGGTGGCAAGTCGCTCCTTGGCGAGGGTGGCTCGCTTAAGCCTAACTTCTGGCGTGCCGTAACCGACAACGACATGGGTGCCCAGTCGCAGAAGGAGCTAAAGGCTTGGCGCACACCTGAGCTAAACCTACGCTCTATCTCTGCCGACAAGAAGGCCAAGACCGTTACTGCTGTATACGATATGCCTACAGTTAAGTCGACCCTCACACTTGTCTACCAGGCCGAGGAGAATGGCGCACTCACCATTACACAGCAGCTAAAGACCACTCCTGGTGCCAAGGTTTCCGATATGTTGCGCTTCGGTATGGTGATGAATCTGCCTTACAATATGGACCAATGCCAGTGGAACGGACGCGGACCGGTGGAGAACTACTCTGACCGCAAGCTATCCCAGAACGTTGGTATATACAAATCATCTGCCGACAAGTTGTTCTTCCCCTATGTACGTCCTCAGGAAACAGGTACTATGAGCGACCTTCGTTGGTGGAACCAGACAGACGAAGGCGGCTTCGGATTCCGTGTTGAGAGCGACAAGATGTTCTCGGCTTCTGCCCTGCATTACGATCTACTATCGTTGGATGAGGGCGAGGAGAAGCACCAGCGCCACTCGCAGTCGGTTGAGAAGTCGAAGTACACCAACCTCTTTATCGACCTTCTTCAGCAGGGCGTAGGTGGTGTAAACAGCTGGGATGCCGACGGACGAGCACGCAAGGGACACCGTGTGGAATACAAGGACTACACCTTCAAGTTCAGACTGTCGCCAAAGACTGTTTATTAATAAGTACATTGGCGTATGCCAAACAAAAATCAAACAGCACGCTCCTATTGGGGTGTGCTGTTTGATTTAACCTTGTTTATTCTTAATTTAAGCCTAACTAACCTATATTGCATTATTATGGAACAACTACTCCATTACATCTGGAAACACCGCATACTGCCATTGCACGAGATGCACACTACCGATGGACGCACGGTGGAGGTGATAGACCCTGGATTGCACAACACACATGCAGGTCCCGACTTTTTTAATGCCAAACTGCGCATCGGCGGCACGTTGTGGGTGGGCAATGTGGAGATACACGAACGCTCGGCCGACTGGGTGCTGCATCAGCACGACCAAGATCCTGCCTACAACAATGTGGTGTTGCATGTGGCATCGGTAATAGATGCCGATGTGCAGACCATGGACGGGACGCATCCGCCACAGATGGAGCTAAAGGTTCCTAAATATGTGCTTAACAACTACCGCCGTCTGTTGGCTGCCGATCGTTATCCGCCGTGCCGCGACACAGTTATGCAGTTGCCTAAACTTATTATACATTCGTGGATGAGTGTGCTTGGCGCCGAGCGCCTTGCCGACAAGTGCGAAGCTATAAACCAACGTGTAAAGATGGCTGGCGGCTCTTGGGAACAGGCTTTCTTTGCCACCATAGCACGCAGCTTTGGGTTTGGAGTCAACAGCGAGGCATTTGAGCAATGGGCTGCACGGTTGCCGTTTATGCAGGTGGCTCATCATCGCGACGATCCTTTTCAGGTTGAGGCTCTGTTTATAGGCTCTGCCGGATTGCTCGACACCACGACCATGAACGAGCGTCAACGGACAGCAGCTACAGCCGATGCCTACTTTAAGAGACTGCAAACCGAGTGGAATTATCTTGCGCATAAGTTTAACCTTTCTGCCATGCCTCGGCAGACGTGGCGCTTCCTACGTCTGCGTCCTCAGAACTTCCCGTACATCAGATTGTCGCAACTGGCCCAGCTCTATTGCTCGCGACGTGCCGAACTGGCCAACATCACCACGTGTCAAAATATAGACGACATACGCAAAATATTGCGAACGGAGACTTCCGAATATTGGCGGACACATTACACCTTCGGTAATGAGAGCCGCGATTGTAGCAAACATCTGTCTGCCGCTTCCATCGACATCCTCATCGTTAATGCCGTGGTGCCTATGCTGCATGCCTATGGCTGCCATCGGCAGGACGAGCTGCTTGTTAAGCGTGCCGCCGATATACTCGAATCGTTGCCTCCCGAGGACAACACACATATACGCCTTTGGCAAGAGTGTGGCATAACAGCCGACAATGCTGCCGACACACAGGCGCTTATACAGCTGCACACACGCTACTGCGAGCGTAAAGACTGCCTAAGGTGCAGGTTTGGATACCATAGCATGAAGAGAGAAAAATAAAAACAATTAACGGCAATCACACGAACCATATCCGTGTAATTGCCGTTAGTTGTTTTTATAGTGGTATTACGCTTTACTTGCGCTCCCAAATATACAGATGTGATGTAGAGCCATGCTCGGGTGCATCCTCCTTGCGGTCGTCGAAGAGGGCTGTGTTGGCAGGAGTTACGTACCTTGGCTGTAGACTGCAATCGTTAGGATTGATCTGATCGCTCGAACACGCAGCAAGGCCCATGGCAAGGGCTACGGTGGTCAACAATTTTTTTCTCATAAACTGCATTAGTTAACTTTTTCTTGTAAATATAAAAGTGGGTTGTTTTATAGATAATGTTAAAAATAAGATGAAAAGATATGAATAAAAATTGAAAACAAACGCAAATATACAGGAAAAATTAGCTAATCGGGTAGATGGAATTATAGAAGGTTTTGTGCGACTATCCGCTTCTGCTGTTTCGATTAGCCTCGTGATGTCTTTCGATTACTCTCATGAGCTTATTCGATTAGCCTTGTGATGCCTTTCGATTGTTCCAATTAAGTCAGGAAGCAGCTGTTTTAAGTCACTATTCGGTGTGAATCACACGACAAAGTTGCTCCACTTCGCTCTCGAAAGTTTCGCGGTTTCGTGCCCGGCTCTTTATCGTGGAGCGATAATTATATATGGTTCGTGGAGTGTAGAACAGCAAAGCGGCTATTTCCGAACTCTCCTTAACTCCTAAACGTATCAACGCATAGATGCGCAGTTCGGTGGTCAGACGGCCCTTATGCGGAAGCACTATCTGCTCATCTTCCCTAAGAAGAGCATTAAATTCGGTTACGAACGAGGGATAAAGATCGAGGAACGCCGTGTCAAAGCTGTTCATGAATGTGGCAGCATCTTCCTCGGAAAGGCGCGAAGACGACGCTGTATTAAGCAGATCGTTCACCTGCCCCACCTTTATCTTGCGCTTCACAAGAACCTCAAACTTGCTCAGTCGGTCGATGTATTTGGCACAAAGGTCGATGTAAAGCTTGGCGAGTCGTTCGCGGCGGCTGTTGGTATCGAGCAGACGAGAGTTGAGAGTGTTGAGCTTTTCGTTGAACGACGACAGCAAGTGGTTGCTCTCAGAGAGTTCGTGACGATGACGCGCCAGTTGTCGGTTCTGACGGCTGTAGAAGTATAAGATCACCACGACAAAGACGCACAGGACAGACACGCCCAGCAATGCCATTCTCATCAGGCTGTTCTGCGAGGACAGTTTCTCACGATATGTAGACACGATGACGGGCAGTTTCTGCGATATCTCGATGATGCGCAGGCGGTTGTTATAGTTCTTGGCATCGTCCATGGCAAAGTTGATGTAGCGTTCTGCCAGCAGAATGTTGTCGTCGCCCTTCTTAAACATATACATGGCAAGGTCTTGCATGGCAAGGTTTTCGCGCGTGCAGTTGAGCAAATCGCTGATACACGCACGGAGCATATACTCCTCATATTTACGGTTGTCGTTGTTGGCGCTGTAGTTATTGGCTATGGCATACGACGCCATGGCGTACCAGCGCGACTCCACGGGAACCGTTTTCAGAGTCTTGAAGTAATGCTGTAGGGCGCGTCGGTCATTTCGTTCCACATATATATAGTATTCTCCCCAGAAGAAATCATAATACGAGTCAGTCGGACGGAGCATCGCAACAGCCTGCTTAAGGTAAGAGTCGGCACGTTCACGATAGCGCGGCGAGTAAGTATTGTCGTGACAATAGTCAGCCCAATAAGTGTAGACGTAATAGTGCGTGATGGTGTAAGTGAAGCGCAGCTCATCGTCGAGTTTCACAGAATCAATCTCGCCGAGCAGTCCCATAGCTTCGCCGTAGAGTCCGCCCACCGCCAGCAGCGACGCTTTCTCGATGCGCGACTTGTCGTGATGGTATTTGTCGCCGATACGGTCAGCCAGCTGTATTGCCTTATCGACGTACACCATAGCCGAGTCGAACTGAAAGACGAAGTACTCGTCGTACAGTTTGTCATAGGCAGAAAGGAGAGTTTCGGGCTTGCGGCTCTTTTCTGCCATATTCTTATAGAAGTCGATGCGTGCCTGTTTCTTGCCGTAAATCTGCGAAATGTTGTCCATGATGCTGTCCACACGCTGTATAAGATCGTCGGTGGTGTCAGCCATTGCAGAAGATATGGTGGTAAGAAAAAGCAGAAGAATGACTACGTAACGTTGCATATAAGATATTTATAGTGGTTAGTTAGATGAATGCAAATTTACATATTTTGAATAAAAAACACATAAGAAGCATCCTTTTTTTTACATCCCGACACCGATAAACCGGCAAAATCCCTTGGCTGTCCTATACCTATGCTTTTTCAGACCATGTACTTCAGCAAATGAAGACAATTTTACAATATTCTGATTATCAAATCATTATACACTAACATGATTCATTACGATGTACTTACATGGTACTTTCGCAAACAACTTACGGAAATAACACCTAAATTTGCAACCGTAAATTCGACCTAACAACTAAAATGTAAAATAATATGAACCCAACCAATCGAAAATGGATCAGCCAGATTGTCGCATGTTCGTTTCTTGCAATGTTGCCGGCAGGCGCATACGCACAGAGCAAGACAATCCACGGCGTGGTGAAGGACGCCAATGGAGAGACCATCATCGGAGCCTCCGTTGGACAGAAAGGCACGAAGAATGCCACAGTAACCAATCTTGATGGAGAGTTCTCCATCTCCGTTCCCGACAATGCAGTACTCGAGATTTCCTACATCGGATACAACAACCAGCGTGTTGCTGTAAACGGCAAGTCGTCGCTTGAGATTGTCATGACTGAGGACGTGCACAAGCTCAACGAGCTGGTGGTCGTAGGTTATGGCGTTATGAAGAAGAAGGACCTTACTGGAGCCGTCGGCTCGCTTGCCGCAAAGGACATGGAGAACTCGCCGGTGGCTAACATCGGACAGGCCATTCAGGGTAAGATAGCCGGTCTGCAGGTGGTGGACGCAGGCAAGCCGGGCGACAACGTCACCATCAAGGTGCGTGGTATGGGATCGATAAACAACTGTGACCCGCTCGTCGTGATTGACGGCGTGCCCACCGACCTTGGCATCAATGCCCTCAACATGGCTGACGTGGAGCGTCTGGACGTGCTGAAGGACGCTTCGGCTACGGCTATATACGGTAGCCGTGGAGCCAACGGCGTAATCATGATCACAACCAAGAAGGGAAAGGAAGGCAAGGGAAGCCTTTCGCTTTCTGCCAACCTTGCCATACAGAACGCCACACGTACCCCAAAACTGCTCAATGCCAGCCAGTACGCTGCGCTGAGCAACGACATGATGAACAATTCGGGCAACGCCACCAACCCTGCATGGGCAGACCCGTCGGCGCTCGGCAAAGGCACGGACTGGGTGGACGAGTTGCTCCGTACCGGATATATGCAGAACTACACGCTCAGCTATTCAGGCGGCAGCGACAAGGCACATTATTATGTATCAGGCGGCATGCTCGACCAGACGGGCATCGTAAGAAGCGTCAAGTACAGACGCTTCACCTTCCAGCAGAACGCTGACGCGCAGGTGCTGCCGTGGCTCAAGATGGCTTCCAACATCACCGTGTCTGCCGACCGCAAGCAGCAGGGCAGCTACGACCTGGGCAGCACATACAAGGCTCTGCCCGTCTTTGCCGTCAAGGACGAGAACGGCGAATGGACAGGACCTGAGGGCAACTCGCTTTGGTACGGCAGCGTGCGAAACCCAATCGGACCCACCACAACAGACCATAGCAGCACCAAGGGATATAATCTTCTCGGCAACATCTCGGCAGAGGTGTCGTTCACGAAGTGGCTCAAGCTGAAGAGCACGTTCGGACTGGACGCCAAGTTCTGGGATAATGACAGCTTTACACCCAAGCACGACTGGAAGCCGTCGCCCGTGGAGGAAAGCAGCCGATACAAGAGCAACAACAAGTCGTTCACGTATCTTTGGGACAATTATTTCCTCTTTGACCACACATTCGCCAAGAAGCATCACGTGGGAGTGATGGCTGGTACGTCGGCACAATGGAACGACTATGACTATCTCAACGCACAGAAGAACGTCTTCGCCTATAAGGGCGTGCATGAGATGGATAACGGCGAGAAGATGCATTCCATCGGGGGCAACGAGACGGAATGGGCGCTGATGTCTTACATGGCACGCCTCAACTATGAGTATGCAGACCGTTATCTGCTCACCGCCACTGTGCGCCGTGACGGTTCGTCACGCTTCGGCAGAAACAACCGTTGGGGTACATTCCCCTCTGTGTCGTTGGCTTGGCGTGCTTCCGAAGAAGAGTGGTTCCCGAAGAGCAATGTTCTCAGCGACCTTAAGATCCGTGCCGGATACGGCGTTACGGGTAGCCAGGCAAGCGTGGGCAACTACAGCTATCTGGCTTCGTACAACACCAGCGTCTATCCGTTCGGCAAGGCAGGAACAGAACAGTCGGCTCTTGTGTCTGCCACGCTTGCCAATCCCAATATCCATTGGGAGCAGGTGGCTCAGACCAATATCGGATTTGACGCAGCACTCTTCAATCAGCGTGCACACCTCACATTCGACTATTATATAAAGAACACGAGCGACATGCTCGTAAAAGCTTCCATTCCTATCACGTCGGGATTTGAGGACACAAGCACCACTTACACCAATGCGGGCAAGGTACGCAACACGGGTTTTGAGGTTTCGCTCAACACGCTGAACATCCAGGGACCGCTGCAGTGGGAGACTGGCATCGTCTATACGTACAACCGAAACAAGATAAAGAGCCTCAACAGCGACGTTCCCTACTATATCAATCAAGTGAACAACTCGTACGTCACGATGCTTGCCAACAACCTGCCAATCAACGTGTTCTACGGTTATGTCACAGACGGCATCTTCCAGAACGAGCAGGAAGTGAAGAATCACGCCATACAGACAGGTGCCGAACCGGGCGACATCCGCTTCAAGGACCTCAACAATGACGGTGTCATCAACGACAACGACCGTACGGTCATAGGCAATCCTAACCCTACACATATCTTCTCAATGAGCAATACGCTCACATGGAAGGGTCTGGAGCTGTCGGTCTATCTGCAGGGTGTGGCTGGCAACAAGATTTTCAACGCCAACAAGATTGACCTCACTGGCATGTCGGCTGCATACAATCAGCTCAGCGACGTGCTCTCACGCTGGCATGGCGAAGGCACAAGCACCTCTATGCCGCGTGCCGTCTACGGCGACCCCAACCAGAACAATCGCGTCAGCGACCGATACGTGGAGAACGGTGCCTATCTGCGCCTGAAGAGCATCTCGCTCGCTTACAATGTGCCGCAGCAGTGGCTCCGCGCCCTTACGCTCAGTTCGGCACGCATCACCTTCTCTTGCGAGAACGTAGCCACCATAACAGGATACTCAGGTTTCGACCCCGAGGTGGGCGTCAACGGCATCGACCTCTCCAGCTATCCCATCTCACGTACGTTCAATATCGGATTAAACCTAAACTTCTAACAACTTGAATCATTATGAAAAAGATATTTATTCTGGCTCTCAACATAGCGCTTGCAGGCTCGATGTGCTCATGCAGCGACTTCCTCGACCGTGAGCCAAAGAACACAGTCGACCCAGAGACGACGGTAGACGAGGACGTGGCAGTGTCGATGGCTAACGCCTGCTACCGAACTCTTCAGTCGTCGAATATGTACAACCAGCGCCTGTGGACTCTCGACATCGTTGCGGGCAACAGCGTGGTGGGTGCAGGTGGCGGTACGGACGGCATCGAGACCGTCCAGGCTTCCAACTTCACCACACAGAGCGACAACGGCATGGCGCTCTATTTGTGGCGTTCGCCATGGGTGGGCATCGGACAATGCAACATCCTCATCAATGCTCTCGAAGGCAAGAACCCCGAGAAGGGCACCATTCTGGGACGATCGCTCGGCGAAGCTTACTTCCTCCGCGCACATTATTACTTCATTCTCGTACGTCTGTATGGTGGAGTACCTCTGCGTCTTAAGCCGTTCAATCCCGGCGAGAGCACAGACATAGCACGTGCTTCAGTGGACGATGTGTATAAGCAGATCATCGAGGACACCAACCGTGCTGCCGAACTGCTGCCTGCCAAGAGCCAGCTGGACGACGACAATCTCGGACGAGCCACAAAGGACGCTGCCTACACCATGCTCGCCGACATTTACCTCACACTCGCTCCTGACAATACTGAATATTATCAGAAGGTGGTGAGCCTGTGCGACGAGGTGACGGCTCTCGGCTACGACCTCAGCCAATGCACGTACGAATCAAACTTTGACGCTACCGTAAACAACGGACCTGAATCGATTTTCGAAGTGCAGTTCTCAGGCAATACCGAGTACGACTTCTGGGGTAACAATCCTCAATCGAGCTGGCTGTCTACGTTCATGGGACCGCGCAACTCCAACTTCGTGGCAGGATCGTACGGATGGAATCAGCCTACGGAAGAGTTTATGTCGCAGTATGAGGAGGGCGACAAGCGCAAAGACCTCACCGTACTGTACGAGGGATGTCCTGACTTTGACGGCATGGCATACAAGAGCAGCTATTCCACAACGGGCTACAACGTGCGCAAGTTCCTCGTATCGAAGAGCGTATCACCAGAATACAACACCAATCCTGCCAACTTCGTGGTTTATCGTTATGCCGACGTGCTGCTGATGAAGGCGGAGGCTCTTAATGAGCAGGGCAAGACTTCTGAGGCTGCCGAACCGCTCAACATCGTACGCCGCCGTGCCGGACTGCCGGATGTGAGCGGACTGTCGCAGGAGGCTATGCGCGAAAAGATCATACACGAACGCCGCATTGAACTGGCGTTTGAGGGCCACAGATGGTTTGACATGATACGCGTGCAGCATGGCGACTATGCCGTGAAGTTCCTCAAGTCCATCGGAAAGTCGCGCGTCACAAAGGAACGCCTGCTCTTCCCCATCCCGCAGACGGAGAGAGACGCCAACAAGCTGATGACACAGAACCCTGGATATTAAAGGTCAAGAAACATTATAAACAATAAAAAAAGAATCAATATGAAACGATATATAAATTGCATTCATGGTCTGTTGGCTCTTCTTTTCATCGGCTTCGCCCTCTCCGCTTGCTCTGACCAGGACTACACCGAACTGGACAAAGGACGCGACCAGCTGACAATCACGGCTGACCAAGCCCTGTCCGCTCTGGAAGAGACCAGCCATGCAAGTGACGCCGTCACACTGAACTGGACCACCGGCAACAATTACGGTACCGGCAACCGCATCAGCTATCGTCTGGAGCTGGCTAAGGCTGGCACCGACTTCGCCAAGCCTTACGTGGCTGTGGACGAACAGACGCAGACTTACACATGGAGCGCCAACGTGGAGAATCTTAACAACATCATTCTCGACAATATGGGAGGCACCGTTGGCACACCCATAGACATCGAAGCACGCGTCACAGCCATAGTCAGCGGTGCGGAAGAGACACAGACTGCCACCACGCAGTTCACCGTTACACCGTACGAACCCGTCACATCCACATTGTATATTATAGGTAGCGCAGCTCCAAACGGATGGAGCGCCGACAATGCATCGGAGATGACACGCACCACCAACGGCCTCTTCACTTGGGAAGGCAAGCTCAATAGCGGCGAGATAAAGTTCATAACCACTCTCGGACAGTTTCTGCCTTCATACGGACGCGGCGACAACGGTGCTCCAGTGCTCCGCACAAGCGACGACCAACCCGACGAGAAATGGACCATCGACGAGGCACATGACTATAAGGTGACCGTGGATTTGCTTGCTGCTACAGTCAGCATAGAAAAGACAGAGGGCATAAGCCCTGCCTTTGACCAGCTGTTCTTCGTAGGCAATGCCACAGGCTGGGGCTTTGAACCGATGACACAGGACGTGCTCGACCCCTTCCTCTTCCGCATGGGACGCTACTTTGAGCAGGGAGTTGGCGGCGAATTTAAGTTCGGAACATCCATGAACTCATGGGAGAACATGTATAAAGCCACACAGGCAAACGCTCCTTACACAGACCAGAGCATGGAATTCGTTTCTGGATACGACCCCGACAACAAGTGGTACCTGCAGGACAGCGAGACTGGCAAGGCTTATAAGATATGCGTTGACATCCGTTCGGGCAAGGAACGCATGATGATGAAGGAATTCAATCCCTACAAAATGATTTACCTTGTGGGCGACGCCACACCCAACGGATGGGATCTTGGCAACGCCACACCGATGACAGCAACGAAGAGTCCTTATGTATTCACATGGACAGGTCAGCTCAACGCCGGCGAACTGAAGTTCTCTTGCGACAAGCAGAGCGACTGGAACGGTGCTTGGTTTATGCCTTCTGCTCCCGACGCCGAGCCAAAGGGCACTGCCGAACATGCGCTCTTCATCAACAAGAGCGACGAAACGCTGAAGGCTCAGTATCTGACGGTGAACGTCAGTGACATCGACTATAAATGGAAAATCACATCGTCGGGCACTTACACCATCACACTGGACCAGCTCAACGAGACCATCACTATCTCAAAAAATTAACATTCTAACAAAAATATAAGATGAAAATGAATGCATTGCTAATAGCGCTGCCCCTATTGATAGGCTCATGCAGCGACGATAACAATAGCTATAACGACCCAAATACCGTTCCTACGGACATCCTACAGACCGTGGTGAAGACCACTGACAACATCTCTATCGGCGTTTCCACTGACAAGGCGGCGTACAAGCCCGGCGAGACGGTGCGCTTCACGGTCACGGACGGCACACTGCCCTCATCGGCACATGTGCGCTATCGTCACGGTGCGGACGTGATTGCGGACGAGAACATCGGATCGACATCGTGGACATGGACAGCTCCGCAGACCGACTACACTGGCTATATGGCTGACATTTACACCACAGACACCAACAACCAGCAGACCATCTACGCCACTATCGGCGTGGATGTGTCGAGCGACTGGGCACGATTCCCGCGCTATGGCTTCATTGCCTCATACGGAAACGACCGTACTTCGGACGTGATAGCCTCCGAACTGTCGCTGCTCAACCGCTGCCATATCAACGGATTGCAGTTCTATGACTGGCAATACAAGCAGCAATGGCCGCTCGGCGGCACTCCAGACAATCTGCTCGAGAGCTATAAGGACATTGCCAACCGCGACAACTATACTTCTGTGGTGAAGGACTACATCGCACAGGCCCACTCGCTCGGCATGAAAGCCATGTTCTATAATCTCTGCTTCGGCGTCTTTGACGACGCTAAGGCAGACGGCGTGGGCGACCATTGGTATATATACACCGACCAGAACCACTCGAAGTGCGACCGCCATCAGTTGCCGTCCGACTGGAAGAGCGACATCTATCTCGTCAATCCGTCTAACAAAGACTGGCAGAATTATCTCGCTGACCGCAACGATGACGTGTATAAAGCGCTCGACTTCGACGGTTTCCACATCGACCAGCTTGGCGACCGTGGCACCGATTACGACTATTATGGCTCGCAGGTGAATCTGCCCAACGGCTATGCATCGTTCATTCGCGCCATGAAGGAACGCCAGCCCGACAAGCGTCTGGTGATGAACGCCGTGAGCAACTATGGCTCGGACAAGATTGTTTCCACCGGATGCGTGGACTTTATGTACACCGAGTTATGGGGAAGCGAAGACAAGTTCAGCGATCTCCACAACATTCTGAAAGCCAATCGTCTGTATTCGGGCAACAAACTCGGACAGGTGTATGCCGCATACATGGACTACGGACACAAGAAGCCGGAGTTTAACGCTCCCGGTGTGCTGCTCACAGACGCCGTGATGTTCGCTCTCGGAGCATCGCATCTCGAGCTTGGAGCCGGACATATGCTCAGTTCAGAATACTTCCCGTATGCCGATATGAAGATGAGCGACGAGCTAAAGAAGCAGATTGTGGCTTACTACGACTTCCTCACAGCCTACCAGAACCTGCTTCGCGACGGTGGCAGCGAGACTCAGGCAGACATTGCAGCAGCCAAGTCGGTGGTAACCATCAATGCTTGGCCGCCCGTTCTCGGCAATGTCACGGCATACAGCAAGAGCGTAAATGGCAAGCAGGTGGTGAATCTGATAAACTTCCGTCAAGCCAACAGCCTCAGCTGGCGCGACATGGACGGCACGATGCCGGAACCGGAAGCCGTGGATAACCTTACACTAAGAATGCGTGCCAAGAACGTGAAGAAGCTGTGGATGGCATCACCTGACCAACTCGGTGGCGCTCCGCAGGAACTGAAGTATCGTCAGGAAGGCGACTTCGTAGTGTTCACGGTGCCGCAGCTGAAGTATTGGACAATGATAGTAGCAGAATAAACAAGCACAAAAGATGAAGAAAACATTATTTACAGCCCTCGCGCTTGCCCTCTCGTTCGGGGCAAACGCGCAGACAGTGACCTCGCCTGACGGCAACGTATCTGTGAAGTTCTATCTGCAGGACGGACGCCCCACATACGAGATGACTTACAAAAAGAAGGAAGTGATACGTCCGTCGCATCTCGGACTGGAACTGGCGAAGGACAAGCACGCCTCCAACGGGACGAACGAGCAGGACCTCATGGACGGCTTCACGGTGAAGGATACGCAGACAGCCACCTTCGACGAGACATGGCGTCCGGTATGGGGCGAGACTGCCACCATCCGAAACCATTACAACGAGCTCGCCGTAACGCTCAATCAGGCTTCCATGCAGCGCGACATACGCATCCGCTTCCGCGTATACGACGACGGCATGGGACTGCGCTACGAGTTTCCGCAGCAGCAGAAACTCAACTACATAGTAGTGAAGGAAGAGCACACACAGTTTGCGATGACGGGCGACCACACCGCCTACTGGATTCCCGGCGACTACGACACACAGGAGTATGAGACCGTCATATCAAAGATGAGCGAGATACGATCAAAGATGAAGGCTGCCATAACGTCCAACGCTTCTCAGACACAGTTCTCGCCTACCGGTGTCCAGACATCCCTTCAGCTCAAGACAGACAACGGTCTTTACATTAATCTGCATGAGGCTGCCTGCGTCAACTTCCCAACGATGCACCTCAATCTCGACGACAAGAACATGGTGTTCGAGTCGTGGCTGACACCTGACGCTACGGGAATGAAGGGCTACGTGCAGACTCCGTTCAACACGCCGTGGCGCACAGTGATAGTAAGCGACGACGCTCGCGACATGCTTGCTTCCAATCTTATTCTCAATCTCAATGAGCCGTGCAAGATAGAGGATACGTCATGGATTCATCCCACGAAGTATTGCGGAGTGTGGTGGGAGATGATAGCCGGAGGCAAGCAATGGAGCTACACCTTCGATCTGCCATCAGTAAATCTGGAGAACCTTGACTACTCGAAGTGCCGTCCCCACGGACAGCATCCTGCCAACACCGAGAACGTGAAGCGATATATCGACTTCGCCGCGAAGAACGGACTGCAGGAGGTTCTGGTGGAGGGATGGAACATCGGTTGGGAAGACTGGTTCGGTCATTATAAGGATTATGTGTTCGACTTCCAGACTCCTTATCCCGATTTCGACATCAAGTATCTCAACGACTATGCCCACTCCAAAGGCGTGAAGCTGATGATGCACCACGAGACGAGCGGTTCCACACAGAACTATGAGCGTCATCTCGAAGCAGCATATTCGCTGATGAACAAGTATGGCTATGATGCCGTGAAGAGCGGCTACGTGGGCGACATCATTCCGCGAGGCGACTATCATTACTCGCAGTCCACCAACAACCACTATCTCTACTGCATCAAGGAGGCTGCCAAGCACCACATCATGGTGAACGCTCATGAGGCGACACGTCCTACCGGACTTTGCCGCACATGGCCCAATCTCGTCGGCAACGAGTCGGCACGCGGAACAGAGTATGAGGCGTTCGGCGGCAGCGAGCCTTACCACACCGTCATCCTGCCGTTCACACGTCTGCAGGGCGGTCCGATGGACTACACTCCTGGCATCTTCGTCACGAAGCTTAGTGAATGGTGCGACAATAAGTCGTATGTCCACACCACTCTCTGCGGACAGCTGGCTCTCTATCTGACGATGTACTCGCCGCTGCAGATGGCAGCCGACCTGCCCGAGAATTATGAGAAGTATGACGATGCTTTCCAGTTTATACGTGACGTGGCTTGCGACTGGGACGACTCTCGCTACCTGGAAGCCGAACCTGCCAAGTATATCACGGTGGCACGCAAGGCCAAAGGTACGGACAACTGGTTCGTAGGAGGCAAGTGCGATGCCGAAGGTCATCAGTCTGTAGTGCGCCTCGACTTCCTCGACAAGGGACGCAAGTATGACTGCGCCATCTATCAGGATGCGCCAGACGCCGACTACGAGAAAAATCCTTCTGCCTACGTCATCACTCACCGTACTGTCAAGAAAGGTGATGTGCTGAAGCTGAAACAGGCACGTGGCGGCGGATTCGCTGTCAGCCTTATGGCTAAATAAAAAACGGTTTGATTTTTGTAGTACTATATTTTCAGGAGGGTGCGACATTTTTGTCACACTCTCCTATTGCTGATTTATAAAGACAAGCACCCTGTAACAATACAAACAATAAACCTATACTGATAATGAAACAAAAGTATTCATCTTACAAATTGCTGGCTCTCTCCTCTGCTCTCTCAGCTCTTTCGCTCACCGCAGCAGCCCAGAATGCCAATGTTGTCTATCAGGACAGCAACGTGCGCTTCACGCTTGTCACCGACGGAACCGTGCGCATGGAATATGCGCCGGACGGCAAATTCCTTGACAACAAGTCGTTCATTGCCGTCAACCGCTCGTATCCGGAAGTGAAATACAAGAAGAACGAGACGTCTAAGAAGGTTGTGATATCCACAGATTATCTCACTCTCTCTTACACGAAAGGCTCAGGTCCGCTCACCGAACGCAATCTCTCCATCGTCTCGGCAAAGACCAAGAAGAAGACTGCCGACGGCAAACACCTCATTCCCTTCGCATGGCATCCGGGACAGAAGGACGCGCCTGACGCCAATCTGAAGGGCACATACCGCACTCTTGACGGATATGACGGCGACTCGCGTGGCGATACTGGCAAGATGCCCATTGAGGACGGACTGCTCTCAAGGAGCGGATGGACTCTGATAGACGATTCCGAGGGCTACGTCTTCGACAACAGCGACTGGCAGTGGGTGGAGCATCGTCCTAACGAGGGCAAGACACAGGACATGTATTTCCTCGCATACGGCAACGACTATAAGAAGGCTCTGCACGACTTTACGGTCTTCGCAGGAAAGGAACCGCTGCCGCCGCGCTATGCGTTCGGCTACTGGTGGTCGCGCTATTGGGGATATAGCGACAACGAACTGCGCCAGCTCGTCGGCAAGATGCAGTCATACAACATACCGATGGACGTGCTCGTAGTGGACATGGACTGGCATTACACGGAGGAAGGACGTGGCGGATGGACCGGATATACATGGAACAAACGACTCTTCCCCTCGCCCAAGGGCTTCCTGAAATGGGTAAAGCAGCAGCAACTCGAGACCACCGTCAACCTCCATCCTGCCGACGGCATAAAGTATTATGAAGAAGGATATGACGACATGGCGCGATGGATGGGCATGAATCCTGCCGATAAGAAGGACATCGCATGGAACGCTTCGTCAAAGAGATTCATGCAGGGATGGTACGACAAGATTCTCCGACCCATGGAACGTGACGGCATCGACTTCTGGTGGCTCGACTGGCAGCAGTGGGACAACGACAAGGAATTTCCGCGTCTGAGCAACACCTGGTGGATAAACTATACCACATTCACCGATATGGAGCGACATCACGACACACGTCCGATGCTCTATCATCGTTGGGGCGGACTGGGCAACCACCGCTATCAGATAGGATTCTCGGGAGATGCCATCATCAGCTGGAAGTCGCTCGACTTCCAACCTTACTACAACTCCACCGCCTCCAACGTGCTCTACGGCTACTGGAGCCACGACATCGGCGGACACATGGGAGCCGACTCCATCAATCCGGAGATGTATATACGCTGGATGCAGTTCGGAGCTTTCAGCCCTGTGCTGCGCACGCATTCCACAAAGAACGCCGGACTGAACAAGGAGCCGTGGGTGTTCGCCGACAAGGAGCGCGACATCATCCGTGACATCATCAAACAACGCTACTCGCTCGCACCTTACATTTACACCATGGCGCGTCATGCCTACGACACCGGCGTGTCGCTGTGCCGACCGATGTATTATGACTATCCTGACACGAAGGAGGCTTACAGCAACCGCAACGAATATATGTTCGGCGACAACTTCCTCGTCTATCCCATCACAAAGCCGATGAACAACGGCGTGTCAGAACAGAACGTCTGGCTGCCGGCAGGATGCGACTGGTACGAACTGTCGTCAGGAACGATGCTGAAAGGCGGACAGAATGTCGAGCGCCGCTTCCTGCTTGACGAATATCCTGTCTACATCAAAGCCGGAAGCATCATCCCGCAGTACGGCGACGTGAAGAATCTGCGCAACAACAACGAGGCTGTCACCGTAACCGTATATCCCGGCAACGTGAACACGCAATTCGACATGTATGAGGACAACGGCAATGACAAGCAGTATGCCACGGCTTACGCCACCACCCAGCTCTCGTCCACTCACTCTGCCGACGGCTCATTGTGCGTTAAGATAGGAGCACGTAAGGGCGAATACAGCGGCATGCCTTCGCACCGACAGTTCAGACTGAAGCTCGTGGCTTCTGCCGTTCCTGAGAAGGTGACGGTAGACGGCAAGCAGACGGATTTCGAATACGACGGAAACAAGCTATCCTTGCTCGTCAACATACCTGCGACCGACTGCTCAAAAGAAAAAGTTGTGGAGATAAGCTATGCGAAGGACGCTCCGGTTCTCACGGATGGACTCATCGGAAAGTTCCGCCACATCCAGCAGAACTGCGTAGCGATGAAATACCGCAACCCTGCCATCGTGTTTGCCGAGCCTCTCGGAACAATGGAGTCGGCAGGCATAGCCATGACCTACAATCCCGAGAAGCAGAAGCAGATAGTGGAGACGTTCCGCACGAACTACGGTTCGCTTGCCGAAATTCTGAAGCAGAACGGCATCGAAGGGGACGACGCAAAGAAGTTTATGGACACCTCTTTCTAAATACATAGGACAAGACAAACTTCAGGAGGGTGAGTCAAAACTAAAAAAAGAGAGGAATATGCTAATTGTAGGAGGTGCGGGCATTCTTGCCTGCACCACTGCAAGCTGCCGTAACTTGCTGATTATCTTGCTGCAATGCCGCGGGCAAGAATGCCCGCAGCTCCTACAGTTTGCATTGCCAATTATGCATAATAGCGCAGCTTTCGCTGACGCTTATCAAACGAAACGAGCTCGCATACCAATTGGCACGAGCCTTCCTTTCATTTGGTACGAGCTCGCATCCCATCTGAAACGAGCCTTCCTTTCAGTTGGCACGAACTACGGCAATTCGAGCAATCGATTTTTAGGCTTTCTGCTGTTTAAATCAGCTCGTTGTCTGCCAATTTCCTTTCAAACCTGATAGAGAAGCTTCTATTTTGCGCTACTAACGTGTTCGTCAAGTATAAGTAAAGTTAAAGTATAATGGTTTTACTAATGCCTTTTTATGCTTACGAGAGCAAAATCAAGCACGTTTTATGTGAATTTTGCGGCTTTTTGCGTCTTTATAGATGTGTTTTTGGCTGATATTATATATGTATTCTGTAATCGTTGTAACTGTAAGTTGTTGATAATTAGCCATTTAGATAAAGATAGCGTGTTCCAGTTCCAGTTATTCCAGTTATTCCAATTATTGTTTTCTACATTCCAATCCTCTTTCTTTATATATATAACTACTTAATAATCAATTAATTATATAGTCTATAGAAAAGAGTGTTACATGTGGATACTCTATTTGGAATAACTGGAAGAACTGGAATAACTGGAACAACTGGAACATCATGCCCCCAAAAGAATATTAGGTTCATTCGATATTTGGAGTGATACAAGCTGGAGTTTATCGTTGAGGTTGGCGTCTTGATGTTCGTATAATGGACGTATAATTTATAGCTCGTATAATGAACGTATATTTTTACTTGTAGTTCTTTTGTCTGTAGTTCCCACAGAATGCACAGATCCCACAGAAGCCTACGGGCTTAAGCTTTTCGAATCCACTCTAAGTTTGCAGAAGAATGC
>ERZ1034939.227-NODE-227-length-40090-cov-9.201798_pt1 | contig 40090 bp, 29 predicted proteins | sample MGYA00520626_ERZ1034939 | MGnify/ENA primary metagenome ERZ1034939 (study PRJEB33766, sample SAMN09781751) | gut metagenome | biome: gut microbiome | host: Homo sapiens | place: Madagascar | study: EMG produced TPA metagenomics assembly of the PRJNA485056 data set...
CGGGCCGGGGGTCGCCGTCACGGTGAACGGCGACCCATCCCGCCTCATAGCGCAGTTTCCGAGCGTTCTCCAAAAAGAGTGTCTTACCCAAGGGTGGATACCCTCTCGTGGAGGCCCGCCGCCGAAATGTCAACGATAGCGAAACCGGCCTTGGGGTCGTTGATGATCTTATCGAAGGTCATCGAGAGCGTACCCGCGAACGCGCTGCCGCCGAGGGGCCTCACGTCGGCGGTGCCCCTGATTCCCGAGAGGAGCTCCACGACCTGGACCTCGGACTCCGCTACCGCGCGGACGGTCTTAGCGAGATCGTCCGCTTCCGTATCGGCGAACACCTCCTCCGGCGTCTTCAGGGCACCCAGCTTGAGCACCTTGGAGACGCGGGGGAAGTTTGCCGGAGCGAGCGCGAGAAGGCGTGCCCACAGCCGGCAGAGAACCTTGGCATCGGATTCAAGATCGCGCCTGGGGCTCGGCTGCTCGCCGTCGACCATGCGCTCGACGATCCTGAGCAGTCGGGTGTCGGCTGCGTCGAGGGCGAGCTGGCGCACGGGGCCGGCGGTCTTCAGCCCCTTGACCCTGAAGCGCTCCCCATATGCCTCGTACACTGTTTCCTTAAGGATCCTGTCGCGCACGACGCGGACGAATCTCTCACCGGATTCACGGCACAGCGAGCGCGCATAGAGCTCGGTGAGCGAATCGCTCGCCTTGGATGCGATGGAGGTGGGCACGGGGGCGAACCTGAACAGGTTTCCCTTCTTGCCCTCGGTCTCGTAGATCATGAAATAGGCGAACGTCTGGGCTGAGTAGCCGCCGAACAGGGCAGCATCACGGTCGCCCTTCACGGGGATGAGCTTCGTCTTGGAGTCGCGCGGGGAGTAGACGGTCTGCTTCCAGAAGGCGCCGCCTTCCTCGTAGGGGGCAAACGTCACGCGGAGGTTCTTCCAGGAGCAGGCGCGGACGAGCCTCTCTCGCTCGAAGTCGGAATCCCACAGCACCTCTGCCGTGTCGTAGTCGACGAGGTTGCGGAAGAACCCGCCGGAGAAGAAATCGAGCTCTGAGTCCGCCCCGCCCCGGCGCTCCTGCGCCTCGATATCGCGCATAATGCGCTCGTAGAAGGCCCTGTTGTTCGACCACATGGGGGCCCTCGTCTCGATGAACCTGCCGGTCGTGAGGGCGATGAGGGCATCGTGGGCGTGGTAGTAGCGATTTGCTTTTCGGCTTCTCGGGATTCCCGCGCGCCTCCTGACCGAGCTGGCGACCCCGGCCTTCACCGGCACGACCTTGACGCCCGTGTAGGTTGCCTCGAGGACCGCGGCGATGAGCTTGCACTCCTGGCTCGTCTCGGTCAGCTGGCGCCCGACGATCGACTTCAGCATTCTCTCGGAGATCTGCGTCCTCATGAGCGCGTTGAGTTTGCGCTCGGTCATGAGGCCCGCGCGGCGAAGGTGCATCCAGAAAGGCGCCATCTTCCTCTGCACGTGTTGGGGCACGAGGATCGAGTCCTTCTTATCAAGGCTCTCGGCGTACAGGACCAATGCCTTGTTGTCGAGCGATTCGTCCCTGCGCACCGACCTGGGCAGGATACGGTCGACGCAGTAGTCGACCGACGCGATGCGCGCGATATCGATGGGCTTGCCGGAGTAGAGGCTCTTTCCCGCCTGTCGGAAATAGAGGTACAGGCGCTCGTTGATCTCCTTCTCGTCGAACATCCCCAGCTCGCGCAGGAGCCTGGCGGCATCCAGGTCGCGGCGCGCGTCCTCGTCGAGCGCCTTCAGCGCGGCCTCGATCTCCTGGGCGCGGCTCCGCGACCGCTTGCCCTTCAGCTGTTTCGAGGCGGTCCTCGTGACCTCGACGTAGACCTTTGCCGGGGCGCATCCGGCCACCGAAGCCATATCCTCGATAACCTTCATGGCCTGCGAGACGCCGCGACGAAGCGCGGGGGACCCGGGCAGGGCGTCGATGCCGAGCTCACCGGCCTTTTCCAGCGCGGTGGCGTTGACCTCGTCAATCCTCGTGCGGAAGCCGAGCTCGGTGTCGCTCAGGGCCTGCATCAGGTTCATGGAAGTGCCGCGGAACCTGCCGTAGGGCGCGCCCTGCTCGAGAACGTCCATGATGCACATGTCGCCGCGCGCGGTGTCTACCCACACACCGGTGAGCAGGCGCTCGGAGAGCTGGCCCCAGCCCTTGAGGCGCTTCGCGCAAAAGGCCTCGATAGCGCCCTCGTCAAGGATATCCCCGTATTCCTTGGCGACCTTGCGCTTCAGGATGGAGCGCTCCTCGAACACGGTGTTCCACAGGATGATGTCCTCTGCCATGGACTTCTGGGCGGCCGTCAAGGACTTCACACCGAGAAGGCCTGCGATCCAGGCCGAGACGGACAGGCGCGACGTCATCCTTTTGGCATCGGATACGCCCTTGACGTGCGGGTGCGCCATCGTGAAGTCGCGCGAGAGGATGTTCGCGATTCGGCTGATGGTCATGACCGAGCCGTCCGATGCGGCCTCGACCACGGCCGCCCTCATCGCCGCATCGAGCGGCAGCCAGTCCTGGCCGTCCTCGGTGTAGCGGATGCCCGCCAGCTCGTTCAGGAACCGGAAGCGCTCGTAGATGAGGGAGTTCGCCGGGAGCACGTCCTCATCGACCAGGTAGGTGCACTTGCCCGTCATGCGCCGGATGAATGCCTCTGCGGCCGCATCGGTGTCGATATGCTCCTCGTAGTTCCAGGGTGCGACGAAGGCGCGCTCATGGCCGGGAAGACGGCGCGACCACGCGAACCTCGCCTTGCCGTGGGCGTCCAAGGGCGCGGCTGAGGAGTCCAAGGGTCCTACGTAGTAGGGGATTCTCGAGGTCAGCACTTTCAGGATATGGGGGCCCGCGTCCTTGAGCCAGGGATAGAAGTTGCCCTGCGCGTCGATGATGCGGCCCACGACCTCCGCATGGAGCTGGTACGGGATGGCACTGTTGTCCGTGGTGTGGATACGGCGAAGGAACCTGTGCTCTCCGAGAGCGGCGATCATATCGATGTAGGCCGGGTCCTTTGCGGCATCCGTTCCCTTGAAGAGCCTCTCAACCCTCTTCTTGAACTCCTCATAGGGAATCACGTTGAGGTCGTAGGCCGTATAGCCCATATTCCTCTTGGCGCCGTCTAGCTTCTTCACGAGCACCTTGTCGTACCCCCTGCGGCCGGACCTTTTCGGGCCGCCGAAGAAGTCCCTGTAGAGGGCAAGCCCGTCCTCGTCGGGACCGTCTTCGGAATCAGCATGGGCGATGTATTTCAGTGCGAGGTCCTTCAGGGTGCGCAGCTGGCGCCCGTACACCTCGTACTGGGCCACCTGGTTGTGCGAGAGGGTCTTTCCGGGTGCAAACGAGAGAAGGCCCTGTAGGCGCCACGCGGAGTAGAGGCCCCGTGCGGCCTCGATGGTCGGGGCGAGTCTGTCGGGGCAGTTGGCGAGGAACTCATCGAGCGCATCGGCGTCGGATACGGATATCTTTCCGATCTGCTCGCCCTCGAGTGCGAAGGCGTCCATATTCGCCTTGTAGCCGGCGACGAGGTCGCCCAGCGCCTTTGCCTGCGCGCGGGCGATCTTGGCGTCGATATCGTCGCCTGTCACCGATACGGCGCCGGACACGGCCTTTTGGAGCTCTCGGGCAGTCCAGGAGCCGCCCATACCGCCAAGCGCGCCGCCGTCGAGCTCGATAGCCTCGCCACAGGCCTCTCCCAGGGCGTCGAGCTCGCGCACGAGGGCCTCGACCTGGGCGGAGGGGTCTGAGTTGTCGGACGTCACGTCGTTGCCCTCCATGAGGAAGTGTCCGCGGCGCACGACGTGGTTGGCGATGGCCCAGAAGACGAGCCTGGGGTCTCGGGGGCCGTCTGATTCCATGAGGTCGACGTCGAGGTGCGCGAGCGTGGGGTATCCGTCGAGAAGGCCTTGCCAGGCGGCAGCGGCGGGATCTGCCGCGATATCGTCGCGCATGAGTTTGTAGGACATCCTGCGCCTGACGAAGAAATCCGGGTCTGTGGGCGCGATCGCCGGCGCGAACACGCGCTCCATCTCGCGCTCCCTGCCGCGGGCGCGCTGGAGCCTGCGCCTGGCGGTGCGGGGCATACGGGCCTCGGAGGCGTGGAGCGCCTCCTTGAAGCAGCGTGCGCCCATCACGGGCTGGCCCTTGTGGTAGAGGACCTCTCCGTACTCGTCTGTGGCCACGAACCCGACGCTCGTGCCGTCGAGGTCGATTCCGGCAAACCAGGGACCGTTGATATTTTTAAGTTTCCTAGCCATGAGTTCTCCTGTGTGATATAAAGGGATTGTGAGTTGCTGCTCGAAACGCAGTACCTAAGTCGAAATACGGCTTAAAAGCCACAAACTGCCTTTTCAGGCCGCCCCGTATGGGGCTTTTTCTTTATCCCGACATTCCATATGCATCTAGAGCAGGTGTTCCATGACGGTACCGGTCGAATCGGTGCGGAAGCGGATGCTGCCCACCGTGTTCTCGTGGATCATGTTGCCGGTCGCCGCATCGACGTAGACGGCATCGCTGAGCCCGCGGGACACTTCCATCTCGGTGGCGCCGGTCTCGGAGTCGATACGGAGCTTTCCCACTTGGTTGCGCACGTGCATCTGGCCCCTGGAGTCCAGGCAGCGCTCGACCGAGCCCGTACCGGCCTCGGTAAGATGCACGCTATTCATTTGGAAACTGTTCACAGTTACCCCTCCCCCTCTGCAAGAAGGCATGAGGCCGGGCCTTTCCCGGCATTGGAGGGTTTTATTCAATTATAGACTGGCGCGGGGACGCTTTCACCGGTGATTTAGGGTGACGCCAGGAGAGCAGATTTCACAATTCGATTTTGCAAATAGATTCGTTCGCCCGGAAGATATGCCAAGGCAAGCATCCTCCCTTTCAAATAGAAAACCCCGCCCCAGACTGAATCTGGGACGGGGCCAAAGGGGAAGGCGTATTCGCGTTTACGCCGGCACCTTGTAGTTGTTGGTGCCGATAGCGCCCACAACGTTGGTGGCCATCTTGATGACGTCCTGGAGCTTGCCAGAGTAGGCAGCGAGAACGGTCACGAGGGCGAGGGCGAGCAGGCCGATGAGGATGATCATCTCGGTGGAGATGACGGCGCCGAGCTTCTCGTCAGCTGCACGGCGGACATTGTAGGTCTTGGCCGCGAGATACGTGGCCATGGCGTTCATGGTTGCAGAATCCATGATGCGCTCCTTTCGGTTTGGGGGTTCGAGTCTTTGGCCCCCGACGACACGATAGGGCGAACCTCCCGCCCCTGAGATAGATTCTGCTCCCGTAAATGCGTCCGTGAGGGGGCATTTGGTGCCAAGCGGTGACAAATGGTGACACGGAAAACCGCAGGTAGGCGACATGTACACAGCCGTACAACATATGTTCGCCTAGAGTTAATGACAGCTGAAGCACCGGCTGTGTCGGGATGCCCCAATCGTCGTTGTGCTAGAGTCGAGACGCAGCTGACAAGTTCGCCAGCGTGTGAAAGGAGCGGTTCATGGCAAATGTCCGCGTGACCGGAACGGCAGACGAAATCGAGCTCATCGCTCGCTCCTTCGGAGCTGCCCCCAGGATGCAGTGTCGGCGTGACGGCATGATGGCAGGCTATTTCGAGGTACACGCTCCGAAGATCATCTGCCTTGACCTCGGGACAACGGGGCCCGACCCCGTTGAGGATGAAATCGTGGCCACCGCTATCGTCGGCTGGGCGGGAAACGTGCTTCATGAGGGGAAATACAGGCCAAGTCGCAAGGAGCTCTGGCAGGCGGCATCTGAGGTCAATGGGGTCGCACCCGACAACCAGATAGACCTTCCCTCCTTTTTCGACGACCAGGTAAAGATCAGGGAGATCATCTGTGGCGCTGACGAGGTTATCGTCTATAACGCTTCATGCGTCATGAGGTTTCTGGAGTACAACGACTCTGCACCCAGCTCAGGCACCAGAGTCACCGATACAATGTATGAGTATTGCCACTGTCTCGAAAAAGCGAACCACGACTCCGATTGCCTCGCGCGCAGCGAGTTGGCCTACGCCGCGGCTCGAATCGGATATGCCTGGGAAAACAGTCCGCACGGGACCGTGACAAATGCCCTCGCCTGCCTCGCGGTCCAAAAATGGATTGAGGGGCAGCCAAATGAAGAACGCCAAGATTTCTGAATACAGGGCTTGAACAGCAGGCCCATCGAGTTCGTTGCACCTTAGACTCAGTGGATGATTGCTTCTATCAATTCCACGGGATGATTTCACCGGGCGGCAAGACACTTAGGAAACCCGGTTTGGATAGGTGATTGGCATGAACGTTAACGATTTTATGGCGAATCACGATATCACCGATGCCGACCTCGAGCGCATGGCCACTCCCTTTGATAATGGCGGCTTCGAGCTAGAGCCCGACCGAAAGGTATTCAGCGGCTCGCATCTCGATGCAGTCTGCACTCGCCGCGTTACGGTGATCCACGATGAGAAGGATACTTAGAGGGCTGAACTGATAAAAAATAGAGGGCTGATACAGTAATGTGCCCCGCCCTCTATTTTTGTTAACAAATACGCTACTCCTCGTATTTGTTGCCCTTCCCGCAATTACAGTCCTCGCAAAGCGTCTGCAGATTGTCCATTACGGACTTTCCCCCGCGTGAGACGGGCTTGATATGGTCGACGTGGAGCTTCACGCCGTCCTCGCGACCACGCCCGCACTTGACACACCTGAAGCCATCCCGGCGCAGCACGTCATAACGCATCGCGCGCGTGACCTTCGCATGTTCCTCGTCGTTGGCCATACGACGGTCCTGATACTCAAGGCGGCGTATTTCCCGTTCTTTTTTCTTCTTGGATTTGCGATGCTCTTTTATAAGCATCGTCAAGATTGCCTCTGCCGCCCAAAGCACGATGGCGATCTGAACAAGAGGCATGAGAGACTGAAATACCTGGGTATAGACATCGGATGTTTCCATAGCGTTCCCCTCCATTGAAATAGATGCTTCAAGCATAAAGTCCCGCAAATGCCGGCGCTCCCCCACTTGGTGCCATGAGGTGACACCCACTTGGAACACTTGTTCATAACCACCCGCCCGACTGCCTCCGAAACGATGATTGGAGCATCAGAAATGCAGACGGAGGGAGAGATATGGCCGAGGAGCTTGACCCGAGCATGCTTCCGAATTGGCTGAGGGACATGGATGACGGCCCGTCGGTGAGGCCCGGTGCAGATGATTGCGCCCGCTACGGACTCACGTGGTGCGGCAGCTTCACAGTACATGGTCTCGGGTTCCAGGCGATGAACGGGACGACGACGGATTTCGCGATGGCCTGGCCCATCGGCAACGGTGGCTGGCAGGTCCTTCAAGACGCCTACGACATCTACGACCCGGTCGTGGGGCAGGACGGCTATATCGAGACCGAGGATCTAAACGACATCATGCGCGAGAACGGGTTCCGATCCCTCAACTCATTTACCGCCTCAGAGGGCGAGGGGTGGCGCGAGAGCCTTACGCGTGCCGTCGCGGCCAGGTGGTGCAGGGAGCGCTACTCGGTCCCCCTGACCTTTATAGATGGCCCCTCGGCTTTGTCCAGGCTCGCCTCCTGTGCCGCCGCGTTCGACCCGTATTCGGACAGGGCGCTCGTTGCCGCTGCAATCGAGTGGGAGATGGTGCGCCAGGAAAATACCTTCAACCTGGCCGCATACGCTAGCGCCCGCGAGCTCAAGAGCACGCAGCTTCGCTCTCTTGCGTTCGTTCCAAAGAAATCGGCTGTCCATGGGATGGGAGTGGCGGCGGGGGGCCTGCGTCGTCAACAAGACCCGAGGACAAACGGCCGCGGACCCAAGTTCGGGCATTAACGATAGAAGGGGCAGATTGAAATGTATGAGAGGGTATGGAGCGGAGAAGTTGAGGGCTGCGAGGTTTCTCTCGGGTTCAACGAGGAGGACGGCCTGTTCAGCTATACCGCGAAAAGGGACGGCATGGTGCTGAGAGACCGTCATTGTGCCGATCCGGTAGATGCAGGCCTTATGGACGGCCCCGGGGTCAAATGGGATGGCAAGACGCCCCTTGTCCCCAGCGCCTCGGAGATCAAATTCGAGGGCCGTTTCTCGCCTTTTCACACGCTCGAGGAAATCGTGAGCGGCACCTGGCTCTCCCCCGCTGACTGGCCGGTTTACCGAAAGGCGATGACAGTCGATGAGCTGGCGGGCCGCATGACCCGGATCGCGAGGAGCTACGCGGGCGATCGCGCGCCGGACGAGGCATACATGAACTTCGGCCTCATCGATTGCTCGAAGCGTCTGAACACATTGTACGAAGGGCCCGACAACTGGCCGAATCGTGCATTTGAGTCCCTGTTCACTGTGACCGGGTACAAGGAGCTCACACTCGGTAAGAGTTTCGCCTTCAGCGACCACTATCTGCTCGCCGACCCGCACAAGATGCCCAGGCAGGTCGTCGAGCAGATTTGCATGACGGCTGCGAACGGAAGGCAGGAGCAACCCTCATATCGAGATGCCGTGGTTAGCCTATGCAGGCAATCGCGCGTGGAAACCGGGGGTAACGCCGATTCGTTCACCGTCCTGCCCTTTGTTAAGGTGGGTGAGTTCATAGACGAAATCCGCAAGTCGGACAGGATTCACGTCGACCTGTATGCCGACTTCAACGGCGACAAAGTACCGATGGCTCATTTGGGCAAAACGGCGATCACTCTCAATGAGATGGATGCCGAGAGAATAAGGCTGAACATTGACAGGGCTCACGAAAAGCATAGTTACTACTGGTCGATAAGGGGGAAGGGCGCTTCCTCCAAGCTGGATTTCTCATCCCGTGCGTTCGAGTTGACCGAGCTTGTCGCCGCCATCAAATCATGTGCAGACTGGAGCCTTTTCTTTAACCAGCGGATTGAATATCCATCTCTCGGTTATGATCTTGACGCGAACGGCAACTCCAATCGCATCCTTCTGGCGTGCGGCATGAGCGAATGGCGTTCGGACGACGCCCAGGGGTGGATTGCCGTTTCGCGCTCGAAATCAGATCGTCTTTACCATATCGAGCGTATCGACGCATGGGAATCCTACGAAGGGCCCGAATTCGAGGTCACGGAGTCGTACGCCACGAAAACCTACCCGAGAGACCTCATCGACCAGATCGTGGCCGACCATAACGGGCTCAGGGAGACAGATGGCGTGCCGCCCTTCATCAACGCCCGTTACGCCGCCCAACTCGAGCATCTGCGCGAAGTCTACCCCCTGAAGCAGAAGACCCCGGAGAAAACGCCTGGCACTGCGGCATTGAAGGACGGACTCGCTAAGCTCGAGAAGAAGGCTGAACCCATAAAGACAGCCAGCCACAACAAGCGGCCGGGCTATTTCACTTATTAAATCAGACTCAAGAAGAGGGCCCCATGAGGGTCCTCTTGCTAGTGCTAAGCCCAGCCTCCGTCATTGTGGCAGCCAACAAGGATCGACGGTCAACTAAGGCACCATCAGCGATGTCTTTAAATTCGCTTACGCTCATTTACGCGCACCTTCCGTAAGGGACATGCACGGCCTCGGGACGGGAGGGGCGGCTCCCGTCCCGACTGATATTTACCTCTTTGAACTCGTGACGCCGTCTGATTGCGCCACGGACCACTTGATATAAAGCGTGTTGTCCCGTTTCGCCTTGATTGATGCGATCGAGGAATCCCCCGCCGCCGACGTCAACCAGCACTCGGCGACATAGCGTCGCCAGGTACCGTCCGGCTGCTTAGCGTAAACTCCGCTGGGCTTAACAGGCGCCACGCGCTCACCCCAGTAGACCGCCTTGTGACCAGCACCGTCGTCCCCTAAGGCGGGGAGCGAAAGGCCATCGATAACATGGGTCTCAACGCCCCTGCTGAAATCCAGAAGGCTGAGAGCATCGATAACCTCGGATGCGCTGTCGCTCGCGGCCCCCCGATACACAGCCCCCTCTTCAGGGCGAAGTGACCCCTCGGCATAGTCAATACGGACGGTACAGCGGTTGCGCCCGTAGAGATGGAGTTCATCGCCCGCCGAGAGCTCGGTTCCTCCGTAAGGGGCTGTCAGCCCCTTGTCCATGAACCAGCCCGTGAAGCCCGTGCTCGGATCTTCGTCGAAATGCTCGTTGAGGTTGCAGTGCGACTTAAGGGCGGCGGATGTCGCGGCGGCGCTTGCCGTATGGGCCCCGGGCTGTGCCGTCTCGGTGAACACAACGGACTCGTCATCGATACCGTCGGCATGGTAGACGACCTTGATGCCTCCGACATGAACGGGTCCGGCAGATATCGATCCGTGGAAACGGTGCACAAGCGGCGAATCAAAGTTGATACCGCTGCGCAATTCCGCGGGGAACACCTGTTGGACCACGCAGGAGAGATAGCGTCCCGAAACTAAATCGAGCTCCTGCTCCGATAGGCTGAGCTCCCTCGCTGTTTTCGAAAACTCACGTAGCACCGTTGCGCCCTTTGGCTTGGGAATCAAATCGACCTGAACACAGCGCAGCTCGTTGACGCCCTTCAAATCGCCAAAGCCGTTGACGCTCGCGAAGTCTAGATCGTGCCCTGAGACATATCCCCCAGTCCATGACAAATTCGAGTTGAACGCCCTGACTTCAAGGTCGAAATGCAGGGATACCTCGCCTGTCAGCCATACCTTGATGGCACTCCAGCGCAGGGACTTGCCGCTCATGCCGACCTGTTCGCCGTCTGCGGCGGCATCGCTCCATTCACCGCCTTTTGCAAGCATGCTGTAACAGATTGAGCCTTCCCAGGGAGAACCGTCTAGACGAAGCGAGATCGCCTCTATGCACATCTTGGACGACATATTCATACCGACATGCCGATAGGCAGGGCATTCAGGCATGTCGCCGAAGTTCGACAGATGGCACGACCCAATGACGGACGTTCCGGAGCAGCCGCTTGGAACTTCATCTTCGTCGGCATAGTACCAGCGGTACACAAAGTTCGACACGGCAGTTCCGCCATTATTGCCCTTGACGTCCGACCAGTTATTGCAGGGTGAACATGAGAGAAGCGGGTCCGAGCACGTCACCGTCTCGCCGAACTGAATCTCCTTAACCCCGTCATTCAAGGTCAACGATCCCGCAAACGGGATCTCCTCGACGACCCAGGCCGAGGCACGGTCTCCGGCCACTCCCGCCTTGTAGCCGTTATGGAAGAGATTCAATTTAGACGGCTTTGCCACTGTGGCGTTCGGCCTGTTCACGCATAGCCCCGATGCGTCATTGATGATCGAGACCGCACCGTCTTTGAATAAGGACGTGCCATCGGAAAACGTTTTCGTTACCCACCAGGCGCTCGCCCTCGAGTCGACTCCGGCCCTGTTGATTGCGAACGGCTGCGTACAGGCGCTATGGCTGAATTCCTTTCCGTCCCAAGGGCCTCCCCATAAGGCATTGACGGCACAGGACGCGTTTGCCACATGGGCCGGTCGGAACGACGTGAGAAACCCGGGGACGGGTCCCCAATCATCATAATAGGAACCGTCTCGGACTTTCGAGAACTCAGTCAAAAAGAGCTGGTTGTAATTGCCCTTGAATTTCTGCTGGTATATATCTGTTGAATCTGTAATAGAGGCATTTCCGACGTCCCAGTTCAGGGTGTCGTCGTCTGCGGCATGGATGCGACAGACGATACCCTGGATGTCCTCGTTGGTCAGATACGTATGCTCCACGGTCGAGGTCAGCCAGCCGGTTTGGGAGTGCAGGGCGTCTACCGCCTCGGCGTGGTATTTCCCCTCGACGTAGATATTGAAAATGTTAAGGTCCGCGCACCATCTATGGGTCACGTCTTTCGATGTGCGCCTGTACCATTTCCCCGTGTCATGGTATTGATAGTGCTTCCAGCCGGTATCGTGCCGACCGGTGCCGACGCCAAGCTCTTCATTAGTTAAATTGCCATCGAATGTAACGATGTTATTTTCCTGCTCGTCCTCTTTGATTGCGCCCAGGTTATCGTAATCGGACGCAAACCATATGCGCTTGCCGTTTGGGTTGTAGTTATCATCACCGCAGGCGGTCAGCGGGTAGAAGGAGAGATGGAACCAAAGCTCGTTCTCATAGTCGCACTCGACTTGGAAATTGAGGGCGTATCGAAGAATCTGGACGTAGGCATATCGGAAGGCATACCATTCAGTCCAATTGTTCGCCCACCCCATGCACTGATTTGCGGGGTTTGACCTTCCCTTGCAGCAATTGATCTTGCCGTTGAGCATCCCGTACATGTCCCAGGCTCCCTGGTTGATACGGGCATTCTGGCCCCAGTAGTCCCATCCGAGCGCGTCATTGGCGCCCAACAATCCCAGCCCGGCCGCAACTGCCAGGGCGGCGAACAGGCCTCGCCTGCTAAGTGGGGTTTCCATTAAAGACTTGTCGGCCGGCTTCTCACAATTGCTTTTGTCAGCCTTCATCTACGCGCACCTCCCGAAAGGGACGCGCGCGGGCTCGGGACGGAGTCCGCACCTCCGTCCCGGATGATATTTACCTCTTTGCGCTGGCGACGCCGTCCGAATCGGCGTAATGCCACCTGATGTAGAGCGTGGTGTCCCGCACCATCTTGATGCTCTGCAGGGACGACCCCCCCCCGCCTTATCGGTCAGGTAGGCGTCGCACACGATATGCCTCCAGGTGCCGTCTTCCATCTTGCGGTAGGCGTCAGCAGGTGCCGCGAGCGAGATGCGCTCGCCGTAGTAGACGGCCATGTGACCGGTGCCGTTGTCGCCGATGGCGGGAAGTTCGATCCCGTCCAGGCTATGGGATTCAGCCAAACCGGTGAAGTCGGGCAGCTCGAGCGCGCCCTCCACGGTTGCGGCATCGTCCTTGGGCTCGGACACGTAGACCGCGCCCTCCTCCGGCTCAAGGGAACCCTTGGCATACTCGATATGCAGGGTGCAGCGGTTGCGCGCATAGAGATGCAGCTCGTCGCCCGCCGACAGCTCGGATCCTCCGTAGGGTGCGGTCAATCCCCTATCCGTGAACCAGCCCGTAAGACCCATGCCGGGGTCCTCATCGAAGTGATCGTTGAGGTTGCAGTGCGATTTTATCGCGGCAGACGTGGCGTCGTCGTTTGCTGTATGGAGTCCGGGCTGAGCCGTCTCGGTAAACACAACGGACTTGTCATCGATGCCGTCGGCATGGTAGACGATCCTGATGCCACCGATAAACAGAGGCGTAGATGAGGTCACCGTACCCCTGTAGCGCTGGGCCGCGCTATGAAGTGTATCGGTGGTCGCGTAAGCGGCGTTTCGCACGAGGCAGGTCTGTGCGTAGACGTAGCCTGCGGCATCGTCCGGCAACTGGACCTTAAGGCTATTTGAAAAATCGGCAAGCAACTTGATAGCACCGACAGGACGTGGAACCGCTTCCAGCTGGAACGCGATAAGTCTCTCCCCTGCAAAAGTGATCTCGGGGGCATGTTCGGCATCAGCCCTGAACGATTCATGGCGCTGCCCCCAACCGGTCTTTTCGGTGCAGCAGCGGATCGATAGGTCGAAACCATCCGATACATCGCCCTCGAGCCAGATCTTGATGCCCCAGATGCTCGTTTCATCGGAGAATTCGGTCCATTGGCCGTCCCTGTACGTCTCCGACCAGCCGCCATCTACGCTCTTCAGAATCGAATAGCAGATCGACCCCGACACGTCGGCAGAAGACAGTTTCAAATAGAACCCTCTCATGAGGTTGGCTGCCACCCAGGGGAAACCAACCAGGCGGTTGGCGGCAGTCTCCATGTGCCAGCTCAGTCCCCAGGGTGCCTGCGAGGCGCCACCGACGATATCGAGGGAGGCCGAACGGACGCCGGCATCCGAATCGCACAGGATAAATCTCGTGAGGTGTTCAACGGAAAGGGTTTTATAGATATCAATCGGCGTGCAGCTCGAAGACGGGTCCCCTATCTCAATCTCTTTGGAGTCATTCGAGGGCTCCTTGAACGAGACATCGCCCACGAACACGACCTCGTTGGCTTTCCAGTCGACACTTGAAACACCCTTGGTGCCGTTCCGGGTGCCGCTATGCCATAGGCAGACATCCGCGCCGTCGCTTTTCACCGACTTTGTGAGCGAGATGCAGAGCCCTGTTTCATTGCTCACGATCTGCGAATAACCCTCCTCAGACTTGAGGCTATCGGTCACCCAGAAATTGCAGAAATTCGAGGCTTGCGGATAATGCCAGACCCAGAGCTTCTCAAAGTAGGCATTTGAGAAGCCGGAATCCACATTGGGATACGCATCTGCGGACAGTCCCTTTGAGATGATCCCTCGACCCGACTCGGCGTACAGGGTTGAGTTCCAGCCCTTGAAACGGACGGATTTCAGGCAGTGCAGGAAGTCGCCATACTCATCACTTGCGTTGCCGAGCTCGACGGCAAAGTTGCCGTCAGTCGTGCCGGCTCCGTCCTTCTTCTGGCAAAGCCTCGACCACTCTCCCGAACCGTCGCCGCGAACCACCAGGTCGGAGTCGCTGTAGCGATTGGTGAGAGACACGATCGCACCGAATAGGTCATATCGGTTCCTGATGGCGATCTTCTCGAGCTTTACGCTCAGATCCCCGCCCGCATCGTCATGCGTATTCATCCCCTTTTGCACGCATGCGATATGGCCCGCGTTGTTGAAGTCAAACGGGGTGTCCGCGCCATATCTTTGCCCGAAGGCGTTGTATCCGTTTACGACGATGTTGAACAGATATATGTTCGCCCTCAGCGTTCTGGTCGACTCCGTCGCGCCTTTCCTCTCCAGCCATCCGTAGCTGGGATAGCCAAAGGTGTGCATGGCGGTATCGTGGCGGCCGTATCCCGCGCCAAGGAATGTATTATCGAACGCGAAGCGTCCCGTCTCGGTCTTCCAGTAGGCACCGTTCCAGTAGTACTCAATATAGTTGTCTTGATAGCGTGGGTACCAAAGCCTGTGCGTGTTGAGGTTATTCGTGTCGCCGCATTGTGAAAACGGCTGCATGCAACACCATTCGTATAGGGGGTTTGAATAGTTGGAGGAGAGCTCCACCGCCATCGCGACTCGAAGTTTCTGGCCTGCATGGGCATCCCATTCGAGCCAATGCGTCGCACAGCCGAAGCCGTTACCGTTGTAAAGGGCTCCGTTATTCCAGTCACCCCAATAGTAATGACCGCCGCGCCCCGCCCCATGGCTATCATCCGTGTCAGCGTATGCAAGGCCGGCAAGGCCGAGCCCTGCGGCAATCGCCAGCGCGGCCAGCAGGCCGCGTCTCGATATCGGTGTTCCATTTTTCTCGTCGTCTGCCCTGACCTCATTCCGAGCATCGAGACCGTTCATCTACGCGCACCTCCCGTAAGGGACATGCGCGGCCTCGGGACGGAGGCCGCACCCCCGTCCCGGATGATATTTATTTCTTTGCGCTGGCGACGCCGTCCGATTCCGCATACGCCCACATGGCGTACACGGTCGTGTCGCGTTCCATCTTGATTGTCGAGAGAGTCGACCCCCCCCCAGCCTTATCGGGCATGTAGCCCTTGAAGACGAGGCGACGCCACGTTCCGTCCTCCCGCTTGGTGAAAACGTCAGCGGAGCCGGCGAGCGTCACCGACTCACCGCGATAGAAGGCCGCATGTGCCACCCCGTCATCGCCGATTGCCGGCAGGTCGATCTTGTCGAGCCGGTGTTTCTCGTTACGTCCGGTAAAGTCGACCAGGCCAAGTGCACCGTCAACGACCTCGGCCCTATCGCTCGGCTTCTTCCTGAAGACGGTTCCGGCGTCGGGCTCGACCGATCCTTCCGCATATTCGATACGCAAAGTGCAGCGGTTGCGCCCGTACAGCCTCAATGCGCCCTTCTCGGGAATCTCAAGGGAGGCAGCTGGATTGAGTAAAGCGGCATCCTTGAACCATCCAGTGAAACCTGAGGCGGCATCCTCCCCGAAATGGGCATCGAGATTGCAGGGCTTCTTCCCAGCCGCCTCAAGTGCCGCATCTACAGGTGCGTAGGCGTCGCCTGAATGGACATTGGAATCACGATATACAAGGTGAGCGTCGTCGATGCCGTCCGCATAGTACTCGACGCAAACAGATTCGATGCGACAGGGTTTGGAGATGACGGTGCCGCGGTACCGGTCGGTCCAAATGCGATCGGTGTTTCTTGAAGGCAAACGCAGCCCCAACATGGCGGCGACATATAGGTAGCCAGATCCGAAATCTTCGGTGATATTAAGGCTTTCATCGGTACTGAACTCTCGCACGACACGAGCTCCAGTCGGCTTGCGAATAAGGTGAACGTTCATACCCGAAATCTTCGTATTGGAGCTTCCGTCGGGTTCAAGCCCACATGCCGGGGCCGTCTCAAGCGTCAGCGGTTTGTCTTTTGAGTTGTAGACATAGACGGGATCGCTCCAGACGCACGAGCCGTTGAGGAGCTTAGTCCTTACGACAAGGTCATACCTATCGGCAATATCTCCGGTAAGCCATACCTTTACCCGGCCCATCGCCTCGGTGTCATGGGCTCCGTTTGCGCAGACCTTACTTCCGTCTGCCCCCTCATCCCATGCGTCGCCATACCACCGCTGCGCGGCATAATGAATCGATCCGCTGTAATTCGAATCCTGAAGCCTCATTTCAAGGCTGAAAATAGGCTGACCGCCATGCGGCCATCCGATATGGCGATGCGAGTATGCCTCAGTCTGCTGTTTGCCATTTGCCCATGAACCGACTCGGCATGACGCCATGATTACCGCATTGTCTTCGGTAATATCTTCTGCCCTGTCGCTAATGTATAGGCGGAAGATTGGATAGACGGGAAGAGCGTTTTCATTCTTGGCGCCAAGCACCCAGCTGGCAGGGCGAATGTACCTCGTCTCGTCCTTGAATTTATTGTGCCATCCGAGGATCTTTAGAGAATCGCCGGGCTTTGCCTCATCTGAGGACAAACCGACCTCACCATGGCAGGCGACCTCCTCAATCATCCATTGTGCATTTACCTGTTTCGCCCAGGCGCCGGGACAGGCAGGACTGGAAACGGCCACGCAATCGGTACTATCCTTTGTAGCGCCCCATGTGTCGAGTCGCTGGCCATCCGCGTCCGAGGTGATGAACCAGCATTTGTGATCTGTTTCGTTCGTAACGGTCGGCTCATGATGAACCCACCACGAATTTGTGAGGTTGGTTGACTCGGAGTTGCGCCATATTTCCGCATGTCCCCTATCCATAGTCGGAGACGTATGCCCCCTGTTGTCGAGGCCGTGGTCGAGATTCGGTCCGACCATGTTCGCTATACAGAAGGTAAAGCACCCGAGGCCGTCAGATTTATTTGGCCAGAACATCCAATTCTGGTTGACGCCGTCATAATCATTCCAAAGGCATGTTCCGCGCCCGTTTTCGTATCGGGCCACGGGAATACCGTTCTCATAGCCGCCCTGTATGAGATCGAGCCTCAGGTTTGGCGCCGTAACTGGGATGACCTTGAAAATGCCGCCCATAAGCGTAAGGTCATTTTCGATATTGATTTTTTCGACGTTGATGGACATGTCGTTATTGGGGGCATAGCGGCGAAACTTGATGTCATTTGGGTTTTTATTTGCCGGAACTCCGTTCACCCAGACATTCCAGATGTCCATTCGGGCCAGGACCTTCTCATCATGGGGCGCAGCCTGCCTTCGAACGAAGGTATCGCACCCGGGCCCCTCATAGAACCCGTTGGCGAGCCAACCTGTGCTCCAACCGCTATTAATCAAGTTTCCCTGAAACGATCCGACAGGATTGCCATTGAGGAATACGTAGCTTCGGTTGTCATCGCCATCCTCGGAGCCATACCAGAGGGGATGGCCATTCGGGCTAAGCGAGGCGCAGTAATAGAACGGGCGGAACACGATATGGTCATATAGCTCGTTAGACCAGTCACACTCCACCACGCAAGCGAACTCTGCAATTAATTTCTGGCTGCCGTTTGCGGTGGCGTTCCATGCGCCATTGTTGGTGGACTTGCCGAAAAAGTAATCGTTGACCCCGCGTTGAAGATGGGGATGCGTGATCGCGCCCGAGATGTAGCCGTTCACCCATTTGTTGCCGATCCACTGCCCGCGCCCGAAATTCTGCGCGGCAAGGGCATATGCCTGGTTGCTCGATAGGATGCCCAGCCCGGCTGCAACCGCGAGGGCAGCGAAGAGCCCGCGGCGCGAGATGGGCGTGGAGATGCCAGTTTCAGACCCGTCGCCAAGGGACCGGCCTTCATTTCCAGTCGCCTTTTTCGCCTCGGCGCGGACAATCTCCTTTTTATTTCGGGAGTTCATCTCAGCACTCCCTCGACTTGATGGCAGACAGGCCGCAGCACAGGGCCACCGCAACGTAGACGGCCGCCTGGTACAAATCCAGCCTCATGGATGCAAGCACGCATGCCGCTAGCCCGAACAAGGATGTAAGTGCGTAAAAGCGCCAGTCGTCGACCTTTCGCGCTATAAGGGCGAAGGCGAATATGGCGACGGGGATCCAGATGGTCTCAACAGACCCTCGCGTCAGGTAGAACAGGGCGGCCCGCTTGCCCATCACGGGCATGATGTTGACGATGATGGAATAGGCCGAGTATGCGCAGGCGGGCAAGAGGGTCGCGGAAGACACCGCCGCCGAGAGGGAGAGCTCATCCTCGTCGGGCCCCATAAGTGAAAGGTTGTCCAACACTCGATATCCTCCAAAGGAACTACGGTAGCCATCAGTTGGTCGGGGCCTTGTGGCGACCAGCCCGCCACTGGCCCATGGTCGCCCATGGGCATTCGGCCCCATCAAAAGCGTAAGACGACAATCCGCTCAGCGCCGGGCGGTTTGGTGCCATTGGGTGACAGACCGACCGTGAAGGGAAGCCATCCTGGGGTAGAATGTCCCTAGAAATCGGCACGTCTATCGGAGTATGCGGATATATGTTTAACAAATTATTCAATTTGCTTGCTGGGACCAAAAAGGAAAAGAACCCCGCCGATAGCCCGCGTACTGATATGCCCCTGAGCCGGGAATTACAGCGGCAATTTGTCCGCAGCTATATCGAGCAGACCGCCTCCGAGCGCGAAGACGGTATCCCAAATGGCGTGTACGAGACGTCTATCGTCTCTTTCGTGTTCAACCATGAAAGGATTGAGGGCAGCTCTCTCACGGAATGGCAGACAAGGACGGTTTTCGAAACCAGGGATACCGTTCTCGCGGACTCGACTACCCCCGGAAACGTGCGTGAGACGGCAAACCATACGAAAATGTTCGATTTCCTTTTCGATTCGCTGGACAGGGAGCTAACTCCCGAATTCATTAAGGAGATCCACATGCAACTCATGGCCGGGGTAATGGACGTACCCGGCCAGTGGAAGATCCTGGGCAACGGGGTTGGAAGCGTCATAACGGCGCGCCCAGAGGAGGTCCCCTCGTTAATCGACCGCCTGGTCTCGGAATATAACAAATACGAGCCGTCCCTGGAGAATATCGTCAGGTTCCATGTTCGATTCGAGACGATCCACCCCTTCCCGGACGGCAACGGAAGGGTTGGAAGGGCTATTGCCTTTCGTGAATGCCTGCGCGCCGGGCTCGTTCCCTTTATCGTGACGGATGCCTCGAAGGAAACCTATTACACCTCTCTCGATGAGTTTAGGGCGGGGGTAACCAACCCCCTTATATCCTATGCCGAGGCTATGCAGGTCGATTTTGCTTCCACGATAGCGCCCATGCTCGCTGACCGCTCTTTGTCCGATAACCTTCTAGTGAAATTGGGCATAGAGCGACCGAACTTTAAAGATGACGCCGGCTTTGTCGGCCCTTCCACAAAATCGTTGAAATCCAGCCTCGATTCAGTTGAATACACCGGATCTGAGATCAAGTCCGATAATAAGACGCATCGCACTCGTCGGATTTAACTCCAGACAATGATGGGACCGTTCATCCCGAACGGTCCCAAACCTGGCGTCAAGGCACGGTTTTCGTCGCATCTCAGCGATGAGGGGCCTGCGTCCTCCTATTTCACGATGCTCAAATTCCAAAAAGCGGCTATTTGGCCAGCGCCCGCTTTTAACAATCGACGAATCGAACAGGGACGTCCATGGGCAACGGTCCACGGGTCGTGACCTTGATCGATCCGAAGCTCGAACTCAGCACCTTCCGATGGGCGATATCGGCGGGCATACGAAAACAGTCCTCACAGTCGATATGTACGGTGCAGGTGGGCCACCCGCCGCGTGTGACGACAACCAGCTCCCCCACCCCGGGAACGCTCTCGAGGAATTGACGGACCGTCATATCGCGGCGAATCGAATCGGCGCCCCAATTGCAATCAGTTTCAAACATATATTTGCCTCCGGTTGATCGTTGACGAGGGCGCGTGCGCGCCATTGAGCATGTGTCGTCAAACGGCCGACCGGAAATCTGCACGTTCATTATACTACGGGCATATTCATCGGGCCCGAATTCGCCTGAACACTTGTTCCTTGCGGGCAGCGGGGATACCTCCCGCGGTAGCGTGAAAACGATAGGTCTAATGAGCGCCGTAGGCGAAAACTGTCACCCCGTGGCACCAAATCGGCAGGCATAGCGTCGATGCCGGCGGTACGTTAGACCATGGGGACGCATGCCCGTAAACGCAGCCAGAAACCCGCGTCCCCTCTCCGGTAACCGAGAGAATGGAGCAGTCATGCGACCTGGAGGAAAGATGAAGGAGTGCGCCGGCAAGCTCTTCCGCCGCATCGGCGCCCGTCTCAAGAAAGGCGCGGTCATCGGTACCGGTGCGGTGCTCATCGCGAGCCAGGTGCTCTCAGTCGTGCCGGCGCCGACCGCGGCATATGCCGCATCGTCCGAGACGATCACGCGCGGCGAGCGCGTGAACTACGGCGGCTTCTACATGTACAACTCGACGACCTCCGAGGGTACGCCCGCGATCTGTCTCGACCCGATGAAGCGCCACCCGCTCGACGCCACGACGGCCACCGCACAGCTGCCCGTTGAAACCGACTGGACCAGATGCTACACGGGAGGTGGCGGCGATCAGACTCGGATTGACCGCACCGATGGGATGGCGAGAGTCCTCTACTACGGTCCCACGGGTCCTGGTTTCGAGGAGGCGAAGGCAAAGGGCCTGTGGAACTTCAACTGGTACGACGGCACGCCCCTGGACTACAGCAAGATGCTCGCTATCCAGCACATCGCCCTCTCGGCCCTCTCGAAGAGCTCCAGCCAGTACGGCATGCAGGGCACGACGGCCGCGTTCCGCAACTGGTGCTATAAGACCATCCTCTACTATAACGGCAATATCAACGCGGGCACTTTCCTTGCAAATCTGGACAAGTATCTGCCGGGACCCGCGCCCCAGTCCTTCAAGGACACGATCTACCTCGTCAACTACGGCACCGGCACCCAGTGCCTCATCACCTTCCACAACAAGGGCAAGCTGAAGCTCAAGAAGGCGAGCTCCAACCCCGGCATCTCAGACAACAACCCGTGCTACTCACTTGAGGGCGCGACCTACGGCGTCTACTCCGACTCCGGTTGCACCCAGCAGGTGGGAACGCTCACCTGCAACGCCTCCGGTGACTCCAACGTGATCGATATCGCCCCTGGCACCTACTACGTGAAGGAGACCAAGGCGGGAAAGTCCTATGCGCTCGATGAGGGGGTCCACAAGGTGAGCGTATCGGGCGGCCAGACTGCCACCGTGAACGTCACCGACGCGCCCCAGAACGACCCTGCCGACATGCTGGTAGCCAAGGTCGATGCCGAGACGGGTAAGGCCTCCCCGCTCGGTGCCGGCACGCTCGCGGGCGCGGAGTTCACCGTCAAGTACTACGACGGCTTCTACGCACAGGAGAACCTGCCCGAGAAGGCCACGAGGACCTGGGTTCTTAAGACCGATGAAGATGGTTCAACTGGCTTGTTAGCAGCAAAACTAGACCCATCTACATATTTTGTATCCGGTGATTCCTTCTACACAAGCGCTGATTCAAAACGGTACACATTGCCCCTTGGCACTGTAACGATCCAGGAGACGAAGGCCCCTGCAGGCTACCTCCTGACCGACAGCTCCATCCATCTCCAGCAGATCACTTCGAACACCACGTCCGAGTTCGTATCGACCTTCGTTGAGCCCAGCGAGGACGCCCCCACCGTGCGCGAGCAGGTGAAGCGCGGGGACATCGCCTTCAACAAGGTGCATGGCGAGGACATGACCGGACTTACCGGTGTCCCGTTCAAGGTCAAGTCCAAGACTACGGGCGAGAGCCACATTGCGATCACCGATGTGAACGGCATCCTCACGACCGAGGCGTCCGCCTGCCCGCATACCCAGAACACCAACGGCAACGACGCCGCCCTGAACGCCGACGGCACCGTCGACGAGTCGAAGCTCTCGATTGACAACGGCCTGTGGTTCTCCGGCTCGAAGGACGCCCAGACCGCGGCAGACGATACGAAGGGCGCGCTGCCGTATGACACCTACACCGTCGAGGAGCTCCGCTGTACAGCGAATGCCAGCCTCAATCTCGTCAAGTTCGAGGTGACCGTGAGCCGCGACGCCTACACCATCGACCGCGGCACGGTTGACGACAACCCCATCGAGATCGGCACCACCGCGACCGACGGGGCAGACGGAGACCATAAGCTCCTGGCCTCGAACCAGGCCGAGATCGTCGATTCCGTCTCCTACAAGGGCCTTAAGAAGGGCACCGAGTACGAGCTGCAGGGCACGCTCATGGATGCCGAGACCGGAGAGGCCCTGAAGGGTATGGACGGCAAGGAGATCACCGCCACGGCCAAGTTCACCCCGAAGGCATCCAGCGGCAAGCAGAAGGTCAAGTTCAAGTTCGACGCCACGCTTCTCGGGGGCCATAAGGCCGTCGTCTTCGAGCGCCTCTACCTGGACGGCAAGATCCAGGCAACGCATGAGGACCCCGAGGACGAGGACCAGACGGTCGAGTTCCTGCCCGTCGAGATCGGCACGACCGCGACCGATGCGGCCGATGGCGACAAGGCAATCGGTGTCGGCAAGGCCGTGACCGTCGAGGACGAGGTTTCCTATAAGAATCTCGCTACGGGCCGCGAGTACACCGTGACCGGCACATTGATGGATTCGGCAACCGGCGAGCCCCTGACGGACGCAGATGGAAACGCCGTCACGGCGTCCACGTCCTTCGAGCCCGAGGACACCGAGGGCAAGGTGAAAGTGTCGTTCTCGGTCGATACCTCGACCCTTTCCAACAAGAAGCTCGTCGTGTTCGAGAGGCTCGAGGCGGACGGCAACGTGATCGCACGCCACGAGGACCTGACCGACGAGGGGCAGACCGTCGAGGTAATCCCGCCCGAGATCAAGACGTCGGCAGCCGATGGCGCCGACGGCGATAAGGAAGTCACGGCTGACGGCAAGGCCACAATCGTCGACACCGTCAAGTACACCGGCCTCGTCCCGGGTACCGAATACGAACTCCAGGGCACCCTCATGGACGCCGAGACCGGAGAGGCACTGAAGGGCGCGGACGGCAAGGAGATAACCGCTTCGGCCAAGTTCACGCCGCAGGCCCAGGACGGCTCTCAGGACGTGACCTTTACCTTCGATGCGAGCGAGCTTGGCGGCGCGAAGACAGTAGTTTTCGAGAAGCTGTTCGTTGACGGAACCCTTATCGGCTCGCACGAGGACCCGACCGACAAGGACCAGACGGTCGAGATCTCGCCGAGCCTCAAGACCACTGCGGCCACGATCCAGGGCAGCAAGGTGGTGAAGCCCGAGGACGAGGTCGCAATCGTCGACACCGTCCACCTCAAGGGCCTGCGCCCCGGCCAGAGCTACACCCTCACGGCCTCGATCAACAAGAAGGCAGACGGCACGCAGCTCACGCTTACGGACGTGAAGGACGCCTCGACTCTTGCCGGCAACGGCATCCAGAAGGGTTCCGATAGCGCAGAATCCAGTAGCGACCTCTCCAAGGCTCTCGTCGACGTCACCGGAACTGGTTCGTTCGTCAACATCCCAGAGGGAGCCAAGCTCTCCAAAAACGAAGATGGAACCTATACGCTCACCGTGCCGGGCGCGACGAAGGACGCGGCCGACATCGTGACGAAGCTGAGCGGCGGTCAGGTGAAGCTCGCACCCTCCGAGTCGAGCGACAAGGCCGACGGCGCCGGCACGACAACCGATACCGAGTCGACCGGCAAGGATTCCACCCTGGGTACCTACGAGGTCATCGCCAACGGACAGGTGCACTTCACCCCCGCCGTCTCCGATCTCGACGTGGACGTTCCCATGGTGTTCAAGGCATCCGACGTCGCGGGCCAGCAGGCGGTCGTATTCGAGAGTCTGCAGCGCGAAACTGACGGCAAGGAGATCTCAAAGGAGACCGACCTCCAGGACACCGACCAGACCATCGATATCGAGAACACCCCCGAGGGCAAGAACCTCGAGCAGACCGGCAACTGGGTCCTCTATGCGGCGATCGCCGCCGGAGTGGCGGCCTGCATCGCCGCAATCTTCCTGATCTTCCGCAAGCGCAAGATCTAACGCATATCCGCGATAAAGCAGAAGGGCCCCACTCGTGATAAGTGGGGCCCTTCTTTTTAAAGGAAACTCAAGGACGTACAAGGTCTACGATACGGCTCCATTGGCATGCGGCTATGAATGCGGGATATTCGCATGGTCGAACACGCCGACCATGCGAATCCGACGGTTTCTTTCACGGAGAAAATACACGATCAGGACATCGTCGTCGTAGGTATGGACCTCGCGATGCTTGCCGTCAGAGTAGGGAGGATGGACGAGAACGTGGTCGTCCCACCCGCTTTCCTCTATCATGCCGGTACGACCGAGCTCGTCAATGCATCCTTTGACCGCGTTGACGACTTCCACGTATTCGGCATGGGAGTATTTCGGCTTCAGTGCAACGAGCGTCTTCCAAAAGGAGGCGGGGACCTTCACCTCGTATAGGTTCACTGTCCAACCTCCTCGGGCTCGATGCCCATTTCCGCAAGTATGTCTGCCGGTATCTCGAGCGGGTCATCCCCGGAATCGTCCTCAATCAAACCGTACTCCTGGGCCTCGGCGCGAAGCATCGCCATGCGCACATCCTCCGAGTAGAGACGGCCGGATGGCGACGAAAATAGGCCGTCGAAAGGCGTCCTGCCGGTCTCTGCAACTTGATTGACCATAATGCGCATCGCATACGGTGTCGTGAGACCACTCCTGGCGAAAGCCCTATCCGCACGATCCTTTACCTCATCGGGGACGTTCAGCTGTATCAGTGCCATATACATCACCTCTCAATATGATAATGACATACTATCGCATAGTAACAATGCTCAATTGTCCGCTGATCAGAATTACTGCAACTTCATTCTTTACCCCAATGTCAGGCGGCCACCTTTGAATATGGCAGGATATCGCGAGCCAGACGCAGGAGCGCACCAGACAGCGCGAACAGCCCTGCTCCCCTATATATGCATGTCCTCTTCCCGAAGTACCCCGGCCGGATTATCAGGAGCGCTGCGAAGTAAAATCGGCCGAAGAGCGATATAGCGTGGAGCAATTTCAAATCTATTCCCAAGGGACTGTCTGTTCCATTTAGACCTATTTCGTCGCACCACACCCGGAGCAGCGGTAGCCGGTGAGAACCTGTTTGGATCCGGTTTGCACCTGATAAGTCTCCTGATGCGTTATCGCCTCATGGTGAATGGTTGTATAGTCGTCAACAACGGTATAACTTGCATGAGTCGCTTTTTGGTGTGCCCAAGCGTCTGCATCATCCGAAGTGACGTACCCATCTGAGAACTGATAATGAGAGCCACTTATAACCTGCTCGTCCCATGCGTCCTGGTCTACAACGGCACGAGTGCGAGTCTCGTATACGGGGTCGCTGCGGTACTGCGCCTGCCATGTATGCTCATGGGACGGCTTGCTGGAGGAGCCGGAAGAGGGCCTGGAGTCGGATTTTGACGGCGCGGAGCCGGAGCCCGTGGACGGCTTTGCCGTATCGGCCTTCTTTTCCTCGGCCTTCGCGGCGCTGTCGGCTGCGGCGTCCTTCTTCTCCTCGACCTTCTCCTTGTCGGCGGCGGGGGCCTTCGACGCGTTGTCCGTGACCTTGTTCACCACGTCCTTGCCGGCATCCCCCGTGAGCGTGCCGTCGCCCTTGGAGACGGCCTCGTTCACCTTGTCGAGGACCTTGTCGATGTCGTCCTGGGTGACGTTCTCGGCAGGCTTGGTCTCGCCGGTGAACTCGGTGGAGCCGGAGCCCTTCTGGTCGCCCGAGACGGCCTGCTCGCCGCCGCCTTCGGGGGTGGTGATGGAGCCGTCGGGGTTGATGATGGGGATCGCGGTGATCTCCCAGGTGCCCTCGGTGAGGCGCACGCTGTCCTTGCCCTCGATGGCGTCGGAGGCAGATGTGGCATGGTAGAACTCGCTGCCCTCGTCGGCACCGTCGGTGCAGACGTAGCGGGTGATGAGGGGCGATGAGTCGGCCGTCACGCCCTCGGCCTCGATCTTGACGGTCCAGTCGACGGTTTGGTCGGTCTTTTCCGAGACCTGCTTCTTGTTGTTGCCGCTGTCGGCCTCGATTTTGGTGATCTCGGACTTGGGTGCGAAGGCGCCGGTAGCCCATGCGCCGCCGAGTCCGAGCCCGGCGACAACGAGCGCGACGGTCGCGCCGATGGCGACCTTGCGCTTCAGGGGCATCTTGTTGCCATCGCCTCCATCGGGTACGAGGTTCGGGCCCTGGCCGTCTTGAGTGTTAAGGTTGTTTTCATCCATGATGTTGCCTTTCTCTAGTCCCCTATCGGATTCTATTCTATCGTTCGGACATGATGATTTCGGCCGCGCGGTCGACCCGGACGCCGCCGGCGATCATCTCCAGCACGGTCAGTATGCGGGCCTTCTGCACGGGGCCCAGGGAGCGAATCGTCTTCGTCTCGGACAAGCCCAGTGCACGAAGGAGCGTCCTTGCCCCCACCGCGCCCACGCCGGGGCAGTTCTTGAGGAACGCGAACAGCCTGATCTTGGCAGCGACGTTGCCCTCGTCGTTGAGGACGTCGGCTGGACTGATCTCCCCTGCCTTGAGGCGGTCCTTGAGGGCTGCGCGTTCGCGGCGCACTTCGACAGAGCGTTCTCGGCCCTGGTCTGATATTTGCTTTGAGTAGCGGAATGATTCATTCGGCATGGCACCGTCTCCTTAAATCCCTATCGCGGACTGATGGGCGCCTTTCATAGCGGCGCATTGACGGTGCTGATCACCTTAAACCACTTATACCCCATGACGGGCGCAAAAACAAGAATCTTTGGCCTTCTTCCGGTAAGGGGCACCTCTTTTACGGCCGTTGTAGGGCATTTGGAGGCACGTGTCCTGCTGGGGAATTGCAAAGCTATTGTCGGGCATGCAAAGATCCTAGTATATAAAGTAGGTAAGCACTTGATATCGAAGGATGAGTAATGATTATCTCCTCAAACAAGATGCAGACGCTCAAGGCGGCGCCGAACTCCGCCTATGAGGTCATCCTTCCGGAGTACCTCTACCAGTCGAATAAGATCGAAGGATCTACCTTCACGCTCAATCAGATCGACACCTTCTATGCAACGAATAGAGTGACCGGAGACCACGACTTTGACGACATCATTGAAACCAAGAATTCCTTCAAGATGTTTGACCGGATGGTCGACACGCTCGGAGTCGAGCTGACGCCGGAGCTCCTCATTGAATTCGAGACGATCCTTCACAAGGGGACGACTATGGCGGCTAACGGGGAAAGCGGTCACTTCAAGTACATCCCCAACCGTATCAGGAACAGCTCGGTGCAGGTCGCCCTTCCGAGCGACATACCGACCGCCATACCGGCACTGCTCGCCGAATGGGAGAGCAGTCCAAAGGACTTCGAGTCGATTTCCCGTTTTCACGCAAGGTTCGAGCATCTGCATCCGTTCCAGGACGGTAACGGGCGAATCGGCCGCCTCATCATGATGAAGCAGTGCATCGAGAACGGGGTGGACCTTATCGTCATCGACGAAACCCATGCTGACGAATACAAGAGCTGGATGGAGATTGCGCAGACCCAGGGAAACTTCCGATTCTTCGATGAGGTCCTGCGGAAGTGCCAATGCTCCTTTGACGCGAGAATGCACGAGATAGGGGCCGATATCCTCATTCAATATACCCCGGAGACGCTCGAGGAGGGAAAACGCTCGGTTGACCATTCCACCCCTTCGACCTCGAAAATCCAGGCGGATCTGAAGACTCTCGAAAATAAGAAACGAGCAGCCGAAGCGCCTTCGAATAAGGGGCATAACGCTCACGGCGTTTAATCGGCGATTCAGCAGGCAAATGAATGCGGCTAACGGGATCGATTGTTATCGATAAGCCGTGGTTGAAATGGGCACACAATTTAAGGGCTATCTGGTCATGTCAGATAGCTTGCTTACGCCAATATTGATATAAGAATACTTTTCATGAACTAATTGAATTGCGCCCCGAATCGACTATTGAATTCTGGGGCGCAATCTCATTAGAGAGAATATTTAATTCGACTGATGCACTATTTCAAGAACTCATATTCAAACAACTTGGGGACAATCTCCTCGATGTAGTACTTCTTGTTGAGCTCCTTAAGAGCGCGAATCGACCCGTTTAGCGACGGGTAATCATATATACGTACCTTCTTCCCATTCGACGGCTCATGCCATGTATTTAGCTCTTCGCCTATCTGGTAGAGGCCATACGTAAGCGACCTCTCATATAAGGCCGTTTCCTTTGCTTCCTCCAAGACCCTAGACCATGCGGTCAGAAGCTCGTTTTCACGCTCACGGCATTTAAGCCCTTCGAGTGCCGCAGAAGCTACCGTGCGGCCATTAGTGGTGTCAAGGCACAACTCGTTCCTGTAGACCCTGCCATCACTTCCATTGAACGACCGCATGTGATTCTGATACTCCATGCATGTGAACAGGAGCGACCTCAACAGCCATTGGTCCAACTTACCAGAGTTGACGTCCTTCAAGAACCTGTCCGCCCCGTCTGCCGACTTCATGACACGGCCGCGCTCCGTCCAAGATCCGTTATAGGAGATGTAGCGGGACGCGGCGAACATGGGCAGCTTCTGCAGATAGTTGTCGCGGCGAAGATAGAAGCCATTGCCGTTGAATATGCCGGCCGATACGAGTATCGAATGAAGGTCGGGGTTGTCGAACCCAAATCCGTCTGCGACCATGTAGCCAAGCATGTTCTTATTCCATCGGGGTTTTAGCCTTTTCTTCTGCGTCGTGGCCTCATCTCCGGTTTTCTGCAGAAGGATTCCGCCATCTATGTCATCTTCCATTTTGCGCTTGTCGTAGTAACGAGAGCTATAGAGCGAATCGATCTTTCTGAAATCCAGCGGGACCGCCGGCCCGAGCTTCCCTTCGATGATATCAAAACCATCTACCGTGAACGAATCGACCGTTGCATCTTCATTCGACCACAGAGCAACGAGGACGCATGAGTGTTTCCTTGCATGGAAATGAAATCTGTCCCCGGCAAAGCCGTTGATGAAGCGTTTGTTGATGAGCCCCTGGGCCTTCCAATATTTTACAGGCGAAAAGACGACGTAGCTGTCGGTCGGCTGACGGAGATAGTATTCGAACGCGGACCAGATGAAGGCGTTACCCATATCGTTGGTTGACGTTCCCGAGATCGACGGGTCCTCCTTCGTGGCCTTTCTCATTTGCTCGACAACCCAGCTTGCCTTCCAACCAGATGATGACTTCTTTCCCTCCCCGCGCTTCTGATGCTCCATTGAAGTTGTCTCGGCGAACGGCGGGTTCTCAAAGAGGATTACCGTGCAGGACGGGTCATCGACGTAACGCTTGATGATAGGATTCTCGACATACTCCTGCGTTAGGGCGTCGGCACCCCTTACATTACCGGCATCGAAGGTGTCCTCGGCCTCGATAGGCGGGATGATATGGCGCACTTTCGAGCCGATCAGCTCTTGCAAGACCTTATACTCGTAGTATTCCTTTGTCGACACAATGCAGTGTGCCAGCACATCGTCAGAAAGACCCCGTTCTAGGTTTCCCGTGCCAGCGCAACGGTCGATAATGACGTAGTCATTTCCTGAGGGAACGCGCGAGATGGCTTCCGACAATAGCTCCCTTGCTTTTTCCGCATAGGGCTCCGGAGTGAAAAAAGCTCCTAGGTCCTTTTTCTGAAGGAAATCGTTCAAGCAGTCCATTAGGTAATCGAACTTGACATTGGTTTGCCCGGTATATGGAATCAGGTATCGGTCAAAAACCTTAGGCTGCCTAATCTCGCCTGTAACCTGATGCTTTCCGGTGCTGTCCCCAATAAAATGTTCTTTACGCGCATCCGGCCTCAGGCGATAGTATTCTTCCGCCCATCCAACGATACAGTTCTCATCTATGTGAGTCTTTGTATAGCTATCGGTCTTCAGTGTTTTTACGAGCCTCTCGGCAGCAAGCTGGTCTGAGTAGTCGAGCTTGTCTGCATACTTACCCGCCGTGAACCCGCTGTTGTTCTTGGACGAAGGACCGTTGTAGACGGTCTCGATCTGTCCAAGGTAATCCTTGGAACAGTAGACGTAGGCGATGGACTCCTCGAGCGATACGATCACTACGCTCGCAGGAACCGGCTTTCCCTTGAGGCGACGAGCGGAGAGGTACTTGACGCATTGGAACAGAACAGCGTTGAGGTCCGTGACATTCAGTTTAAACTCAAGGAGGTTACCGTTGATGACACCATCATTATCATCGGCGAGAATTTCGTCCAAATCCAAGTCCGGGTCCACTCTTGGGATAAACGTCTCATAGAACTCGATCTGCCCCTCGCGCTCAGTATCGTATTTGGCCATTAATTATCCTCCCCCGCAAACTCAATAATCCATTCATGCACTAGCGCTGCTATTGTCATGCCTTTATTCATCGCCATCGATTTAAGCCTTTTCTTATCGCCAACGGTGAGCGACAGTGAAAGGGTTGTGCGAATTGTGTCATCAAGACTTGTAGAGGAAAGATACGGTCGAAGAGGTTCCCTTTGTTGTACCCCTGCCCGGCTGTCATCAATTGGGAACGAATCTGGCATGTGCAGCTCCTTTGATTAATTAACTATGTAATTAATTATATAAGCGGTTGGAAGGGAACCAATATAAATGTCAAAATGAGTATCTCGCGCCTTATTGCCAGTAAACGTACAGACGCGTTGATCCATGGTGCACGCTTTTCCTAAATGGTCCTTTCGCACACCAAAACGCTGCGGTATCGATCCCCGCCAATCGCAGAAGAACACGTCACCAACGTTACAACAGAGCCGGAACCAGCGGAATCCGACTTCGAACCAGCGCACTCGGCCAGCGAATTAAGCCAGGCCTTGAAGTCTGACTCTCCAGCAAAGTTAAACCGTAGAATCAAATCAAAGTTTTTAGGCACTCTCATGCCAAGCAACGGCCTATAGCGAACAGTGTTGCCATTTGCATTCGTGAATGTCACGGTTCCAATATTTGCAAAACAATCCGTCCGATAACAATTCTGGAGCTCGGTAAAGCCTAGAGTTCCATATCCCATGTTATGGGCGTACACGAGCATGTTTGAACTTGATGTCGATGAGCCTTCGGCTATAAAAGGACACCCAGAGAATGACGGCAGGCGATCGAATCCGTGATTGAGGTAGAAACCGTTAGGGTCACCCTCGCGGCATGAGACAACGGGCGTTGAGATCGAGGTTCCTTCGACCGTAAGCCAACCGGCATAGTCCGGGTTCTCATCTTTTAGAGACACGCCGCCGTCTGCTTGCGCTTTCTGCTCAGCCGTATTTGCGATTGAAGCCTCTCTAACAACCTCGGCACCCAGGCATATGAAGATAAGCACCGAGGCAACGAGAACACCAATCGTCAATTTCACGGCAGTGGAGCTTTTGGTACCAGACGCGATGCGCTTGCATTTCCGATCGAAACGCCTTTTCGCAATTTCACTGAACGGACCTACAAGGGGAATCATCCCTGCTTCTCCTTAATGAGCTCCTTAACGCCCGGCCATCTCGCAGCTTTGTCTGGCGAGTATTCTTCATGCTCATGAAAGCGCTTGACCTGAAAACCGCAGCCGGACGCAAGCACAAATGACCCGTCTCTATATTCCCAGCTGTTGGACTCACAGACGATAGACTTGCCGGACTTGGATACCTTCAGCGCGCGACCGCACAGGGGGCAGACTCCGAATTTCTTTAGATTCGACTCCTGGGCGCGCCTCTTGGCGCACTCGATGAGTATCGTCGCATCCCTTTTGGTGAGATCGTCGTAGTCTAGGTCACCTGCAGAATCACCCAATAGCCTCCTGATGAAAGCCAGCTGCGGCTCCGAGGCGGGGTCCTCAGCCCATTTCGCCGCGCGCTCGCGGTCCCAGAGAGCCCTATCGTGTGAGGTCTCATAATTCGATTCAAGCCACAGGAGTATATCCTGCTCGGCAACATCGAGCGACCTATAGTACCTGCGCTGGGTCTCCCCCAGTCTCGTAAGGTCCGCGGTGCAGCAGTCGAGAAGGTCTGGTTTGTATAGCGTAACCTGCCATCCCCTGTCGGATGCACCTGGGCCGGCGATATTCCGATCGCCGTTGTAGTGCACGACCCACGCGATGGATCCAGTGGAGGAAAGTACGTTGACCCTGCGCGACGAAAGCACCCAACCGGATGGACAATCCTCCACTTCCTCGACCCTTCTTCCCAAATCGAGAAGCGATCCATCGAGTTGTTTCTTGCCGACCCTGTCTGGAAAATCCCTCTCGTTGAGTCCGAACAAAGTGGGCGGCGTGCAGATGCTCTTATCGTCAGAAACGCCCAAGCAGTCGATAAGCCTGAGGGACTTCTTTTCATAGCCGGTTACGGGATCGGTGTAGAGCCTCAGCCCTCGCCCAACCATCTGTGTATAGAGCGATGGATTCTTCGTCGGTCGGGCCAGCAATACGGTCTCAATGAGCGGCATGTCCGTGCCCTCGGTAAATACGCCGTAGTTGATGAGACATGGAACCTTTCGCGCTGTGAACGCGTCAATGATCTGTCGACGCTCATCAGCCGGCGTGTTTCCATCGACAACCACGGAGCCTGGAATGAGTTCAGCCAGCGAATAGGCATGGTGCACGCTCGAAGCAAATACGAGCGTCTGGCCTATATGGAGTTCATTATATGCAGCCGCGACCTGCCGATTCGTCTCCGGACGGTCAACACGCTTTGCAAGCTCACCTACTCGGAAATCGCCCATTCCGGTACGGACGCCCTTCGTTGACCAGTCCACGATGGTTCTACGGCAGTCGATATCGCAAAGATAGCCATTGGAGATTCCCCAGCGCAGATCCTTCTGAAAGACGATATCGTCGAAAACCGCCCCGAGTCCTCGATCGTCTCCCCTTCTCGGTGTCGCAGTGAACCCGATGTGGAGGCGCGGCCTCAAGTAGTCGTAGATCCTACGATAAGACGGCGCCAGGGCATGGTGCGCCTCATCGGTAATGACCATGTCAAATTCGCCGGGCTCAAAGTCTTTCTCGAGTCGATTTGCGAGTGTCTGGACCGAAGCCGAGACGACCTCCTCGCCATGCGAGTGCCGTTCGGCCTTTTCGATACCCACCGGGCAGCTGTAATACTTAACCGGCTGGGTAACCAGCTCCTCACGATGTGAAAGCAGAAGGACCCTGCCCTTCCGGGCGATCCTGCTGAAAGTTACGGTTTTACCGAGCCCCGTTGCCATCTGCACGAGATGCGATCCGCTCTCGAGGGAGTTGCAGATATCCACACATTCCTGCTGATAGCCCCTGAGGACAATCTCATCGTGTGCCATCGTTCCAGCCTTCCTCAACGGTAAGCCCCTCCACGCCGGCCGCCAATCCGTTGACGAGCGCGGCGTGCGCGGCGGGTCCCATCGCAAGAACCTTTTCGATGAGTTTCTGGATGTTTCCGAAATACCAGTCCTCGTTCATCAAACAGGCGTCATCGTTGAAGCCCAGGCGATCCGGGAGCGTGATAGATAGACCGCAATCGAAATCAGACAGAGGGTCGCGCGTGAGGAGGGCAAGACCATGGGACTCTACGAGCAGGGCCCTCGCCAGGTCGTCTGCGCTCACGACAAGCATCCTGTCGCAAAGCTCGCGATACTCGTCATTATCGCCCCCGGGCATCTTATAGCTCCTATCGAGGAATATGCCGTTGTCGGGGTTGGAAATATCGAGGTACTCGCGTTGGAGTGCGACGCCTGATTCAAAAGACGGATCTGGCATATGCACCTCGTCGATACATCCTGTCTCGTAGTAAATCCTCAGTGAAGAAGTGTTCATATTTAAACCGTGTTCTTTCTCTCGGAAACCGTTCCGGCTTCGGGACGGACGTAAACCGAAGGCATTTGCGCTTTTGCTGCCCTCTCGATGCTCTCAAGACGGTCGCTACTCTCCTGAAGAGTGCGCCTTGAGGCAGCTGACTCCAATGCCGCCGCAACCGCGAGCGAGTCTCTTGTCTGGATTGAAGTCGGAACGCTGAGTCTCCGGCTGCTTGACCTTCTCAGAAACTCACCGACCGAGGGGACTCCTCTTAGGTCCCTCACCGTCCTGGCCCCGATAAAACCCTCGATTGCAACTAGGGAATCGTTTAGCGACTCGGCATCAGCTCGCGCCCTATCGAGCGACACGGAGAGCTCACCCAGCCTATTCCTCAGCCTATTTAAGATTAAAGTCGCTTCGGCGGCATAGCGGTCGGCCCCTAATGCACCGGCAGATATCTTTGATAATGCCGCGCTGCAGAAAGACGTATCGGTACCAATTTGAGATAAAAGAGCGTTTCTCTCTTTCCTGTCTGCCGGCGAAAAAGATAATGACGACTCCAGCTCGGAAAGCCTCGCCCTGGCAGTCGAGATCTTTCCCGAGCGTTCGAGAACCTCCTCCGCAATGGATATCGATGACTCGATCTCATGGACCTCGTGCTCCATAGCCTCGACCTTTAGCATCTGAGACCTGAAGGCATCCTCTACCTCCGTGACGGAGCTATACCCATTTGCGGAAATAACGGACAGGGCTTTGACTCCGGCGCTAATTGCGCCGATGCCGGCACGCTTCGATTTAGATGCAATCCTCCACTTAAGAGCATTGTCAAAACCCTTATCTCGCGGATTGTAGCCAAAGCTCTTCACTTTTGCCTCACTCTGTTTACGACTGGAGAATCTTGATTCGATATTCCCGGCTACAGCATCGACGGGTATTCCCAGCCGGGCACGAATGCCGAACTCGTCGTAATTTGAACCGAGTGAAGACGCAAGTACCTTCTTGTCGTGTCCGCCACTATCGGGATGCCTGTAGCCGATACCTCTGCGGCTCCATTCGACCGTAAAGCCATCGGCCTCGAGCCTCTCTACGAATTCGTCCCAATTAGAGCTGCTTGCGATTGACCTGTCTATGGCGTCTCTGATTTCCGCAACCCAACTTCGGCCTCCACGGCGCCTCAGTGAGCGCTCAGCCGCACTCATACGGACCGACTGAATTGTTGGGGCCTGCCGTCCCTCACGTACTGCCGCGCGCCAATCAGCAAGATCGGGAAAATAATTCATTCCATGCTCCCCACCGATCTTTTGAGCCTGATGGTCGAGCATGTCGCTATCCTCAGGTGAAATCTGAACTTTGAGACCCGTAGACGCATTTACAGCATTGAGAATTATGTGGGCGTGCATGACCCCGCTAGCGTTGTCGTCATGCACAGACCAGATCCACTGCCAGCCCTGATCTGCAGGCCAAACCCTCTCACACCACTCCTGGGCGAGTTGGCCAACCTCCTCTGCCGATGCGCGGTCCCTGGGATCAGGAGACAAAATCCATTGGTAGTAATTTCTCCAGATAAGATCTGGGTTCGATTTCCTTTTCTTCTCAAACCACTCCGGGGGCTTATCCTTGCCGAACCTCTTTCTCGTCGCATCCATTACCTTATGCCACCCGTAAGGGGTGTCGGGTAATCCCGGAGAATGGCCAAACGCCATGGAGCGTGAGGCGGACTTATCGCCGGCAAGGTACTTTTCCATCCTCTCTTCGTGGTCCTCAGTACTTCTATGTCCAAATGACAGGTAGTCATCGACCTGCTTGCAGCTTCCCCCGCCACCCGAGAGCGTCTTAAGAAAGGGCATTTCGTCTCCTTTCAGCAGGGTATTCGGCCTCGATTGCATGCGAGAGACGCTCGCAGGCATCAATCAGACACGGCTCGACTGTATCGATTGCAGCGATTATGGCCATAGATACCCTTCTCGCTTCGGCAGCGCGCGACTGTCTCGCTATCGTCTTTGCATTTGAATTGAGCTCCGACAGCTGTGTCGAAATCATAAAGAGCTCATCCCAGATATCCCTTAAGGCGGATCCTGATGAGGCATTGGTCTCGTAGAGCGCCTTATACAGAATGTACTCAGTGACGTTCATGTTGTGGCTGTTTGCCAATGAACGAATGGCCTCTGCCTCCTCAACGGTGCTCCTGGCCTCTATACGCGCCCTTTTTGGCTTTTTCTCACGGGACGTATCACCCATGCGCCGTCTCCTAACTCATGCTTTAACAAGCGTAGAGCAGCGACACGTACCGTGCCGTACAACTTGGTGACATGCGGTGCCAATGTTTTTCAGGTGAACCGCTGGGGCGAACGCCAAGGTTTACCGCATAGAGACACATAGGCACTCCAGCGTTCCCAAAAGCCGTAGCAGCGTATATATGACATTACTGAATTACGCACAAACTGAAATGGTGAACTGCGTAAAAGGTGAATTACTGAACTATGTAATATCGAAATAATGGAATTGGGCAACTGCGTTACTACGGAATAGCGTAAGGTTAGAATGCTTGCCCCAGCCAAGAGCAATGCTAAACGCCGCTCTTTGCCTAATACGGCCATCGCAATTCAAAGTTCTCGCCCGAATGGCACAGGGGAACCGGTCTAACCATCGAAACACAACCGAAGGCTTCTCGACGGGCCTGTGAGGCACATCTTGTTTAAGAGCCCAAGACGAGATGGATTGCTGCGGTCGATTACGGATGTTCCGTTTGGTTCAATTGCGGTGCATTGCTGCGTACATACCGAGAAGATGAACACCGTAAAAGGTGGACAACTGAAATGTGTAATAGCGGAATTACGTAACTAAGAAATTACGGAACTAAGTAACAATGCGACTGCAGCATAACGACACTACTGAATATTCAAAGGCTGAGAAGTCTGGTCGCACCTGCCGAAAAACCCTAGACAATGCCCATCGGCAAAAACAGTCACCAGCGACCCCGCGCCCCCTGCTGAACGATCCAGGGGACCAAGTCTCAAATCAAACCGACCGTGCGTGTCTCGTCAGTCCTATGACCCCAATATGGGCGACGAGTATTGAGGCGAACGATGACAGGATCGGAGCCCAGTCCATCTGTCTGGCACCGTGCAGTTCCCTACGGATGCGAGACCGAATGCGCCGTGCTCATAATTGATTTACGAACGACGATCCTTCCAAATCGGAAAATAGAAGATATTGGCTAACAACTCATTAAAGTCAAAACGTAAATGCGTAATGACGCTACTACGTAAAAACGAAATAAAGAACAATTGAAATACGAAAGGTGGGGAACGCTTGCCCCAGCAAAGAGCGCCGCCGAGCAATGCTCTTTGCCAGATGATGCCATCGCGATTCAAGGTTCTCGCCCGAATGGCGCAGGGGAACCGGTCTAACCATCGAAATACATCCGAGAGCTTCTCGACGAGCTTGTTGATCAAATTTTAGTTAGAGCGTAAGGCAAGATGGGCGGCTGAGGTTTATTGCTGACGTCTCATTTGGTTCGATTTCGGCGCATTTTTACGTACACACCGAAAGGGCGAATAGCGTAAAGGTTGAACAACCAAACTGTGCAATAGCGGAATAACGTAACTACGGAATAACGGAACTTTGCAACAATGCAACTGCAACATAACGATACTATCGAACATTCGAAGAACGGGAATCTAGCCACACTCGCCGACACACCCTAGACAATGCCCATCGGCAAAACAACCACCAGCAACCTCGCGTTCCCGTTTGAACGATCCGGGGAACTAAGCCTTGATTCAAACCGACCGAGTGCGTCTCGTCAGCCTTATGACCCCCTTGTTTTGGCTGAAAAGTAATGAGGCGAGTAACAACAAGATCGGAGCCCAGTCCATCTGTCCGGCACCGTGCAGCGCCCTGCGGATGCGAGACCGGATGTGCGGCGCTCATAATTGATTGACGAACGAAGTTCTCCCAAATCGACGAAAAGAAGATACTGGCAAATGACTCATTAACGTCAAAACGTAACTGCGTAATAGCTGAATACCGAAACTACGCAACTACAACATAACCGAATAACGGAACAACGCAACTACGACACAACGCAACAGTGAAAGAACGTAACTTTGTAACGCCGCAGGCGCCGGGTTTTAGGGCAGAGCCCTAACAAGCGCCGCCTTTGGCGGCGGTACGCTACCGGGCAAAACGCAGTTTTGTACGGCAGCGTACGACACTTGCGGACAAAATTCAGGACCGAACGGTATGATGTTCAATAGTTCTGCTATTCCGTAGTTTCTTGGTTCGCATGTTACGGTTTGCTGCTTTTGCGTTCTTGCATCTTGTCGTTATTACGTAGTTCTATAGTTCGCTTTTCCCGTTGTCCATGTATTCACCTATTCCGTATTTCAGCAGCTTGTCAAAAGATCTAACGGGCAATGGGGCCCGGTGATAAATGGTCTCCCATTCGATACCGGAGCCCCATTGCCCGTTAGATCGAGTTAAATAGAAAAACGCCGGGGCCGTCTTTTGGCGGCCCCGGCGTTTCGTCTTATGCCGATGCGGCGGTCACTCTGTCGCCTCTGCCGAACCCATAACCGGATTCATAGCCGTCGGCTTTGACATAAGGATCGCTAGTAGTCCTGACTTTAATCTTGGTCGTCCTCAAGCCGATCCCATCCATGTGACGGTTGACGGATTCGGGGACGACGATCGCGAGCGCCATGGACTCGTCATTGCTGACCTGCTCCGCATAGGCTCGCTTGAGGCCGGAGATGAAGCCAAGCATCCACGTCCCCTTTACGCCCTTCTGGCGTGAGACATTCCCGTACCCCAGGGCCTTCATTCGCGCGCAATAGGTCCTGAAGCAGTTCTCGGCCGCATTGGCGCTCGCCCTAAAACAGCACGAGGCGACAACTGAATCCTCGCCCTCGCCAACGAAAACGACAGTCCTTCCATTGTTGCTATATGACGTGTAGGCCCTGCACCTGTAGTTCGCTGCAACAACAAGTGCAAGGGTTTTCTTCCACTCGGGAATTCGACGACCGAGATCGCAGGCCTCCTCGCCGACTTCTGCCGGTGAATCATCCAGATTGATGTCCTCCAACTTGAGGTTGTTCGCAACGAGGAGCCTCTGGAGCGCCAACGAGGCGGCACGCGCTTCGCCTTCGGTCGCGGCGCCGTCGATTAGGGCAACGATCTTCTTGATCTTCTCGTCGATGTTCTTCATGGTTATCTCCTTTGGAGTGGGGCGAGGACCCGGAGGTCCTCGCCATTGACGGTTCTAGAGATTAGGCAGCTTGTTTCGAGTGATCTGGGCTGTGGGGACACCCCAGTCATTGACGTTGATGAACAGCTGGAAACTCTGGTTCGCATAGGTCAGGTTGATGAACATGCTGCCGTTCGAGCACTCAACGCCACCATCCGGGAAGCTGGCGACGAGCATGTCCTTCTCGGTATGAAGCTCGGACTCAAGCCACACCTCACCGTCCTCGCCACTCCACTTGAAATGGCTCTTGACGCAATGGGGGCCGATCGCCTTGAACGGCTCGTCCGTCCAGGACCCGATTTTGCCCCATTCGTACTCGATCGCGAAGGAATAAGGATAGAAATCGTCCTTGGAACGAGTCGTGACAAACCCGAGTTCAGACATCACCTTGCAGAAATCGAATGACTCATGGTCGTGGTAATCCTCCTCGATCCCGCCAAAACTATTGCTAGCGGGAATCTTCTTCAGCTCTTCGATGACGGCTTCGAGGTCTTTCTTGGACGGAAACCTTATTTCACCGATACCGGATGCGTAGTAGCCCATCTGGCTCCTCCTTACCGCACGGCGTCGGCACCGCCCCTTGCGTGTGCCCCTCGCGACCCCG
>ERZ1034939.231-NODE-231-length-39834-cov-12.997360_pt1 | contig 39834 bp, 43 predicted proteins | sample MGYA00520626_ERZ1034939 | MGnify/ENA primary metagenome ERZ1034939 (study PRJEB33766, sample SAMN09781751) | gut metagenome | biome: gut microbiome | host: Homo sapiens | place: Madagascar | study: EMG produced TPA metagenomics assembly of the PRJNA485056 data...
AAGAATAGTGTAAAAGTAAGATTCATATATTTAAAATTATACTTATATAATGGAAATTTGTAACAAGGACAAAACTAAAAATATATTTTATATTGATATCAATATAAAAAAGAAAACATTAAAAATGTTTCACGTGAAACATTTTCAACTCATGATAATAGGAGGTACATATTATTATATCAATAAAATCGCATACAATCTGAAAGTATCAGAGTAGAATTTATATGCTTATCTGTCAAATTAAAATTTTTTATTAGGAATATATATCTTTTGAATGATTCGTGATCAATGAGACGTTACATATGAGACATTAGACCTATGTTATATTATTGTAAAATATTATATTATGACCAGAAAAAATAATTTTTAACTAAAGCTATACAAAAGCCTTGACTTTGTGTGATTTGTTGGATAATAATTTATACAAAAGTTTTTTACTACCAAAATTTCCACAGATAATTGTGTCTTATGAATATAAAAGTCATTTTGACCAGAAATTGTACCTGATCAAAAATGGCTATAAACGGGGCAGTCCAAGTATACGAAAGAGCTACAAAAGGTTCTTTATCAGATGAAGAAGTAAATAATTTTTAATTCGATAAAAATATATAATTCTTTTAATTCCAGATGAATAATAAAAGTAAAATTATACAAAATGTTTCACGTGAAACATTTTATTATAGAAATGCATATATATAAGTGCTATAATGAAAACAATAAAAAAGGAAATGAGGATTAAAATGAGCAGAATTATAGCAATCGCCAACCAAAAGGGTGGTGTAGGTAAAACAACAACGGCGATTAACCTTGCTTCCTGTTTAGCCGAAGCAGGAAAAAAAGTTTTGACAATTGATCTTGATCCGCAGGGAAATATGACAAGCGGATTAGGTGTAAATAAAAATGAATTGGAAAACACGGTATACGAATTAATGCTGGATGAATGTTCTATCAAAGAAAGTATGGTAGATACGGTAGTGGAAGGCATGAAAATTATACCGTCCAATGTAAATCTTGCAGGAGCAGAAATTGAACTGTTAGGCATTGAAGATAAAGAATATATTTTGAAAAATGCTGTAGATTATGTCAGGGATGATTATGATTTTATAATTATTGATTGTCCGCCGTCATTGAATATGTTGACAATTAACGCCATGACTACGGCTGATTCTGTACTTGTTCCAATCCAGTGTGAATATTATGCATTAGAGGGACTCAGTCAGTTGATACACACTATTGATCTTGTACAGCAGAGATTGAATCCTGAACTTCATATTGATGGTATCGTTTTTACCATGTATGATGTAAGAACAAATCTATCAAACCAGGTTGTTGAAAATGTAAGAACAAATCTTGATACAAAGATTTATGATACATTAATACCTAGAAATATACGTCTTGCAGAAGCACCATCACATGGATTACCTATTAACATGTATGATACGAAATCTGCAGGATCAGAGAGCTATCGCATGTTAGCAAAAGAAGTTATGGAAAGGAAGAATGTATAAAATATGGCAACAAAAAAACGTGGTTTGGGACAGGGAATAGATTCATTGATTCCAAATAAAGTAAATGTAAATAAAGAATCAGAGACAATAAAGGTAAATGCAGATTCTGAGAAGAAAGATGGAATTTTTGTCAATATTAATAAAGTAGAACCAAACAGGGAACAGCCAAGAAAAAATTTTGATGAAGATTCATTAGTAGATTTATCAGAGTCCATTAAACAGGTAGGGGTACTTCAGCCATTACTTGTATTAGATAAAAAGGATTATTACGAAATCATTGCAGGTGAGCGACGCTGGAGAGCTGCAAAACTTGCAGGATTAAAAGAAGTTCCAGTCCGGATCATGAATCTTACGGATCAGGAAGTAGTAGAAATTTCATTGGTGGAGAATATACAGAGAGAAAATTTAAATCCAATTGAGGAAGCGTTTGCATATAAAAGACTTTTGACAGAATTTCATTTGAAACAGGATGAGGTTGCTGAGCGTGTTTCTAAGAGCAGAACGGCGGTAACCAATTCGATGAGACTTTTGAAATTAGATGAACGTGTTCAGCAGATGGTAATTGATGATATGATTACAACTGGTCATGCAAGGGCACTGCTTGGAATTGAAGATGCGGAAAAACAATATGCAACGGCTCAGAAAATTTTTGACGAAAATTTGAGTGTACGTGAGACAGAAAAGCTGGTAAAAAAAATCCAAAAGAATAAAGATGTTCCTGTAGAAAAGAAAAAGGTTTCAGATCCTGCAATGGAAGCAATTTATCATGATTTAGAGGAAAAGATGAAATCAATCCTTGGAACAAAAGTCGCTATCAATAAAAAGGATGATCAAAAAGGAAAAATCGAAATTGAATATTATTCTATGGATGAATTAGACCGGATTATTGATCTGATTCGTACAATCGCATAAAATACATAGAACATTTGTTCTAAATAACGAAAGGTAAAATAATGATTTCAAAGTATTTAGGAATTGATTCAGATTATATTATTATAGGACTCTGCGGGGTTCTGTTGATTTTATTTATATTGGTGATTATAAATATTGTTCAGATGAAAAAACTGAAAAAGAATTATCGTATTTTTATGAGCGGAAAAGATGCGAAGACATTGGAAGATACATTGATTCAAAGGCTCGATCAGGTTGATTCCCTGTTAGAATCAAATGAAGAAAATGACAGAAATATTAAAGTACTCTCTAAAAATATGCAGTGTACCTATCAGAAAATGGGACTTATTAAGTATGATGCATTTCATGAGATGGGCGGAAAATTAAGTTTTTCTCTTGCAATGTTAGATATGCGCAATAATGGATTTATTATTAATGCAATGCACACCAGAGAAGGCTGCTATACATATATTAAAGAAATTATTGATGGCAATTCTGTAATTGTTTTATCAGAGGAAGAGCAGGAAGCTTTAAAACGTGCAATGAATCCAAATAGCGATTTGAAAAATTCAAATGAGGAATAATGAAAAATAAGATAATGGAGAGATAATGATAATACGGCAGGTCAAATCACTTGTAGGCGGAGAAACACTGGCGGAACCGGTTATAACGAAAGAAAAAGAAATATTGATATCCGGCGGAACTGTGTTAAAACCGGAGTATTTGGATCTGATTTCTTTTTTGGGAATTGATACAGTATGTATTGAAGATCCGTATGAAGCCTTTGAAACAACACATTTGATTATCAATGAAGAAAGAGAAAAGTATTATGTCAGTGAAGTACAGAAAATTCTGGAGAATCATATATACCATGGAAAAAATTCACTGAGCAAAATGGCTGAGCTGGCAAATGAAATTGTCAGTGAAATAACAAAAGCAGAACAGCCTAAGGTAATAGATATAGAAGAACGCAATGGAAATCTTTATGAGCATACGGTACAGGTGACTATGTTGTCTCTGGCAGTTGCAAAAATGTTAAAAGTAAAAGAAGAGGATTATATTGATATTGCCATAGGGGCATTATTGCATGATCTTGGTATGCGTTATACTACGGTTCCATATATTAATTTTGATATGGATAGCAGACCGGCATCTGAAGTATTTGAATTAAAAAAACATACAATACTGGCATATTCAGCGTTAGAAGGTGAAGACTGGATATCACCGGTCTCAAAAAAAATGGTATTAACACATCATGAGAGAAAAGATGGATCAGGATATCCTTTAAAACAAAAAACAAAGGATATAGAGTGTAATATATTACAGGTGTGTGATGCATTTGATTGTATGATTTCCGGAATGGAATGTAAAAGAATCAGTGTACAGCAGGCACTTGAGACAATGATCGAGGCGGCAGACCTCTTATTTGAACGGAAAATTGTAAAAGTAATACAGAAAATGGTTGCATATTATCCGGTTGGTACGAAAATCAGGCTGAATACAGGAGAAACAGGGATTGTTATATGCCAGACGGATAATTCGATTCGGCCAATCGTTGCGGTATTGGATCAGACGAATCAAATGACGGAAATCAGGTATGACCTGACAAAAAATAAAAAAATATCAATTCTGCAGTTGGTTTAAGAATGGAGATTAGTGTGAAAAATACATTTTTCACACACAAGATTTGTGCTGGCACACAAACTTGAGATGCGCTGGAGGAAAGCGCAGGAATGGAGATAAGTATGCATAAATTTTTAAGAGCAGTCGGTCTTTCTGATATTAAGAAAGAAGAACTCGAAAAAATATGTAAAGATATAGAAGCAAAACCAGATACGATTAAGGTGGCAGAGGATTCTGAAGGAAATGAATTTGCAGAACTTTGTTATCAGTTTGGTGATTTTTTTGGCCTGACATTAAGAGGTACCTATCGGGAAGATGATACATTTGAGATGGATTATTACTATCCATATTTTTTTGGCACAATGTTATCCACAAGAGAACAGGCAGAAGTGGAAAAGCATGCGGAAAAAGAGTCCTATGCGGGGATATGTGATGAAGTCCGGATAGGTGTAACATTAATTTTCTATCTGCAGAATGTTGTTGATTTTCTGGCAGTAAAAGGATCAAAAAGATATATAAATCTGGAAGAGGGTGTCATTTTAGGTGCACTTTCCACAGAGGGAAAAATTTTGCTCTCAATTAACAAAGCTGAGAAAAAAAATAAACAGAATCAGCAGAATACCACAGATCGCAATTATCTGGTTGCAGCTGCAAGAGACGGGGATGAGAATGCGATTGAAAATTTAACATTAGAAGATATTGATACATATTCCATGTTATCGAGACGCATTACCCATGAGGATGTACTCAGCATAGTCGATTCTTATTTTATGCCATATGGTATTGAAAGCGATCAGTATGCAATCCTTGGCGAAATCATGGATTGCAGGATGGAGCAGAATAATCTTACCGGTGAGAATGTATGGGTACTTGATATCTGTTGCAATGAAATGAATTTTGGTGTATGTATCAATCAGAAAGATCTGGTTGGGGAGCCACAGGTTGGAAGAAGATTTAAGGGCATTGTATGGATGCAGGGAAGTATAAAATATAGAGAATAAGTATAGATATTTTTGAGGAAGTATGATAGAATAAAAAAGCTGTATGTGGATTTACCACATACAGCATATATATCTTATATAAGTTCTCATAGTTAAATGGATATAACAAGCGCCTCCTAAGGTTTAATCATGGTTAAACCCAGTGAAAACACAGAGGTGGTAAATCGGAATTCGATTCCAACAGGGATTGACGAAGATGTCAAAGTAAGATACAATGGAAATTCATCACGAAAGTGATTGGATTCATAGATATGGCAACCGTAGCCCAAAAGGTGTGAAAACCTTGAAAATACGGCATTTGTCTCCTTAGTTAAATGGATATAACGGGGTCCTCCTAAGACTCTATTGTAGGTTCGATTCCTATAGGAGACGCTACATTTTAGCGGTAATGAAGATAAAATCATTGCCGCTTTTTTCATGCAATTTTATCAACTTCGATGGCAAATTTGTCAGCGAAAATGAAATCTTGTCATCAGGATTTATTTTTCAGATTGTCACACGGAGAGATAAGGCACAATGTAGGATAAGATTTGGGGTGTAAATCAGAGTAAAAATAACACAATTTTCTTGCCTGGTATAAGGCCTGTCGGAAGAGTCCGTTCAGATTAGATAATAACAATCTATTCTGGACGGGCTTTTTTGCGTGAGCAATGAGTCAAGGTTCAAGCTTGCTTGAAACTTTGACGAATGTCGCGACAACGAGCGAGTAACGCGAGTGCGTTCAGGGAAAGGAAGTTGCCTATGGCAGAAAAAACAGAATTATTGGAAGAAGATGAAAAAGTAGTTGAGATTGAGCTGGAAAGATTGAGAGGATTTGAAAATCATCCATTTAAGGTCAGAGCAGACAGCCAGATGATTGAATTACAGGAGAGTATCAGAAAGTATGGTATCTTAAATCCTTTAATAGTAAGACCGAAGTAAGATGGATGCTATGAAATTATATCCGGGCACTGAAGAAAATTTGCTGCTGAGAAAATAGGATATAGAAAGGTTCCTGTGATAATACGAGTCCTTAAAGATGATGAAGCTGTTGTATCAATGGCTGATTCAAACCTACAAAGAGAAATGATCAGCCCAAGTGAAAAAGCATTTGCTTATAAGATGAAGTACGAAGCAATCAAATGAAAAGCAGGAAGAAGAAAATGTGGTCAGGTAGACCATAATTTAGGAAAAAAGAGTATTGAGCTGATCGGAGAGGAATGTGGGGACAGTCCCAAACAGGTCCATAGATATATCAAGATAACGGATCTGATACCTGAAATGCTTGAAAAAGTAGATGATGGAAGCATGGGATTTACCCCGGCAGTGCAGCTATCTTATTTAAAAGCAAATGAACAGAAGCAAATGCTTGATGCAATGGAGTTTGCTCAATATGTTCCTGATATAGCAGAAAACTGGCAGGCACAGCAGATGATCGCAACGCTTATTCATGATATGCCGGAGGCACAGATTGAAGGAGAAATTTCTGAGAATATCCAGAAGAAAATTGACTGGATTGAATCCAGGGATAAGAGAGCTGATGAACTGCATCAGATCACGGACAAGCTGGAAAAGGGTGTGAAAGATGTATTCCAGAGTGATAAGTACAAGCAGTTTCTCAATGTGATGGCAAAATTTCCAAGGTATGTAAGGCAGGTGAGAGAATGGCGGCAACAAAACTGATAGCAATGCATCAGAACAAAGGGCGGAGTGTGATGCAGTGTCTGAAAGACAGAACAGATTATGCAATGAACGGGGACAAGACAGAAGATGGAAAATATATCTCATCTTATCAGTGTAATCCGGAGCTTGTTGATCTGGAATTTGCTCAGGCGAAAAAAGAATATCTGCATAAAACATGGCGGCAGCCTAAGGGAGATGTACTTGCGTATCAGATCCGCCAGTCTTTCAAGCCGGGAGAAATCACACCGGAGGAAGCAAATGAAGTAGGGTATGAAACAGGTATGAGATTCACAAAGGGGAAGCACGCTTTTATCGTGGCAACCCATGTGGACCGGGCACATATTCATAATCATATCATTTTCAATTCCACCAATCTGGAATGTGAACGGAAGTTTCGTGACTTCTGGTTTTCGGGAATTGCTTTGCAGAGACTCAGCGACATTATCTGTCTGGAGCATGGTCTTTCCATTATTCCGAAAGTAAAACCGAGTGAGAGACAGCGGAGAACTAAGTACCCGGAGCGGACCAGTAGGAGAGATGTCATCCGGGAAGATATTCTGAAATGCATGGAGCAGAAGCCGGCAGATTTTGCAGAGCTTCTGAAATTATTGCGGCAGGAAGGGTATGAGATTAAACGTGGAAAGCATACTGCAATATGTGGGAAAGAGCAGAAGCGTTTTATCAGATTCCGTTCTCTGGGAGAAAATTATACAGAAGAAAATCTGAAAAAAATAATTGCCGGGGAGAAAGATTTACCAGAGAAGAATGAAAAAGTATCTGATCAGAAAGTTGTGAAATCAGAAAAACGGAAGTTTGACCTGGTGGTGGATATTCAGGAGAAGATGGCTCAGGGAAAGAATGGCGGTTATGTCCGTTGGGCGAAAAAATATAATGTAAAACAGTTTGCCGAGTCAATTCTGTTTTTGCAGCAGCACGATATTCACGATAAGGAAACTTTGGATGCTTTGGTAGATGGAAGTTCGGCCAGATATCATGAACTTATGAAAATCATCAAAGATGCTGAGGAAAAGATGGCACAGAACAAGGTCCTCAAAACTCATATTATCAATTATGCAAAGACCAGGGATACTTACATTGCTTACCGGAAATCTGGTTATAGCAAAAAATTCTATGAGGCGCATCGTGATGAAATCATTCTTCACAAAGCAGCAAAGGAAGCATTTTCAAAACTTCCGGACGGAAAAATTCCGAAGGTAAAAGATCTGAATGAAGAATTTGCAAGACTGCTTTCCGAGAAAAAAGCAGCTTACAGCGAGTATAAGAAAATAAAAAAAGAGATGCGGGATTATCAGATTGCGAAGCAAAATGTGGAATCCTTCTATGCTGCACAGCAGACATGGAATCAGGAGGAAGACCTGAAAAAGAAGCGACAGCAGCAGAGATAACCTTACGGGTAATCATCAAAATGAAAATTGGTGGTTGCCCGCTTTTTTTGCAATTCCGGTAAAGCAGGAATGTATCAGCACTCACAAAGTGAGGACGCAGCTTGGCATCGAAGATGACATTCTAAGGGGATTGGGGATGTGCCTCCAACAAGCAAAATGCGCCGCGTGTACACAGGGGCACTGCTTGCTAACTTGCGAAGCAATAACGATTGCGGCCTTAGTGCGCCGCCATTTTAAGAAAGGGAGAACAAGATGGAAGAGAAGATTTTAGCAGAAAAACCAGAGGAGAAGATAAGCATAACTGCAGAAGAGGTGACGGATATCAAACTCACCCAGGCAGGATATTATTGGGAAGCAGGATATAACGAATTTGATTTTACATGCAGGATAGAAGGAACAGAAGACCGGATTCACATGGTACAGCAGAGACATGATGAAGGATATGGTCTTGTGATCCATTCAGAAAAAGATGATATCTGGGATAGAATTTCAGGGAGTGAAGCCTTCCGGCTGGAAGAAAAGCTGCTAGATGAAGTGCAGTACAGAACTTATCATGACAGGATAAAGAAACTGACTTTACTATCGAACTGCCGGGAGATGTATTATGAGCTTATGGAAAATGATAACCATAACCTTCGGAATGTGATTGGCAATCTCTGGACAGAGCTTAGAGAAAAAGAAGATCAGCTTGCTGTAAATGTGATTTCAGATTTCAGAAGGAAAACAATAGAGCAGTTTCACCCAGTAGACGGAATGAGTGCCGGAGAGATTGAAGAAATGGTATCGTACTATGTGCAGGCAAAGATTATAGAAAATGATCTGGATGCACAGGTAGAAAATGTGATTATATCCGGTAGCAGGTGCAGGGGAATTGAAAAAAACGGATCGGACCTGGATGTGGTGGTAGACTATAAAGGAACAATCAGGGAAGATGATTTTTTTAATATTCTTCATGAGGATGGATTCACGATTGTAGGAATTGCAGTAGACATCAATCCTATCACAGAAGATAAGACAGGAGCGCTGGCAGAGTATCTGGAATCAGCGGAGTGTTACTTAAAGGACAAGGCAGAGGAGAGAAAACAAGAAAAGACTTCTGTGAGAGAAAAATAAAACAGGCGAAGCAGATATCACAGGATAGGAAAACAGGGAATATTGAAAAGTCAAAAAATGTTGAAAGATAGCAGAATGAATGTCGATGGCGGTTGGTACATGAGAGTGTACTGACCGCTTTTTTGTCGCTTTATATGCGACACATTTATCTGTATCTACGATATTATGTATATAAAATAAAAGGAATGAGGTTGATACATATGAAAAGAGGTCGAGTTAACACGGAACACGAATTTTATTGTACGCAGTGTGGTAGAAAAGGTATACCGATTGCGAGAAAAAAGGGCAAATGCAAGCAACCAGGACACTTAAAAAAGTTATACTGTCTTAATTGTAAAATTGAAATTAATCATGTGGAATGTATAGAATTTTCAAGTTATGATCGTGAGATGTTTAAAAGGGAATTCGCAACAGGAAACTTTAAAGAAGATGGAAGCAGAGTTTTGCCAATTTCTCAATGGAAGATAAAAAATATGGAGAATGACGTAATTTCGTGAATTCTATAGAGTATAAAAATTTGAAATAGAGACATACATATTTGATTTGTCGCTTGAAATGCGACCAGCTTTATTAGTTGTGTAGATAAAATATGATTAGAACATGATTGAGGAGGTAAGTCACATGAACTCAGAATTAACAGAGCTGGTTTTTATATTGGACAGAAGTGGTTCTATGGGTGGACTGGAAAGCGATACGATTGGCGGTTTCAATGGAATGATTGATAGACAGAAGAATGAGGGAGAAAAGGTGAATGTTACCACAATCCTTTTTGATGACAAGGTTGAAATCATTCATGATCGTTTTCCGATTGAGGTGATTCAGCCGCTCACTGATAAAGAATACTATGTGAGGGGATGTACAGCACTTCTGGATGCAGTAGGTCAGGCAATCAATAAGATTGATAATGTACAGAAACACTTGCCGGAGGAACACAAAGCAGGAAAAGTGTTGTTTGTTATCACAACGGATGGGCAGGAAAACTCAAGTGAGGAGTATTCTTACAATGATATCCGCAGGATGATTGAGGCGAAGAAAGAGTGCGGATGGGAGTTTCTGTTCCTGGGAGCCAATATAGATGCCGGCAAGGAAGCCAAAAAAATAGGGATTGCCAGAGACAGATCTGTGACCTATGAAAATGATGCAAAGGGTGTGTCATTGAATTATGAAACAGTGAGCAAAACTGTAAGTAAAGTTACAAAGAGCAGAGTGTGCAGAGTAGAGGTAAATGATGATTGGGCAGAGGATATAGCCGAGTATCATGCTAAGGCAGGAAAAAGGTAGGTGAGTGAAATGATAGATGCCAGAGAAATGAAAAAGATACTTCGTGATAATGGGTACGAGTATCAGAGATGTAAAGGTTCGCATTTTATGTATTCAAATGGCAGATATACAGTAGCAGTCAATAAAGACCTTAATGCAATGGTTGCAAAAAGACTAATAAAACAATACCATCTGCAAGTGGCAAATGTGTAGTAAGAAAGGAGAATAGGATTATGGCAATGATTATATGTCCAAGCTGTGGACAGCAGGTATCATATAAAGCTAAGAAATGTGTGCATTGTGGAGCTGTTCTGATACAGGAGGAAAAGAAAATATGTGCTGAGTGTGGAGCAGAACTTGATGAAGGAGTTACAGAATGTCCGAATTGTGGCTGCCCGGTAGATCATGAAGATAAGGCAGAGCTTGATGAACAACCACAGAAAGTGGAAGTAACCGGAGTGAAAGTAACTAAGAAAGTGAAGATTATTATTGGGATTGTAATTGCAATACTGATAACTGGAGGTGCAACTATATTTGGTGTGAACCAATATCAGAAAAAGAAAGCAGCTGAAGAGTATGCACAGTGGGTGGAAGAATATTCAAGTAACCTTGAATTAGCGACATATACAATGCTTACAGGTGCAAGTAATGCAGAAAATGCCGCTAATCTGATTAAGCAGGTATGGTCCAATGCAATTTATGAAAAAAGAGATGATACAACGGACAAATATACTCGTCCCAAAGGTTATTTTGTTTCGGATTTTAATGATGCTTTAGGTAATTTGTTTTCTGATAGCACATTTAGCAGCAAGGTAAAGAGTATTGAAGATAATCAAGATACAGTAAATGCATTGATGAAGCAACTTAAAAATCCACCCGATGAGTATAAAGATGCCTATGATGCTGTATCTGATTTGTACGACGCATATATATCACTTACGAATTGTGCCACAGATCCATCAGGAAGCCTGAGTACTTATTCAAGTACTTTTAGTGATGCAGATACCAAAACGTTGAATGCGTATAAAGCGATGGAATTGTATCTGGAAGATTAAAAGAGTGAACGATGTAGCTTAAGTGTAGTTGATGTGAGAGATATATCTTTCCGCAGTATAAACATTTATCTGTGCCATAAGCAAATTGCCGATTCCTAACAGGCATAGTATAATAGAATATAGATTTGGCAGTGATATTTATGATGGAGGATCAGCAATGCTTACAGATGAAATAAGAGTATCTTTGAAACGATATATTGCGGAAAATTACATTCAATCAGATGAGATAGGGGAATTCAAATGTTTATCTGCTGAGATGATAAAGGATGCCGGAGTTACGTTTTCGGATAATGCTGAGCCAACGCTGGAACAGCTTATGAGTGAAATGGGTGAGACTTTTACTGAAAGGCTGTTGTCTCTTATAGACGGTAGTGGAATGACAGATGTGGAAGTTTATAAGAGGGCTAATATTGATAGAAAGTTATTTTCCAAAATCCGGAGTAATCCGGCTTATCATCCGAGAAAGCAGACTGTGTTGGCTTTAGCTATAGCATTACGACTGAACCTGGAAGACACCGTAGATTTATTGACAAGAGCAGAGTATGCATTGTCGCCTGGAAGTAAAGGAGATTTGATAGTCAGATATTTTATTGAACATGAGGTGTTTGACATTATGACAATTAATTTTGCATTAGATGAATATAACCAGCCATTATTAGGCTGATAAGTCGCATAGATGGCGACCTGTTATATCTGACTGGAGAGTATTCTTTATATATAGTCTAAAACATAAGATATGGAGGCAATATATGAATGAGTATATTACAGATAAAGATTTACTTACATTATTAGAGGATATTAACGATAAGTTACAGAATGATAAGGTTAAAGAATGTCAGTCTATGCTTGAACAGATAATGCAGGATAGTAGACATCAGAAAAAGTATATCGACAGAACATATATAAGTACCATCAAGGCAAGGAAAAAAGTCAATAGGATTGCAGAAATCAACGAAATGCTTATTAAGATGTCGAATGAGCAAATTGATAATGTACATCGATATACAAGTGATGAATATGATGAGCCGAATCACGAGGCTGAGGCATTAAAAGCAATAGTAAATCTAAGTAGAAGGGAAGCGGTTAAGGAATGAATATAAATAATCATCTATATGCTTTGCTGATAGGAGTGGGGGATTATACAGAGTTAAATATTCCCAATTTACCTTCTTATCGAATGGATTTGATACTGATTGCTACTGCACTTATAAATGGATTAAAATGCAATCAAGAAAACATTCGTATTATGGCAGGGGAAAATGGTAATGGAATCGTCAATGTAAATGATTTTGTTCGTGAAATAGGTGGATTTGGAAAAAGATTGTCAGAGCAGGATACTTTTGTGTTTTATTTTTCTGGACATGGAAGTGCAAAAACGTTAGCATTCAGTAATTTACAGTTGGATCAGCAGAGTGTGATTGATTATATTGACAAAATACCTTGTAAAAATAAAATTGTGTTTTTAGATTGTTGCTATTCGGGTAATTTTAAGCCATTAGAAGTAAAGCATGTGGATATAGAGAAGTCTATTAATGAATTTGTAGGACATGGCATCGCGGTATATGCATCTTCATCGGCAGATGAATTATCTAGGATTGCTCCCGAAGGTAATCATAGTGTATTTACAGGAGCATTAGCGACAGCACTTATTTCAAAAGATATAGTTCACAAAGGAAAAATTGAACTAAATGATATATACAAGGAAACCAACAGACTTGTTATGGCTTGGAATGCAAAATATCCTAATAAAAAACAGAATCCGATATATCGCAGCAGTATAGGAGGAACAATATATTTTCAGGTGGCAGATTATACGCCGTATGTTCCTAAAGATTATTCAATAAAGACAGAAAAATATGATATTGTAAAAGTGAAGCCGCTTAGTACAGCTAATGAAAAACGTTTGAGTGTCTTTGTGGTACTGCATGAGGTAGCAACAGATAAAATATTGACAATAGTAACTAAGGAGATAGTAGAACAGTTAAAATATGCAGATGTATATTCAAGTAAGCAAGTGGAAGATAGATTTTTAAATACACCTGCTAAGGCGATATGGTGTTATTTTGGAAATGATGAAAGCGATATAATTAATTGCAATCATCAATATTATACGATTTGGGCAGCCCAAGAGGTAAAGAGAAAATACTTTAGAGAAAACAATAATTTCAGAGTTGTTGATGATATATATATCTTTGAGAATTCTTCATATGCATTGGTGAAGAGGATGCAAGAAAAGGTGATGTCAAGAGAAGAGTATATCAAGAAATGTAAAGACTATTTGAAATTGTTTGCTGATATGGCAGAGGATTTCTTTATTGATTTTCAAGAGGTAGCAAACAAAACTCTTACATATGAAAAGCTGCAGATAAAATATGGCAAGTGGATAAAGCAAGTAAAAAAAGAGTTTATATCGCTGTCAGATATGGATGTTGCTCCAGATGATTTGCATGATTGGGTAGAGGAAATACTTCAAATGTCAGGATCTGTATTGGATCTGAGTATTCTTTTGGAAGGCAATAGTAGCTCTCAGAAGATAACGGAGAGGGAAGAATGGCTAATTAATAATGCAAAAAAGCAGTATTATGAGAGCATTGAGAAACTTAATAATATAGAAAATGAACATAATGTGTAAGGACAGCTAACCAGCTGTCCTTTTTAGATGTCGCTTTTATGGCGACCTTATAAAAAAGGATAGTGGTAAACTAAAAATTAAAGAAAATTGTTAAAAATATCCAAAAGAAGTTGAAAAAGTAGTGGTAGATTGTACATGATGTTGACAATGTTCGTTGAAAAGTATAAAATATATACTATATTAATAAAGATATCGGCAAAGTAAGCGAAAGCTTATGACGCAAAGCTATAGGACCTTTAAAATGGTAGCCAGTTATGTATGGATGCATTAGTATATAGCGATATATTCTAATGCATTTTTATTAAGAGGTATATGTGATGGAATATTTGACGATTAAGGAAATTGCTGAAAAATGGAATGTAACTCCAAGAAGAATTCAAAAGATGTGTTTAGATGGCAGAATACCAGGAGCAAGAAAATTTGGACGAGATTGGGCAATTCCAGTAGGGACTGAGAAACCTACAGATGCACGAGTGAAGACGGGACAGTATAGGAATTGGAGAAAAAATCAAGAGGAAACAAGATAGGAGTTAACATTATGAGCGAAGCATTATTGGATAGAAAGTATGAATATTGGCAAAATCAACTCTTAGATTTGGGAAAAAGAAATCGAATGATTAATTATCGTGAAACTAAAAGAGCAACGCTTAAATTGATTGAACCAAAATTTGAGGAATTATTTAAGCGAGTTGCAATAGATGAAGAAGAGCTTACTTTTCAGAGTCCTATAGATAAAAATTCAGATATAAGAACATATTCGGTTTTATCATTATTGGAGTCTTTATCATGTCCGATTCCTGTAAATATTGGCGATATAAAGGCGGAAGGAAGCATTTTAGAACGACAGAAGACATTAAAACAATTAAGATCAAAATCACGTCTAGCGTTAGATGAACAAGGTACTAATATTTTATATATGGTGTCAGGCTTTGTAGAATGGAGAGAAAAAAACGATGCTTCATCTACATGGATTAAATCACCATTGATTTTAGTACCTGTTTCATTGGTTCTTGAATCTATAAATTCACCATACATATTGAAAAAATATGAGGATGATATTGTTGTTAATCCTACATTATCGTATTTGTTTGAAAGAGATTATGGAATCATATTGCCTTCATTTGATCCAGATGAAGAATCTATCATTGAATACATGGACAAAATGGAAAAACTGGTAGATAGAAAAGGATGGCGAATCATACGAGAGAATAGTATAGGATTAGTTTCTTTCTTGAAAATAAATATGTACAAAGATTTATGCAATAATGAGGAAGAAGTAAAAAATAATCCTATAATACGTGCATTTGCAGGAGAAAATAGTGAAATATCTAATATACCACCGGAATTATATAATTTTAATCATGATAATACACCTGCAATGGATATTTATCAGGTAGTGAATGCAGATTCTAGTCAACAGGATGCAATTTTATTGTCTCGAAAAGGGATAAGTTTTGTTATGCAGGGACCTCCCGGAACAGGAAAAAGCCAAACAATAACAAATATTATAGCTCAAGGATTGGCTGATGGAAAAAGAATTTTATTCGTATCAGAAAAAGCAGCAGCATTGGAGGTAGTACATAAAAGATTATCAGAAGTTCATCTGGATGATTTCTGCTTGGCATTACACAATTATAAGGCTAATAAAAAGGATGTTTTAGATGAACTAGGGAAAAGTTTGTCTTTAAATCCAATCAAGGTCAAAGCAGAAGAAACAGCAAAATTAACGGAATTGGACACACTGAAAGAATTTTTGGGAAAGTATGTATCTGATATTCATAAAGAGATAATGCCATTAGAAATGAGCTTATATGAAGTATATGGAGCTATAGCAGCTTTAGAGGATACAATTGAATTGCCATTGGAAATTGAAAATGTTGAAAATATGACTAAGGATCAAGTAAATAGACTTGGTCTGCTTGTTGTGGATTTTGATAAGGCAAAGAGTAATCTGGGAGACCAGTGGTATAAAAATCCATGGAATGGAACAATTATAGCAAATGTGACTTACGAATTATCAAATCGTATACAAGAGAGTCTGACATCTATATTGTTTAATATGAAGCCATTTATTTCGGATATGAACAATTTGATAGATGATGGTAATCAAATTTTACGTCTTTCTAATATGGAAGTATATCAGGCATTTATAGAAAAATGTATAGAATGTAAATCTGTTCCAGTACAGTGGATTTGTGATTGTAATTTAGTAAGCGAAGTTGAGCGAACAGCTAACGATTTGAAAAAGAAGCAGTCGGATGTATTCAATAATAGGCATTATCTTGAGAGTATTTTTTCAGAAGGTTTCTTTATGATAAATGCGGAACAAAAGATAATGACTGTAAGCAATTTAAAGAATTCTGTGGATGAAATATTGAAATTAGAACAATGTCAATGGAATCAATATATTTTGGAAGTACAGGGACGTACAACTAAAATAAATGATGCGTATGTAGCATTTGACCGGGCATTGCGTGAAATCAAGGAATTTTGCAATTCGCTAGGAATTAATCATGCATCCACAATTAGTGAATTATATGAAAGGTACAGATTGTATGAGATACTTGTCGAAAGGCATTTGGTAGCTTTAGAGTGGTTCGATATCAACACAGAATGTATTGTTAGTAATATAGATAATTATGAGAAATTATGTTCAGATTTGTTGAGGGGAGAAAAATGCGTAGCTAAGTATAGTGATATAAAGATTGTAGACAGTATTCATAACAGGAAATTCACTACAGATGACATCAGAAAGTATCCGAAATTACTTGATTGTAAATTTAGTGAATTTATTACATATGTTAACAAGGAAAAAGACCAATATACTCAAATAACAGAAATATACGATGAAATAAATAACTCCGTTAGAGAGAAGGTTACTAGCATAATAGAATTACCGGATAACACAGAAGATATCAGGAGATATATTAAGATATTGAAATTATTGATAAGGGATGTGAAACCGGGTGCTTCATGGTATGAGAAAAGCCAAGATGCAATATTTGATGAGCAATATAATTTATGCGTAGAACAAAAAAACAGGTATGATCAAATAAAGAGTGAAATTGAATCTAATTGGGATAAGGATATATATAAAATTGAGCGCAAGGAGTTGTTAAATAGATTTAGGTCTGAGTATCAGAGCTTTTTTAAGATATTTAAGAAATCATATAGAGAAGATATGAAGACTTTAAAAGGGTTTTATCATTCAACATCTACGCCATTAAAAGGCACTGACATGATAATTTCTATGTTAGAAAACTTAGCACAGTTAGATGAAATAGAAAGTTGGTTCAGCGAAAAAGGAAATATCTTAAAGAGCATTTTGGGAGAAAAGTTCTGTGGTATCAATACCGATTTTTCACAGATTAAAGAAGATCGGGATGCATATAAAGAGTGTTATGCAATTGAAGGAGTTGCATCAAAAGTAATGCTCTATATTGATAAATATAATGGGGAAGATAAAAAGTACTTTGTTATAGCCATTGATTTATTAAGTAAACTATACGAGTTAATTAGTAATGAACAAGTTAGTGCTGTTTTTCAAGAACAGTCTATTTCTAATGCGTTGAAGCTTATAAAAAGCGATATAGATACGTTGTATGAAATATGGAATATGTACGAAATCAATATAGCATTGCTGCATCATTCAGAAGATATTACTGTTGCACAATTTTTGGAATTGATTGATACGATAATAGAATATCATAAGCAGAAAGAGGAAAAAGAAGAACTTGATAAAATTCTGAGGACTACACTGAAAGATACCATTAATGACGAGATAAGTAACCTTTCAGATATTCGTCAGGGAATTGCTGTAGTCGAAACACTCAAAGAGATGTTTATTAGTGTTCCGAATAAAGTAAAAGAACTGCTTGTGTCGTCGGAAGAGATAGTATCATTACAATATTCAGAAGAATCCGTACGAAAGATTGTGGCTGATTTAACACAGCAATTGCAGAATAAGGATATAGAACATAAAAATTGCGAAGAATTTCAAAAACAAATTGAGGGAGTACTTTATGATTGTGATGAATTGCAGAGTGAATATGAGAGTGTAGTATCATTTTGCAAAGATAAAAATTGCAATATAGATTTGATGGATTGTTTAGATAAATTAAATATGGAACAGCGATATAAAAGAATGTTATCTGAACAGTCAGCAAAATATTGTAATGATTTTGGCTCATTATATACAGGTGAGAATACTGATTGGGACATTGTGCTTACACAGATTAAAAACTGTATACAATTAAATGATTTAGCTGAACAGTTGAAATGGAGCAAACAGCAATGTGAAAAAATATTTGTTTGTGATCAAGGGGACATAACCCTTGAGAGTGTGCTGAACAATGCAGAAAAACTTGCCAGTCTTAAAAATGAATGTGAATGGATATGCAGTTTGTTTGGAAATGATGTTGATTTTATGAATATGGATTTCAACAAATTGTATTCAAGATGGACAAATTGTGTGAATCAGATAGCTACATTAGATTCATGGATTGACTTTAGGGATTGCAAAAAGAGATGTTGTGATGCTGGATTAGAAAAATTTGTCTTGGCTGCAGAAGATGCATACTATAAGACGGGAACACTTGTAGATAGTTTTATGAAGGGATTCTATTTAAAGTGGATTGAAATTAACTGTGCCAGTACTGATGCTGTCGCACAGTTCAGAGCTAGGATTCAGGAAAGTAAAATAGAGAGGTATTGCGAATTAGATACACGTCAACTTCCAATTGCACAGATGCGTATTAGAGAAAAATTGATTTCTGATATGCCAAACCATAATAATTTTAATCGGGCTACAGATGAGATGGGTGTGTTATTACATGAGTTGAATAAGAAGCGAAAAATTATGCCGTTGCGAAAATTGTTTAGAACAATTCCAAATTTACTCTTGAAATTAAAACCATGCTTAATGATGTCTCCTCTGTCGGTGTCGTATTTTTTGGAGGCTGAAACATATAAGTTTGATATGGTCATATTTGATGAAGCTTCACAGATATTTCCGCAAGATGCAATTGGGGCAATTTGTAGAGGTAATCAGGTGATTATTGCAGGTGATAGCAAACAGTTACCACCAACTAGCTTTTTTGCATCAAGTACAAATAATTCTGACAACGAATATGATACAGATGAAGATGAGGATGAAGTAATTTATGATTCAATTCTTGAGGAAGCAACCAACAGTTTGCCTAATAGATCATTATTATGGCACTACAGAAGCAGGAATGAAGATTTAATCGCATTTTCCAATCAAGAAATTTATAAAAATAAGCTTACAACATTCCCAAGTAGTAATACTGTGGCAGCTGATTCAGGTGTTGAATATGTATATGTTGAAGATGGAACATATTCAGGCAGATGTAATGTAAAGGAAGCTAAAAAATGTGTTGAACTTATAAAACAGCATATAATAAAACATCCCGAGCGTTCACTTGGAATTATTGCCTTTAGTGAAAAACAGCAGGCTACAATAGAAGAAGCTGTTCAAAAATTCCGTGAAAGTAATCCCATGTATGAGAAATTCTTTTCAGAGGAAAAAGAAGAACCATTTTTTATTAAGAATTTGGAGAATGTTCAGGGTGATGAAAGAGATACCATTATATTTAGTATTTGCTACGCAAAAGATCCTAATGGAAGAATGTATATGAGATTTGGCCCGTTAGGTCATCAAGGCGGAGAAAGACGATTAAATGTTGCTATTACAAGAGCAAAGCACAATGTAAAATTAGTTGGTTCAATTATGCCATATGATATAGATTTAAGTAAAACCAAGTCGGAAGGTATCAGAATGTTAAAGGATTATATTGAATTTGCGATTAAAGGAAGTAGTGTATTACGACCTTATAAGAATCCTAATGCATTATATGATACAGATGAATTTTGCAATGGTGTATTGAATTTTATAAAGAGTAAGGGATATTCAGCTAAGCAATATGTGGGAAGTTCTGACTATAAAATAGATATAGCAGTTGAGCACCCACAATATCCAGGATGCTATGTAGCCGGTATTGAATGTGATGGAAACACATATTATATGGCACGTACTACAAGAGACCGAGAGCATTTAAGGAAGTCTGTTTTGGAACAGATGGGATGGAATATGTTCAGAGTCTGGTCAACTGAATGGATAAATAATAAGGAGGGAGAGCAGAAAAGATTATTAGATTTCATTGATAGTGCAACCAAAAATTATAAAAAATCTGATGAAAAGGAAAAAATGAAAGTTCCGGAAAAAAGGGAAGAAAGTGTTCAAGTTGAAGTGTTGCAGAAAACACAAGAAAATAAATCGACATTAGATTTTCCATATTATCAAATAGGAGACTGGAGAAAGGCAGAGTTTGATTACAATAAAGGAAATTTGCAAAATTTGTCAGCTAGAATACGGGCAGTTGTAGAGGTAGAGCAGCCAATTCACTTAGATATTTTATATCGTAGACTGGCAAGCGCATTTGGAAATGAAAAAGCAACTAAGCCAATAAGATACACAATTGATCAAGCCTTGGATACTGTAATGAAAGATGAAATTGTCATTGAAGATAAATTTGTAAGGTTTAAGAATTTTACAAATATTAGGGCAAGGATTCCGATGGGCACACAGGATCGAAACATTGAGTATATATCTAAGCCTGAAATTGCAGATGCAATGATGATGGTAATTAAAAATTCATATGGAATAGACAAAGATGCTTTATGTGCAGAAGTAACGAGTATATTCGGATATGATAGAATGGGACCTAAAATCTCAAAAGCAATGAATGAAACAATTGATTATATGGTCGAAAAGGGCATGGTTAAGATTGTGGATGGTAAGATGCACATAAAATAGGGAGGCTTTATAATGGCTAATGAGACACAAATTAATAGAGAAATTGTAAATGGTAATGCTACGGTAATTAATTCTTCTTTACAGAAATCTGGAAGTGAAACGGTGATAAATCCGATTGCAGCAGGAACAACAGGAATAGTAACAGGACAAGTGCTGTGTGAAAAATATTCTGTTGTAAAGAAAATGGACATAGTTACAGGTGAAGCAGATTTATATATAACAGAATATGAGGGCACACAGTATGTTGCAAAAGTTTATAGAAGAATAGTAGCTATAAAGCCGGAAATATCACACAAACTTATGAATATAAAATCTAAGTATGTTGCATCAATTTATGAGACGGGTGAAATTGATGGTTATCCTATAGAGATAATTCCATACTACAAGAACGGAAGTCTTCAGGGAAGAAAATATACATTTGAACAGTTGAAAAATGATATTATACCTAGTTTGAATGAAGGACTAAAGGTGTTACATGATAATGGAATCCTGCATAAAGACTTAAAGCCTTCAAATATTATGGTATGTGATAATCAGAAGGATGTAGCTATAATTGATTTTGGAATTAGTTCAGCGAGAGAAGATAATAACACTATTATTGTGACTAAAACAGGTATGACACCTGAATATTCAGCACCAGAGACATTTAGAAATTTATTTTTGGAGGAGTCCGATTATTATTCATTAGGAATAACCTTATACGAATTGTTTTGTGGATATACGCCCTACAATAATATGGAGCAGGAAGCAATTGAACAGTATATTTCTGTTCAAAGAATTCCTTTTCCTGATGATATGCCGGTTGAACTGCAAAATTTAATTGCGGCTTGTACATATTATGATATTACAAATAGAAAAAATAAAACAAATCCAAACAGAAGATGGACGTATGAAGAAGTAAAAAAATGGTGTGCAGGAATAAAGCAAGTGATCCCTGGTGAAGGAATAGGAAATTCTAAAACAGGAGATATGAATCCATACAAATTTATGGGTGAAACGTATGTAGAAGTATCAGAGCTTACTAAAGCATTAGCGCTAAATTGGAACGAAGGGAAAAAACAGCTATTCCGTGGTATTCTGTCTGAGTTCTTTAAAAGCTGCAATCCAGAAATTGCAGGGTTCTGTATTGATGCTGAAGAAGAGGCAACGCGTGTTAATGGAAGGGATGACATAATATTTTGGAAGCTTCTATATAAATTAAATCCTAATACTACGGATTTTTATTGGAAAGGACATGTTTATCAAGGATTACCAGCTTTGGGAAGAGAGGTATTGGAAAAACTGTGGAAAAAAGATACAGGTAATGAGGCATATTATTATGAAGTATTGAATGAAAAGATACTTTCAAAATATGTGGAAATGAAAGCTGGTAAGAATAAAACACTTTTGGAGGCTGTAAAAGGCTTAGAGGATGGACATAAGTTGGCTGATAATCAGAGAGCAAAGCAGAAAAATTTATATTTAATGGCATATATGTTGTCAGGTCAAAAACTTATGCATTTTGGTGGATTGGAATTCAGAACAGTTGGAGAGTTTGCTGACTATATGAAAGAACTATTAGATGATTCATATGAAAAGTTTGAATCTGCATGTCACAGTCTCATTGATTATGACGATAATTTGGAGGTGCAATTTGAAAGCTGGCTTTTGGCATTAGGAAAGAAAAAGGAACTTAAAGCTTGGCGAGAAGCTATTCAAGGATAAATAAGGAGAACAACATGGGATGGATAATAATAGGCATACTTCTTCTTATATTTTTTTCGGGTTCAGGAACCTTATTTTGCTTCGTATTTCTGAATGAAGCTGGTTCAATAGAAGCATGGTGTGCGACAGGGGTTTGCGTTGTATTAACATGCATAGTGGTGTGTTATCTACGAGTAAAGGAATTGTGGAAAGCAAGTTATATTTTGAGTATTATAGGAGTTTTTGGAATAATTCAGTTAATAATTCTTGGAATGGTTGAAACTCCGTATTTTTGGCAGGAAGATGGAACTTCTATAAGATTTTTTGCTGCTTTTTGGGTTCAACCGGTTATTTGTCTGGTTTCATATTTTATTTCTTCATATCCGATAGATATATATGATGAGAAATTAAATACTACACTAAGTGGGATAAAAAATAAATTGAATTTACAAATTAAAGCGCTAAATGACATTAAATGTAAAGTAGTTCAAATCAGTGATAAGCAGAAGGTTGCAGATGAAGTAGTAATGCTATTAGAGAAAATTTCAGATTGTACGATAAGCAGCAAATACAATCAGATGAAAGTGGAAAATCATAGAGAACTATTTAATGAGTTATGTGTACTGAATGAAAAATATAACTTGGATTTGTATTGGGAGAATAAAACTATGCTTGAAATATCAATGCAACTTAAAGAAATATCAAATGATAGAGATAGACAGTTAAGAGATATTAATAAAAATGTGTATACACGACAAAATCTGAAAGAGTTGAGGCAAATGCTGCAAAAGATGAAGTGAATATGAGCAAGAATTTGATTTATTATAGGAGTGACAATAAAATGAGTGGACCTAAATCAGCGAGATATACCCTTACGCCTGAGCAACGCAGAATATTGGCAGAGGCTAGGGAACGTGAGCGAAAAACAAGACGAGAATGGGATAAATTACAACAGCATAAAAACGAATTAGCCACCATAAAAGGCAAATTAGATTTAGCAGCAAAGAATGTAGATATGTTGGTGGATAGAATCGGTGATGGCAGAGAGGAGCAACAGAAAATTCATAAGTTGATATCACAAATTCAATCTGTTATTGAAGAGGTGACTACATTGAGTCTCAATGACGGATTGGAAAAGCTACAGGCTGCAAATACACAGGCTAAAACAATTGAAAATAGTGCAAAGAGCGTAATTTCTCAATATGAAAGCCAAAGCACGGAAATATCTTCAAAATTATCTGAAAATATAGAAGATAGTATTGCTGACGGAATGAGGGTACGTTTTGATGAAGAAATAAAAGAACCGCAGACTCATTTAGAACAACAGCGTGAAAAAATAAAAGAGTTAATAAGCGATATGCAGAACTTAAAAGTTGGAACAGGGTTACAAGAAGAAGGAAATGCAATATTAGAAAAAGCGCAAGAAATAGTAAATGATGGATTTATTGACAATTTTTATGCGATGACAGTTCTTCCATATATAAAAAAATGCAAAAAATATAATGAGCAGTTTGCAGAATATGGAGAAGAATTTGAAGAGCTTGTTTCAAAGCATAAATATTACAGTGAGTATCTGGGAATTCCTGATGTCATGTATGTATTTTCAATAGAAACATTAGAAGCATTGAGAAGAGAAGTTACTGATTTAGAAAATCAATATGTAGCATTAGAGGAGCAACGTTATATATCTGAAAGCCTGGATCAAGTTATGAGAGACATGGGATACAATGTTGTTGGAAGTCGGGAAGTAACAAAAAAAAGCGGAAGAAAATTCAAAAATGAGCTATATCATTTTTCGGAAGGTGCTGTAGTGAATGTTACATATGCTGCAAATGGACAAATATCTATGGAATTAGGTGGCGTAGATACTTGTGATAGAGAGCCTTCAGAAGAAGAATGCACAGCATTGTGTGATGAGATGGTAGAGTTTTGTGATGAGTTTCCAGAAATTGAGAGGAGGCTTAAGGAAAAAGGCGTTATTCTTATGAACAGAATTTCAATGTTGCCTCCAGCTGAAGAGTATGCACAAATTATAAATGTAAGTGATTACGAAATAACTGAGAATATCGAAACTTTTGAAGCTGAAAATCGGAAACAGAATGAAAATAGAAAACAAGTGTTAAGAAAAGAGTGATTTGATGGGAAAATTCAAGATATGTCCGGTATGTGGAATGCATAATAAACCGAATATGATAGAGTGCATGGGGTGTGAAACAGATTTAACAAGCGTAAAGGCTACGGATGAGGAAACTGAATTAGCAAAAAACAATAATAAACATGAGGAAAATCCGAGTATACAACCCACGGAAGAATATGTAAGGGTATGTGATTGTGGATGTGTAAATACAGCCACAGCAAAAAAATGTGTTGAATGCGGAGAAGATATTTCAGATATTGCACCTATATTGCAACAACAATCTGAAAATTGCAAATATGCAATTACATCGCTCGATGATAAATTTGTATATGAAATAAACCCTGGAACTGTTGTGATAGGACGCGAGCATGAGATGAAGGAGTATCTTTCAAACAAATTGTATGTAAGCAGGCAACATGCAAAGATTACGAGAGAAGATAATAATATTTATATTGAAAATTTAAGTAATACTAATTTTACATTTGTTAATAACCAGAAAGTATTGGAGAAGACGGAATTACACATAGGTGATGAAATTGGTCTGGGTGGTAATGAAGTAAATGGTAGTAGACAAAATGATGCAGCGTACTTGATATTGAGGAGCATTTGATGTATGTAGCTAGAATCCTTTATCCGGTAAAGGTACTGGGACCGGGAAACAGAATAGGAATATGGTTTGCAGGATGCGGACATAGATGCAAGGGATGTAGTAATCCGGAATTATGGAATATGGATGAAAAATATTCTGTTACTATTCAACAAGTGGAAACATTAATTCGTAATATTGCAAAGAGTAATTCTGTGGATGGATTTACCCTAACAGGTGGAGATCCGATGGAGCAGTCAAAAGAGATAGCGGATCTGTTAGGAAAAGTAAAAGATATTTCGCAAGATGTGTTGCTGTACACAGGATATAAAAAGAATGAACTGCAGATGGATTTTCAAAAGAAGTTGATGCAAGAGGTTGCGGTATTAATTGATGGTGAATATCAGGAAAAGCTTAACAATGACGTTTTTCTTAGAGGTTCATCAAATCAAATGATCTACATATTGAAAGAGCAATATAGAAAAAAATATGAGGAATATATAAAGGATAATCATAATGAAATACAGAATTTTATGATAAACAATGAAGTAGTATCAGTTGGAATTCATAAAAAAGAATTTAAGTTTTAAGGAGGAGTGTCACATGGGCGAGTTTATTCCTAAATGGCAAAAGGAACTGGATATTTTTAATAGAATAAAACCAATCGTGATTTTGGAAGGAAATGTCCTTGATAAATATCAGTATCCGGGTGATGATGCAATGCAGCAGGGGAGTATCCTGAGATTAACGGAATATTTGCATTACCATTTTAAGGATGCAGGTTACCAGGATATTGTCTTTTATGATAGCATTAGGGGCTTTTATAATAATTGCGAAGAAGGATATATACAGAATTTTGCTCAATTAGTAAACGCAAATGTAACTAATGATAGTATTACGGCTGATTTCAGAGGACGAAATGCTACGGCAGCTGGTTTGGTCAGAACATCAATAACTCAAAATCAAGAGGCAACGGCTGTAGTAATGGATTTTGCTTCAAGATATATTGCTTCACCTGACAATATGGAACAATCGGAGGTTGATAGCTTTACAATATTAATGCAGGCATCGTTAGAAGGAAAAGACGTAAAAACAGAAAAAGGAATTTTAAAGAATCTGATAGTACTTATTGTGAATAAAATTAACGACATTCCGGCGTGGTTCTATTTAGATAATCCAAATGTGAAGACTATTACCTTGAGAACACCGGAAAAGGAAGAACGCGAATTGCTTGTAAAGGGAGATAACTTTCCTACATTTTTTGCAGGTGATATTTTTGTGGATGAATTTGAATACTACAATGATAATTCAAATGAATTAGAGAAGATACAGGATAGATTTGTGGCATTAACAGAAGGATTTAGCTTTACCGAATTAAATGGTTTAAGGCGTTTATGTAAAAATGAGAGAATACATATTAAGGATATGTGCGATGTTATAGATTTATATAAATATGGCATCAAGGATAATCCATGGAACAAATTAAGTATTGCTGAATTAAAAACAGCAGAAGATGATTTTAGAGCCAGAGTGAAAGGACAGGATTATGCGATAGTCAAAACACTTGATATTATTAAGCGTGCGGTAACAGGTATGTCAGGTGTCCAGACAGCATCGCATGGAAAACCAAAAGGAGTTTTGTTTTTTGCAGGACCTACGGGTACTGGTAAAACAGAAACAGCCAAAACCCTAGCCGAAAAATTGTTTGGTGACGAAAAGTGCTGTATTAGATTTGATATGAGTGAATATGGTCAATCGCATAGTGATCAGAAACTGCTTGGAGCCCCTCCGGGATATGTGGGATATGAAGCTGGCGGACAGTTAACGAATGCTGTAAAGAATAATCCGTTTTCAATACTCTTATTTGATGAAATAGAAAAGGCACATCCATCTATTTTAGATAAGTTTCTTCAGATTTTGGAAGATGGAAGAATGACTGACGGACAAGGAAATACTGTATATTTTTCAGAGACCATTATTATTTTTACAAGTAATTTGGGAATATATCAGACTACAGCTACCGGAGAACGTAGACAAGTTGTTACTTCTGATATGACTTATGAAGAAGTGCAGTCAAAGGTAAGAGAGGGAATCGAGCATTATTTCAAACTGGAGTTGGGCAGACCGGAAATCTTAAACAGAATTGGTGAGAATATAGTGGTATTTGATTTTATAAGAGAAAGCGTTGCAGGAGAAATCCTTGATTCGCAGATCAATCGAATCATAAATAATTTGAAAATGGATAAGAATATCAAATTGACATTATCAGACGAGGCTCATGAAACATTGTTAAATGCAGCTATTGGAAATCTTGATAATGGAGGTAGAGGAATTGGAAATATTGTAGAGAGTATGTTTATTAATCCGCTTTCAAGGTATATGTTTGACAAAGAACTTTTTGCTGATTGTGAGATAACGGTTAATTCTATAATTAATGAAAATATGACTTACTCTTTAGAATGTATGAATTCATAAAATAAAAGTATATTGTTTGTGTCAAGGAATATGAGGATAGGTGTTAGTATGAGAGTTTTTGTATACTCAAAAAAAGGAAATAAAAAAAATATATGTGAAGACTCGGCAATAGTAGATGGTCATATTATCGCTGACTCATATTCTGATACACAAATTGTCTCAGATTATATCGTAGCAATTGCTGATGGTGTTGGAGGTAATGCCGGAGGAAATGTGGCAAGTACATATGTACTAACAGAGCTGAAAGATATTAATTTAGATGATATATCAGAAGAAAAAATATCTCAGTATATTAAAATAATTAACAAGGATTTGTTAGATTATGCAGCTGGAATTCCTGATAAAAGAAATATGGCAACAACACTTTCAGGGATAATTGGAATTCATGACATCTGTTATATTTTTCATGTTGGAAATACAAGGATATATGGACTACAAGGCAATTATTTGAAGCAGTATACAAAAGATCAAACAACATATCAATGGTTACTTAGCCGATGTCAAATAGAAGAAGCTGAAAGATGCAATAAGAATGAGATTACCAACTGTATGGGTGGTGGAGATCTAAAATATTTGGATAGCCTCTATGTAAAAGAATGTGGTGCTTTAGAACAGTGTAAAAGAATTTTATTGTCATCTGATGGAATACATGAGTATGTACCGATAGATGATCTTGAGGATTTTATATTGGGAGAAATATCAGAAGAAACAATGAAATTATTAGTAAACAAAGCTGAAAAAAATGGATCAAATGATGATAAGACAGTTATTGTTATAGATAGGATGTGAATAAAATGGGACTGCGATTTAGAAAAAGTGTTACCTTGTGTAAAGGTGTAAAATTAAATTTTGGAAAAACCGGCATGAGTGTAAGTGTAGGCGGGAAAGGTTATCATAAGACAATAAATACGAAAGGACAGGTTACGACTAGTGTAGGTATTCCAGGGGCCGGTATATATTACACAGATACTAAAAGATTAGGTAACAATAAACAATCGGGTACAAATACTCGTAGAAACACAGTAAATCAATATTATAATCAAAGCACTTATATTGAGCCACAGCAAGAATATGATATAAACGATAGCGTTGAAGAGTATTTAACTCAACCAGAAACATTGAGCGAACCTAATTATGAGCAATATGAATCTGAATCAACTGAAAGCATCCAGACAGATAATGAAGAAACTATAAATATAGAAGAAAATAATAAAATATTGTCTGCAAATGACATAAAAAATATTTATATAAAAAGTGATGAGCCAGTAGATTGGACAGAACTTTTAGTGAGTGCATCTGCAGATGATGTATTTATGGAACAAGATAAATGGAATTTTCTTAAAAATATATCTCGAAAAGTCTTGTCGGGTAATATAGATGCATATCTTGAAACCATTGAGAAAATGAGACCAGTAGACGATTTATTGGAATATGGTAGTAGCTTTGAGTTTGGCACAGATAATCCGAATTGTATGGAGGTTGAGTTCCAGATTAATTCTCAGAATACATTATCAGATCGAGAATTATTTGACGAATATATGGGTGCATGTACAATAAGAGTAGCAAGGGATCTGTTTGCATTACTACCAGTAAAATATGTAATCGTGTATGTTAAGAATGGAGAAAATAGTGTATTGAAAGCAAAGTTTGACAAAAATAAAATGGAAACAATTGATTTTGACAAAAAAGGAGCAGGAGAGATTATACGACAGTTTATTAGTATGTAGACATGAGGACAAATCGCTAATAATCTGCTTGCAGGAAGAGAGGACAATATGAAGTTAGAAGATTTATATAAAAAATATCCATTTATATATGAGGTTAACAATGTGTACTATTATTTAGGGTGGGGAATCTGTAAAATATGTGATTCTGAAATAGCATTATCCTACTACAAAAAGTACAAAAATTGTATTCAAAGTATTGGAACAGAAGCAATAGCAGGTAATAAGGATATAGATGATGAACAACTTGATCAACTGTTATATTATTTCAGAAAAGTAAAAGCATACAGTGATATAGCAACTGATGAAAAAGAAATGGCATGCTTTAGGAATGAGATTACACAATTTCTTAGTCACTTAAACGAGAAAGAAAAAAATGCGTTATATGTTCAACTAAAGAATTTTGTAAATACGTTTCATTATTACTTTAGGAGGTGTGTGAAGTGATATCATCAGAAGAATTAGAAAAGATGGAAGAATTTTATCATTTATTTACATTTGAACCAAACTTTCAGGTCGTAGCAAAGGAATATGGAATGCGATTTATTATCCATGCTAATGAAAATTGTGGTCATAATAGAGGATATATACATATAGAATATAGTGGCGCAGAAATAGAAATTGATTTATTAACTTATGAAGTGATAAATTCATCTGGAAAAATTTCAAAGAATAAAATAAAAATGGCACAGAAATTTGTGGAAGAGAATCAGAATATGTTTATTCAGCATTGGAATGATTTTAGTAATGGAATAAAAATACCTGCTTAATGTGGAAAGTGCAAAGGCATGGTATAAATACTTTGCCTTTGCCATATCAGGTAGCAGCATCCGGTCATCTATGTAGTAGTCACAGGTGACCTTGCGGCTGTTGTTGCCGTAAAGTTCTACGATTTCCGGAAGGTTGTCATTGGTAGCATCAAATTCAAGATTCTGTTCCCGGCACCATTCGACAGGGCATCACCGACGCGGCAGGTCCAGAGGATTAGTTTGTTGCCATTGCGTTTCCATTCCTGAAGATATTCGATCAGTGCATGGTTGGGCTGTCCGAGCTCCGGCCATTTGCTGTAGCAAAGAGTGCCATCAAAATCTACAGCAATGGTCTGAAAATCAATCTTACTTTTATTCTCCATTGTGATCAGCTCCTTTGCACTGTGTCTGACCGGGATGATAACAGAAAATGTTTGTCACTGGTTGATGAAAGAAATCAGCAATTCTCATTGCATAGAGCAGTGATGGTACATGTTGTTTTTCAATATTTTTAATAGTCTCTACGCTGATACCGGTGGCAGAGGCAAGTCCCTTCTGTGTAATGCCGAGATCATTTCTTACTTCAACAAGTCTGTTGGTAACAGTATCTGTAGCTATGTTTTTATCCATTTCTATATCCAAACTTTCGTACCTCCATAAAAATTAGTAGAAAAATAACAATGTGGGATGAATACCTATCTTAATCCTACCAAAACAGGTGTCCAATAAACAGTACTTATGAGAGAACCCGCCCGAATATTTTGAAGGTGCTGTTCTCTGTAACCGGAATCGGATTATATTTTTTGTTAAGTGAAATCAGATAGGTGCCAAGCCTGTTATTCTGGAACTTCTTCACATAGGCATTTCCATCCAGATAGAAGATGCCTATTTCGCCATCTTCAAGCATCTGTGTCTGCTCGATCCAGATAAGGTCCTTATTATGATACTTAGGCTCCATACTGTCACCATCTACATATACGCCAAATGTGGCAGCTTCCGGAATATCAGGCGAGGAGTACATTTCATATTCATCACCGTCCAGGAAGGTTCCGGTACCGGCGGAAACCGTATTGTAGAATACTTTTCTTTCTCTGATGACATGAAGCGGAATTATTTCTGCTTGTCTGTAGTTTCCGCTATCTTCCAAATCGCTGATATAGGAAAGCACTTTGTTTCTGCCTTCTTCATTCAGGCTACGGAATGGGTTGAGAGGATTTTGTCCTATGAATTCAGTATAAATATCATATATTTCAAGAATCTCACACAGGGCGAGAAGCTGTCTGGCGTTTGGGGTGGCACTGCCAAGCTCCCATGCGCTGACGGAATTCTGCTTTACATAGATATCATAGCTTTCTAGTTTATGTGCAAGCTGGCTCTGATTCAGTTTGTGTTGTTTTCTGTATTTTGCAATAGTCTTTCCTAAATCTTTCATAGTAAATGCCTTTCTATGTGTTCATATCAGGTATGTTTCTCCCGTAGGGGATATATCAACTTTATCACAGGATTCCTTAAAAATCAATATAAATACTAATATAATTGATAAAATGCAATAAAATACACTTGAATAGCAATCGGAGAAGTATTATATTATTCCATGTAGCCGGATGGCATAAAGGACTTCCGGCAGGATGGAAAGAAGGTGATCGGATGGACAGGGTAATACTTCACAGTGACTGCAACTGTTTCTATGCGTCGGTGGAACCGGAATAAGGTACACATGCATTGTGGATGGAAGAGAGAGCCATCTTTATTATGAAGACAATAACATGTGGTTTATGGAGGAGCGATAAATTCTCGAATGGGATTTACCAATAGAAAAGGTCAGCAAGAAGAGTACAGGATGGATGGTGCGGACTTCGGCACATCGGAACTCATTTGTCCTATGGATACAATCATCAATGGTTTTCATTTCCCTTATCCGTTGAATGGTACAACAGAATGTACACGTCAGGAGGACTTTGATGATGACAGAGAGAGTTAAGATGAAATATGTGAGCTGCCCTGCATGTGGCAAGCAGCTGTTTAAGGTGTCGGGAAACTGCAGTGTTGAGATAACATGTTCCAGATGCCGGAAGGAAATAGTAGGGGGAGTTGATGAAGTCTATATGAGGATATTCGAGAACTGCCGGGGAAAGAATCCCGGACAGGAAGTTTCCAGCCGATGCTCTACGGATATGGAAGCGTTGAGAAAACAGAAGAGAGCAATGTAACAGCAGAAATATTTATAGATATAATTAAATAGAATGAGCCGGTGGCTGAACCGTCAGACTGGGCAGAGGCTCCAGATTATGGAATCTGGAATTACCGTGAATCCTTATAGACGACCCCGCCAGGCAAGAGTTTGTAAACGAGCTGGATTTAGCAAAGAACTATCAGGAGCCTGCAAAACGGAAATATGACAACAGAAGTCAATTTGACTTTTCGATTGTTTTATTTGAGTACGTTTTGCAGGCTCTTTTTCTATGCCGGTACAGGATTATACATATTTCCGTTTTGGACTCCGGAAATGGAGAAAAGAATGGAAAAGACAATAGGACAGAGAATTAAGGAATGCAGAAAAAATAAAGGGATGACACAGGAAGAACTTGCGGAAGCAATGTTTACCAGAAAGAGCACGATTTCAGATTATGAAAATGATAAGATTGATTTTAAAATCAGTGTTCTGAGGGAAGTATCAAGAGTTCTGGAGACTTCGATCACTTATTTTATAGAGGAGAATGCTGTAAATATTGAAGATGAGATAATGCAGATGGCTATGGTGTTACAGCAGATTAAAAGTAGTGAATTAAGGAAGGCTGCCATTGCACAGGTTAAAGTATTGGCAGAAATTATATAGAATGTAAAAAGGGAACCTCAAATGAGATTCCCTAAAGAATTATATTGTTGATTTAGTTGGAGTGACAGTAAGCTGCAGGCCAAGATGTCTGAATATGTTAAGCAAAGTATCAAGACTGGGAACAGTCTTACAAGATTCTATACGTGCAACAGATGATTGTGCAATACCACACATAGAGGCAAGTTCTCTCTGACTAAGACCGAGAGAAGTGCGCTGTTCAACCATTGCACTAACGATAGCAGAGATATTTTCTACCTCATCCATATCTTTTCCGATTTCGGGATCAACAGATTTAACATGTTCTTTGTAATCATTCCAGGTTCTCATAATCAATCAGCCTCCTTCCGGCGTAGGTAATCATCACGTTCTGCTTTGGCTCTTTCAATTTCGCGTTTAGGTGTTTTTTGTGTTTTCTTGCGAAACTGGTGCAGAAGCACAAAAGTATCGTCTTTGAAATAGAAATATAAAACTCTGTTATTGCCGGGACGTAATTCCCAAATGTCATCATCCAGATGTTTGGTTATATTTTCATTTAGTCGGGTGCCGTTGTCTTCGAGAAGCTGAATATACAAACTGATCTGCTTTAGCTGAATACGAGCATCTTTATTTGTCGCAGCTTTCAATCGGAGTTCTTCAAGAAAATCCCAAAGTTCTGAATGACCGTTGGCATCTTCATAAAATTCAATATTGTACATTATTATATGTTCTCCAGAGTGAATGTATTTATTCTGTATCTATATGATAGCATCTATGCTATCAAAAATCAAATAAAAAATGAAAAAAGATTATTAAGTCCGCTCCCGCCGTACTTTGTACGTTCGTTGGGGAACGATTTTTACTCTGCATTCATCTACAATAATTTCTGTAAAGAAGAGTAAACGCGCGATAACTCATAACAAGCAGATATATGAAGGAGACAGATATGGCAGAAGAAAATATGATTAAGGATTATATTGGTTCATCCGCAGATAAGCGTGTGGACATAATCATTAAAAACTATACAAGATTTATGGGTATCGTGGATGGTTACACAGACGGACTCAGATATATGATTGAAGCAGAAAAAGACAGCAACAGCAGAAATGATATAGCAGAACTTGGAGTAAGGGTGCAGACAGGCGGAATGACAAGTGATCCGACTGCAAAGCATGCAATCAGAAATGTGATGACCAGAGACGCTCTTATTAACTGTGATTTTTCAGGTGATGTGCTGGATGGTGTTGATCATCCGGAAGCATATATGAAGGATGCTTATATACTAAAAGATATGCGCCGTGATTATAAACTTTTTAACAGCCAGTTGTGTATTCTGGGAAAAGATCAGGAACATTTTGTGAAATTTATCAGCAAGGAAACCACACTCGTTGCAATAGCACAGGAGCAAGGAATTTCCTATGAAACTGCACAGCAGAATATGGCGAGAAACAAGAGACTGGTTAAGAGACAGGTTGTAGGATTTATGGAAAGAAAGCTGGGAGGTATCGCATGATGGGAGAAGTTGTTATGGCACAGGAAAAGCGATGCTATACCGTAAAAGAATTACAGGAAATACTTGGAATCAGCAGGCCTACTGTATATGAGCTTTTAAAGAAAAATGAATTCAGATGGATTCAGATAGGAACAAAATACAGGATTTCCCAAAAAAGTTTTGATGAGTGGCTGGATAAGAAGATGGATGTCTGATGACAGGTCAGCAAATATGCTCACTAAAACTGTTTTGAAAATAGTGATATATATTGTGGTGGAAGGAGGAATTCATCAATGGAGAATCTGACAGATGCAGAAGCAATCAGGATAAAACTGGAACAGTGCAGGGAAGAAAGAAGACAGCAGAAGAAAACCATGTCGGTGCCTGAAATGAGGGAAATGCTGGGTCTGAAGAAAACAGAAAGCTATTGGCTGGTTCATAGAAATTTCTTCAAGACAGAGATAATTGGTGGCAAGATGCGTATTGATATTGACAGTTTTGAAAAATGGTATGCCAATCAGGTAAAGCATAAAAAAGAAATGGTGAAGAGCCTGGATCAGAACTTATAAAAACTTCTTATTCATTTAGGGAAGCAGCTGATCTGCTTGGAGTACATGATTCATATTTATATGATATCTGGAGAGACAATAACCTTGAAACCATCACAGTAGATTATGTGAAGAGAATTCCGGTAGAGGTTTTTGAAAAATGGTATGCTGGCCAGAACGTATATAGAAAGGTTCCAAGAATACCGGATCAGTCAGAAATAAAAGAGCATTATATTACTCTGAATGAAACAGCTCTACTACTTGGAATCTCGAAGGAAATGGCTGCATCTATTACCCGGAAACCGGAATATAAGAATATTTTAGAAGTTGTCATATTTCAAAATAGAAAGTGGATATCTAAAAGGAGTTTTGAGTATTTTCTGTGTGTACAGGATAAATACAAGCTAGCAGACCATGCCAATGATTCATCAGAAAACAAAACAGAAGGAATGGAAATAAGGGAGTATCTGACACGTGCACAGGCAGCAAGCCTTGCCGGTGTAACAGAATCTACGATAACCAGATGGATGCAGATGCGGTATTTCCCTTGTGTTGGTGCCGGAAAGGTGCTTCGTATACGGCGGAAGGATTTTCTGGACTGGCTGACAAAATATCAGGAAGGGGATGAATAAAATGGCATTTATCAGGAAACGTGGAAGACAGTACAGTGTAGTATACAAGGTAAAGGATGAGGACGGTACAGAGCATCAGAAATCAGAAGGATTTGATACTCAGAAGGAAGCAGAGGCACGGAAAAAAGAGATTGAATACAAGAAATCAATCGGACAATTTACGGTACCGAAGTGTACAACAGTAAAAGATCTGTCGGAAGAATATATAAGAATCTACGGGCACAACAAATGGGGAGTGTCAACCTATGATGGAAATGTGGGCTTGTTCAATAATTATATCATTCCGACAATAGGTAATACAAAGCTGAGTGAAATCAATACGCATTTTATGGAAAAGTATTATACAGAGCTTTTGGAAATGCCGGCGGTTGTGAGTGCCTGCAATATGAATGGAGAAAAAAAGATCACGGCAGCTACCGTGAACCAGATTCATAAAGTATTAAGAAGCTGTTTCAGACAGGCGGTTAAATGGGGGCTGATGGACAAGAATCCGGCAACGGATGCAACCGTGCCGAAGCATAAAAAGCAGGAACGTGAGATCTGGACTGCAGAGATGCTGATGCAGGCAATAGAAGCCTGTGATAATAAATGGCTTAAAGTGGCATTTCATCTTGCGTTCACAGCAACATTAAGAATTGGTGAAATGCTGGGAATTACATGGGACTGTGTTGATATATCTGATGATGCGATCAATAGGAACTGCTCATATATTCTGATCAATAAGGAGATAGAGCGGGTGTCAAAAAATGCAGTGGAGGAGCTGAATTCCAAAGATGTCATACTGGTATTTCCTTCGCAGAGAAAAAATAACACTACAGTAAGGGTTATGAAAACACCAAAGACAGAATCCAGCGTAAGAAAAATCTATATACCGAGATATGTGGCAGAGATTCTGGTTCAAATCAAAAAGGAACAGGATGAGATAAGGGAAGCTCTGGGAAGTGAGTATCAGGATTATAACCTGATAATGGCAACTACATTTGGCCTTCCTCTTGGGGAAAGCTATATCAGAAGTAAAATGCAGGATGTTATTGACAAAGAAGGACTTCCGGATGTTGTTTTCCACAGCATAAGACATACCAGCATAACGTATAAGCTGAAATTAAGCGGAGGAGATATAAAAGCTGTACAGGGAGATTCGGGACATGCCCAGGCCGATATGATAACAGAGGTCTACGGACATATTATGGATGAGGACAGAATAAGAAATGCGCAGAGGATGGAGAAAGCATTTTATAATAAAGAAAACCTGAATCCTGATATTCATGGACAGCTGGAAGCAAATGACAGTAATATGGTAGCAGTTCCGGAAGGAATTGATGCAGAAGCATTGATGAAAGTGCTTGGAAATCCGGAAATGGCAGCACTGCTGGCATCTCTGGCTAAGACTGTAAAATAATAAAATTGGAATTGTGCAACAAGTTGTTGCATTATTTGGCGGTATCTTATAGACAGATAATCTATAGGATATCGCTTTTTTGTTATGAAATCAAAATCAGAAAAGATATATGAGTATGAAAACCATTGACAGCAACTAATGGAATAAGAAATAATAGAATAAGTAGAAAAGTAAAATACGGAGTGGGATAAAAATGGATTTTGCAGAATACAAAAAACTGGTTGATAAATATTATGAAAAGGATTGTCGAGAAGTTAATTTTCAAAATAGAATTATAATTCCTTTTTTAGAGTCATTTATTCCAAAAGAATTTGATGTTGTAGATTCTAGTACATTATATAAAAATTGGAGACATTATAAGGATGAAAAAGGCAACGGAATTTGCCGGGAGACGTTTGCGGGAGATTGTACACCCGACATTCTTATAATGAAAGATTGGTCATTGTTTGCCATAAAAAGAGAAACGCCTTCAATAATAATTGAAGTGAAGAGGCCAACTGCAAGTGATCGATCTCATGCAGATAAAGAAGTTAAAAATTATGTGCAAGATATAAAGTGTAAATTTGTAATTTTGACAGATGGTATAACATGGGAAATATATGAGGACGGAAATGAAAAGCAACCTCAATATTTTCGTTTAAGTAAAAGCAATGATACGGTATGTAATCGAAGAGACACTACTAGCAGAAAAGTACAATGGATAGATGAAGACATAGAAAATAATGACTGGGAAAGATTGTTGACGAAAATTAGAAGTTACTTGCAGTAATCGAAGTAAAAATAAGTAAATTATGGTCAAAAAAACATCGACATCCGACTTCATACACGGTAAATAAGGTTAATCTAATAAGGAAACATCGTTATCATTGTTGCAGATTTGCGTAGGAATGGTAGCCATATGTATGAATTCGCATGAACGGAATGGTTGAAGCCTTTCGGTGCTCCGAGCACCGGACAAGCACCCAAAAGCGTTTTACAGAGATGAAATTGAGTTTTCTTATTTTGACAGAGATTTACAAAATAGTTAGGAAAATCAAGGCTTTTCTTGACTTGGATTAACTTATAATTATATGTGTTTCTATGACGGATTCGAGCTCCTAAGACTCTATTGTAGGTTCGATTCCTATAGGGAACGCTCATTTCAAGCAGTAATGACAATGAAATCATTGCTGCTTTTTTCATGCAAAACATCATTTTCGATGACAAACTTGTCAGCGAAATGTGTCATGGAGAACCGATTTTGTCAGCGAAAATGATTTCTTGTCAGCAGTCCATATTTTTCAAAACTGTCAGCTATAGGGATTAAGTACAAAGTAGGATGAGGTTTGGGTTGTAAAAGTAAGAAAAGATGGAAAGTAAAACACTATGGGTGCTTGGGATATTGTAGCGGCTATCTTTGCGAGTGCCAAAGAGTTTTTTACAGGAGTATTACTTGCATAATTTGCACATTAAGTTGATGATATTACTATGGAATTACAAATCAAAAGTTATCGGGAAGATAATCAATACTATTTTACTGAAAATAATATTATTCTCCAAAAAAGAGGTGTACATAAATATGGATATTAGAATACTTAGATATTTTCTTACTGTGGCAAAAGAACAGAACTTTACGAAAGCCGCAGAACAATTGAATATTACACAGCCAACACTTTCAAGACAGCTTGCTTCATTGGAGGAGGAACTTGGCACTGCACTTTTCATAAGAGGAAGTCGTAGTATTACGCTTACGGAGACAGGAATATTATTAAAACGAAGAGCCTTGGAAATCATAGGTCTGGAAGAAAAAATGCTGGATGAAATTAAGGCGAGAGAAGAGCTGATAGAAGGTACGATTACAATTGGCTGTGGTGAGTTTGCTGCTGTTGAAACTTTAGCGGAGATTTGTAAGATATATAAGAAAAAGTATCCAATGGTGCAGGTTGCCTTACACACGGCAACGGCAGATTCGGTATATGAAATGATGAGCCAAGGCTTAGTGGATATTGGATTATTTATGGAGCCAGTCAATACCGAAGGTCTGGATTATATCAGAATCATGGAAAGTGATCATTGGGTTGTCAGCATGAAGCCAGATGATCCATTGGCAGACAAAGAATGTATTACAAAAGAGGATCTTCTGGATAAACCACTCATTCTTCCTCAAAGACTGAATGTGCAGAGTGAGTTCGCAAACTGGTTTGGTAAGGATTTCAATAAACTCCAAGTCTCTTTTACCAGTAATCTTGGAACAAATGCCGGGGTTATGGCGATTCATGGACTGGGATATCCTGTTTCGATTGAAGGTGCTGCAAAATATTGGAGAGAGGATTTACTTGTTCAGAGAAGACTGTATCCTGAAATTATAGCAAGTACTGTAATTGCTTGGAGAAGGAATATCCCGTATTCGTTGGCAATGAATAAATTTATAGAAGAAATCAATGCCTTTAAGGCATAGAAAATGATTTGATATAAGTATTAGACATAATAAGAAAATAAGGAATATAATCAATGTGTAAGGTATGAAGGATATATACTTTACACATTTTTTATTATACTAATAGTTTGAACAAAGTAAGGAGCTTCCTGTATACTTTAAAGAGTAAAGGGAATTGACCCAAAAGAATACCTC
>ERZ1034939.233-NODE-233-length-39580-cov-135.305832_pt1 | contig 39580 bp, 35 predicted proteins | sample MGYA00520626_ERZ1034939 | MGnify/ENA primary metagenome ERZ1034939 (study PRJEB33766, sample SAMN09781751) | gut metagenome | biome: gut microbiome | host: Homo sapiens | place: Madagascar | study: EMG produced TPA metagenomics assembly of the PRJNA485056 data...
CTGAAGGAAGAGCTGAAGGAAGAGCTGAAGGAAGAGCTGAAGGAAGAGCTGAAGGCTCTAATGAGGCAAATATAAATGCTGCACAGCGTATGCTTGCTGATGGTATGTCGAAAGAGCTTGTCATGAAATATACAGGTCTTTCACTCGAGCAAATCAGCAATATCAATTTAAGAAGTATAAATACAAGTGAATAAAAAAGGTGTATCAGAAAAACTTTATGATTTCTGATACACCCTTTTTTATTTACTCATGTTCTTCTTAAACTAATCACATCACTCAAACGATACTACTCATCATTTGGGCTTTACATTCATACTTTTTATTGAATAATCTCATTATATTTTTGGCATATTCTTTTATTTTGCTTATATTTGCATCATAATTCTTGAATAGATATGAGGATAGGTCTAAAATAGACGATTAAGAAATATCTTGCAGGGAGAAAGACTTAATATAAAAAATCAATAAGGATGGCAATAGAAAAAAAAGGAAAAATATTGATAGTGGATGACAATGAGGATGTTCTCTTGTCGCTCAATATGCTTTTGAAACCATACGTGGAGGGTATCAGAGTTATCAATACGCCTGAGCGAATCATCGGAATGATGGATTCGTTCATGCCTGATGTTATCATGCTCGATATGAACTTCCATCGGGATGCCATCAGTGGCGAAGAGGGGTATGAATGGCTGAAGAAGATTCTGGCGCATAACCCTAAGAGCGTGGTGCTGTTTATCACGGCTTACGTGGATACGGCGAAGGCGGTGAGGGCTATCAAGGCGGGAGCCATCGACTTTATTCCGAAACCATGGGATAGGAATAAACTGCTCGATACGGTGAAGAGTGCCGTGGAATTGAGCAGGGAAAGGAATCTGGATTCTTCGGATTGGCACGAAAAGGAGTCGGAGCAGAATCTGAATATGAATCAAAGTTCTGAGTCCAAGTCTATTGCTTCTTCTGAAGATGTGTTTGCGAGAATGATTGGCGAATGCCCTGCCATGAAGGAACTGAAAGCGCAGATGATGCGTGTGGCGGCTACGGATGCCAACGTATTGATTACTGGAGAGAATGGTACGGGAAAGGATGTGGTGGCGCATGCCTTGCATCAGCTTTCGGACAGGGCAAGAAAGCCTTTTGTGAATATCGACTTGGGTTGCATCCCTGAGAATCTTTTCGAAAGCGAACTTTTCGGATACGAGAAGGGGGCGTTTACGGATGCCAGGAATGCGAAGGAAGGACGAATTGAGACGGCGGATGGCGGAACTCTCTTTCTGGATGAGATTGGAAATCTGAACCTGCCGATGCAGCAGAAACTCCTGACGGTGATTGAAAAGCGGGAGACCCAGCGCATTGGTTCCAATAAGGTGAGCCATGTGGATGTGAGAATTCTGGCGGCTACGAATGCCCATCTGCGTGAGAAGGTGGGAGAAGGAACATTCCGGCAGGACCTCTTTTATCGCTTGAATACCATCGAGCTTCATCTTCCACCGCTGCGTGATCGTGGAGAGGATATCGTTCTGCTGGCAGAATATTTTCTGAAGATTTATTCGGGAAAATATAGTGTAGGTGATGTGGTGCTGGGGGCATCTGCCAAGCAGAAGCTGTTGAAACATACCTGGCCGGGTAATGTAAGAGAGTTGCAGCATTGTATAGAGAGGGCGATTGTGTTGGGTGATAAGATGGAACTGGCTGCAGAGGATATCAGATTGGAGGATTCGGTGGTAGCATCGGGAACTTCTGCATCAAATTCTGCAACAGGTTCAGCATCGGGTTCAGTAAATATAGATTCGCTCAATCTTCAGACCTTGGAGCGTGAAGCCATCAAGCGCGCCATCTCCTTGAGCAATGGAAATCTTACACAGGCCGCAGAGTTGCTGGGTATCACCCGTTTCGCCCTTTATAGAAAAATCGATAAGCTCGGGGTTTAAAGCTTTTGCCCTTTCAGGGCGTAGGGATATATCTTGTTAAAACCCAGGGTGTTGCCCTGGGCTAGGAGCTTCTGCCCTTACAGGGCGTGTGAGGATTTAAGCAGTTTCTTTTGATAGAAAAAACGGAAATTTTTGAAACAATGTCAATCGTCAATAACTTATTCAATCATAAGAGCAATGAGCGGATGCGCCAACTGATTGAGGCTATCCGCACCCGTGACTTCTCGCTTCAGTATTCGTTGGATCATCTGAGGGGAGAAGAGCGGAATCTTGCAGAGCAGATTAACGAAGTGGTGAATGAATTTCGGGAAACCACTTTGCTGCAGGAAGCGAAATACCAGTATTTCGGAACGATGCTCGATACCATCAACGCCTTTCTCATTGTGGCGGATGAACAGGGAAAGGTGCATTGGATGAATCGGGCTGCCGTGGAGGGACTCTGCGGTTTTTCGATTCATCACTTGCACGACTTGCAGGTGCTGGATGGGGCGCTGCCGGAAATAATGATGCAACTGAAGCCGGGATTGCAGAAACTGGTACAATTGGAGACCAAGACCAGCGAGGGGGCTGCTGGCAAGAAGGCTTTGGATGCCGGAAATCAGAATGCGGGGAAGGCTGACTTTGTTTTGAGCGTGGTCAACTTCTTTAATAAGGGCTTTGCCTATCGCCTCTATACCTTGCAGAATGTGCAACCGGTGATTCAGAAGAATGAGACGGATGCGCAGCAGCAGCTGGTAAGGGTATTGACCCACGAAATTATGAACTCGCTGACTCCTATCATCTCTTTGGCTGATACGCTTTGCGAAGGAGTGGAGCAGGATACGTTGGAGCATGATGATCTGCTGATGGCATTGCAGGCTATCAACCGGAGAAGCAATGGTCTGTTGCAGTTTGTGGAGAACTATCGCAAGTTGCAACGCATATCGAAACCTCAGTTTGAGGATGTGAGGATTGGTGATCTGGTGGCTGATTTGCAGCATCTTTATCCGGATTCGATATTCCATTATGAAATAGAAAACGAAGACCAGAGGTTGCTGATGGATCGTTCGCAGATAGAACAGGTACTGATTAATCTGCTGAAGAATGCGCAGGAAGCTGTGGAGATTCGGATGAAGGAGGAGGTGGCAGGTCTTTCCGATGAGGCTGAATCTGCTCAAAGTCAGGCTCCTTATGTCCGTCTTACCACTCATCTTTCGAGCAACAAGCGCGATTTCATCATTTCCATTACTGATAATGGTAAGGGAATATTGCCGGAGGTGATGGAGCGCATTTTTGTGCCGTTCTTTACAACCAAGACGAGTGGTTCGGGCATCGGGTTGAGTATCTGCAAGCAGATAGTAACCCTGCATGGTGGAACCATCACCGCTTCTTCGAAGCCAGGCGATAAAACCACCTTTAGCGTGGTGCTTCCTGCCTGATAGAGACGGATGCCTATCATATTGAGGATGTGCGCACCGTGCGAAATCGCACACGTTTCGTGCGGTTTCGCACGGCTTTTTTATATCCGAAATTTCTTATCTATTTGATAATCATTTCTTTATCTTTGTGGCATAGCTTTTGTGTTAGTTTTTGCAAAAGAAATCATCATGAAGAAAAAGAATTATCTATTCATAGTATGGGTGCTTGCTGCCATGAATGTCCAGGCTGATACTTTGCAGCTCGACCTGAAGGCTACCATTGCGATGGCGCAGCGGCAGTCGCCATCGGTGCAGAGTGCCCGCAATACCTTTCTGTCTGCTTACTGGGCTTATCGGTATCATCAGGCCAACTATCTGCCTTCGCTTTCCCTTTCATCTTCACCTTATATTAATAAAGAGGTGAACAAGATAACCCAGTCGGATGGTACGGCTCTCTTTCTGAAGCAAGATCAGTTGAGTGCCGACCTTACTCTGAAAATCAACCAGAATATCTCCCTGACGGGTGGTAGCCTTTTTGTGAAGAGTTCGCTCAACCGCTTGGATGAGTTGCACAACAAGATAACAGCCTATAGTAGTCAGCCCTTTATCGTGGGTTACGAGCAGAGTCTTTTTGGCTATAACTCGCTGAAATGGAATCGTAGGATAGAACCCATCCGATTCCGGGAATCCAAGAAGCGATATGCTGAAACGCTGGAGATTGTATCGGCAAAAGCCTGTGAGCATTTCTTCGGTCTGGCTTCGGCGCAGGCAGAATGGGAGATGGCAAAACAGAACTTTGCTTCTGCTGATACGCTTTATCAGATGGCGAAGGGGCGATATGAGAATGGAACGATTTCGGAAAACGAGATGCTACAGCTGGAAATCAATCGTTTGAACGAGGAGACCAATGTGATGGATGCTCAGGTTGCACTGCGGGAGAAGATGCAGACCATCCGTTCATTTCTGGGATTGGAACAATCGCAGGACATCTGTCTGGTGATGCCGGAAGAGGTGCCTGCCTTTGAGGTTCCTTTGCAGCGGGCGATAGATTGGGCTTTGCTGAACAGTCCGGATCCCGATTATTACCGTCGCATCCAGAAGGAGAGCGAAAGCCGGTTGGCGCAGGCTCGTGCCAACGCCGGATTGAAGGCGGATCTCTATATGCAGTTTGGACTCTCGCAGACGGGAGCAGATATCGGTGCCGCCTATCGTAGTCCGATGAGTCAGCAATCGGCAAGAATCACCATCGCCCTTCCGATATTGGATTGGGGACGGGGAAAGGGTAGGGTAAGAGAAGCCAAATCGCAGTTGGCGCTTACCCAGACGCAGGTGGAGCAAGGCATGCGGGATTTTTACCAGAACGTAGAAAAACTGGTGTTGCAGTTTAATATGCAAGCCCGAAAGGTGCATGTGGCATCGCTTACCGACCAGCGTGCCGAGAAGCGGCATGTGGTGGCGCGCCGACTCTACATCATGGGCCGCAACTCGATACTCGATCTGAATGCTGCCATCAGCGAGAAAGATGCTGCCCGGCGCAATTACATCTCGACCATGCAAACGTATTGGAGTCTTTACTATACGCTCCGAAGCATGACGGGATTCGATTTCGAGCACAATAAAGAATTGAAGGAAGAACTTCCTATAGAATAAGGTTTCTTATGGAATAATTTCTCATGGAATCATCTTCCTATAGAATAAAAGAAATGAATAATAACAGAACAATATGGATATAAAGAAACAACCGAAACCCTGGTATATCCGTTACCGATATCCTATCCTGTCGGGCGTAGCAGGCATCGCCATCCTGGTCTATGCCCTTTTCCTGATCGTTACTTCGGGAACCCGAAGGGTGGATATGGATAGCGTGGTGATAGCCGAAGTAAAGAAGACTCCTTTCTGGGAGTATGTGGACGTAGAAGGACTGGTGCATCCCTTCAAGACCATCCAAGTGAATGCGATGGAGAACGGATTCGTGGAGCGGGTGGTGGCAGAAGAAGGAGCCATGCTGCAGCAGGGCGATACCATCCTGGTGCTTCAGAATCCGGAACTCTATCATTCTATTGATGATGAGCAGGATGCATGGAGCAGTAAGCTTCGCAACTGTCAGGAACAGGAGATAGAGATGACGCAGAAGACCATCAACCTTCGCCAGCAAGCCTTGGATGCCCAGCATCAGATGGCGAGCCTGAAGAAATCGCTCAAACAGAGCCGGGAGGAATATCGTATGGGCATTAAGAGCAAGGCGGAACTGGAGGTGGCTGAGGAAGATTACGAATATCAGCGGCAGAAGGTGCTCTTGCAGATGCAAAACCTGAAGCATGATTCCGTATCTACCCGATTGAAGCGCGAGATGATTGCTGCCAACCGGATGGAAGCCAACAAGAAATTGTCGAGAATGAAGGGTCGCACCCAGCAGTTGGTGGTTCGGGCTCCCGTAAGCGGACAACTGAGTTATGTGGGGGTAACCCAAGGTCAGCAGGTTTCGTCTGGGGCGAGCATCGGACAAATCAAGGTGATGAGCCAGTTTAAATTGCAGGTTTCGCTGGCTGAGTATTACATCGACCGCGTTATCGCCGGACTTCCTGCCCATATCGAGTACGATGGTTATCAGTTCCCGCTTCGTGTATCGCGGGTGATTCCTGAGGTGAAAGACCATCAGTTTGTCTGCGAATTAACTTTCTGCGGCAAGACTCCCGCCAATATCCGATTGGGCAAGAGTTATCGGGTGCTGCTGGAATTGGGCAAGCCAGAGCAAGCCTTGGTGATTCCGAATGGCGATTTCTTCCAGACCACCAACGGATATTGGATATTCCGGGTATCTGATGACGGCAAGAAGGCGCAGCGGGTGAATATCAATGTAGGCAGACAGAATCCGCAGCAATTCGAAATTACTTCCGGATTGAAGCCGGGCGACAAGGTTATCGTAAGCGGATATACCAAAATCGCCAGTGAAAAAGAGATAGATTTGAGATAGACTTTTATCTTGGATTATCAAAAATCATCATCCATCATAGATAATAAAATTCAATCTTTCACGTAAATAAATTATATAAAGACTAAAAAATATGAACATGTTATTACACAACCTGAAGGTTGCCCTGCGCAACATTCTCAAGTACAAGGTGCAGACGCTGGGCAGCATCCTGTCGCTTGCCATCGGTATGGTGACGCTTGCCACGGTGCATTCGTTTCTGCAGAATTTCCGCATGGCTTCCATTAACCATGAACCTTATTATGACAGGGTTTATAACCTCCGATTCGATTCCATCCAAAAACGTCAATCGGATAATTCAATTCGTATTAATGGTGATATCGTAAGGGCGGTGAAGGCGAATGGAGGACCTCGTTGCATAGAGCAGGGACCTTATGCTCCTAATGGTATGCTAACAGGCGGCTGGGCTGAGTTTACCCTAAACGGCAAGACAAGGAGAAAGATGCAGTTGGATGCAGTTCCCCTTGACCGAAATTACCCCAACTTTGTAGGTATCCGTTCTGCCATTACGGGCGAAAAGATCAAAGTACTGGGGCCTCATGATGCCATTATCAACGAAAAGCAGGCAAAGCAAATCTTTGGTGACAAGAATCCTGTGGGTGCAAGCATTCGTTTGACTAAGAACTATGGGAATTATCAGTTGAGATTGGTGGATGTCTATCAAGACTTGTCATTGACAGAGCTAAACATGAGTAGTTCTGCTCTCTTTTACTCGCCATGTGAATTGGAAGATATGGATTCTGATCAATTTTTTGCTGTGAATTTGTATGTGGTGTTGAAAGAGGGATGCACGCTACAGCAGTTGAAAGCTGAGGTGAACGGCAGGTTGAAACCATTGGGGCTGAAGGTAAAAACAGAAAAGCTGAAAGATCGGTTGAGCGAAGAGTATTCAACCGTTGCTATTGCTTGTTCCATCACTTATCTGATAGGCTCGTTGATTCTGCTGGCTGCCATCATCGGTTTTCTGAGGATGCAGACGCAGCTGTTCTGGATGCGCAGACGTGAAATCTCGCTTCGAATTACCAATGGTGCCACACGCCTCCAACTCTTCTCCATGTTTGCTACCGAGGTGTTGGTGATCGTGCTGGTGGCTTATTTTGTAGCAGTATTGATGGGATCCTGGATTTGTGATTATCTGGCAAAGCCTCAGTTTGCAGAAATCACCTCCGAGTTAGGAACCATCAGTCATCTGTATCTCTATAGTCTGGTGATTGGGCTGGTGGTTATGATGCTGTGTCTCACCATCATCTGGATTGTACTGAGTCGCATTTGCAAGCGTACGCAAGCACTCGAATCAGGGATGAGAAGAAGCCATAACCATTGGTTCCGCAATACGATGCTGGGTGTGCAGGTGATGATTAGTATGTTCTTTCTGGGTGTTACTTTCTGCCTCCTGTGCTGGGTGGGCAAGATAGCTGAATTCAATCATATACCTGATGACGAGCGTGCATACGAGCAGAGTCTGTTTCTGCAGACAAATGCGGCAGAAAATGGTCAGCGCCTCAGAGACAAGCTCATCCATTTACCGCAGGTAGAACGATGGATGCCTTATAGCTGGGGATTTTGGAAAGTTAACGAGTTAGCAGAGAACGAGGAGTTCAGCAAGGCGGCTTGGCAAGGCGATCCTTATGCTAGCTATAATAATGTGACGAATTATTGCTTTAGGATTACATCAGATACCTCCTATCTCGATTTCTTCAAGATCAAGGTGAATTGGAAGCCGAAGGCAAACCGGAAGAAGTGTATCCTGGTGAATGAAGAGTTGTATAAGCAGATGCGCCAGCATCATGTTGCTCCTAATGATATATTGACCGTAGATGAGATGGATTCGTATCAGATAGCCGGAACGTTCCAGTCGATACCTTATCAGGGGAGTTTTAAAACTGATATATACTCATTCATAGTCATAGACCCCAAAGAAGCTTATGATGCCAGGCATTATATTCTTGTGGCAAAGCCGGGTGAATATAAGGAGATGCAGATTGCTGTAGATAGAATGATACAGAAATTGGAGCCTGCTGTGGTAAAACCGATGTCATCCAATCTGCGTGACTATATGGCAAGGAGCATGTTTGCGTTGGAAATACTGCAAAATATTGCGTGGATTCTGGCTATCGTGAGTCTGGCTATCTGCCTGATAAGCATCTTCAGTACGGTGATGCTGGATACGCAGACCCGTAAGAAGGAGGTGGCTATCCGCAAGGTGAATGGTGCCCTGACAAAGGATATTACCAAACTCTTCGGACGAACCTATCTGGTGATTACGCTCATCGCCATGGTATTTGCGGTGGTAGCCGTGTTGCTGTTCCATATCGTTCTGAGTCAGATGTTCAATATGGTAGAAATCAATCCTGTCTTCCCTATCATCCTGAGTGTTGTGATAGTGGTTGGCTTCATTGCTGTTATCATTGCCTGTCAGGTACGCAAGATTATGAAGGTGGATCCTTCGGAGATTCTGGCTAGGGAATAAAATGCGTCATTTGAAAGTATAAAAGTATAATATGAATTTAAAGAAACGATAAAGATTATGATTCAATTAGATAATATCAAGAAAGTATTTCAGACAGAGGAGGTGGAGACCTGGGCTCTGCGTAATATCAGTTTGCAGGTGAAGAAAGGCGAGTTTGTTGCCATCATGGGACCTTCGGGATGTGGCAAATCCACATTACTTAATATAATAGGTTTGCTGAATAATCCTACAAGCGGCAGCTATCTGCTCGACGGCAAGGATGTGAGCACGCTGAAGGAGAGTGAGCGCACCTTGATAAGAAGGGGTATGATAGGTTTTGTGTTCCAGAGTTTCAATCTGATAGATGAGTTGAATGTGGTGGAGAATATCGAGTTGCCGCTTCTGTATATGGGAGTTTCGGGCAAGGAGCGCCGTAAGCGTGCAGAGGATGTGATGGAGCGAGTGGCAATATCCCATCGTGCCAAGCATTTCCCATCGCAGCTTTCGGGTGGTCAGCAGCAGCGCACCGCCATCGCCCGTGCCATCCTGCCGCATCCTAAGCTGATACTTGCCGATGAGCCTACTGGAAATCTGGATTCCAAGAATGGCAAGGAGGTGATGGAACTGCTTTCGGAATTGCACAAGGAAGGCACCACCATCGTAATGGTAACCCACTCGCTGCACGATGCCAATTATGCCGATAGAATCATCAATATGTTTGATGGTGAGATTGTGAATCAGGTGGAGATGTAGGATTTTATGATATGAAAATCGCCCGATAGCATCAAAGAATATGCTATCGGGCGATTATGTCTATATCTCTTCATCAATAAATCGGATGATTTCATCCTGCTGGTCGGGATGATACCAGTGGATTTCGGCATCTCGCTTAAACCAGGTGAGCTGCTTGCGCATGTATTCACGGCTATGCGACTGTATCTGTCGGATGGCTTCTTCCTTATCTATCTCGCCATCGAAATAGGCAAACATTTCCTTGTAGCCCACGGTTCTCAAGGCGGTGAGTCCCTTGTGTGGATATACGCTGCGGGCTTCTGCCTCCAGGCCATCCTCCATCATCAGCAGCACACGCTGGTTGATTCGGTCGTACAGTTCGGCACGGTCGCGGTTCAGGCCTATCTTGATGATGCGGAAAGGACGCTGCTTCTTCTCTGCTACACGGAAAGAAGTGTAGGTCTTGCCAGTCTGGTGACAGATTTCCAGGGCATGCACCACGCGGCGGGGATTCTTCTTATCTACTATCGCCCAATGCTCCGGGTCCATCTTGTGTAGTTCTTCTACCAGCGCTTCCAAGCCTTCGTCTTCCAGGCGCTGTTTCATCCAGGTACGGATGTCATCCCGCACGGTAGGAATATCGTCGATACCCTTGCATACGGCATCGATATACATCATGCTGCCGCCTGTAAGCAGCGCCACATCGTGATTCTTGAAGATTTCTTCTTCCAGGAGATTCCTCACATCGGCCTCGTATTGGGCTGCGCTGTAATAATCTTCGATGTGGTGGTTTCCTACGAAATAATGCTTCACCCGCTGCTGCTGTTCGGCAGTAGGCGCTGCGGTTCCGATAGGGAGTTCTGCGAAGATCTGGCGGGAGTCGGCATTGATAATAGGTATAGAGAGATGCTCTGCCAGAGAAAGACAGAGCTCGGTCTTACCTACACCTGTAGGGCCTAAAACAACGATTAATGTTTTTTCTTTCTTATTCATGCTTTTGCCCTTACAGGGCGTCTTCGTTATATAATAAATAAACCCAGGGCGATGCCCTGGGCTATGTGCTTATGCCCTTTCAGGGCGTTTTCTTTATCGAATGATGCCTCGCTGAGAACTCTCTACGAAGTCGATAATGTACTGGATTTCCTTAGTCACCTCAAGGTTCTTCTTGATTTCCTCGATACCTTCCTTCAGGATACCCTTGCTGTAGAGCAGGCGATAAGCCTCGTGGATGTTCTGGATGGTCTCGTTGCTGAAACCACGGCGACGCAAACCGATGAGGTTGATGCTGCAATAGCGGGTTGGCTCCTTGCCGGCAATGATGTAAGGAGGAATATCCTGAGAGAAACGGCAACCGCCCTGAATCATCACGTAGCCTGCGATGTGGCAGAACTGATGAACGAGAACGTTGGCACTGACGATGGCGTTGTCATCTACAACCACCTCACCGGCAAACTTGGTAGAGTTACCGATAATCAAGCCGCTGCCGAGCACGCAGTCGTGAGCCACGTGAACAGTCTCCATCAGGAGGTTGTTGCTGCCTACTACGGTCTTGCCCTTAGAGGCTGTACCACGAGAGATAGTAACGTTCTCACGGATGCTGTTGTTGTCGCCCACCTCGCAGGTTGTCACCTCGCCCTTGAACTTCAAGTCCTGAGGCTTGGTAGAGATGCTGGCGCCTGGGAAGAATTCATTATTATTGCCGATACGAGCGCCCACGTGGATGGTAACGCTGTTCTGCAATACGTTGTTATCGCCCAAAACGGTGTCCTTGTCGATATAGCAGAAAGGACCGATAATGTTGTTGTCACCGAGTTTTGCCTCTGGATGAACAAACGCTAATGGACTAATCTGATTCATATTTCTATCTTATTATTACTTGTTCTTAACAATCTGTGCAGTGAAAGTAGCCTCTGCCACCACCTGGTCGCCTACGAACATGTAGCCCTTCATTGAGCTGATGCCATGACGCACTGGTGCGAGCAACTCCACACGGAAGAGGAGGGTATCGCCTGGAACTACCTTCTTGCGGAACTTCACGTCGTCGAGCTTCATGAAGTAAGTGCTCCAGCGCTCAGGCTCTTCCAGCTGGTTCAATACGAGCAGACCGCCACACTGTGCCATCGCCTCTACCTGGAGAACGCCTGGCATTACTGGCTCCTCAGGGAAGTGACCGGTGAAGAATGGCTCGTTGCTGGTTACGTTCTTGACGCCCACGATGCTGGTAGGTCCCATAGCGATGACCTTATCTACCAACTGCATCGGGTAGCGATGAGGCAGGAGCTGACGGATGCGGATGTTATCCATGATTGGCTCCTCGTTTGGATCGTAGATAGGAGCCTGGATTTCGTGCTTGCGAATCTCCTTGCGCATGAGGCGGGCGAACTTGTTGTTCACGGTATGGCCCGGACGGGTAGCGATGATGCGACCCTTGATAGGCTTACCGATGAGTGCCATATCACCGATGATGTCGAGCAGCTTATGGCGAGTACACTCGTTCTCCCACTGCAAAGGACGGTGCTGGATGTAACCCAACTTGCTGGCATCCATGTGAGGCACCTTGAGATGGTCGGCGAGCTGATCGAGCTGCGCCTGCTCTACCTGGCGCTCGTAGATAACGATGGCATTGTCCAAGTCGCCACCCTTGATGAGGTTAGCCTGGAGCAATGGCATGATATCGCGAACGAAAACGAAGGTACGTGCCGAAGCAATCTCGTCAACATAAGTCTCCATCTTGTCGAGGGTGGCAAACTGGCTGTTGATGAACTTGCTCTCGAAAGAACACATCGCCGTGATGCTGAACTCCTCGTCTGGAAGAATGGTGATGACAGAACCGTTGTCGTCCTTCACCTCAATCTTATGACGGATGATATAATAGTCCTTCTCTGCATTCTGCTCCTGGATGCCTACGCTCTGAATCTTCTCTACATACATGGATGCAGAGCCGTCGAGGATAGGGAACTCAGGACCGTTAACCTGGATGAAACAGTTGTCGATGCCGAGGGCATAGAGTGCTGACATACCGTGCTCGATGGTAGAGATGCGGATATCGCCCTTGCCGAGTACGGTGCCACGCTGGGTTTCAACGACGTTTTCGGCTACAGCCTGGATGATAGGCTCGCCTTCGAGGTCGATGCGCTGTATCTTATAACCGGTGTTCTCTGGTGCAGGATTGAAAGTCACGGTGAGGCTCAAGCCTGTGTGCAATCCCTTGCCGCAAAGAGAGAAACTACCTTTCAGTGTCTTCTGTTTTGACATAATTATATATAGTTTTATTTATTTTTCTTTAATTCTTCAATCTGCTTCTTCAGGTCGTTGAGTTCCTTGTACATATCAGGCAGGCGACGGAAGATGGCCTGTGACTTGAAGTAAGCACGCTGCTCCATAGGAGGAGTACCGATGAGCTGCTGGCCACTCTTGAGGCTGCCTGGCACACCGCTCTGTGCTCCGAGGAATACCTTGTCTCCGATGGTGATGTGACCGGCGATACCTACCTGTCCGCCAAACATACACCATTCGCCAACCTTGGTACTGCCGGCTACACCCACCTGTGCAGACATCACGGTGTTGGCACCGATGTCGGTGTTGTGGGCAATCTGAACCATATTGTCGAGCTTCACGCCCTTGCGAACATAGGTAGAACCCATGGTAGAGCGGTCAACGCAAGTGTTGGCACCAATCTCCACATCATCTTCGATGGTAACGATACCGATTTGAGGAATCTTGTCGTATCCATCAGGTCCTGGAGCGAAGCCGAAGCCATCAGCACCAATGACGCAACCTGCATGGAGAGTCACGTTATCGCCGAGCTTACAGCCGTGATAAATGGTTACGTGAGGGTAGATGAGGGCATTCTTGCCGATCTTCACACCCTCGCCGATGTAAGCGTGAGGATAAATCTGGCTACCTTCGCCCACCTCTGCGCCATCGCTGATATAGGCGAAAGCACCGATATAGACGTTCTCAGCCACCTTAGCCTTTGGAGAAACGAAAGCCAATGGGTCGATGCCCGTCTTCTTAGGTTTCATTGATTCATACATCTGGAGCAACTTTGCCACGCACTCGTATGCATTCTTCACACGAATGAGGGTGGTAGAAACAGGATGATCCAATTCCACGTTCTCGTCGATGAGTACGATGCTCGACTTTGTGTCGTACACGAAGTGAGTATATTTAGGGTTTGAAAGGAACGAGATAGCGCCTTCCTTGCCTTCTTCGATTTTAGCGAAGGTGTTGACTGTTGCGTTCTCATCACCTTCCACACGGCCCTGAACGAACTGGGCTATTTGCGCTGCGGTAAATTCCATATTTATCAATCTTCTAGTTTGTATTACTTTGGGTCTCCTTGCAAGATTCTCTTTTAGGAAACACATTTTGTTTGCAAAAATAACAAAATAAATTTAGATTCTCGTCATTCTTTCGTAATATTTTGCTTTTTTCGCAAACAAATGGGTATTTTTTAGGCGCAAAGCCTCTTTTTCAAGATACTTTGCGCCTAAAATCTTATTTTTGGTGGGGATTGCAAATCCCCCGGTTTAATAGGTCGAACCTTTTTTTACGCCGGATTTCAAATCCGCCGGGACGCCTAGCGGAAGACTTTCTTGCCGGGACGCCTAGCGGGAGACTTTCTTGCCGGGATACCTAGCGGGAGGCTTAGCCCAGCTTGGCAAGCTCGACTGCCATTTCCTCCTGGAGTTCCTTTGCCTTCTGGCCTGCAACCTCTGCGAAGTCCTCACCGTTGCTAGCGTAGATGATGCCGCGAGATGAATTGACGAGCAGACCGCAATCCTTGATGATGCCATACTTGCAAACCTCCTGGAGGCTGCCACCCTGGGCACCTACGCCTGGAACAAGGAGGAAGTGGTTAGGAGCCACCTTGCGGATGTCCTCGAACATCTGACCCTGTGTAGCACCTACTACGTACATCATGTTCTCATCGTTGCCCCATTCCTGGCTCTTCTTCAGAACCTTCTCGAAGAGGCGCTCGCCTTCCTTATCCTCTGTGAGCTGGAAGTCGTGGCTACCCTTGTTGCTGGTCAAAGCCAGGAGGATGACCCACTTGCCCTCATATTCGAGGAATGGCTTGACAGAATCCTCGCCCATGTAAGGAGCTACGGTTACTGAATCGAGGTTGTACTCCTCGAAGAAAGTCTGGGCATACATCTTGGAGGTGTTGCCGATGTCGCCACGCTTAGCATCAGCGATGATGAAGTGGTTTGGATAATGGCTCTTGAGATACTTGATGGTGTTCTCGAAGGCAATCATGCCGTCGATGCCACGGCTCTCGTAGAAAGCCAGGTTTGGCTTGTAAGCCACGCAATAAGGAGCGGTGGCGTCGATGATAGCCTGGTTGAACTTAAACATCATCTCTGCTTCTGCGCCCTGGATGTCTTCACTCTCAGTGATGCACTTAGGCAACTTATTGATATCTGTATCAAGACCTACGCACAAGAAACTCTTCTTGGCGAAAATCTGCTCTACAAGTTCTTTTCTGTTCATTTCTTTTTAAGTTATTTGAATTTCATATGTTTGCTCCACACTTGATTTCATATGTTTGCTTCACACTTGAATTTCATATGTTTGCTCCACACGCCCTGAAAGGGCAGAAGCCCCTAGCCCAGGGCAACACCCTGGGTAGTCATGGCATCAAGCCTGTCGCCCTGTAAGGGCAAAAGCTTTAAAACTGCGGAGCCACATACGAAACCTCGGTAAGGGTTTTACAATTCTGTTTCTTTCAGCTTCTCAGCATTCTCTGCCACGGTCAAGGCATCAATCATATCCTGGATGTTACCAGCCAGGAAACCATTGAGGTCGTGGGTGGTGTAACCGATACGGTGGTCGGTAACACGGCCCTGTGGGAAGTTGTAGGTACGAATCTTCGCACTGCGGTCACCGGTAGAGACAAGGCTCTTACGGCGGCTGGCGATATCATCTACATACTTCTGATGCTCACGGTCGTGGATGAAGGTATAGAGGCGGCTCAAGGCACGCTCCTTGTTCTTTGGCTGGTCACGGGTCTCGGTACACTCGATAAGGATTTCCTCTACCTCGCCTGTGTTAGGGTTCTTCCAAGGATAGCGGAGGCGAACTCCAGACTCCACCTTGTTCACGTTCTGACCACCGGCACCTGAGCTTCGGAAGGTATCCCACTTGATATCGCCTTCGTTGATGTTCACCTCAAACTTGTCTGCCTCAGGCAATACTGCCACGGTAGCGGCTGAGGTATGCATGCGGCCCTGAGTCTCAGTAGCAGGCACACGCTGAACACGGTGAACGCCAGACTCATACTTCAAGGTACCATAAACGTCTGTTCCGCTTACGGCGAAGTCGATTTCCTTGTATCCACCTACGGCACCTTCCGAGACAGATGTCACGCTGACAGACCATCCCTTAGACTCGCAATATTTCTTATACATAGAGAAGAGGTCGCCAGCGAAGAGGGCAGCCTCGTCGCCGCCGGCACCGCCACGAATCTCCATCTGAACATTCTTGGCATCTTCTGGATCCTTAGGAACCAGGGCAATCTTGATTTCCTCTTCGAGCTTAGGCTGCAGCGCCTCGTTCTCGTTGAGTTCCTCGCGCGCCATCTCCTTCATTTCTGGGTCGCTTTCGTTGGCGAGGATATCCTTTGCCTCCTTGATGCTGTTCAGACAGTTGATGTATCGCTTGCGTGCGTCCATGATGTCGCCAAGGTCTTTCCACTCCTTGGTGAGCTTCACGTAGCGTGGCTGGTCGGCGATGACATCAGGGTCGGTAATGAGGGTGCTTACTTCCTCGTATCGGCTCTCTAAGCCTTCTAGCTTCTGTAATATGTTGTTATTATCCATTAATTTTTAATTCTATTTTTAGTATTCGAATGTTCCGAATTCGCTCTTGATGGTCAGGCTGCGCTTGCCCTCTTCTATGTGACCTACAATCTGGGCATCGATGTTGAAGCTCTTGCTGATGGCGATTACCTTCTCGGCTACCTCTGGGCGAACGTAGATCTCCATGCGATGACCCATGTTGAATACCTGGTACATCTCCTTCCAGTCGGTCTCTGAGCAGTCGTGGATAGCCTTGAAGAGTGGAGGCACTGGGAACATGTTGTCCTTCACTACCTTGCAGTTCTCGCCTACGAAGTGCAGAACCTTGGTCTGGGCACCACCTGTGCAGTGAACCATACCGTGAACCTCTGGGCGAAGCTCATCCAGAATCTTCTTGATTACTGGGGCATAGGTGCGGGTAGGAGAGAGTACCAGCTCACCGGCGTTGATAGGAGAACCCGCAACCTCATCGGTCAACTTATACTTGCCGCTGTAAACCAACTCTTCTGGCACGGCGTGGTCGTAGCTCTCAGGATAGTTCTCAGCGAGATACTTGGCGAATACATCGTGGCGGGCAGAAGTCAAACCGTTGCTACCCATACCGCCGTTGTACTTCTTCTCGTAAGTAGCCTGACCAGTAGAAGAAAGACCTACGATAACATCGCCTGGGCGGATGTTGGCATTGTCGATAACATCGCTGCGCTTCATGCGGCAGGTAACGGTAGAGTCAACGATGATGGTACGAACCAGGTCGCCTACATCGGCAGTCTCACCGCCAGTAGGATAGATGCCGATACCCATCTCGCGCATCTCGTGGAGCAGGTCGTCGGTACCGTTGATGATAGCCGAGATCACCTCGCCAGGGATGAGCATCTTGTTGCGGCCGATGGTAGAGCTAACGAGGATGTTGTCTACGGCACCCACGCAGAGCAGGTCGTCGGTATTCATCACGATAGCATCCTGGGCGATACCCTTCCATACAGAGAGGTCGCCAGTCTCCTTCCAATACATGTATGCCAAGCTAGACTTGGTACCTGCACCGTCGGCGTGCATAATGTTGCAATACTCTGGGTCACCGCCCAAGATATCAGGTATAATCTTGCAGAAAGCCTGTGGGAAGATACCCTTGTCGATGTTCTTGATGGCGTTGTGAACGTCTTCCTTTGCTGCGCTTACACCGCGCATCATATATCTATTGTTACTCATATCTAAATTGATCTCCAATTATGATTCTTATTATTTCCTTATCGTTCTTATAAATGTAGATGTTCAAGTTTTCTATGCTGAATCTGTTCTTGTAAATATCTACGTTTATAAAGTATTTATTTCTCTTCATGCCAGAAATCCCAGCTGGCAAATGCCTGGAGGAGCAGCATCTCCAAACCATTCTTTACTGTGGCTCCATGCTCTTTTCCCTTCTTCATGAAGAGGGTTTCGTCGGGATTGTAGATGAGGTCGTAGAGCAGGGTGTGGGTATCCATCGCCTCGTATGGCAGCGAAGGGCACTCGTCTACATGAGGATACATGCCCACTGGGGTGCAGTTGATGATGACATTGTATTCCTTGATGACCTCAGGGGTGATTTTATCGTACTGGATAGTACCTGGACGCTCGTATCGACTCACGAACACCGTCTCCAGTCCGAGTGATTTCAGACCGTAGTTGATGGCTTTCGATGCACCGCCCGTACCCAGGATAAGTGCTTTCTTATGACACTTCTCCAGAAATGGCTCGATGCTCTTTGTAAAGCCAATGACGTCGCTATTATAGCCGGTGAGCACAGTTTCATTGCCCTTGTGATCAACCTTCACCACATTGACGGCTCCGATGGCGTTGGCCTCAGGGCTTACGCTGTCGAGATAGCTGATTACTTTCTCCTTGTAAGGAATGGTTACGTTGAAACCCTTCAGCTCGGGATTGGTGTCGAGTACCTCAGCTAAACCTTCGATGCTAGGCAGCTCGAAGTTGATGTACTTGGCATTGATTCCCTCGTTCTCAAATTTTTCGTTGAAGTAGTTTTTTGAGAATGAGTGGCCCAAAGGGAAACCTATGAGTCCATACTTGTCCATACTGATATTCTTATTTAAAATTCATAATTTATTTGGTTGCAAAATAGAGTGTGCAGATACCGAAGGTGAGTCTGGTGAACTCTGCTTTCTCGAAACCTGCCTTCTTGAATACCTCCATCATCGTCTCTCCTTGGGGGAATGCCTCGATGGTCCTGGTGAGGTAGCTGTAGGCACTCTGGTCTTTCGAAATCAGCTTGCCGTAGATAGGCAATACTGTATGCGAATAGATGTGGAACAGCTGCTTCATCGGGAAACTGACCGGAGTGGTGAGCTCTACGATGCAGAGATGTCCTCCCTTCTTCAGTACTCGGCACATTTCGCGCAGGCCCTGGTCCAGGTTCTGGAAGTTGCGGATTCCGAAGGCGGCAGTTACTGCATCAAATGTATTGTCTTCGTATGAGAGGTGGAGACAATCTTCCTTGTCGAAGCGGATCACTTCGGCAAGTCCCAGCTGTTTTACCTTCTGTCTTCCTATCTCCATCATTCCCTGTGAGATATCTGCTCCGATGAGTTTATCCGGATGCAGCATCTGTGCGGCAAGGATGGCGAAGTCGCCGGTGCCTGTGGCGATGTCGAGCATTTTCTTTGGAGAGAAGGGCGCAAGTCGCTTGATTGCCTTCTTGCGCCATCCCTTGTCAATATCCCACGAGAGTCGGTGGTTCAGGGTGTCGTAGGTAGGAGCGATGTTGTCAAACATCTCCTCTACCAGCTTGCCCTTATCTCCTGTGCCCTCGTAGGGCTTAATCTGTTCTTGCTTATACATTATTAATTATTTAAGTGTAGCAAGCCATTCACTTACGTTCTTCTCGATACGTGCAGCGATGTCACCTTCCTCAGCAGCCTTGTCGAACTTCTCGCCTGTGATGTGCTCGTAAAGCTCGATGTAGCGATCAGATACGCTCTCTGCATACTCGTCGGTAATCTCTGGCATGGTCTGACCTGGCTCGTTCATGAAGTTGTGCTCGATGAGCCACTGACGAACGAACTCCTTGGAAAGCTGGCGCTGAGGCTCACCCTTCTCAAACTTCTCCTCGTAGCCGTCAGCATAGAAGTAGCGGCTAGAGTCTGGAGTGTGGATCTCGTCGATGAGGTAAACCTTACCGTCGCGCTTGCCAAACTCATACTTGGTATCAACGAGAATCAAGCCCTGCTTAGCAGCGATTTCCTGTCCACGAGCGAAAATCTTGCGTGTATAGTCTTCCATTACAGCGTAATCCTCTGCACTAACAATACCCTGGGCAATGATCTCTTCCTTAGAGATGTTCATGTCGTGACCCTCGTCAGCCTTGGTAGTAGGAGTAATGATTGGCTCAGGGAAACGCTCGTTCTCGCGCATTCCGTCTGGCAACTTCACACCGCAGATCTCGCGGCATCCCTTCTGATAGTCGCGCCATGCGCTACCGGTGAGGATTGAGCGGATGATCATTTCTACGCGGAAACCCTCGCACTTCAAACCAATAGTTACCATAGGGTCTGGAGTAGCCAACTTCCAGTTTGGACAGATGTCTGTAGTTGTGTCCAAGAACTTAGCTGCAATCTGGTTGAGCACCTGTCCCTTGAATGGGATACCCTTAGGCAGAACAACGTCGAACGCTGAGATTCTGTCGGTAGCGACCATCACGAGGATGTCGTCGTTAATGTCATACACATCACGTACTTTACCGTGGTAAACACTCTTCTGTCCATCGAAATGGAAATCTGTCTTTGTTAATGCTTTCATTTTATTTAATTTATAATTTATAATTTACAATTTATAATTGGGCCTGCCCCAGGGCAGTACTGTTAATTATTAATTATCAATTATTAATTTTTAATTGTTTTCTTTTCTTCCGCTCTCTCCTTGTCATACTTGTCGTATGCGTTGACGATGCGGGTTACGAGCTTGTGGCGCACAATATCCTTCTGTCCCAGCTTCACCACTCCGATGCCTTCCACGCCGTCCAGAATCTTGAGTGCTTCCTTCAGTCCGCTTCGCTGCTCTCTAGGCAGGTCGATCTGGGTCAGGTCACCGGTGATAATCATCTTGGTGTTCATGCCCATACGGGTAAGGAACATTCTGATCTGCTGGGAGGTTGTGTTCTGCGCCTCGTCAAGAATGACGACGGCATCGCTGAGTGTGCGTCCACGCATGAAGGCAAGTGGCGCAATCTGGATAATGTGCTTTTCCATCATGTCTTGCAGCTTGACGGCAGGAATCATGTCTTCCAGTGCATCATACAGTGGCTGCAGGTAAGGGTCAATTTTATCTTTCATGTCGCCTGGCAGGAAACCGAGCTTTTCGCCCGCTTCTACGGCAGGTCGTGAGAGGATAATCTTTTTAATGGCTTTCTCCTTGAGTGCTTTTACGGCAAGGGCGATGCTGAGGTAGGTCTTACCGGTTCCGGCAGGACCCACGGCAAATACCATGTCGTTCTTTTCGTAAGCTTCAATGAGTTGCTGCTGATTCTCGCTGCGGCTCTTGATAGGTCTTCCGCTGATGCTGTAAACCAGCACGCCTTTTACCGAATCTGCTTTAGTCTGTTTGCCTTTCACAATATCAAGGATATCTTCTTCATTGAGCATGTTATATTTAGCTAAGTGCTTGCGCATCAGCTCAATGTCTTCTTCTGCTTTCGCCATTTCTTCCTCGTCGCCAAGCACACGAAGCACGTTGTCACGTGCCACGATACGCAACTTAGGATACAGTGATTTTATCATCTGTAGATGAGCATTATTCACTCCGTAGAACATCACTGGATCTACATCTTCGAGTACTATATGTTTCTCTATCAAAATTTCTAATCTTAAATCGTTTAAACCTTTATATGTTATATAACGCTGCAAAATTACTACTTTTCCTCGAAATAAGCAAATTTCTTATACTTTTTTTGAGATTATGGGGCAAACTATTCTGGTAAACTGTCTGTAAAACAGGGAGAACTTGTTTATATTGCTGATTAATCGGAGTTTATGGTATGGAACGTCAAGGTCAATGGGACTTATATTATTCTCTGCATGACTGTTGAAAAAATAACACGGACAAATTCGAATTTGTCCGTGTTATTTTAGTTTTAAAATATGTCTGTTTCAGCTGTTTTTTGATGATAAAAGCTGTGATTTCGAGAAGAAGTCTATTCGTTTCGTCATAGGAAAGTACATATAAAAAGTGTTTGAGAGAAGAATGAGGAAAGTTTACTGGTTATCAGTTACTTTCCTCATTTTGGTTAAAAGTGGCGAGGACAGACGAAGACGGGAATACGACAAGATGAGACAGAGGAACGTTACCTATCCGTAACCTATACCCCAAATGGTGAATGTTGAGGTTCGGAAGAATGAGGAAGGTTACGAATTGAATTTGAACACTCTGATTTATAGTGAGTTACTGATGAGCAACGTAAGTTTTTTGGTTACGAACCAAATTTGCCGTGTTCTGCCGTGAAATGCGTAGCAAGAAAAGACTCTTCATGTATTAATTTTGAACGCAAAAAAGAATGACGTTATGAAGAGTACATTTTCAATTATCTTCTACCTCAAAAGACAGGTAGTAAAGAAAGACGGTACTGTTCCAGTTATGGGACGTATCACAGTGGACGGAACACAGGCGCAGTTCAGTTGCAAGACAACTGCCAATCCAGATTTGTGGGATACCAAGGGCGGACGCATGATAGGTAAGAGTATGCAGGCTTTGGAAGTGAACCGCAAATTGGACAAGATGCGTGTGAGTATCAGTAAGCATTATCAGGAGATTATGGACAGGGACAACTTCGTCACTGCCGACAAGGTGAAGAACGCCTTTCTTGGCTTGGAGTATCGTTGCCATACACTGATGAAAGTCTATTCTCAAAGCCGTGATGAAATGGAAAAGCAATATAAGGCTGGCATGAAATCTTTGAGTACATACACGAAGTATAGAATCGGGTGTGCCTATGTGGGCGAGTTCTTGCAGACGCATTACCATGTGAAGGATATTGCTCTGAAAGAGTTGTCGCTGCCTTTTATCACAGACTACGAGACTTTTCTCAGAACCGACAAGCACTTGAAGATAAACTCTGCGATGGTGTTTGTCCGCAATCTCCGTGCAATGGTATTCCGTGCCATAGATAATGAATGGCTCGTAAAAGACCCATTCAGACGATATGAGTACAAGGAAGAAGAGACCACAAGAGAATTTCTGAGCAAAGAAGAGATTCACCTGTTGATGGAAACACCTATCACAAGAAAGAAGATGAGCATGGTGCGTGACTTGTTCCTGTTCTGTTGTTTTACAGGTCTCGCTTTCATTGATCTGTACAACTTGAAGGAAGAGAACATCAAGGAATTTTTCGATGAAGGTGAATGGATCGTTATCCATCGACAGAAGACAGGAACGGAAGCCAACATCAAGTTGCTTGACTATCCCAAGCAGATTATGGAGAAGTACCGTGGATTGTGTGAAGACGGCAGGGTGTTTCCAGTACCCAATTATAGAAGTTGTATGGATTCGCTCAAAAGACTGGGAAAGAAATGTGGTATTACCAAGCCGCTTTCCTGGCACATGAGCCGTCATTCGTTCGCAACCTCGGTTTGCCTCTCCAACGGAGTTCCAATAGAAACCGTGAGTTCAATGCTTGGTCACAAGGACATAAAGACAACCCAGGTGTATGCCAAAATTACCAAGGAGAAATTGAGCAAAGACGTGGAAAAGTTGTCTCAGCAGATTAATAACATTGAAGAATTCACGTTTGGAAATGTTTGCAACGATAATACTAACACAATAAATGGCAGAGTATGAAACGGCAAGTGATAACAATACAAGAAGATATGGTCATCTATGCCCCACATCATGGTGAGGTGTGGATGACAGTTTGGGAAATTGCCGAACTGTTGAATGTAACAGGGACAGCAGTGAAGAATTCCATCAAGCGCATTTGGAAACAAAGTGTGCTGAAAGATTTCCAGCATTCTCAATACATCAGACTTGAAAATGGATATTCTGCGCATGTCTATGATATGGAAGTGATTATCGCCATAGCACTTCAAATGGATACATACCAAGCCTTGTTGTTCAGACAATGGTTTATCAGTAAGGTTGTGAACCGCAAGGATTGCCAAGCAGAGCAAGTAAAACACGAGTATCCGATGATTATTGTGATGAACGGAACGATGCCAAGAGGTGCAAGTTAGAATCTCTCATCTTTTAATAAGATTCCTACACCTTTATAATATAATAGCGTACAGGGGGAACGTTTTTTGTCGTTGTACCCTGTACGCTATTTTTTGTTTCGCTATTATGAAGCAGTACCCTCCCCTTGTGAAACAGTGCCGTCGATTATCGGCTTGCGGTAATTACCAGTGAGAAGTGCTTGTATCTCGGATTCCGGATAGAGGGTTTTGCCACATAATATAATGTAGGGCAAGATGCCTTGCTTGCGATATTCCTGCAAGGTACGGCGACTAAGCTTCAGGAGCTCGGAGAGTTCCTTGTCGGTGAGGTATCGCTCCCCGTCCAAAGGTGGGCTGTAGTACTCGATGAATGAGGATAGCCAGTTGTTGGCTTTCTTCAAGGATTGCATGGCGGTGTCTATCGACTTGCTCTCATGCGTAAGAAGTTGGTTCATGTTCATTGTTTACAATTTGGATTAAGTGGTGAATATAAAATGTGTTGGCTCGCCCAGGGTGAAGTTTTCGGCTTTGCCTTGGGCGAGTTTGGCTTTATGCTATACCGATTTGATTCTGGCGATAAGCGGAACGATGGCTTTGACCTCTTCGGGGCAGTAATAGAATTGGCGACCTATCTGGGTATGCCCCAAGAAACGGCGGTCACGAAGTTTTTGTAAGGTGCGCTGGCTGATGCGAAGTTGCTGGCAGACCTCATGACCTGTAAGCCATTTGTTCAGACGCTTGCCGTTAGCCTTATGCTTCAGCAACTCAACTTTCTTTACCAAGGCATCGTATCTTGCCATCATCAAGTCGAATGCCTTCTTTTCCATTGTTACTACTTCCATATTCTCTGTTTTATTGGTTCAACAAATTCGGGTGCAAAGTTAATGTGTGTATGTTGAAAAATAATGAAAATGAATAACTGTGGCAGTGCTTTTCTGGGGTTTGCCGACCGCTTGGCAAGAAAAATCAAGAAAATTATACGTGGGTCATTAATGAGTTGTTAAACGGGTATTTCGCAAATGGTTAATTTTGCCGCCGAGAAATAAAACAACGAATTATATAACATTTCAAACGGAATTAGAATGGAAGTAATAACAATGGAAAGTGCAGCCTTCAAAAAGCTGACAGAACAGTTGACAGAAATAGTCCAGTACGTGCGATTGGCAAAAATGGCATTTCAAGAGAACTTGACGGGTAAGGGATTGAAGCCGATGTTGACCAATGACGATGCAGCTAAGATGCTTGGTGTGAGCAAGCGCACCTTGCAGCGAATGCGCTCAGAGAACCGCATTGATTTTATTAAAATTGGCAATCAATGCCGATACCAAGTTGAAGCCATTGAAAGAATGGTTGAGGAACGAACAATAACAAAGGAAACATGAGCATGGAAGATGGAACATTGAGAAAACTGGAGTTATATCTCCATGACCTACACAAAAAGATAGACGGCATCTACGACATGCTGATGTTGAGACACGAACGAGAGACGGAGCAAAAAGGAGGTTCTGCCATCAATGAAAAATTGCTCGACAACCAAGACCTCTGCCTCTTATTTCAAATCTCCCCTCGTTCCCTTCAACGCTATCGCAGTCTGGGAGTGCTTCCCTACAAGCGTTTGGGGCAGAAAACCTACTACACGGAAGAGGATGTGATGCAGTTTGTAGAGAATAATGTCAAAGAATTCAAGAAAGAGAATGTGGAGCATTACTTGACCCGCATTCATCAGAAATTCAAATAACAACAGTATTCACCATTAAAAATTTACAATTATGGTACAAAAGAAAAAGAGTGATGAACAGGACGTGCTGGTAGTCCGTGACGAGAAGACGGGCGAGATAAGCGTCGTCGCCGGACTCAGCAGAGACGGCACCCCGAAGCGAGCGCCCGCCAAGGCGGAGAACACGCCCGACTTCCTGCGTTTTGACCGCAACAGTGACCTGATGGACAGTTTCTTTAGAAACTTCTTCCGCCAGTGCAAGGAGCCAAGCCGATTCGGATTCTACCGCATAGCGGCAGACCAGGTGGAAAACCTGCTTGGCGTGATGAAGGAGTTGCTGAAAGATCCGGAGGCTAACAAGGAGATTCTTTCCGCCCACAAGGTTGACACCTCCAATTATGAGAAAGAGGCAAAGCAATCGGAAGGTCAGGCGAAAGAAACCGCATCATCGGACGATGCGTCCAAGACGCAAGCTAACACAGAAAAAGAGAATGTATCATCTGAACAAACCAACGAAAAAGAGAACGACATGGAACAGAAACCAGAACAGACCGCAACCGAACAGCAGGCACAGACCGCTCCGGGTGTAAAGCAGAACCTCATCAGTGGTAACGATGTGAACCTGCAGGAACTTGGTGCCAAATATGGCATAGACTTCAACAGTATGAATGAGAAGGATATGAAAGCCCTGCTCAACTACGGCAAGACAGGGCTTGTGATTGTGAAGCCGACCTTCGGCGGTGAACAGATAGAGATACAGGCCCGTCTGTCATTCCGCAAGGACGATAACGACCAGTTGCAACTCGTGCCGCATTTCGTGCGCAACGAGCCAAAACTCGATGTCGCTTACAAAGGCTATACCTTCACTCCAGAGGACAAGAAGAACCTGTTGCAGAACGGCAACCTCGGAAAGGTTGTGGATTTCCCCGACAAGAATACAGGTGAGCTGCGTCCTCATTTCATCAGTATCGACCGTCTCACCAATGAGATTGTTGACATCCCGACCAACAAGGTGCGCATACCCGATACCATCGGCAAGACACCTATTACCAAGGACGACAAGAGAGTGCTCTACTCAGGTATTCCGCTTCGCAAGGAGATTGAGCTTGCCAACGGGCGCAAGTTTACACCGCTGTTGCAGGTGAATGTGGAACAGCGTGGCGTGGAGTTCGTGCCTGGCAGCACAAGACAGGCGCAAGGTCAGAAACAGAATGGAGACAAGAAGCAAACCGCTGACAAGCAGGAGCAGAAGGCAGAAGGTGATGCGGGCGGTCAGAAGAAGCAGCAGGATCCCAACCACTGGCTCAATGAGGACGGGACCATCCGCCGACTCAACACCTATTTCAAGAAGGAACTGACCGAGCAGCAGAAGGACGACTATGTGGCAGGCAAGACCATCGAGATCAAGGAAGTGCCCAACAAGAACGGCAGCGGTACCTATACCGCCTACGTGAAGTTCGACTTCGACAAGATGCAGCCACGTTCCTACCGCAACAATCCAGACCTCAAACAGGCGAAGGAACAGATTCCGACCAATGAGAACAAGGTACAAGTCGCCGTCAACGAGCAGGGCAAGACCCATGAGGCGACCAAGCACACCAAGGATCCGCTGAGTCCGGGACAGTCTGCGCCAAAGAACGAAAAGCAGCAGAAGGAACAGAACGCCGAGGGACAGAAGCCAAAGAGAAAGGCAAGAAGCGTGAAGATGTAGTTGCCGCCACTTGATCCACAGAGTTAATCATCCATTATAACAACCGACATCTGCGACCGTCTATCCCACGGTTGCGGATGTCACAAAAACAACAGACAATGAAGACAATCATCGCAGAGAAGCCAAGCGTAGCCAAGGAAATCGCCCACATTGTGGGAGCTGACAAGCGTGAGGAAGGCTATATGCAGGGCAATGGCTATTATGTGACATGGGCATTCGGACATTTAGTGCAGCCTGCCATGCCGGAAACCTACGGCATGAAGGGATTCCATGCGGAGAATCTGCCTGTGATTCCCGACCCGTTCGTTCTTGTTCCCCGACAAGTCAAGACAGAGAACGGCTACAAACCAGATGCAGGTGTGCTTGCCCAGATTAAAATTATCGGCAAGCTGTTTGACAGCAGTGAGCGCATTATCGTAGCAACTGATGCCGGACGTGAGGGAGAGTTGATTTTCCGATACCTCTATACGTATCTCGGTTGCAGGAAACCTTTCGACCGTCTCTGGATCAGTTCGCTTACGGACACCGCCATCCGTGAGGGACTCCAGAACCTCAGGGATGGCAAGGAGTATGACAATCTCTATCATGCAGCCAAGGCACGAAGTGAGGCAGACTGGCTCGTCGGCATCAACGGCACACAAGCCCTGACGATAGCCGCAGGACGTGGCACCTATTCCGTAGGTCGTGTGCAGACTCCGACCCTTGGCATGGTGTGCGAACGCTATTGGGAACACAAGCGTTTCGAGTCGAAACCGTTCTGGCAGGTACACTTCGGTGTGGTTGATACAGACAGTGGCAATATACTGAAGTTCACATCAGTCAACCGCTGGACAGACAAAGCTACCGCAACCGATATATATAATAAGGTGAAAGAAACAGGTTCTGCCATCATCACAAAGGTCGCAACCAAGCGAAAGGTGGAGAAGGCACCGCTCCTTTACGACCTCACCACCTTGCAGAAAGAAGCCAACTCCCAGCATGGCTTCACGGCAGAGCATACACTCTCCATCGCCCAGAAACTCTACGAGGCAAAGTTCATCACCTATCCAAGAACATCAAGCCGCTATATCTCGGATGATGTATTTGCCACCCTTCCCAAACTCTTCAAGAATCTGGAGAATCATTCGGAATATGGAGAGAAAGTGAAACTCTTGCCTGACAGTGAGGACTACAGCAAGAACAGCGTGAATGCCGCCAAGGTGACCGACCACCATGCCCTGCTCATCACAGAAAATGCAGCCATTGGTCTTTTCAAGGACGAGAAAACCGTTTATGACATGATATTGTGCCGGATGATTGAAGCGTTCTCGGCAGACTGCATCAAGGACATCACATCAGTATCGGCGCAAGTGGATCATGAAGTTGAGTTTGGCATCAGTGGCTCCATCATCCGACAGACTGGCTGGCGAGCGTTGTCGCTCAAGGAAAAGAACAACAGGCAGGACAAGGATGCAGACGCAACAGACAATGAGGTCAAGGATCAAGTCATTCCCAACTGGCAAGAAGGACAGCATATCACTCTTTCTGGCTGCACCATCACGGAGGGCAAGACCAAACCAAAGCCTTTACATACGGAATCCACATTGCTTGCAGCAATGGAGACCGCAGGCAAAGAGATAGAAGATGATACGATGCGCCAGGCAATGAAGGACAGCGGTATTGGCACACCTGCCACACGTGCCGCCATCATCGAAACCCTGCTCAAACGAGAGTATATGGTGCGCCAGCAGAAGAAACTTGTGCCGACGGAAAAAGGACTCGCCCTGCATTCCGTGGTGAAGAACATGGCGATTGCCAATGTGGAGATGACGGGCAAATGGGAGGCGGAACTTGCCAAGATTGAACGAGGTGAAGCAAGTGCAGACGGGTTCACCCATAGTATCGAAGGCTATACCCGTGAAATCACTGCGGAATTGTTAGGTTGTGACAGACTTTTCAACCACAAGGATTCCGGCTGCCAGTGTCCTAAATGCAAGCAAGGTACCATGCAGTTCTTCGGAAAGGTAGTAAGATGCAGCAACAAGGAGTGTGGTATGCCAGTGTTCAAGCAGGTAGCAGGAAAGTTGCTCACTGATGCCGACATCACCGACTTGCTTACCAAGGGCAAGACCAGAACGCTCAATGGTTTCACCAGCAAGCAAGGCAAATCGTTCTCTGCAGCCATAGCCTTTGACGAGAATTTCAACACGAAATTCGTCTTTGCAGAGCGCAAAACAGCAGAAAAGCGAGGAAATGTGAAGAGATACAAGAAATAGTTTGTACCTTTGCCACCGAAACATGGTTCATAAATGGTGTCTTGATTCAGGATGCTTTTATTTACTGTGGATTAAGTGGCGGCACTCGGAGGGATACCGAGTGCCTTTTTTCGGTATTAAACTATCATTATCAAGTTAATGTTTATCAAAATATGATAAACTCTCATCTTTATTTGTTACCTTTGCACACAAATTTCATTTATAACATGATGGATTCTTCAATAAATCGTATAAGAGTAGTCTTAGCTGAGCAAAATAAAACCAATCGTTGGTTGGCTGAGCAAATGGGTAAATCTGAGATAACAATAAGTAGATGGGTACAAAATAAATCACAACCATCTTTGGAGCAACTTTTGCAAGTTGCCAAATTATTATCCATAAGCCCTAAAGACTTAATTAATGACATCAACAATAGTGAAGCAGAAAATGTTTAGATATATAGAAAATAAAGATAGAACATTCCTTTTCGGTGCATACAGAGGGGAAAAATCGCAGTTGGAGTGGATATTGGGAGAAAAAACTCAACGATATGAGAAACTTTACAATATCCGTTTCAACCAAGATTTGTTTTCTCAAAGAAATGGTGGTACTCTTTCTAAAGTTCTGCCAGATTATATTTTAATATATAACACTCAAAATCCACAAGAGGGCTACCATCTGTTCCCTTGTGTAAATTCTTCCGTCAAAGAACAAGCGGAAATGGAACTATTAAAATATCCAAATCCTAATGGCTCTTATGTTGTCTTTTCTTTGGGAGAAGAATTGTCTGCGGAGCCGTTGAATATAAATGAACTGATAAAAGAGGCCTTTCCTAAAGGAGATAAAGAAATTCCCTTTGCTCCTAAATTGCTCAAAGGAAAAGATATCGCAAATGTAGTAGATAAATCTTTGAACCAGCCGAAAGTTGCTGTTTGCAAGCAGCACAATATTTTGCGCTTCATCGATTTGTTTGCTGGCATTGGCGGTATTCGTTGTGGACTTGAGTTAGCTGCCAAAGAAAAGGGGTTAAAGCCTGTATGCGTCTTTACTTCTGAAATCAAACCTTATGCCGTTAAGGTCTTGCAAGAGAATCACCCTGGCGAAACAATAACTGGTGACATCACAAAAGTTGATACAAAGAACATTCCTGACTTTGACATTCTTTGTGCAGGTTTCCCATGCCAAGCTTTTAGCTCGGCAGGCAAGAGACAAGGCTTTGCAGACACACGAGGAACTATGTTCTTTGAAGTGGAACGCATATTAAAGGACAAACGTCCAAAAGGTTTTATCCTTGAAAATGTGGAAGGACTTGTAAATCACGATGGAGGCAAGACTCTACAAGTAATTGTAGATAGGCTCACAGCGTTAAATTACAAGTTTGACTTTCGTGTACTCAATTCAAAATACTTTGGAGTTCCGCAGGAACGAAAAAGAATATATATAGTTGGTAGCATTAACAACAAGCCAAATCTTGATAATTTCCCAATAACAGAATGCAAATTGGGGGATATACTTGAAACAGGATTGCCAACTGCAGACACTCCTTTCACAAGGGTTCTGCTTAAACACTTTACAATAGAGCAACTATACGGAAAATCCATTAAGGACAAGAGGGGTGGCAACACAAACATCCATAGTTGGGATTTGGAAATCAAAGGCCCTGTTACCGCAAAACAAAAGCAGCTTCTTGATACAATCTTGACTGAACGCCGTAAAAAGAAATGGGCAGAAATTATCGGTATTGATTGGATGGATGGTATGCCGTTGACATTGGAGCAAATTCGCACATTCTTTGATTCGCCAAATCTCGAAGAAATGTTGGAAAATTTAACGCAAAAAGGTTACTTGAAGTTTGAGCATCCAAAGAAACTCATTCGTGAAACAAATGAGAATGGAGTTGTAACCACTCACCGAGAGTACGACACAACTAAGCCAAAAGGCTACAATATTGTTGCGGGTAAATTGAGTTTTGAGATAAACAAGGTAATGTCACCAACTGAAATTGCACCAACCCTTGTTGCTATGGATATGCAGAAACTTTATGTTGGGGATAGTGGCGGATTAAGAAGACTGTCACTTAGAGAGGGATTGAGACTTTGTGGCTATCCTGATAACATTAAGTTTAACGTAAGTGAAAAAGACGGTTTTGACCTATTAGGCAATACTGTTGTTGTACCTGTCATCAAGGCAGTTGCAGATCGATTATTAGACACATTAAAAATATAACAATATGGACGCATCAGAAAATTTATACAAAGCACTTGTCGAGGACTTCGGAATGGAGGGTGCAACAGGTTCTGTAAGATTCAACCTTCGTGACTTTGGCATAACGGTTGAGCAAAACAACATTGTTGGTAACATTCTTGAAGAATGGCTCGACAAATGGATGACGAGCAAAGGTATCGTGCATATTCACAACCACAAGCAAGCTTCTCCAGACTTTTGGCTTGACCCAGATAATTTGGAATCAAATTGGTTGGAGATAAAGTCGTTCACAGGAAGTCCTAACTTTGACATAGCTGCTTTTCGTAGCTTCATCAACCTTGTGATAGAGAAGCCTTGGAAGCTCCACTCAAAGCACCTGCTCATAAAATACAAGATGGAGAATGGTGTAGTAGAGATTGAACGAATTTGGTTGAAGAACCTTTGGGAAATATGCAGTACAAGCGGCACATGGCCTGTCAAAGTACAATATAAAAACAGGGTAATAGTAAATATTCGCCCTGCGGTTTGGTATTCTGAACGTACAGACTTCAAGCCATTTGAGAGCCTTGAAGATTTCTTGGCAGCAATGGAAGAGACTATCTATCAATATCCAGATACAAGAGTAACAACTGCTTTGCATTGGAAAGACAAACTCATTGATAGTTACGAAAGGCACTATGGTGTGCATCTCAATATTCCAAGATGGAATGATATTGCTGAAAAATACACTAACAATTCTGAAGAATAAGAGCTCTTAGTTACAATAAAAAATCAACGCTGTTTCCTGACAATAGGAAACAGCGTTGTATTTTTTACTACAGCCCGATATAGTCATTATCCCCATCAGAAGACGAGCTTCCACCTGATGAAGAACTACCACTTGATGAGCCAGAGTCTGACGATGAACTTCCACTTGGGGTACTACTGCCAGAATCCGCAGAAGAACTACCCGAAGTAGAAGGAGCGGAAGACTTCTGACCAAGCACCTCACGCTTATAGTGAGTAATCTCGGTGTTCACGTAGTCGATGAACGGAGCATAATCCTTTTCGCCAAAGACGAGGGCAAGGGCATTCACCATCTTCACCAATGCACGATAAGCATTATCACTTGCTGTGCGAGCAGTCTTCAAAGCTCCGACAGATACGCCCATTTTCTCGTTGGTGCGCTGCAAGGTAAGTGTTCTTACACGCTCGTTGGCTTCCTTCATGTTGGTAACAAATGCTGTCAAGCCCAACTTGGCAACCTGTGCAGAATATTTGTTCTCAAGGTCTGTGATAAAGTTCACCAAAAGACCGGTCTCCTTGTCGAGTTGGTCGGCGGTGTTTATCTTGTAGTCCTTGATGTGCTGTGCGAGAACCTTTGCAGCCTGTGCCATGTCTGCGATAGGCATAGCAAGGAATGCTTCAACGGCTTTCTTGTAGCCAGCATAGAGTGCATCACGGTCGCTGTCTGCCTTGGTAATATCATCAGTCAAGAGACTTTTCTGTGAAATTTTCAAGGCTTCGTCCTCTGCCGCAACAGCAGCCTTGAAATTACTTACTTGGTCAGCAGCCTTGCCCTTTACGGCAGTGTCTGACTCAACACGTGCAAGAATGTTACTTACAAACGTGAAATGCGCACCATTATTCATGCGTGGCAAACTGATGTCATTTATTTCCTTCATAATCACTGGAATTAAGTTCGACATTTAGATTTTTGCGTTGTCGGTTTCCCGATTGCGAATGCGAATATACAAAAATAATCGCTAAAATGAGAACAAATGAATAAAAATCGGATGAAATTGCGAAATAAAACCTACTTTTTAACGGTTGTTATACCATTGGCGCACGTTTATTGTAGAACTGGAATTGCAAATGCTGTAAGAAACGCCGTTTCTTGCTCTTGTTAGTTCTGATTGGGGTAAGAAACTTGCATCAATATCTCCGTTAGCATTTGAATGTAGAAAGAAACGCAAAACAAGAGCTTCGTTGAGTCCCAAAATGACAAGAAACGTGCGTCGAAACCTCCAACTGAGGTTAAAAGTAGCGAGAAACGCTAAACAAAAGCCCCAACAACCATCAAAAGTCGAAATAAACGCTAAACAATTCGTCCAACGGCTCTCTAAATGGCAAGAAACGCAAAACAATGCCCACTTTTTTCTTCAGGGAAGGTATTGTTTAGCGTTTCTTTCTATTTTGGGACTCAAACGAAGAAATTGTTTAGCGTTTCCTGCTACATAGGCATCAAAATCAGCCTATATTACTAAAAAGGCAGCTAAATGTTTGGTAGAATGGAATAAAAAGCCTACCTTTGCAACACTTTTATCCCCCCTTGGATGGAAAAAGCCAAGGCTCGTCACTCTCTTTCGGGAGGGTGGCTTATATAATTAAAAGGTAAGAAGCCTCTCAGGCGAGTCGAAAGACAGCATACTTGAGGGGCGTTATTTATTTTAGGCAGTGATAAACAGATGTTCGGTTTATCACAGCCTAAAATTTAATCTGAACTAATTTTGTCACAAAAATATTAAATATTTGTAACAAGGGAACACCTTAGAGAGGTCTATTCATGATTTATCTAAGATAGTCTAACAAAATTATGTTCCAAGCAATAATTTATTATTCTACATGGGTTGTGCCAACCGTCTAATACTATTTTTCCCTGGTTCATATTTCCACTTGTACTTATTGTATAATAGAAGTACATTTTGATGAAATCAGATAACATCGTATACCAATAATTAGGCCAATTAGGTTTGACTTCCTTAGGGTGATTATTGTTGTTGGCTATAACGCGAGAACAATCAGGGTGATACGCACAACAACACACTTTACTGATGTCGGACATTTTTCCATCCAAAGTCATTATGGTATGATACTTATTATATCTGATATAATCAATTGACGGAGTAAGTTCGATATATTCTCTAAAACAATGCGTCAGTACCAAATAGTTTATGCTATTAAGCATCTCTTTGAATTCTGTAGAACATAACGTCATCAACGTATCTTCAGAAATACAAAATGAACCCTGATTTAAAAATTCAGTTATACCGCAATAAGTACCAAGTACTTTAGCCACGTTTTCCTTCTTTACTATAATAGAAGTATTTTTGTTGCCAAAATGAAATTCTATTTTGTGTTCAGAACTCAATAATGCAGAAAAACCTTCTGGTATTATATGACACCAGTAAAAATCCGATATGTTATTTATTGTGTATTTGGTAATTTTTGCCATTTTTTTTGTTTTATAGTTTTTATTTTTTCTAATTTGATGCTCTAACGCAATAAGAGTTTTACTTTGCCCCTGTCATTGCATGAGTTCTTCAATATGTCCGATTATTGAATTTGTCATATCCAATGGCTTGGTATCGTCAATATCAAAAGTTTGCCCATCAGTGAAAATACATTTGAGTTTTGTACCTGTGTATTTCAATGTGCAGATGATGTTCTCGTTTTGCATGACAGACAAAGTCTTATGGCTGTCAATGCTTGGCTGGATGGCAACATTGGAGCGTAGCTTTTCTGCCAAGAGCAGACGGATTTCTGCAAACTTCTGTAGCAAGCGAAAGAAGTGAATAGCCTTGAATACTTCCGTGTAATTGGTAATCTCATCCTCGATAGGCTCGTATTTACAAGCCTTGATGGAGAAGTCTATCGCCTTTTCTCTATTAGCTTGGTTCTTCAAGATGCTATCACGAAATGCGCTATTCTTCTGATAATAGCGAGCCGTCTTCTCGTATTTCGGCAATACACTTTCGATGGCAGGGCGCAAAGCCTCGTATGTCTCGAAATTGGTTCGTGCAAACTTGTTCAAAAGGTGATAGAGAAACCATATTTCAATACAAGGGTGGCTCTCGATGAAAATTACTCCTTGCTTCTTGTATTTCTCCTTCGCCTCTTGATAGATGGCATATTGCGCCTTGTTCTTGATCAAAGTGTCGGTGTCAATGACGAGAAAGATTGCATCGGCACGTTCCTGTGGCTTCTTGCGCAGTTCCTTGTCTATGAGTTTCAAGTTCTGCTTGTATGAGCTACGGCTGTTCTTGGGAATGTCCGGCTCCATTGAAAACTTGAAACGATTGTTGGTGCGCAACCATTCAAAGTAGTACCATTCCGTAAACCCCTCACAATAGATTTTGACGGTATATTCAAGCGGTCTTTGTTGTTCCATGCTGACACTCCTTTCTTTATTCGTCAATAAAGATACTGCCCAATTGTGGCTTTGCACCCAATTTGCCTGCTCTGTAGGCATTGAGGATTGACACCTCCTTGTGAAGTCCGAAATCCTTGGCACGATAAATCTCCGTTGCGCCCGATTCGTTCTTGTTGGCAAAATACACCATGTCCCTACGGATGAAGTCCTCATCAAGGAGCATGAGACTATGGGTGGAGAATATCAGTTGCGCCCTGTCTGAATTGACAAGGAATGTCTTGATGATGTGGGTGAACAGGTCGTAATGCAGCGAGTTCTCCAACTCGTCACAAAGCAATGTCTGATTGTTCCTTATCAGCGTAAAGAGCAATGCAGACAAACCATACATTCGGTTTGTTCCTTCCGATTCCACCAAATTAGACAGGCTTCCTGTATAGAAAGGTGTCTTGTGGGTAAAGAACAGCTCTTCAGTTGATATGCTCTTGTCTTGTGGCTCTGGAATGCGTAATATTTTGGCAATCTTTCTGAACTTCTCCATTGCTTCCTCAGAAACTTCACCTTTTTCTTCCTTGATGTAGATATCGGATATATTGAAATCAGCCTTTTCAAGCATTTCGCAGATGAACTTCTTACTGTCGGCATCCAATCTAACCACATCGTTAGCCAACTGTCCAAGATTATCATTCTTGCTGAGTAAAGGCATGAACTCACTTTCAAAATAATTGAAGACCTTGTCAAGTTCAACGTTTTTTTCAACGTTTGCATTCTTATAGGTCGTGAGTACCGTAGCATTGGAAATGCAATTTGACTCAATGAATAGTTTCTGTGTTGCAGACAACTTCAGCAATGGTCCGAAAGAAATTGAAGAGTTGCTCTTGTCCTCATTCCATGTACGCTCATAAAAGAGCGCACGGCGATTATTAGGATAGAAGTACAATTCTTCCTTATAAATCTTTTGGCTGTTCAAGACAACTGAATACTCGTATCGGACATCACCGATATAGAATATCAATTCAAACGATGAGTTTTGGTTTCGGCTGTCTTCATCCATCATGAAAGGTGTAAGTCCTGTGCCAGTACCTGGCTTCTTGGTACGGCTGGCAACCAAATAGAAAATAAACCAAGCCAAAGCTTTGAGGATGTTGCTCTTGCCAGATGCATTTGGTCCGTAAACAACACCCAACTTGGAAATGCGAACACCTTTTATTTTAACAACAGCGTAATCTTCATACGTTTTGTCGGCAGAAGCCGTAAAATCCAGCGTCTGCTCTTCTCTTATAGAAAGGAAATTCTTTACTTTGAACTGTAATATCATATCTTTCGTACTTAAATTCGTAATTCTTTTGCAAAAATACAAAGAAAAGACGGAATACTTAGTTTCTCAGCATTAAATTTAAGATTATTTTTCAAAAAAATCAGATATAACGTAAAAACAAGCCTTTCAAGCATCGCAGATAAGGGCAAGACGGTTTCTTTGCCACTTTCTTTTCCGCTCCTCGGCTCATGAAAGAGTGCCAGGCGAGCGCAATCAAGCTCGCTTGAAATTGCCGAGCCGCAGCCTTTCTTATATAAAGAAAGTGGCGGAACGAATTTTCATCGCTCCGCCGATATGGATTTTATTTCGTTGCAACCATACGCTGCTCTATAAGTCTTGCATTGCTGTTCACCAAGTTGATGATGTCGGCATGGTGCTCGGTGTCCTTGTTCTGTAGTCCGTGGCATTGTACGACTTTCATCTGTTCGAGTGAAAACTCCACTGTCTCAACCCTTTGTTCGGCTATTCTTGCTGAGAAGATGATGCAGTCGGGATTGAGTGAGTAGTTTGTACCGCTGCCTACGCAATGGTGCATCGCCTTACCCTCAAGAACGTGCTCCCTGACGCTTTCAAGCATTCTCACCACGATATTGCCGTCCGTGAACATCAAACCGAAGAAACGGCTCTTCATTTCCTTGAACTTGTCCTCGTTCTTTAATGCCTTGCGTATCTCCTCCTCGGTACGCTCCTTTTCTTTCTTGGCTCTGATTTTCTCGGATATTCTGTCGTGCTCGGCTTCAAGGTTGTCGGGGCAAATGTAATGTGGACTTCTGATGTCTTTGCCCATTTCTACCAACATACAGATGTAGTCCGCCCATTTGCCGATGTCTGTAATAAGGTAATGGTTGCGGTTGGCTATCTTGTAGGCATTCCAACAAGTTTCCAAGTGCCGTGGGTGGTCTATGAAGTGGCGGACGTGTCCGTAACGACATTGCTTCATCATCGTTTCGATGCGGTGGTCTGTCAGCATCGCCTTGAACAATGTAAGCGGTTCGATGCCGTGAAACGCTCCGTCAAAGCCATTGCGCCATATCTGAGGAATGACTTTCATATCGGGGCATACCGGAAATGAAGCAATATGCTGATAGGTGGTGTTGTCCTTGCGCAGTTCAATGTCGGAGTCGTAGCAGAACGTGTCCATATAGATACCCATTGTGCGCTTGCGTGCCATAACCTCCACCTTGCCTTTCTCGTTCATCCAATAGCGTGCCACCTCCCAACAATAAATGTCTGCCTTTTGTCCCTTGCGGTAATAGGCTTTCATCTGAAATGCTCGCATAAGTTGCAGTCCCTTGCGCTCGGTGAGTACACTGAAATAGGTAGAAGACATTGCCTTCTGTCGCTTGGTGCGCTGCACTTCCAACTTTGCCTTACACTTCGGGCAGACACATTTGTCCGCATCCTCGTCCGTAGTCCAAGTGTGTCCGCAGTCCATGCAGGTGGTCTGTCCGTGCTTCAACTGAAAGGCATAGTGGTCAAGACATTCACGGAATGCCCATTGCATTTGCGCTCCCTTGATAGGTCGTAACCCCTTGTTTGAGGTTACGACTTGCTTCTGATATTTCGTTCTTGGTTTCATAACGTGTCGAATAATGATGGTTGGTGTATTTCGTTGTCCGTTCTCTGTGAGGTGCGCTTGGCGGTATCTCTGTTACGCATCTTGTTCATCTGCTCTTGCTGATATTGGCGGATGGCTTCCTGTCTTGCCTGTGCCTTCTCCTCCTCTGTGAGTTCGATGTGGTGGTTGACAGACACTTGGCAGTTCAATGGTTTTCCTACCTCGATGTCCTTCTCCTCGTAGTAGTGGATGGCTTGCCCATATATCTCGTCATCGCAAAAGCCGTTGCAACCGCTCTTCTGTACCCAATTAAGGATATAGGTGACGCAATCGTCTATGTTCTTGTCGGGGTTGTCATACTTGGCTGCAAAGAGTTCGTCCTCCATAGCACGCTCCTCCAAATAGGCTTGTATGGTTCTCTTGAAATATTCTGTAGTGTTCATATCAGATGTTGTTAAAGGGGTTGTTACTCGTGATAGATGATGTCGCAGTCCTCAACTTCTGTAGGCAGTCCGAAGAACGGATAATGGCTGAAGTAAGGTTCTGTGCACATGTCCTCGTTGTATCTTGGACTTACTATCTCAATATTGTTCTTGCGCATGGCTTCGTCCACCATACGGATTTCCTCGTCTGTCAGTCCGCTTGCATCGCCATTGATGATGTAGCAGAGTGACCATGTAGGTATCGCTTCAATGCTTCTGTTCATATCGCTTGTACTTTAAAGTGTTAATAACCAAATGAATGTTCCAATCAGTACCACCATAGAAAGAATGGAAATGATGATGCCGAAGATGAACTTCACAATTCCCAATATGACTTCACCGACCATGCAGAGAGCCATATATCCCAACCAAGCCACCAAAGTGATGAGGGTTGAGCCGACTGCGGAGAGTAATCTCCACCAAGTCTGTGTTATGTTGATGTTTGTTGTCATATAGCCTTGAATTAAATTTATTTGCGGTTCCAGGAACTGAAGGGAAGTTCTCGTTTCTTCACCTTTTTGTCGCTCCCTTTTCCGACATTTTTTTTGCGTCTTCCTGTCGCATCGGTCGTTTCGTTTCAGGTGCCTTTCAAGGGCGGCGAGGCTGGAAATACAAGGTTTTTCGGAAAAATACTACCCAACGGTGTGGAGATTTTTTCGAAAACCGAAGGCTCGACCTTTTATTTCCAAAGCCCGCTGCCATACCTTTGCACCTGCACGATAACGGTTGATGCCA
>ERZ1034939.234-NODE-234-length-39519-cov-6.947370_pt1 | contig 39519 bp, 47 predicted proteins | sample MGYA00520626_ERZ1034939 | MGnify/ENA primary metagenome ERZ1034939 (study PRJEB33766, sample SAMN09781751) | gut metagenome | biome: gut microbiome | host: Homo sapiens | place: Madagascar | study: EMG produced TPA metagenomics assembly of the PRJNA485056 data set...
ATATTTTTCTCTATTCAGCATCTTTCTTCTCCTTCCCGTACCGTAACTGATACGGTACTTCCTTAAAATCTCTCAATGCATCCGGGTTTGGATGCTTCGGTATTCTCGTTCGCTTGTCCACCAGCTATTTAATGGCTCTATTACGTTCTTTGGTGTCTCTATGCATTACTCCGCCCTCCTATCACAGCCACAATCTCCCGGTACTCTCTTTCTCTTTTAGAGATTTCCCGATCAAGTACATCCAACCGTCTAAACAGTGCCGCCGTGTACTCTTCGTCTGTCAGCTCCGTTGTTCTTTTCTTGCCTTTTGCCGCAAGTGGCAACCGCACCTGTTCACCGTTATGCATCAGGATCTTAATGATCTCCAATCGCGGCACACAATTTAAATCTGCTAAAATCTGCAACTGGCTTGCTCTGTCCTTTGCGCTGCGGTACTGCCTGCAAATTTCTCCCTCCGTCATATTCACTTCAACCACCTCCCGGTTGCGAATTTAGCACCTGTTTTTCTAATTCGTCATAGTCATATTGACGATGATTAATATTACTAAAAGCATTGCTTTTGCCCTTATGCTCTGTTGCTTTGCCAGGCACATAGTTCTCATCCAGATAATCTACATAGCCACTGTTAAAAAATGTGCTCCCGTACTGTGCTTTCCGCCAGTCGGCGTCCTTCTGCAATTCAAGACTGTAGCGGTCAATCGCTTTAACAAGCCTATCTTCCCCGATTGCAAGTAGCCGTTTCTTTTGGGCATCCGATACCTGTCCTTTGCCTTTTTTGTTCGGATATGCTTTCCACAGACGTTCGAACAACGCTTTGGCATCCGCCAAAGTATTTTTATTATTATCATTAACATTTACAGTAACATTAACATTATCAGTAACAGGGGTATTTTGATTTTCAGAAAAACCATTTGCTTTTTTTGCTTTCTCTTGTTTTTGTGAAATATCTTTTGTTTTTGGTCTGCCGCCAAGTTTTCCGGCTTCCCGACGTTTCTCAATCTTCTCTAAATATGCGGCAGTGTCACGATCTATCCTTGATTTGATAAAGCTGAATGCCATATTGGTCATGCCGTCCATTTCCGGCAGTTCATCCCCTGACGCGTAACACAATACTGCCGTCAGGAGTGCTCCGCGCTGTTCCATCGTAAGCAGTTTTATATGTTCCAGATACTCCGCATACAGGACAAAGCTGCTCTTTTCATCCGTCAAGACATCACCCCGTTTCCAAGTCCTTAAGAAGCTCTCTCAGTGACATTTTTGCCTGCGCCTGTGTAAGTTCCGTAATGGTAACTTCAATCCTTGGATTATCCTTATCCACGTTCGTATCAAAGTAAAAATGCGGTATATATTTCTGACCATCATCTTTGATTACCCATGCTTTTTTCAAGCTGTCCTGCACGAACTTGGCGGCGCAGGACAAAATGTTATCATTATCCCTGCGACGGTCTTTTTCATAAAACTGATAGTAGATCAGAACCGGATCCGTAATATGTACACCGGGAAGTTGCTGCCTTATATACCAGATGATAGAATCCTCGCTTTTCTTTTTCATCCGTCCGCCCTTGCGGGGATTCGTCCGGTTGGCGGCTGTGTAATCATTCAGACCATCCAACCGTCCGGGAATCGTAAATTTATACTCCATTGACACCACCCATTCCCACATTACAGCTTCTTATTTCAAGGATTGTATTATTACTTGGATTCCATCCTTCGACATATTCAACAGCTTCCTGGTATCTCTTGGTTGGAATATTGTTTCTGGAATTGACTCTGAAATAATCCTGAATATCATGATTACACTCAGAAAACACCTTTTTGCTCATTTCCTTATACGCCAGTGCTTTTTTACCACCAAGAACCTCAATCACTCTTTTATTTACAGTTTTCTTTAATTCCTGCTGCTGTTCATAATCAATGGTCATGGTATTTTCAAGATGCGTGATTCTCTCTTCGTGACCATCAATCATACCAAGCTGTACACGCATCATCTCCTGTGGTGTCATTGGCTTCTGATAGGTGCCGGTTCTTCTGATCTGTGGCAGCACTTCTGATGTTACCCAACGTTTGAAACGCTTTGCTCCTGGCATTTTACTGGAAAGAATCAAACTGTAAAGTCCCGATTCATTAATGCAAATAACTTCCCGGTTTTGACCTGACAGAACGATTCGTTCGGTCAGCTTATCCTCTTCGTCAACATGATCTCTGATGGCTTTTTGTGTATTTGTATATTGCAAAATTTCCGCAATATCTTTCGCAACAAACCACGGTTCTCCATCTACCGTTACTGTTCGGATTTCTCCAAATTCTCTATTCTTAAAAATCTCTAACTGATTCAATAACTTCTCCTTTCCCTCCGGCACCCATCGGCACCGGAGATCATGGCTCTCAATAATACTGTGATATATTATTCTGCATGAATGGTTTCTTTTGCCTTGCGGCAGGTGTTTCAACCTACAACCACGACTTACCGAAAACTTCTCTGAATTTTTCTCTGGTACCGTAGTGTTCTTCAAAATACGTCTGTGCCATCTGCTTAAGTTTTAAATCCATATCTGCCGCATCTTTTCCGGCATGTACACCATTCGGATGAAGATCAGGTGCGAGTGGAATCACAAAGCCGTATTTTTCACTGTTCTTCCTGTTCGGATTGCCGCCGAATATATGATGTCTCTCTACTGGTGCAGATTCTGTAAAGTAGCAATGATCCATATCATCCGTGAATACACTCCATAATCGCTTCATACACCCCACCGCTCTTTCATCTCTGCAATTTCAGCAGGTGTATCCGTTTCAATTCCGAGTTCTTTTGCATCTGCCACCGTTCCATCAATCAAAACAGACATTTCTTTCGTGTCATATGTATGGCTACCACGATAAATTTTATAAAATGTAGCTTTTTCTTCATATTTAACAGGAATTGCATGTATACTTTCCTGTTCCCACATAAAATCTTCCGGAGCATTCGTTTTATAAACCATGATGCTGCCATCCGGTAATAACTGTGGCTGCCCGTATTTGCAGATCAACACATTTTTAGCTTTTGCCTTGGATATAGTCAGCGCATCAGCGATCTTTCCGGCAAGAGCATGAAAATAAGCATTTGCATCCAGTGAACGTCGCTGTGTATATCTGACAGCTTTTATTTTTAACTTCTCATATCCTTTAAGCCTGTCATATTCTGCTTTCACGACTTCATTTTCATTAACCTCGAACGTTATTCGGAACCTGTTGCTATCAAGATCAAGGGATGCGCCAACCGCTTTTCCTGTCAATTCCATTAAGCATCAGCCTCTTTCTTTTTCTTATACCAGGTCTCTACCTGTTTTATAATCAGATCTGCTATTTGTTCTGAAATTCCGCTTGTTGTCTGAAAATGATATGTTTCTTTTAACTTTTTCCAAATATCTGATTCCTTGGCATTCTCACACACACCGGCATACGCAGAAACGAAATCATTCATCTTATGTAACTGCTCCACCGTGGCAGGCTTAAATTCCGCTATCGGTTCTACTGGATCCTGGGTTTCTTCATCCGGGTCTTTCATCTCCTCAGTCGGAATACAGAACACCTGAAAACATGCATACTTAAAAGCAATCGCCATGGCTTTATTTGTAGCCTTATCTCCGGAATCCATTCCCTCGCCGACAGTTACTGCTTCAATGCATGAACCATCTTCAGCAAAAAATGTATACTTGATTCGGCAGATAGAATAAATTAAAACTGATCCTTTATTTGTGGTTCGTTCCTGCCTCTGCTGTTCCAATACCTCCGGTACAATAAACACATGATTCTTTATCAGTGCCGGATTGATTGCATTCATAACCGCATCAATACCGCGATATTTAAACCCCTGCTGCTTATTTACTGCATCCTTACCAACCGCTCCGATTTCTTCCATGCATCGGGAAATTGCTTCGTAAATGTTCATTTTCTTTACTATCTCTGCCATGTCACCCTCCTAAAACAATTTATTTATAAGATTCATCGCATAGGTTGTATCAACCTTTTCCTCACCTGTTTCTTTCATATGCATCTGAATCGCTTCAACCATCATTTTGAAATATGTTGTGTCAACACCCGTCAATTGATCTTCAAGTACTTTTACATCACTCAGGTCTAATTCATTCAACTGAAAACACATCTTTACATACTGACCTGCATTGATATGATAGCCACGCTCAATATATTTCCGAGTCCGAACAATCGAGCATAGTGGATATTTTGATCCGATATAGTACAGTTCCTTATTAATAATGCATTCAAGCGCTTTTTCCGGAAGAAATAACTCATTATCCCAAGAACTCCATGCACAGGTACAGTGTACAAAATCATAGTTTTTATGAATTTCATCTACCTCACCATAGAATCGAATTACGATCTGTACCTTATCCGTCAGAGTGATTGCGTTGCTGGTAATAAACCGAGGTCTGTATTTTTCCTTCTCTGTCTCCTGTTCTAACGATTCGTCGATTTCTTCTTCTGTAGATGCAAAATTATAAGAAATATCACTTACATTCTCTTCATCTTCATCTGCAATGCCTTTAGATGAAACAAAACAGTCAATCTTCCCAGTTTTATCATCACATCTTACTGAAACCGGCTTATCTGGATGCATTTCATTCCATTTTTCAACATAGTATGTTGCTACGGTCAAGCATGCTTCTTTTGTTCTGAAATAAATATCATAGTCATGCAGTTCTTCACCTGTTAAAAGTGAAACAATCGCACCGCCAGTCACAATCACATTATCTTTCAAAATATTTCTGATGTTCTCATCGTCAATATTCGAAATCCAGTCACGCAACTTATTATTCAAGTGTTTCTTAATGCTTTTACTATTCATTCTTATATCCTCCGGAATTTAATGTCATACTCACGCATAGCGGATTCCAACTGCACAATCTGAAATGGATCAGCAATAATCTCATATGTAATCGCATCAGTTGCAGGCTTCGGCTCTACAAATTTATCTTCTTTCACAGCAACCGATTCTTCCTGTACCGCTTCATCTGCTTTCCGTTCAACCTCTGCCGCTTTGCGCGCCTTCTCTTCTGCCTTTCTCTGCTCTTCCTCCGCCTGTCTCCACAGAATCTCTTCTTTCTGCTTCTGATACTGTTTCATGATTCCGATAGCATCCGACAATTCCAATGTAGCCTTATACTTTGCTAATCCCTTATCTTCAAACTCTGATTCCATTGTCCGGATAGTGGCAAGATCTTTTTCTACATGTTCCACATGCGCTGCAATGGCTTCTGCGATAGCTTTTTGCGTGGTTGTGGTATTCTCCCATCTACTGTCATAAATACGGTCCAGTGGCAGATACTCCATCACGGCATCATGCTCCGTAATGATTCCGGTATAGATTTTACAAATCAATGATTTCTTAGTTTCTACACGCTTGCGCTCAAATTCCTCGATCTGCCCGCTGATAAAATTAATCGGTTCATCAATCAACTTGTCCAGTTCCTTAACCTGTGCTTCAAAATTTGTATACGGCACCATAAAAGTTTTCTTGATCTCAATTCTTCTATCGTTCATCGCCTTTTTCAACTTACGCAGGCTCGCCACTGTCTTTTTTGCTTCCGGCTGAGATTCGGCAGTAAACACCATTCCCTTATACTCTTCTAATCCTGCCGCAAGAGCTGCCTTAATCTCCTCAAAATTTGTCTCAATACTTCCATTTTTCTGCTCTACTAATAAATTAATTTCCTGCATTCTCTATCTCCTCTTCTTCTCTGATCATTTCCTCACGCTCATACACAGCAGCCATCCTTTTGTTATGGCGGTGTATGCGCGATTGTTCTGCTTCGTACTCATCCCAGTCTAGTTCATCTGGTACAATCTCATTCATGACTCTTCACCGAAATACTTTTTCATTTCCAAGTCACTGGCATATGTACATATTTCCGTTTTTTTGTAAAAGAAACTCAAGCGAGTACCTATATATGCTTCTGGTTCTTTTCCAACAGAAACCTGTCTCTCAAAATATTCTGCATATTCCATAAATTCTTTGGTGGAATAGATTAAAATTGAACATTCTTCCAAGGCTGAACAATATGCATTCAGTTTATACTGCTGCTGTAGAAGATCTTTTCTTGCCGCGATAAGTTTTTCCAAAGCTACCGCTTTCATCTCAATACTTGCATCCACTTATAAATTCCTCCATTTCCATCTGCTTCCAGTCCGTCGTCCGAACCATCCGCTCCATCTGATCTTCACGCTGCTGCCGTTTTGTCTCCCCGGTTATGCAGTCATCACAGATACCGTTCTGACCTTCCCCAGGATCCATGGAACATCCGCAGCGTCTACATTGTTTCTCATACATTGACACAACCTCAATTCCAGTGTTACAATAAACGCAGAAATACTAGGTATTTCCACGATTGAAATAGCACCTGTACTCGCCAAAGTTATCAGGGTGCTATTTTTTTGTCCTCGATCAGCTCCATATCTCCGTCCAGCTTGTCCGCCTGCCGAAAATAAAGCAACTCGATCTGCATCTCTCTCCTGTGCTCCGACAGGACTCTCAACCCGTACCCTGCACCGGCGATAAATCCACCAAGGATGCAGACCAGTGCGGCATAGTACATATACACTCCGTCGCTGTCTAAGCAACACATGGCAAGCATTGATATCGTGCCGCCGGTTGCCATGATGATTTTAGATAAACGTTTCACACACTACCACCTCCCTTCATAATTTCATCAAAGTAAGGATTTCAGAATCAGACACCTTCAACTCTTTAAATAAAATCAACATATCTGAATAACTGAACAATCCCTTTTTTAAGCGATTGCAAAATGATGGCTGAGTAATTCCGATCATTTTCGCTAAATCTGCCTGAGTCAAACCCTGTTCATACATCTTCCCAACAATCCACTTGCTGAAATCGCTGACTTTGTATTCCTTTTTCTTAATGGTTACTCTAGGCATCCAACCACCTCCCTACTTTACCGGAATACCGATCACACTCTCCATCAGATCAATGTGCTCTGCGGTTATGTGCACTTCGGTATGTGGATCATGATTCTTTTTCAACCAGTCGACTACCGGCTTACACAGTTTTTCTAACTCTTCTGCTTCGCTCATGTTTTTCCATCCTCTTCTTTAATCTTTAATTTCACTCGCTGATCCCAAGTCAATTTTGGGGGCAGAAATAAAAATCCCTTCTTTTGTGCGGGTAATTTCCGTTTCTCCCATTTTAATATGCACCTTGCCCGTATCTCCTTTTCGAGAGAATATCTCAGATGCTACCGGCTTTACGTCCTGTAAATTTTCTGAAATGATATCTTTTAACTCCCCGATGACTTTTACATCTTTTGAAGTTTCTGTTTCATTTGCAGCTTCTGCAGAAAGCGGTTCTTCTTTCAAAAAATCTTCTAACAGCTTCTTAAATCCCTGTTTTTCCATTACACTTCCTTCTCTAACTGGAAGTCTGTCTACTGTTAAATGCAACTGCGCACCCTTTTTTTTCTCTCCTGTGCAGTCATGTGAAAATTCTACTTTTACAACCCCGTCTCCGTATAATTTTCCATTGACCATGATCTGTGTGTTATGACCGCATGATGCAATAATAATTCTGTCGTTGCTCATTTTTATCTCTCCCTTCTTATACAGTTCGTCCACATTATCTTGAATTAACTACTTCTGGATGTTACTCTTTATATGCCCGACAAGAAACGGAGTAACATATGGTTGAAAAAGAAAAAACTAACTGTCCTCGAAATAAACGAGAAGTAATAATTACTCATTGCTATGAGCAGATAAACGATGCCAATCTTGATATCTCTCATAGTTGCCCACTTCGTTCTCAAATTAGATGTGATGGAACAGAAGATGGAGTAACTAAATGCCACTTAATTAGGAACTACAAACACTAAAAATTAAGTATCATGCCGGGTTTTTTCCAATTCCGCTACTCTCTCCTTCAATTTTTCGAGGTCTTCTTTTATTCCTCGCTGTCGCAAATCCATCCAGTAAAGCCTGTCATATGCATGTGCTTCCATATCAATTTCATGCTTGAACTTTCCAACCTTTCCGATAATGTACTGCTGTAACCTGTTCACGTTTTCATCTCCCTTCTTTAACTATTCTTATTCTTGGAATCTGTATGTTTTTTATGTTAAAATATCTTTGCCCACCGAGAATGGGGGGATTATGAAAACAGAAAAACATACTTTTTCTTGCTACCGCTATGCAAAGCAACTAACAACCATTACTGATTACTATGAGTTATTAAGCGGAAAACCCGTTTGGAAATACTCAACTTGTTCATTAAAGGACAGTTCGCCTAAATTCCGGTGCAACGGAATGGAAAATAATACTGATGAATGTCCTTACTTAAGTAACCATTAAATAGCTTTCCATCGGTGGGTTTATGATTTTGCTCCACTTTTAAAGATCTGCTCATATCCTACTGCCCCTTTAAAATGCATCTCTGCCGGGCAAACCATTTTCACACTTGTGTAAAAATCTGGTAACGTATTTACATCAACATCCGGATTTAATTCCTCCAACATAAATTGAATAACGTCTATCATCAGTTGGTCTGTTCGTTCTCTCGGTGAAATAAAGCAGTACACTCTAAGAGGACAATTTGGACAATCATTCTTTTTTGCTTCGCAATATGCCCGATGCATATTATTGAATTTCACTTGTGATAACTTTTCTATCTCCGTCACTTCCCATCGCCCTTCTTTCTTTTTTGTGAATTTAATTCACTTATTAAGGCAAAAAAATTTCATCTCGTTCTTTCCGGGTGAGATGCAATACCCTTGTTAATGCAGTAATTTCAGATGCATAAAAATTACCACTTTTCATTCTGTTATAGAGAGTTTCACGCAATATACCTGATTTATCAGCTATTGCTGTAACTGTCATTCCAGAATTACTTATTTTCTCTTTGAGCAGTTCTACATTCGCCACTTCTTTATCGCCTCCATTCCGTGAACTAAATTCACTATATCATTGATGTGAATTTATGTCAACACTTTTTAATAATTTTGTTGAATTATTTTACACAAAGTGGTATTATGATAATACAAATTAATTAATGAAAGGAGTTCTGCTTATGTTACCGCTATATAAAAACATAAAATCAAAAAGGACTGAGTTAAAAATGTCTCAAGATACATTGGCAGAATTAACTGGATATAAAGACAGATCATCCATTGCCAAAATCGAAAAAGGAGAGGTCGACCTCGCAGAGTCGAAAATACGAGAATTTGCAAAAGCATTAAAAGTATCTCCCCGAGAACTTATGGGTTGGGATGAACCAGATGAAGAACCATTAACCATTGCCGCCCACTTCGACGGCGACGAGTATACTGAGGAAGAACTTGACGAAATAAAAGCATTTGCTGAATTTGTAAAAACCAAAAGAAAGTAGTTGTCCAGATTTCAGGACACCTATAAGAATATACTGGAGCGGGAGGTGTTTTAATTGAATACATATGAAGAATTGCAAGACGAAGCCTGCAAGGATGGTATAGAAATTATAGATAATCATTCTTTTAAAAGCGATCGGATCAGCGGTCTGTATTGTAATAATACGATCGCATTGAGTAAAAATCTTAAAAATTCTACCGAAAAAGCATGTGTCCTTGCCGAAGAGCTTGGACATCATTACACTGCTGTCGGTGATATCATTGACCAGTCCAGTGCTGAGAATCGCAAGCAGGAATTACGCGGTAGAATCTGGGCATACAACAACCAAGTCGGTCTGCGTGGTATCATCGATGCATATTTACACAACTGTCAAAACCTGTTTGAAACAGCAGAATATCTTGGAGTTACCGAAGAGTTTTTAAACGACAGCCTAACATACTACACAAATAAATACGGTGTATGCACACAGGTTGATAATTATGTTATATTTTTTCAACCGAATATAGGAGTTATGGAATTAATCTAAAGAAAAGAGGAAAATATTATGAAATGTCCAAATTGCGGTGCCGAAGGGAAAGGGAAATTTTGTGAATATTGCGGTTGTGAAATGCCAAGAGTTGCACCAGAAACAGTAAATAATGATAATTCAAACACAACTATCATAAATAATTATTATCAAGCATCTTCGATTCCAATAAGGCAAGAACGTCAACAAACATTCGATACCCAACCTAAACTTAAAATTCCGTTTTGGAAGAAAAATTGGTTTATTGTTTTGATATGTATTGTTATGCCTTATATAGGTGTTTTTCTTTTATGGATAACTAAAAAACCTTCGAACGTGGTCAAGCGAATTCTCATTACAATATTACTCATTTTCTTTTCAATAGGTATTTTTACCAGTAGTAGCGAAACGGAAAATGAACTTCAACAAGAAAATATTTCTGTTTGGCTTGAAGATTATACTGATATTAGTGATTTTGAATACTATATTGATGGGAATGAAATTTTCCTAACAGATTTTCACTCTAATCAAAAGAAAGTTAGAATAAATTCATCATATGAAATTGATGGCAATACTTATAATGTTGTTTCTTTAGATGGAGTATTTACCTTAGATTCTGTTACAAGCGTGATAATCCCAGAAGGTGTCCGCAGCGTTGCATCAAACGAGTTTAATAGTTGTGGTGTAAAGTTTTTATATCTTCCATCTACATTACAAGATATTGGAAATGATTCTTTCTGGGGATATTTACATGATGTAGAAAAAATATATTATGGTGGTTCTGAAGAACAGTGGAATCAATTATGCACTGTTGAACGGTCAAACATTGATGCAACACAAATCATTTATAATACCACTCCAAATGATTTGAAATAATTATGCCGCCGTGCAACAGGTACACACTGGAAAGAGCCTTTGCCACAAAGACATTGCCGTAGTACTCACAAATCAGTATTTTACATCACAGGCAAGGGACGAAGCCGACACTTTAGGTGTGAAACTTTGGGACAGGAGTAAATTAGAAGAGTTTATAAGGAAATCATCGACCATTTAACATCATTGCTCGGCTATTACAAGTATGTTAGAATCAATATGATACTACAAACCAAATACAAAGGAGGATTTATTTATGAACAAACAAACTCATGTCAACCACCCGCTTACATTCGGTAGAATATTATCTATTCTCATAGTGCTAACTATGTTAATTTCCATTCTACCAACAAATTCTGTTAGTGCTGCAACAAAACTAAATTACACAGAGAAAATAATAACCATTGGTCAAACTTTTACTCTAAAGATATCACCTAAAAAGAAAACTGTAAAATGGTCTTCAAGTAAACCTTCTATTGCTACTGTTTCCAAGGCTGGAAAAGTCAAGGGGAAATCACAAGGAACAGCTATTATAACCGCCAAAATTGGAAAGAAATCATATAAATGCAAAGTATATGTAAAATCTTCTGTATCATCAGTAATGAGTGAGATTAATTCTTGGCTTACTGGAAGCATTTGGAATGAAGGTTTTTGTGATTTTGGATGGTATTATTCACAGGGAACTAACAACTGTGGTCAAAAAATGAACATAAAATATTCCATAAATAAATTCAAAAAGAATTACAAAAAGTTTAATCTATATGAAGATTATATCAATTCCTTAAAAGGCTCTAAATATTCTTCTTTGAAGAAATCTTGGAAATACATGAGAAAGGAATCAGATACTTTATATAAGCAAGTGACAAAGAAAATTGATTGGTCATCTGCTCCATATGATGATGACAATTTTAGCAATGACCTATTTTATCAATATTTCTATGATGTATACAAATATTTAGTTAAATTTTCATATTAAATAAAAACCGCCCCGGCGCTACCAACACCAGAGCGGCAAACACATTGCTCCGAAAAGCATATGCTCTACACAAAGCATATTATACCTTTCGGAGCAGCCAAACGCAAGCGGAACACCCGTTCTCTGCTGGCTGTTATTTTTATACCAAAAATCCCCTCGATTTCGATGGGTTTAGAAGAAAGGATGATACATATGAAGATTGAAAAACTCCCAAGCGGCTCCTACCGGATCAGAAAAATGTACAAAGGGCAAATGTATACAGTTGTGTTTGACGAAAAGCCAACACAGAAAGAAGCCTTACAGGCAATATCAGAGAAATTAGACAGCGTTCCTCCTGCTTCCACTATTCCAACAACCTTCCAATCAGCCTGTGATGAATTTTTCAGAATCAAAGGTAATGTTCTTAGTCCTTCCACTAAAAATGGCTATATGAGCATATTCCGTAACTTATCTGATGAATTTAAAAGCCTTAGACTGTCGGATATAAAACAAACTGATATTCAAAAAGAAATAAATGATTATTCGGTATCACGTTCCCCAAAGACAACTGCAAACGCAAACGGTTTTATTCTCTCTGTTATGGAAACATTCCGACCAGATGCAGTATTTCATATCACATTGCCGCAGAAAGAAAAGAAAGAACCATACATTCCAACAAGTGACGAAGTCAAACTGATTTTAGAAAAAGCCACTGGAACCAAATACTATATACCACTCCTGCTTGCGTGCTGCGGACTTCGTAGAAGTGAAATCCTTGCATTAGAGCTTTCTGATCTATCAGATGACAACATTCTGACAATTAATAAAGCAATGGTCGTTGGCAGTGATAAACAATGGCACATTAAATCAACCAAGACAACTAACAGCTCCAGGAAAATTATAATACCGGAGTTTATTGCCGACATGATCCGGGCGCAGGGTTATATCTATAAAGGCTCTGCAAATCAGATCTACGAAAATTTACAGAAATATCAAAATGAGCTCGGCATTCAGAATTTTAAACTGCATGCTCTCCGTCATTATTTTGCTACAATGATGAGTCAGACGATGAGTGAAGAAGATGTTATGAAAATGGGTGGATGGTCGACACCCCATGTGATGAAAGCCGTATATCGCCATTCCACCATTGACAGAGATAAAGAGAAACAAAAGAATGCAATGAACGGATTATTTAAGAATTTGTCATGACAAAATCCATGACAAAAAATTGCATTTATGACATAAATTTGGCATAATTCCAACTTATAAATCATTGTACAAAAATAGCCTGAAACCCCAGGAAAATCAACAATTTTCCAAGATTTCAGGCATTTTCTTTGGAGTGGACCTGACGGGAGTCGAACCCGTGTCCAAAAACCAATCCCCTGTCCTTCTACGAGTGTATCCTATGTTTTGACATTCCCTCCGCCAGACCTGCGTAGGCACAGTTCCGGTTTTAGTAGCTTCATCATACGCCCACAGACTCAAAGCTTTGTCTGTGTCGTTTCTCACATAGTCGAAGCCTGAATCCTAAAGTGTGAGTGCTCTAGGTCAGACTGCTGCCATCATGGGCAGCAAGTTGCAGCTGTTAGGCTGCAACCGCTAAATTATCTTCAGCGTTTAATTTTAATTTTGGAATTTGACGCATCCCGTGCGACTCGCTTCTCCAGCTTCATGATCCCTGTCGAAACCATTACAAGCCCATAAATATATATTTCAGATGCAGTCTTTCTTACACAAAATATTATTTTCTGTGTACAAAAAATACATCATCCATTCTTTTTTATAAATTACTTTAATACAGATTCTTTACTTTGAAATCACGCTCTGCCTCACGCCGCATATCCTTCTTAGCAATATCCTGACGTTTATCATACTGTTTCTTACCTTTTGCAAGCGCAATATCGACTTTTACAAGGCTCCCCTTAAAGTATACCTCAACCGGCACTAAAGTATAACCCTTTTCTGCAATCTTTCCGACCAGCTTGCGGATTTCTGCCTTATGCATCAAGAGTTTCTTCGGACGCAGAGGATCACGGTTGAAGATGTTCCCCTTTTCATAAGGACTGACATGCATGCCATAAATAATGACCTCACCATTCTCGATACGGATAAACGCTTCTTTGATGCTGCATTTTCCCATACGCATGGACTTTACCTCTGTACCATGCAGTTCAATACCCGCCTCATAACGCTCTTCTAAGAAAAAGTCATGGTAAGCCTTCTTATTATTTGCGATCAGTTTTTTTTCTGTCTTTGCCATCATGACCTTCCTTTCTTATCCAATACCCAGCTTGTATAGTATACCCCGAAATGAGGGGGAACGCAAGATGATTTTTATTCTTTCCCCGCTTCCCGCTCATCCTGCCGTACCACACGAAAATCAATTGTGCGTAAAATCCTGTCAGTTCCTGTCACCATAACATGAACACGTTGTCCAAGTTTATAGCGGATATTCGTCACCTCTCCAACCAGTTCGTAGGTACTCTCATTATAATGGAAATAGTCATCCACCAGCGTTGTTACATGCACCAGTCCTTCCACCGTATTCGGCAGCTCCACATAAAATCCCCACTCAGTCACTCCGGAGATCACACCTTCGAACACCTCACCGATACGCTCTGACATATATTCCACTTTTTTCAGTTTATCTGTCTCACGCTCAGCTTCATCCGCACGGCGTTCCATCTCACTCGAATGTTTTGCAACTTCCGGAAGAATTTTGTCATAATGCTCGATTTTCTTTGCATTCATCCTTCCACGCAGATTGTCCTTGATAATACGATGTATCTGCAGATCCGGATATCTGCGGATCGGGGATGTAAAATGACAGTAATATGGAGTTGCCAATCCAAAATGCCCCGTGCTCATAGTGGTATACTTTGCCTGTTTCATGGAACGAAGTGTCAGACGGCTGATCAATGCCTCCTCCGGGGTACCATCGATCTTTTGCAGAAGTTTTTGCAGTTCTTTCGGATGTACTTCATCCTGACCGATGTGGATGGAATAGCCAAAATTATTAATAAATGTCGATAACTTCTTGATTTTCTCGGTATCCGGATTATCATGTGTACGGTATACAAATGGCAGTTCCTGCCAGAAATAATCCTGTGCCACTGTCTCATTGGCAATCAGCATAAAATCTTCAATGATCTTTGTTGCAACATTTCTCTCATAAGGCTTGATCTCAATCGGCTTTCCTTTTTCATCAAGCACGATTTTTGTCTCTGGAAAATCAAAATCGATCGATCCGCGTTTCATACGTTTTTTACGCAAAATAGCAGCCAGTTCCCGCATCAGTTCAAACATTGGAACCAGGTTCTCATACTCTCTGATCTCATTTTCGTCATGATCTTCGAGAATCTTTTTTACACTGGTATAACTCATGCGGCGGTCAACTTTGATCACAGACTCTGCGATCGTGTGGTCGATCACATTTCCTTTCGGATCGATCGTCATCACACAGCTTAACGTCAGACGGTTTTCCCCTGCATTCAAAGAACAGATTCCATTTGACAGCTTATGTGGCAGCATCGGGATCACCCGGTCAACTAAATAAACAGATGTACCGCGGGATAATGCCTCCACATCCAGAGCACTATGCTCCTGTACATAATTTGATACATCAGCGATATGCACGCCAAGTTTATAGTTGTCTCCCTCTTTTGTCAATGTAATCGCATCATCAAGATCCTTCGCATCTTCCCCATCAATCGTTACAGTCTGCCATTCCCTGAAATCCATGCGTCCCGCCATATCAGCAGTACTGACTTCATTTGAGACATTTTCTACCTGATGCATGATCTTCTCTGAAAACTCGACCGGCAGATCATACGCTTTTACGATCGACATGATATCCGTTCCAGGATCATTGATATGACCGATGATCTCAACCACTTTTCCTTCCGGTTTTCTTCCCTCTTTGCCGTAATCCGTGATCTCAACTACAACTTTATGCCCGCTGACAGCTCCCTTGGAACGTTCCTGCGGAATAAAAATATCAGAACCGAACTTCGGATTATCCGGCACCGCAAATCCAAATGTCTTACTCTTTTCATAAGTACATACGATCCGGGTTGTACCACGTGATATGATCTTTGTGATCGTACCTTCCCTTCGTCTGCCGGTATTTTCTGAAGTGATCGCCACCTGTACCGTATCCATATGGAATGCACCGTGTACCTGCGACTCCGGGATAAAGATATCTTCCTCTTCCCCCTCGATACTGACAAATCCAAACCCTCTCGCATGCGCGGTAAATGTACCGGTCAGATATTTTCCTTCTGATTTGATATATTTGCCCTTGGAAGTCACTTCGATCCTGCCATCCATCACAAGCGCATCTAAGACTTCCTGCAGTTCACTGCGCTGTGATTTCGGCACTGATAGAACGACTGCCATCTCCTTCGCCTTCATCGGTACATAAAATTCATCACAGATAAACTGATAAATTGTCTTTTTCCGTTCTTCTGAAATTGTTTTCTCCATAAACCCCTGTCCTTTTTCCTATGAATCAAAAAAATGACTGCCGCACCTGCGACAGCCATCGATTCATCTTAAAAAATACTCATATTTAATACCGCTGCAATCACGATAAATAAGATAACAAAAAGTCTTGTCAGCTTTACTAACATACCTTCCATGGAACGTCCCTTGTTCTTGCCCCAGTATGTGTCTGCTGCACCTGCGATTGCTCCAAGTCCTGCGGATTTACTTTCCTGCATTAAGATGATAACTGTCAATGCTACACTGATTATAATAAAAACTACAGTCAAAATTGTTTTTACAACTGCCACGATCGTTCCCTCCTAGGTTACAAACTCACAACTTTAATCATTGTAACATAGACGTTTTGTTTTTTCAACCTATTTTTTCATAATTTCTTCCGGTTCAAACACCGCATCTTCTGCCAGTTCCTCCTCGATCCGCAAAAGCTGGTTATATTTGCTGGTACGCTCCGCGCGGCATGGTGCACCTGTTTTGATCTGTCCGGCATTGACCGCAACTGCAAGATCTGCGATAAATGCATCTTCTGTTTCACCTGAACGATGCGAGATTACCGTATGATATCCTGCAGATTTTGCCATCTCGATCGCATTTAATGCCTCTGTCACAGTTCCGATCTGATTTACCTTGACAAGAACCGCGTTCGCTGCACCAAGTTTGATTCCGCACTGTATCCGTTTCGGATTCGTCACAAACAGATCATCTCCGACAAGCTGCACCTTATCGCCAAGTCTTTCTGTCAGCTTCTGCCAGCCTTCCCAGTCATCCTCAAACAGACCATCTTCGATGGAAACAATCGGGAACTGCCCCATAAGCTCCTCATACATGGCGATCATCTCCTCCGAACTTCTGACAATCTCCTGCTCCTCCCCCTTTTCTTCTGACTCTCCAGGGAAAACATAAACGCCACGTGCTTCGTCATACAATTCACTCGCCGCAGCATCCATCGCATAGACAACATCTCTGCCCACCTGGTAACCAGCCATCTCCACTGCCTTCGAAAGATAAGAAAATGCCTCTTTTGTATCCTCAAAATCAGGTGCAAATCCTCCCTCATCTCCAACTGCCGTACTCATACCGTTTTCATTCAGTATCTGGCGCAGGAAATGATACACTTCTGCTCCCATCTTAAGTGCCTGTGAAAAACCACGTGCCCCCACCGGCATGATCATAAACTCCTGAAAATCAAGCGTATTTTTTGCATGGACGCCACCATTGATCACGTTCATCATTGGAACCGGAAGTGTTTTGGCATTGGTTCCTCCAAGATAACGGTATAACGGCATATCAAGAGCCTTCGCAGCCGTTTTAGCACAGGCAAGTGATACTCCAAGAATTGCGTTTGCCCCCAGATTTCCCTTATTATCGGTTCCATCAAGTTCCACCATCGCACGGTCTAACTTTGCCTGCTCTAATACATTCATCCCAAGCAGCATTTCCCTGATTTTCGTGTTTACGTGATCTACAACCTTCTGCACACCAAGACCGAAGTAATCTTTATCCCCGTCACGCAGTTCGATTGCTTCAAATCTTCCGGTACTTGCACCGGAAGGAACAGATTCTCTTGCGGTAGTTTTTTTACCAGTTGTCTCTGTCTCGGCAGTCACCTCAACCTCCACTGTCGGATTTCCTCTTGAATCCAGAATCTGTCTTGCATGTACATCTGTAATGTTAATTTTTAATGACATAAAAAATTCCCCTTTCACACATTCTTTTTCCGTAGTATGTGTAATCAGGGAATCTTTTATAACTTTTTATGACAAAATAAATTTCTGTAGTGTCGCATACAAGAGTTTCGGATCGATCGGTTTTGCCAGATGCTCATTCATCCCGGCTTCCCTCGTCTGTTTTCTGTCCTCCTCACCGGCATTTGCCGTCATTGCGATGATTGGGAGGTCTTTTACATCTTCTCTGTCTAAAGCACGGAGCTCTCTGGCTGCCCCGATTCCATCTAAAACCGACATCCGGATATCCATCAGTACTGCATCAAAATAATATTCCGGGAAATTTTCCACAAGTTCCACTGCCTTTCTGCCATTTTCTGCCGTAACGACTTCAAACTGTTTCTTTTCCAAAAGTCCCTTTGCCACAATGACATTGAGCGGATGATCCTCAACAAGCAGTATTCTCTTTCCGGCAAAACTGATATCCTCTGTTTTTTCTTTCCGCTCTTTTTTCCGACGGTCAAAATCAAGTTTTACGGTCACGGTAAACACAGTACCTTCTCCTTCCGTACTCTGTACTGTAATATCACCATCCATCATCCTTGCATAATTGCGCGCAATAGAAAGTCCCAGTCCGCTTCCTCCATAAACACTTGTATTTTCTTCATGCTGCTGTGTAAAAATATCAAATACCTTTGGCAGAAAATCCTTTGCAATACCAATTCCGTTATCAGAGACAACTGCTGTAAGCTGTACTCTTTCATTCACTTCCTGCTCTGTAACAGCTACATCAACACTTCCACCTTCCGGTGTAAATTTTACCGCATTATTGATCAGATTTATCATGATCTGTTCTAACCTTGTGGCATCTCCGATATATACTTCCGATATTTTCCGTTCTCTGTCAAAAGAATAGCCAACACCTGCCATAAGTGCCTGTGTTTTCGCTAACATATTGACATTATCCCAGAACTTATCCCCGGAAAATGCCCGGACGGCCAGCTTCATATTTCCACTCTCGATCCGTGACATATCGAGGATATCATTCAGCAATGCCAGAAGATATCTGGATGCCGAATCAAGTTTTTCCGTGTAATCAAGCACCTGGTTTCTGTCATCAATTGACGACCGGATCATGGAATTTAAACCAATAATCGCATTCATAGGTGTTCGGATCTCATGACTCATTCCAGCCAGAAAATTTGTTTTTGCTTCATTCGCAGCCCCTTCGGCGATAATCTCTGATTCTGTTCTTCTGTCAGATATACTTTTTTTGCATATGCAGACATCCTTGAACGGAAATGCCAGCAAAAAAGACAGGCATACCATGGCAATATTTAAGACGCAGAGCACAACTCTGTTCTCATAATCTACCTGGGACCTGCATTCTGCCAGCACATCCGCTTTCAAAAATTTATTCAATTTTTCCTTATGATTTTCATACAACTTTATCACTCTGTTTCAATTCCTTTTGTCTTTAAGAAATCTACCCAGATATTATATTTTGATCCATACAGATGCAGATTATCAAACGTAAGCTCCTGCTTTAATCCGCCCTGATCATCACATACTACTTCATTGACATCAATATAAAACACACGGACACCATCTGCAAGCTGCTGTATGCGCTGATTTCTCGCATCAATACCCGGATTATTAAAAATCGGGTCTGAATCGGATTTTTTGCTGGTCACATGCATGATCGCCTGCACATAAATGATCGCATCCGGCTGCAGGGTTTTGAATTTTTCGACTGCATTCTGATACTCATTCATAAACCCGTCAAGCGTTCCGCGTCCCATTTCATTAATACCGATCTGAAAATACACTTTTTTATACTGTTTAGCCTTTAATGCTTCCTCTAATGTTGCCTTTTGGCCATTAACATTACAGAATGCATCTTTCCACAGATCATAGATATTCATGCCTACGGTCGCATAAAAATCTGCATGATCCAATCCGCCATAATCATGCAGACCTACCGTTCTCGAATCGCCAATAAAAACTGCATCATCAAAATAACTGTCATCCACCTGTATAAACTTCTTTTGTTCTAGAACCGCCGTCTCAGTATCCTGCTCCACAGTTTCCGTCCGCTGTGTGGTCTCCTCTTGTTCTGTCACTTCTGTAGCCGCAACATTCTCTTCCTGCTGCGGTCTGTATTCGTCCGGCGTTTCCTTACTCCAAGGATAAATTTTATCATGAATTCCATCTAACACCAATACAAAATATGGCGTTTTTTTTATATTGATGGAATAATTTTTATAGATCCCGTCTTTTTTTAAATAACCGATCAGTGAAAGGATCACCCATCCGACGATCAAAAAGACTGCGACCTGACATTTCATTATTTTCTTCACACTAATCACCAGTCCTAAAAATTAAAATACAAAAATGGATTATTTGTAGAAACAGCCATATAATAAAGGCTTAAAACCAATACCACGATCACCGACAAACTTCCCAGCCACTTTTTCTCAACCACTTTGTAGAAAGCTGCCGGATATGGAGTAGAAAAAATAATCCCGATCAGAAACAGTGGTCCGTAATCCATCAGATACTTTATAAAATCCATCTGCTTTATTGCCTCTCCCACGCCAAAAAACGGGAACATTCTTGCATAATAAATTCCAAGCTGTCCTACATCCGTAATAGCAAATGCAACCCAGGTAAGCGGCACTACAAGTACCAGATATATATGGGAAAGCATTTTACTCTTCTCCAGAAACTGTAATAAAAACACTTTTTCTATAGCAAGCAGTACGAGCAGAGACGCTCCCCAGATCAGGAAATGTCCTTCTGCACCATGCCAGATGGCAGTCAGACTCCATACCACAAATAAATTAAATATCGTACGCGCCTTTCCTTTCCTGTTGCCACCTAACGGAATATAGACATATTCCTTAAACCAGCGTCCCAGCGTAATATGCCATCTTCTCCAGAATTCTGATACCGATTTTGAAATATAAGGATGTTTAAAGTTTTTGGGAAATTCAAATCCCAGCATCTGCCCAAGTCCCAATGCCATCAAAGAATATCCTGAAAAATCAAAATACAGCTCTATGGAGTATGCAAACGCCCCCATCCATGCTAATGGCGTTGAAATACTTTCAAAACCGATTGACTGTATATTATTCCACAAAAGCCCGATACGGTCTGCAACGATCACTTTTGCTCCAAGTCCCAGTATCAGTGTTTTTAATCCTGATTCAAACTGTTCTATAGTAATAGTCCTGCTGCATAAAGCCATACGGACTTCTGAATAATTGATGATCGGTCCAGCGATCAGCTGCGGAAACATCATCAGATACGTTCCGAGACGGATAAATGATTTTTCAACCGGCACTTTTCCCCGGTAAACATCGATGATATAGGCGGCGATCTGAAACGTATAAAAACTGATGCCAAGCGGCAGTTTATCCATGAGTCCACTATACTTAAAAAGGAACAGAACACCAAAATCATAGCACAGTGCCATGATCAACAGAATCAGTTGTTTTTTTCCTCTTCCCTCATAAGTATCCCGGTACATGAATCTTCCCAGAATATAATTGATCACCACAGAGGCAAGCAAAAGCACTACATATTCTGCCTCACCTGTTGTATAAAATAAAATGCTCCCTGCAAACAACACCGCATTTTTCCATTTTTTCGGTGTCACATAATATATCAGTAAAAAAAACGGTAAAAACCGGAATAAAAATTCAAAACTGCTAAATACCATCTTATCGGCTCTTTCTAATCCACATTATTTTTTTAACAACAACTATTATAGCCAAAAAAATGTCTGATAATCACCTATTAAGCAAAGTTAGTAAATTTGTAAATTTTTTGTTATTTTTGTCACATCTCGGAAATATTTTTTGATCTCCCCAACAAAATACAAAGATCCGAATGCAATCGTTTTATGTGCCGCATCCAGACGATCCGGCATCAGTTCATCAAAAGATCTTAAAAGACCCGCCTCACAGATTCCCTTTTTTCTGATTTTCTCCGATAACTCCTTCGCAGCAAGTGCTCTCTCTGACTCGACTGTTACCGTCTTAAAATCAAGAGCAAGTGGAAGTAATTCTTCAATCATCTCCTCATAATCCTTGTCTGCCATAACTCCCATGATAAAATGAAACTTCTCTTCCGGAAACAAGGTACGAAGACTTTTTGCCAGTGCTGCCACTCCGTTGCTATTATGTGCACCATCCACCATGAAAAACGGATCTTTGCCAAGAATCTCCATCCGGCCTTCCCATCTTGTCTTTCTGATTCCTTCCCTGATATTATATTCTGCTTTTTCTTCTGAAATTCCCCTGTTTTTCAAAAAAATTTCTGCTGCCTGAATCGCTGCAAGTGCATTTTCATACTGATGCACACCAAGCATTGACATCTCAAGATCTTTATAATTTTTACAGGAAAAATATTGTCTGCCATTTTCATAGCGGCAGTCTGTCACATCATGGATATCCGCGATCCTTATCTCTGTAATTTTCTCTTTTTCTGCCGTTTCAAGCAGGATCTGCATCGCTTCCTGCTTCTGGCTTTCTAATACCAGTTTTGTACCTTTTTTTATAATACCTGCTTTTTCCGCCGCAATTTTATCTAAAGTATCGCCTAAAATCGCCATGTGATCATATCCGATCTTCGTGATAACCGTAACCTCCGGTACACCGATTGCATTCGTCGAGTCTAATCTTCCTCCAAGTCCGGTCTCTATCACAGCTGCCTGACACTGTTCTTCCTTATAATAAAGCAATGCTATCGCAAGGCAGTAATCAAACATAGTCAAAGCTGCCCCAAACTCTTCCCCCAGCAGCATATTCCCAAGTCGTGTCACTTTCTCATGGGATATCATCTGTCCATCCACACAGATCCGTTCCCTGAAATCAACCAGATGTGGTGATGTGAACATCCCTGTACGGATTCCTGCTTCCTTTAAAATTGAGCACAAAAAAGCAGAGACGGAACCTTTTCCGTTCGTCCCCGCTATATGGATCACACTCATATTCTGCTGTGGTCTGCCTAACTTTTCAAGCATCAGTGCAGATATCTCTGCCCCCGGACGGTTGCCAAACCGTCTCTGATGTTCAATCTGGTCTAATACTTCCTCATATGTCAGTTCTTTCATAATACTGTCCTTTTTCTATATTAAACTGCGATAATGACACCGCCGTCATTGGCATACATCGTGCTGACGCCCGCCGTATCCGTAATAATGATTTTTTTGAACTTTGCTGACTTTTCTAATTTTTCTTTTACTGCTCTGGCACGTTCCGGACAATTACAGTGTGAGATCGCAAGCACTCTGTTCTCACAGTTTTTTGTCTTTGCAATCACATTCTGAATCATCTTATCCAGTGCTTTGTTCATGCCACGCGCCTGGCCAAGCTGACAGATCGATCCCTCCTCGGTAGATCCCATCACCGGCTTGATATTTAATGTATTTGCAATAAATGCCTTAAGATTTGTCAGACGTCCATTCTTGCGCAGAGTCTCTAATGTTTCAAGCACGAAAAAGGTATTCATGGAGCTGATATATTTTTCTGTCGTCTCAACAACTTCCTCGAAACTCATACCTGCCTCTTCACACTCCTGTACTTTCATGCCGATCAATGTTTCGCCTATGGAAGCAGAGCGGGAATTAAATACATAGATCTTCTTCTCGCCCGGATGCTCCTCTTCAAACAGATTTTTTCCAAGTTCGGCACTGTTATAAGATCCCGACAGTCTGCCGGACAAAGTTACCACATATACATGATCCGCATCTCCTTCATATGATTTCATATACTCATCCGGAGACGGACATGCAGATTTCGGTCCGGTAACGCTTTCCTTAACCCTGCGGAGAAAATCCTTCTGGTCAAACGTCTCATCATCGCGAATACAACATCCATCTACCTCTAACTCCAATGACACATTCTGATAATGTCCATCTTTTTTTAAATCTTCCGGCAGTTCTCCACAACTGTCAATCACGATCTTATACATTTCAGATAACCTCCATAACCCGACAATTTGTTATTTGATAACTTTTTATATGTTATTTCTTTCCATTATATGTAGTATTGATTACTACATAACAGTATCATAAAAACTTTGTTTTGTATAGAGGTTTTCATTATATTTTATATATTTTTTATCAGACATACGTTTTAAGAGAATTTCAGGATCAGTACATTCTGATCCTGATCCTCAATATAGGATAATCCAGTAATCCCCTCACAGTAATCACGGATATGCTGTTCATCGATGAGATACGCTTTTGCCTGCTCATATAAAGAGCTGTCCGAAAAACGGATCTCCTCTGTGACAGCTCCATTGCGATAGGCCTCGCCATAAATCTGTCCAACCACATCCGGTTCCCATTCTGTGATATATTTTCCTTCTTTTACATAGTAATTATCTGCCGTCGCCGTACAGTCCGGCAAAAGCAATGTGCCATCCGCCTGATGTGTCTTGCTGATTTCAGCCGTAGTCACCCCGAAATAATTATAATTGATAAAAGATCCAAAACCGCTCTCACCATTATTATAAGAAGAATTTCCCCATGTCGTATCTATAAAATAATATGCGCCATCAAGCCGCACAAGATTCCACGCATGCGTATCTCCCTCCGCAGTTCCCGTCACGACAACAGCCCGTATTCCTAAAAGAGACAACAGATACTGCGTGGCATTTGCATACCCCTGACAGACTGTTTTCTTATTTAAAAAGACACTGATAATGTTCTGGTTCTGTTCCGTTCCCATTTCATACTCAATGTTTCCAGCCAGATATTCGAAAACATATTTTGCCTTTTCATAATCTCCCCAGGATGAATCCACATTTTTTAATATGGAATCCACCACTGAATCGATCCGGCTCTGATATGAATCACGCTCATCACGATCCACTGTATAGCTTGGCGAAAAATCTATACTGACCGTCTTTTTCCCCATCGTGTACTGCGTATAGTTATATCCGGATACCCAGAAAATCCCCCCGTGGTCTGCTATGACAGAACGATATGCTTTCTCTAATACCTTTTCGTCACAGGTACTTACCGGAACCTTTGAATCATGTGTCATAATAATCCGATATATCTCATCATAGACTGTCTGCTGCTCCGTTGAGAGAGTTTCGTAAGCATATCCATGCGATACTTTTGCCTCCGGTGTTTCATTTTCCGTACCTGTTTCCTGACTCTCTTTTATATGTTTCTCTATTGTGCCGGAATCTGCTTTGGATTTTGCATTTTTCTGTTCTACATGAACCTGGCTTTGTATCTGTCCCGGAGGTGTGAAAGAATCAGGAAATACTCCGGTATATCGGATCACTGCGCCTGCTAACACCGCTAAAATCATACATTTAAGCAGTGTATGTCTTTTTCTTCTTTTCACACTTCCCCCTTAAAGTGAAAAATATGCCTTTACAAGTTCCGTCAATGCTTCCTGATCTGCTGCTCCCATCAATTCTCTCGCCGAATGCATTGCCAGAAGCGGGATACCGATATCTACCGTTTTTACCGGCAATAATGCAGATGCAATAGAACCAAGTGTTCCGCCCCCTGCCATATCTGAACGGTTCACAAACTTCTGATATGGGATTTTTTTCAGATCACAGATCTGCTGAATAATCGCAATTGCCTCACAGTCTGTTGCATAGGACTGGGAACATGCCTCCTTGATACAGAAGCCGCTTCCAAGCACCGGTTTATTAGTAATATCCATTTTGCCTGCCTGATTTGGATGCAGACCATGTGCAACATCTACGGACAACAGCATGCTCTGATACAACAGTTCCGGAGCACTCTCCCCCGCTCCACAGGCTTTTAGAATTCGGAGTAACATATCGTGAAGCAATATAGATCCCGCTCCCTGTTTACTGCGGCTTCCAATCTCCTCGTGATCAAACAGTGCGATCAGATTAATACCGTCTTTTCTTTCCGCATCTATGATACCGGATACCAATGCTGCACAGGATGTCAGGTTATCCAGTCTTGGAGATGAGATAAAATCATCCTCTAAGCCGACATACTCCGGCTGTTCCCTGCAATATACCGTCAGTTCAAAATCTAAAATATCTTCTTTTGCAACAGACAGTTCTTTTGCAAGAAAACCTAAGAAATAATCAGCACATGTTTCATTTTCTGCAAGTAAGCCTGCAACCGGGATCATATCGATCTGCTTATTCAGCTCCACACCCTTATTCACTTCGCGATTCATATGGATTGCAAGATTTGGGATCGTGAGCAGATTCTTTTGGGATGCAAAATATTTTAATTCCGGTGTAAACGGATCATTCCCTCTTACTGCCACACGTCCTGCCACACCAAGTGGTCTGTCTAACCATGTATTTAAAATTGCACCTCCATACACCTCAATGTTAACCTGTGCATAGCGATTCGTTACAACATCACATGACGGTTTAATTCTAAGACATGGAAAATCCGTATGTGCCGCTGCGATCCGGACTGCAGGCTTTTTTTCTTTTTTCATCTCATCCGCAGGAATCGAAAATGCAAACAGTGTGGTATCATGATGATCCACATAATAGCGGCCACCTGCTTTTAAATTCCAATCTTCTTCATAAGCTATCTTTTCAAAACCGGCATCTGCTAAACGCTTTTCACATGCCTTTACCACGTGTACCGGAGATACTCCCTCTTTTAATAAATCAAATAAAACTGTTTTCTCGTTCATTGTAGTTCCTCTTTTCCTGTAATACTGATTAAACCCATCCCTATTTTACTATAAAATCAGAAAGATTACATCCTTTATTTTGTTTCTCTGGGTTTTATGGTACAATATGCGTAAGCAATGAGCAGTGCCACATGAAAATGAACATAATATGAAAGAGGTATACCGCATGTTAGCGCTCAATATCCCGGAACTCAAAAATTTTATGAACCAGCTTCTGTGTTCAGATACATTCGACCACTTTCTGTTAAAGGAAGCAACCATACAAAAAGATGCCGTATGGAATTTTGACGGAACAATCACACCGGACTTTTTTTCAAAAGAAGAATTAGAAGAACAGGGCTTATCTGACCTTGCATTCCTTCCTTATGGCAGAGTGCGCCAGCACTGTTTCGACCTGATCAAAGGAAAACGTACTCCTAATTATTTCAAATTTGTATTTCTGCTGTCACCGGATAATCTGTCCCGGACACTTGCCAGCATCCAGACTTCTTTTACCCCACAGGATGTAACAGGGATGTTTTTGAATCTGAAGTTCCAGAATGGAAGTCTTATGCTCACAACCGGCGTATCTTATCGTATTTTTTCTACCGATAAATCCTTAGAACACGAATGGGACAGACTCGTCGAGATTTTTCTCAAAAACCACGATATTGTTATTGAGAAATTAGGTTGAAAAATATCCTCTTTTTTCCTTTACTTTTCAAAATTGTTATGATATGCTCTAACTAGCTGTAAATACAGCCAGTAATATTTTTTGGAGGTACTTTTCAATGAACAAAGGTACAGTAAAATGGTTTAACAACCAAAAAGGATACGGATTCATCTCTGACGAGCAGGGCAATGATGTATTCGTACACTACTCAGGTCTGAACATGGAAGGTTTCAAATCCCTCGAAGAAGGCGCTACTGTAGAATTCGAAGTAGTAGAAGGCGCTAAAGGACCTCAGGCAACCAACGTTACAGTAGTAAAATAATTACTACCAGCACAATCAGTAGTTTCACATGTACCTTTTTCTTTTTAAATAGAACCAGTTTTTATTTGTTAGATTAAGATATTGTAAACAATGGATTTAAAAAAGAGTGTCGGCTTTCCGGCACTCTTTTTTATGTAATAGGATTCTTTCTTGTGTAGTCCATTCAAACTGGTCTGCTCAATTTTCACCTGACTGGCATTTTAAAATAAACCAGTGTGCGTTTAAGATATGCATAAATAAATGACAGATAATATCGGTCATAAGAAACGTATGAGGAGAAAAGAAATATGAGCACAACATCTACAACTACTGTAAAAACAGAAAATTCAATCGGTCAGGTACAGTTTCTGACCATCACAGCACTTTTCATTGCATTAACTTATGTATTTACCGCATTTGTCAATGTCAGACTTCCGATCACTGCAAACGGCGGACTGATCCATCTTGGCAATGTTCCGCTTTTTATCTGCGCCATTTTATTTGGCAAAAAAAGTGGTGCACTTGCCGGCGGTATTGGCATGGGACTCTTTGACCTTCTCTCCGGCTGGACAGCATGGGCACCTTTTACATTTATCATCGTAGCGATTATGGGATATGTTGTTGGTGCGATCACGGAAAAACACCACGGACTCGGTTTTGATGCACTCGCCATCGCTGCTGCCTGCGTGATCAAAGTAGTCGGCTATTATATCGCAGAGAGTATCATCTACGGCAACTGGATTGCACCGGTTACTTCCATTCCGGGAAATCTGGTTCAGATCGGTGTTGCAGCCGTTGTAGTCCTGATCGTCATCGAGCCTTTACGCAAAGCAGCAAACAAAATTATTTTCAAATAAAGTTTCATTTGAAAATAGCATTTTTCACTCAAACTTGTAATGCCCAAAAAACGGGCGGGAATGGAGATTAGTATTAATATGTATAAGATCATGACCCCCGGACCGGTTCAGGTTCCGGAACCAGTAAGACGTGCACGCAGTTTTTCCTGCACAAATCCTGATCTGGATGAAGAATTTTATGATTTTTATAAAGAAACCTGCGAACTAATCAGCAGCCTCCTTGGCACGAAAAACGAAACGCTGATCTTAGATGGTGAAGGGATTTTAGGACTGGAAGCTGCATGTGCTTCCCTGACAGAACCGGATGATAAAGTTCTTGTCATCGACAACGGTATCTACGGAAAAGGATTTGCAGATTTTGTCAGCATGTACGGTGGTATTCCTGAAATCTACCATGCTGATTACGAAAATACTCTGGATGTGGATGCACTTGCAGAATATTTAAAAGATCATCACGATTATACTTATGCCACTGTTGTACACTGCGATACCCCAAGCGGCATGTTGAATGATATCAGCAGAATCTGTCCACTGCTCAAACAGTACGGCATCTTAACGGTCGTTGACTCCGTTTCCGGTATGTTTGGCGAAAAAGTATGTGTCGATGATTTTCAGATCGACCTTCTCTGCGGCGGCTCACAGAAAGCAGTCTCCGCACCTCCGGGACTTACCTTTGTTGTGGTAAGTGATGCCGCAAAAGAAAAAATGAAAAACCGTAAAACTCCGATTGCATCTTTCTACGCAAACCTGATGGCATTCGACGGTTACTACGAGAAAAAATGGTTTCCATATACTATGCCGATCAGCGATATCTACGGTCTGCGCGCTGCATTTAATCTGATCGCCGAAGATGCGACTTTGTATGAACGACATGCAAGGATCGGTTCTGCTACAAGAGCAGCCGTAAAAGAAGCGGGTTTAAAACTTCATCTGCAGAGCGGGTTTTCAAACACTGTAACTGTTTTTGACATTCCGCAATGTACTGATGCTAAATCTATCCTTGATACAATGCGAACAAAATATAATATCATGCTTGCCGGATCTTTTGATGAACTCTCCGGTAAAGTGATCCGTATCGGTCATATGGGGGAAAATGCAAGGTTAGAGCATATGGTTCCTACTTTAGAAGCTCTCTCTGCTACCCTGACTGAACTTGGTGTCACGCTTAAGGGAAATCTTGCAGATCTGTTTTTGAAGTATTATAGAAAAAAAGAGGCCTAATTGGCCTCTTTCTTTTCCTCTAAACGTTCTCTGATCTGCTGCATTCTGCCGTCTAACTGTGAGATCAGCTCCGCACAAAAGCAGAGATCCTGTGAGATCACCTGTGCATTTTCAATGTCCTTTTTGTATTTTAATTTATGCTCTAAACTTGCCCAGAAATCCATGGCGATCGTTCGAAACTGCACTTCCACACGCATCATCTTTTTCTCATTTGTCAAAAAAATCGGTACTTCAAGGATCAGATGCAGACTGCGGTAACCATTCGGTTTGGGATGACTGATATAATCTTTCTTCTTGATCAGCTTGATATCATCCTGTTTTTCCAGATAATCCGCTAATGTATAAATATCATCGGGAAATGAGCAGATAACACGGACACCTGCGATATCATTCAGATTCTTCTCGATATTATCTACGGAAAATGGAATCTCCTGACGCTTCATTTTCTTCATAATACTGTCCGGTTCTTTGATCCTGCATTTTATCGATTCGATCGGATTCCTGCTGTTTTGTACAGATAACTCTGTGTTCAATACGTCAAGTTTTGTCCTCACCTCTAACATTGCACATTCGTACTGCATCATCAGACAGCGAAACTTCTGTAGTTCTTCAATATCCCCAAAAACATGATCCAGTTCCTTGACTGTTTCAATATCCATGTATTCCATTTGACTTTCTCCTTAGAATCGTTCTTTTGTAACAGCTTCTCCTGACCTGCTACTCTTTCATTATCATTTTACCATACTTTTATGGAAAAGTTATCTAAACTTCTGTGAAGATTTCGGATTATATAATATTTTTACATAAGAGGTGCAAACAAACGCAAGAAACACTGTGTTCCCCGCAAAACAGCAGACCTTCCGCTCTTATATTTTTCTGTAACTTCCGTGCTTTCTGCAAAAATATGTTCAAAATCCTGACGAATCTCCCCTACGGCGTCACAGTTATATAAAAAGGCTCCATTTTCAAAATGAAGGTACAAACTCCGGTAATCCATATTAATGGTGCCACAGGTTGCCGCCTCTCCATCGCAGACACATTGTTTAGCATGGATAAATCCCGGCGTATACTCATAAATACGCACCCCTTGGCGCACGAGTCCTGCATAATAAGAACGTGTTACTTTATAGATCAGTTTCTTATCCGGGATCCCCGGTGTCACGATCCGCACATCCACACCACGCTTTGCAGCAAGTCCAAGAGCACGGTTCATCTCATCTGTGATGATCAGATACGGTGTTGTAAAATAAATTTCTTTTTTGGCATGTGCGATAAGATTCATATAAACGCTCTCTCCCACATGTTCATCATCTAATGGACTATCCGCATACGGCTGGATAAATCCCTCCTGTTTTACTTTATAATCTGTCACCGGCAGGTACTTCTGATAATCCTGGTCTGTCTTTTTTACAACATTCCACATTTCAAGGAACATAACCGTAAGACTTTTTACAGCATCTCCTTCTAAACGGATGCCGGTATCTTTCCACCGTCCATACGGATGTGTGACATTAAAATATTCATTTGCAAGATTGTACCCTCCGGTAAATCCCACTTTTCCATCGATCACTGTAATTTTTCTGTGATCGCGGTTATTCATAAATACCGATAATACTGGAATAATCGGATTGAATACACGGCAGGCAATTCCATTCTCCTCCATACGTTTTCTGAAATCATGATTGATAAATCCAATGCTTCCAACATCATCATAGAAAATACGTACTTCAACTCCATGCACTGCCCGGTCTTTTAACACGTTAAAAATCCGTTCAAAAGATTCTGCCTGCTCGATGGCATGATACTCCATAAATATAAAATGCTCTGCTTTTTTCAAATCTGCAAGCTGTGCCTCTAACCCCTGTGACGCATCCGCATAAAATTCAATATCTGTATTGCGATAAACCGGATAATGACCATATTTCCAGATGTACTCTGTCTGGTTTGCTATTGACAGATCTTTTTTCTGAAGCATTTTTACGACAGTCTCATCACTTTCTAAAAATGGGAAAAGTTCACTGTCAATGCCCTCATAACGTTTTTTCATATTTCTGGTCAGATTTGACCTTCCAAATAGTGCAAATACACACAGACCAAATACCGGAAATGCAGTAATGACCAACATCCATGGTACTTTAAATGCCATGTTTCCATGCGTTCCATATATGGCAAATACAACCGAGACCGCGATCAACGTGGAAAAAAGAGAAATTGCTGCCGAATAATTATTCAGCCATATAAAAAGACTGATGATCCATATGACCTGAAGCAATACGCTGATACCAACAAAAATCAATCTTCCTACACTGTTTTTTACTGATGTTTTCTGTTCTGTTCTCATAATATTGAAAAATACCACATAATTTTACTCATGTGGTATTTTTTCCTCCGTTTCTGATTTATTTTTAGTTACGTGCATTCATTTTATCTTTTACATTTGCATCCACTTTTCCAAGATACCCTACCAGCTCATCGGATACATTCACAATGCGCTCTGTTGCCTGATCACACTGTTCAACGATCTGCTGGAATTCTTCCATGTTTTCTGTTGTTACTTTCGCACTCTCGGCATTCTGTTCTGCAAACTCTGTCAAAGAGGTGATTCCACTTTCAATTACCGTCTTATGATCGTCTAACACATTTACTTCTTCGCTGATTCCATCCACAGCATCGCTTGTATTCTTGATCTCCTCATTCAGGGAACGGAAAATTTCTTCCGTATCATGAATCTTCTCATTCTGTTTCACAAACGCTTCTGATACTTTCTGCGTGATCTCCACACTGACGTTTGAATTATCAATCAATGTATTGACGATCTGATTGATCTGTTCTGTTGATTCCCTTGACTGGTCAGCTAATGTACGGATCTCTTCTGCAACAACTGCAAATCCTTTTCCATGTTCTCCGGCTCTTGCAGCTTCAATACTTGCATTTAAAGCTAAAAGATTTGTCTGATTTGAGATTCCGGCTATGATCTCTGTTGCTGTGCGGATCTCCTGTGCAGACTGGTTTGTCAGATCTGTCTGCTGTCTTACATTTTCAATCGCAACACCGCTCTCCTTACTGATATTTACAAGTTCCTCCATGATTGCTTCTGCTGCCTCGTTGCTTTCTTTCATGTGCTCTGCACTTTTTGCAAGCATCGATACATTCTCTGCAATCTTATCGATCGTTCTGCTGATAGCATCGATCTTCTCTTTCATATCGACTGTGTGATCAGCCTGTGAGATCGTATTATCCGTAATAGTAGTCACTGCCTGCTCTGTCTGATCCAGTGAAGCTGTCATACTCTTAAAAATATGCTTAAAATCCTCTGAAACCTCACCAAGTTCCTTTGTTGCTTTCTTTATTCCCAGTACAACCTGTGAAAATGAAGTGATCGACTCCTGAAACGTACGCACAAGCTGTCCGACTTCTCCATCTTTCTCTGCAAGTTTATTTGCTTTCTTAGCAACACCACCGGAAAGTTCCACCTCTGAGCCATCACTCATAAGCTGTCTGAATGCATCCAGGAGTGTTTTGATTAATGCAAAAACAATGCCAAAAAACAGTACAGTTGCAAAACAGATCAGTATCATTGCAACCATCGTACCGATCACGCCATTTTTCAGCAGCTCAAGTACTACAATCTGCCATACTGCCATAATCAGGAAAAATACAACAAAAACACCCATTAATCTTTTCCATGCCATTTTCTTTGTGTCACCCATTTTTATCCTCCAGCTATGTTATTGTCTGAGACTGCTCCACCACAGGTGGATCCGTCTGTTTTGATTTCTGCATGACTTTATTCTCATACATCGCATGATCCGCTTCACGGAACACTGCTGCAAATAAATCTATACTGTCTGTTTCATGGAATGCGATTCCTCTTGCAATCTGTATCTTCTGTTCATACTTTGTATTATTTTTATTGAAAACAATAATACCATTATCAAAGTTTGCCAGCAGTTCCTCGCATTCTGTCTGTTTGGGCTGTTCGATGATGATCACAAACTCATCACCACCGATCCGGTATACAGTATGATCTTTAAATCCTTTTTGGATTAGTCTGCTTGCATCCCGGATGAGCATATCCCCAAATTCATGTCCAAAATTGTCATTGATCTTTTTGAGATTATTGATATCCATGACCACAACTGCATATTTCATATTCTCGGCTGCCGCGCGTTTATCCAGTTTATCCACATACTCCTTATATGCCGCCTTGTTAGCAACACCCGTCAGGGCATCTGTATACGCCTGTTCATTTACATAATCGATATAATGCCGCAGATGATTGACCATCTGCTGTACACTGTCTGCAAGCACTCCAACTTCATCTTTTGACTCACAGTCAATGTTGACATCAAGATCACCGCCTGCAACTTTCTGTGCTGCTTCCGTAAGTTCTTTGAGCGGTCGTATCATTTTTCTGGTAACATGTATTGTGAGCACGACTGAAAAAATCATTATCACAACGGTTGAAACCAGAAACAGACGTATAATACGGCTGCTTAATTCATTAATCTCCTGCACCGGTGCTGTAACAGCAAACAGCATACCATTTTCCAGCTGCCTTGCCGTCATTTCTTTCTTTGTTCCCTCAAGCTTATAACTGACCAGACTATCCTGTCCTGCTTTTTTGATCAGTAAATTTAACACCTTTCTGATCTTTCCGTGTACACTTCCCTCAGCAAGTCCCTCCGGATAATCATGATGGTAATAAAGAGCACCATTTGTTCCTGCCAGAAAAGCATAACCGCTCTGATAAATCTGTACGGAATCTACCTTTTCCTTCAATAGTGCCATGTCAATATCCATGCCCAGAACACCAATAAAATCTTCATCCTGATATATCGGCACCACATACGAAATGATCCAGTCATTTTTATTCAGATTGTTATACGGTTCCATCCAGAAAGCGTCTTCGTTCTCAAGAGCTTCATAGTACCATCCGACATTCTGTGTGTCATCTTTTGTATATTTTGAAAAATCAACCAGAGAATCTTCGTTAACATCACCTTTTTCATCCCTATACCAGAAAAACCCTGTCTGGTCATCGGCAATTTCAGGATTAACTCTCATATATACTCCACGTGATCCTTCTGTATTTTTCACGGTATGTAGTGAAACTTCCTGTACTTTTTTTACAAAGGCATCCACATTGTCCCTGCCTGTACCACCAATTCCGAGTGCGTTATACTGCTCTATCGTATAATCCCTGATCGTATTCACGGACTGTTCAATCCCCGTCAGTGCTGCATCAATCTCCTGTGCCTTATCTTCACAGAACAGATTCATAAACTGTGTGGAATCCTCATTTACAAGTTTATGCGTATATAAAAACCCAACATATCCCAGTGCCAACGCTGTAAGAAGTACACAGCCTACCGTCAAAGCCAGAAATTTAGACTGTAAAGACCTCATCGGCAATCCTCTCTCCTCTTTCTGATATATGTTCTATTATATGCATTTTGTCATAAATTGTCAAAAAATATCACTTATTTTTTGTATGTATTTTTGAACATTTCAAGCAACATTTTCTTGATTTTTTTCTGCATAACATCTAAAATTATTGTGGTATGACCACATACCACAAAGAATCTCGACAATATAAAGGAATCATAACATATGGAATTTCAAAAATTAAACGCACCATCACTCAAAGAATTATTTATATCCGAACTGGAAAATATGATCATTTCCGGCAAACTTCCAATCGGTACAAAACTTCCATCCGAACGTGAACTTGCCACATCCATGCAGGTTTCACGCGCTGTTGTCAACTCCGGTATCGCCGAACTTGAAAAGAAAGGATTTGTCGTGGTAAAACCGCGCATCGGCACATTTGTAGAGGATTACCGCAGAAATGGAACCATGGACACTTTAGTTTCCATTATGAAATATAATGGCGGAGCTTTAAGCCAGGAAGAAATCTGTTCCATCCTTGAGGTCCGTATTCTCTTTATGAACCTTGCATCCCGCCTTGCGATTGAAACAGCAACGGATGCTGCGATCGAGGGTCTTTCTTTTTACCTTGAAAAATTAAAAAATGCCACAACACCGGAAAATGCTGCAACATCTATCTTTGAGTTCAGTCATGAGCTGAGTTTTATCAGTGGAAATATGCTGCTTCCACTGTTCTTTATATCATTCCGTGATCTTGTATGCAGTCTTTGGGTACGCTATGCAACAAAATACGGCATAGAAGAATTATACCAGAGTGCCCTGTCCATCTATAATTTTGTCCGTGCAAGAGATGTCCGTGGTGCTCTCGATTATATAGAAACTTCTACAACCGAATGCATCAGTGGAACCCGCATGATCTACTGATCTTACTACAAAACAGCCTGACTTTGGATTCCATCTCAAAATCAGGCTGTTTTTTCATATTCCGATCTATACTTTTATTTTGCAAACTGGCTGTTGTACAGCTTTGCATAAAATCCATTCTTCTCTAACAGTTCCTCATGTTTTCCCTGTTCTATGATATTTCCATCCCGCATGACAAGAATGATATCTGCTTCCCGGATCGTGGAAAGGCGGTGTGCAACGATGAAACTGGTACGCCCTTTCATCATACGGGCAAATGCTTCCTGTATCTTGATCTCAGTTCTTGTATCGATCGAGGATGTCGCCTCATCTAAGATCAGCATCGGCGGCAGGCAGAGCATAACTCTTGTGATACATAAAAGCTGTTTCTGTCCCTGTGAAAGGCTTCCGCCATCCTCCGAGATCACCGTATCGTATCCTTTTGGCAGACGTTTGATAAAACTATGCGCATGGGATGCTTTTGCTGCCGCAATGATCTCTTCCTCTGTGGCATCCGGTTTTCCCATCGTGATATTTTCACGGATCGTTCCGCTCCGTAACCATGTCTCCTGCAGTACCATACCATAATTACTTCTTAAACTCTTTCTGGTCATCTCATCAACCGGTATTCCGCTGACACAGATTTTTCCACTGTTTACATCATAAAAACGCATCAGAAGGTTGATGAGTGTTGTCTTGCCACATCCCGTAGGGCCTACAATCGCTACACGCTGTCCCGGCTGTACGGAAAGATTGAAGTCCTCGATCAGCTTCTGTTCCGGTGTATAAGAGAAATATACATGGGACAGTTCCACGCTTCCATCTGCCTTCTCTAACACTTTTGCATCTTTGGCATCCGGTACTTCAACCGGCTCCTCGATCAGTTCAAACACACGTGCCGCACAGGCAAGCGCGTTCTGCAGCTCCGTAATGACACCGGAGATCTCATTGAACGGCTTTGTATACTGGTTTGCATAACTTAAAAGACTCGATAACTGTCCAACGGTAATGCTTCCTTTTATTGCAAGAAATGCACCGACAACACCGACTGTCGCATAGACAAGGCTGTTGATAAAACGTGTTGCCGGGTTTGTGATACTGGAAAAGAAGATTGCCCGCAGTGAATATTTCTGGAGTCTTCCGTTGATCTCATCAAACTGCTCTAATGCCTCATCCTCATGGGAAAATGCCTGAACAACTTTCTGATTTCCAACCATTTCTTCTATAAATGCGGTCTGTTCACCTCTCGTCTCAGACTGCAGTTTAAACATGGAAAATGTCTTTTTTGCAATAAAACTTGCAACAAACAGTGATAACGGTGTGATAACAACAACCGCAATGGTAATATTCACACTGATCGTCAGCATAAAGATCAGCGTGCCAAGTATTGTCACAATTCCTGTAAAAAACTGGGTGAATCCCATCAAAAGTCCATCTGCAAACTGGTCAACATCCGCAATAACACGGCTTACCACCTCACCGTAGGAATGTGAATCAATATACTTAAGCGGTAAATGTTCGATCCGCTCGAATGCCTCTTTCCGGATATCACGGATCACATTATAAGTAATTTTATTGTTACATGCATTCATGATCCACTGCGCAACTGCAGTAAGTAAGATCACAACTGCCATACGCTCTAAGATCACAAGGATGCCTGAAAAATCAACCTGTCCCTTTGTTACGATCAGATCCACTGCACGCCCTGTAAGGATCGGGATATAAAGTGTCAGCGCGACGGTAACCGCTGCAAGCACGATCGATAATCCAAGGTAAATCCAGTACCTTCGGATGTAATCCAGCACTTTTTTTATCGTTGTCTCCTGCTGCTCTGTCACTACTTTCTTCATGCTGTCTTACCTCCTTCCTGTTTTTTAAACTGTGAATTGTAAATCTCCTGGTATACCTCACAGCTTTCTAACAGTTCTTCGCTGGTTCCAAGACCAACGATCTTTCCATCGTCAAGCACAACAATGCGGTCTGCATGCTGGATGGATGCTGCTCTCTGGGAAACAATAAAAACAGTTGTCCCGCCTTCCATCTCACGGATTGCTTTCCTGAGTGCAGCGTCTGTTGCGAAATCAAGTGCGGATGCACTGTCATCTAAAATAAGTATCTCCGGTTTCTTTACAACCGCACGTGCGATCGTCAGACGCTGGCGCTGTCCGCCGGAAAGATTTTTTCCACCCTGTTCGACTTCAAAATCAAGTCCACCCTCTTTGTTGTCAATAAATTCTTTTGCCTGTGCTACTGTGATCGCATTGATCAAATCTTCTTCCGATGCATCCGGATTACCCCATTTTAAATTTTCACGGATTGATCCATGGAACAATACTGCTTTCTGTAAAACAGTACCGATCTTTCCTCGAAGTTCTTCAAGTGAATAATCTTTGACATTTTTTCCGTCTACTTTGACAGAGCCGGCTGTCACATCATAAAATCTTGGGATCAGATTGACAACCGATGATTTTCCGGAACCGGTTCCTCCAATGATACCGATCGTCTCACCTTTTTTTACCTTAAAATCAATATCTGTTAAGGACTCATCTCCGGCACCTGCATAAGTTAATCCCACATGAGAAAATTCCACTGCATACTCTGTATCTTCAGATTCATCAGAATCCGTTGTCTGTGGCTTGTCCATATTCCGGCTACATCCGTCTGTAATGGATGACTGCATCTCAAAAACAGACTGGATACGGTTTCCACATGCGATAGATTTGTTGATGTTGATGATCAGGTTCGCAAGTTTTACTAATTCTACTAAGATCTGTGACATATAGTTGATCAAAGCAACAACCTGTCCCTGTGTGATATATCCGTTGTCAACACGGACTGCACCAGTCCATACAAGCACAACGATCGCACCGTTGATGATCACGTAGGTAAGCGGATTCATCAGGGCAGATATTTTTCCAACATAGATCTGTGCTCTGGTCAGGAGATCATTATTCTCATTAAAATGTTCTCTCTCATCCTCTTCCTTATTAAAAGCGCGGATCACCCTGCTTCCTGTCAAGTTTTCTCTTGTGATCCCAAGCACTTTATCAAGTGCAGACTGCACTTTTTTATAAAGCGGGATACTGATGAGCATAATACCAAATACGATCACGGAAAGCAGTGGAATAGTGACAACAAATACCAGTGCTGCTTTAATATCAATGGTAAATGCCATGACCATTGCTCCAAATACGATAAACGGAGAACGGAGAAACAGACGAAGTACAAGGTTCACACCGTTTTGTACCTGATTAACATCACTCGTCATTCTTGTGATCAGTGTTGCCGTTCCAACGGTATCCATCTCTGTAAAAGAGAGACTTTCAATATGTGCAAACAGCGCATGACGCAGCTTTGTTGCAAATCCGACTGCCGCCTTTGCTGCAAAATACTGCGCGGTAATCGAGCATGTCAGTCCGATCACTGCAAGCAATACTAACACCATACACATCCGCATAATATAGGTCTTGTCCCCGGAAGCCACACCGGTATCAATGATTGCTGCCATAACAAGCGGTACGATCAACTCGAAGGTTGCTTCAAGCAATTTAAAAAGTGGTCCTAATACACTTTCTTTTTTATAATCTTTTAAATAAACCAGTAATTTTCTCATACAAACTCCAAATGTTTAT
>ERZ1034939.237-NODE-237-length-39320-cov-21.907577_pt1 | contig 39320 bp, 29 predicted proteins | sample MGYA00520626_ERZ1034939 | MGnify/ENA primary metagenome ERZ1034939 (study PRJEB33766, sample SAMN09781751) | gut metagenome | biome: gut microbiome | host: Homo sapiens | place: Madagascar | study: EMG produced TPA metagenomics assembly of the PRJNA485056 data...
GTCGGTAGCGACCATCACGAGGATGTCGTCGTTAATGTCATACACATCACGTACCTTACCGTGATAAACACTCTTCTGTCCATTGAAATGGAAATCTGTCTTTGTTAATGCTTTCATTGTTTATTTTGATTTTTGAGTTCTTCTTTTTCTTTGTCATATTTGTCGTAGGCATTCACGATTCGAGTCACCAGCTTGTGCCTTACGATGTCTTTTTGGCCCAGCCTTACCACGCTGATGCCTTCCACACCATCCAGTATCTTGAGGGCCTCCTTCAGTCCGCTGCGCTGCTCTCGGGGCAAGTCTATCTGGGTCAGGTCGCCCGTGATGATCATCTTGGTGTTCATGCCCATGCGGGTGAGGAACATGCGGATTTGTTGGGAGGTAGTGTTCTGCGCCTCGTCCAGGATGACGACGGCGTCGCTGAGGGTGCGTCCACGCATGAAGGCGAGGGGCGCTATCTGGATAATGTGCTTTTCCATCATGTCTTGCAGCTTCACGGCTGGTATCATGTCTTCCAGTGCGTCATAGAGCGGCTGCAGGTAAGGGTCTATCTTGTCTTTCATGTCGCCAGGCAGGAATCCGAGTTTTTCTCCGGCTTCCACGGCAGGTCGGGAGAGGATGATTTTCTTGATGGTCTTCTCCTTGAGTGCCTTCACGGCGAGGGCGATGCTGAGGTAGGTCTTGCCCGTACCGGCAGGACCCACGGCAAATACCATGTCGTTTTTCTCGTAGGCATCGATGAGCTGCTGCTGGTTCTCGCTGCGGCTCTTGATGGGCCTGCCGCTGATGCTGTATACCAGCACGCCCTTCACGCTGTCGGCCTTGGTCTGCTTGCCCTTCACGATGTCGAGGATGTCCTCCTCGGTGAGCGTATTGTATTTCACCAGATGACGTCTCATCTGCTCAATGTCCTCCTCAGCCTTCGCCATCTGCTCCTCGTCGCCGAGCACACGAATCACGTTGTCGCGTGCCACGATACGCAACTTGGGATACAGCGACTTGATCATCTGCAGGTGGCCATTGCCCACTCCATAGAACATCACTGGATCTATATCTTCCAATATGATATGTTTCTCTATCAAAATTTTTCTTTTTCTAAATAGTTTAAACCTAATCTTGTTATATAACGGTGCAAAATTACTACTTTTCCGTGAAATGAGCAAATAAATGGGAAAAAAATGGGCGATAAAGTAAGATAAAACATTCTTTAAATATTAAAAAGGTGATTTTTGGGGAGAAATTATTACCTTTGTGCCCGATTTTGATTGAATTAAGAATTAAGAATTAATAATTAAGGGGCTTACGCCATTCTGATAGGGGGGAGAAATTCTGATAGGGGGAATTAAGAAAATAAAGAAAGAATAATTATGAAGATAAGTAAGAATAGATATTTACAGGGTTTTGTGGTAGTGACATTGGTGCTGGCGCTGGTCAGACTGATTTTTCCAAGCGTGGCTGAGCCTAAGGCGCAGACTGCAGTGGAAGATGCTGTCGACTCGGGAGGTGTGGCTTCTCAGAGAGATTCAGCTCTGGTTGTGGCCCAGATTGATACGGCTCAGGATGAGCTCTCGGTGGCTCCCGATACCGCCCAGGGGGATGGCAAGCAGAGCATCTTCTTCGACAAGGACGGCCGGGAGGTGAAGCATCGCATCTTCTCCGTGCCTCACTTTGGCAATACCTTCCCCGACCAGCAGGATGTGCAGATATTGGCTGCCAACCAGCATGGCGTGAGCCCCGTGCAGAATCGCAGCGAGGCGGAGCATAGCAAGGGTCGGCTGGTGTATGTGGGCTGCAATCCCTTCTTCTATGTGGACAAGCTCAACAATAGCATTCCTTACCTGGTGCCTCGCGCCTCGGTATTGCTTCAGGACATAGGCAGGGCTTACTTCGACTCGCTGCAGATCAAGGGCATCCCGCTGCACAAGATTATCGTGACCAGCATCCTGCGCACCAAGGACGATGTGGCTAAGCTGCGCACCCGCAATGGCAATGCCACGGAGAACTCCTGCCACCTGTATGGCACCACCTTCGACGTCTGCTACAATCGCTACAAGGCTGTTCAGACCCTGGCTCATCCTCGCCGCCAGGTGCAGAATGATACGCTGAAATGGGTGCTCTCCGAGGTGCTGCGCGATATGAGGGAGCAGAACCGCTGCTATATCAAGTATGAGGTGAAGCAGGGCTGCTTCCACATTACCGTGAGATAATTTTTTTGAAAAGAATTGCCATATTGCCATAGTCGTGCGATAAATATCAGATATTCAGCTATGTACGTCTATGGCAATTCTCAAAGAATTGCCATAAATTGCCATAAACTGCCATAAAATTGGCGATATTTGTAGTTCTATTTTACAAAATCTCGATTTTTTAGAACGAGTATCGAGAGAATTGAAGAATTTTAACGCGATTATGGTAGTAATATTGCGATGAAGTTATCTCAATTACCTCCTCGATGTCTTTCCAATTACCTCCTCGATGTCTTTCTAGTTTCATCGGGGATATCTTTTATGCAGCATCGAGGATGTAGTTTTGAATATGTCGAGGATGTATTTTTGATTACTTCGAGATGTAATTAATGCCATACTTAGGAGGTGTGGGGACGTCATTTACATGTCGTAAGTATCATACTTATGCCTCTTTGGGATGTCATTCAGGGCTCGTAAGTATGTTGTTTGCGGTTGGAATAAGGCTTGTTTGCGGTTGAAATAAGGCTTGTTTGCGGTTGGAATGTGCCCCTTCCCAAGCTGAAAAGAGCCTGATTCCAAACCGAGAAGAGGCTCTTCTCGGCTCGGAATTAGGCTCTTGCCAACTTGGCGTGAGGCTCTTTTCAGAAAGGGTGATAGATAAGTGATAGCAATTTTCGCAAACAAAACATTTTTTACTTCACGCTAATCTTGGTCTTCAAGCCATCTGCCACTACTATATAGATGCCTGCGGCTGGGGCTGTGACGCTGCCTGCCTGGCTCTTGTCCACTAGCTTACCATCGAGGCTAAAGAGCTGGAGGCTCTTGCCGCTCTGGGCGTGGCTGTTGGCATCAGATAGGGTGATGGTTCTGCCATTTACCTGCAGGCGGATGGTCTGGGCGGTAGGCTGGTTGATGCCATCTGTAACGGTAACCTGTATCTTGCCATAGTCGATGGCGTAAATCTCATAATCATCAAGATTATTCGGATTGATCTGAATTTGAGTAAGACGTGCATCCTCATCGTAACCAAAAATGTAGGCATTCCCATAGTCGCTGTAGATTGACAAAATGCCATTGGCTGATACCGTATATTTGTAAGTACTGCCGCCAGTCTTTACGGTATAGATGACAGAGCCATCTTCTTCTATCTTCTCCTCCTCATAGCTGGATGGGTTGCTAGAATACTCTAATTCCCATTCATTGGTCTCGGAATTCCAGATGTATGATTCCATATTTTCTTCGGTGCTAGCCTCTGGCAGACGGATGCTGCTGAATATACCGTCTGGGATGAAGCCTGGAAGCGGATTAGTAGGAATCGTCATCTTGATGGCTGGGATGCTGACAGTTCTGTTTACAGTCTTATGGTCATTAACTATCTTGCCATTCTCATACGAGCGGGAGATGGTGGTACGGGTGCCATCGGCTTCTTTGGTGGTGATGGAGGCTACATAGACGGAAGGATCTGTCGACCAATTATTGGCAGATTCGTTCCAGCTATAGTAAAAGCTGAGGTCGTCTTTATATACACGTTTAGACCTATAGTCTATTGCTCCATCTTCGGCGTATTCGTTAATTACCAACTCGTGAGAACCATCTGACAACAGGGCGCTTATGTGCTCATACTCCATATACTTTTGCTGAGTATCCTCGCTGATAGTATAAGTCTTTTCGTTGTAGCCCTTGTCGGTATATTCTATATCCACTTGCTCGTCCAGGATGCCATCTTCGTATTCCTCGCTCCATACTGGGTAGCCCTTCTCATTGGTTTTATAGGTCAACTTATTGACCTGGTCGCCTATCAGGATGGTCTCATTCTTCAGTGGGGTCCATACTCCGTTCTTCAATTCCTCCACGAGTTTTGGAGCTAGTGCTGAGGTCTCTTCTGTTTCGCTGATTCTTATCTGTCGAGTTTCCTTGCCCTGGGCTGTATAGAATGTGTAATAGTATATGTATTCATTGTCGTTTTGCTCAGATCGGACGTCATAGCAAGTTATATAGTCTCCGTTTTGGCACAAGTAATAGTCGATTTTGCCAGAGCGGTCTAGCTTGCCATCTTCACCCACTGGGTAATAGCTGATGTCTGCATCATCATCGCCTCTGTATTCTGTTTCCTTGATGAGTTTCAGCGATGGATGGTTTACCCATTCATACACGGTCTTTCTGTCCAAGTTATATTGTTGCTCACCAGTATCGTAGGTATAGCAGGCGTATACTCGCTGCTTGCCATCATTCTGGGTGAAGAGGTCGTTATAATTGGTAGTGAATTCTGTTTTCTCAGTAATGGTCCAGTTCTGGTTGTCTGTAGAGTAGCTGTCGATGAGGGTGTAGTAACCAGCCTGAGGTTTGCCCTCTTGTACTTCTTCCTTGTAGTACTCGGCATTCTCCACCTTGCCAGTCTCCTTATCTGAGAATATCTTGCTCCATGTCAGCGTGTTGCCATCGAGCTTATACTCGGTTTTGTATCCCATCTCAAATTCGCTCCTTACATAGCTCTGTTTAGGCTCAAACCAGATGCATTCGTAGCCTTGGGCGAAGGTGAGGCCTGGTCTGAGCTCCTGATAGTTGATGTCTTTGGTGATTACGGCATCACCGCTGATGGTTACACTGTTGTCCTTGCCCATGTGGTTATAGTCGTAAGCGTAGCTGTGGGTAGGAGCCCATTGCTCTGTGGTGAAATCATATTTGGAGTTGTCCACGGCGATGATTCTGCCCTTGCTGTCTAAGGTTCGCTCGGTCTTGGTTCTCTCTGTTTCCTTGCCATCAGCCCACTTGCTAATGGTCTTGCTAATCCATTTGCCATCAGCATTGTCCACGTAAGCCACGGTGGCAATGTCCTTGTCATCTTGGGTAAAGCTGGTGATTCTGCCTAGCTTGTCATAATGGATGTCTCCATTTGCAATAGTTTGGCCACCTCTTACGTAGTCAAATGCTACAGGCACCGTCTTATCTACAGTGTACCCCCCCCCTCAATATCTTGGACGCTAACAGTGCGCAACTGATTGGCTGCAAGGAAGGTAGGGGCGGACTGCTTAGCCTGCTTCTCCTGGGCTTTTTGACTGATAACTGGAGCCATGTGATGTCTCTTGGCATTGAACAGGCTCTGTGCATTGACTGTGGAAGCCGTCAATAGCAAAAATGCAAATGTGCATACTGCGTAAAATCTTTTCTTCATAAAATGTAATATTATAAAATTATAAACTGTTTTTTCTGTTTAGTCTTATACCTCTTCCATCCTAGCCAGTTCCCATCCCTTGAACTGCATGATAATCTTATGCAGCTGGGTGCCCTGGCGCAGAGCTTCCACTCTTGGGGCTACGGCATAGTGATGGATTTGCTCCACGGCATCCTCCCATTGCTTCTCTGCCTTGGTCATCGGCGTGCTATCTTGCTTGAAGGCATCCTTTGCCTCTTCATCCCATTCCTTCTTGCTGAGCACTTTCAGCTCCAAGATATAGCTGTGCTTGGTAGGATAGTGGGTGAGGTCGGGGAGTAGGAAGAAGTCGCAATAGCCATGGTTCAATTCCAGCTCCGGTGCCGTGTAATAAAAACTGGTCAGGCTGAGATATGCCAGGAAGAATCCCTGCAGATTGCGCTCCGACTCGATGGAATCTCGTACTGACGATAGGTCGGCGTATGACTTAGCCAAGTATTCCAAGCACTCTTTCCACTTGCCCTCGTATGCCATATAGGTAAACATGGTCTTGAGGTTAGACGTGTTAAGGCACTTCTCGTCCTGAGGAGTACGCTCTTGCCAAATCGGCGAGGGCGGATGAAGAAGAGGTTGTTGCGCTCATCTTCCAACTTGGGGATATACATTGTTTTGTCCACGTAATAGCAGTTTTGCTCTATTACTTGTACAAAGTCTTGTATCCCGTATGGTACTCGTTTTGCTGTATTTTGCTCCATATCTTTTCTGTCTTAATGATTATAATGCTGCGAAATTACAACATTTTTTTTTAGATAACAAAGAATTTCTCCTCTTTTTGGATAATTTTTCTTCTCACTTACAGGCTGTTAACCAAATCCAAATTTTCCTCTTCGCCCACCAGCCAGATGATGTCACCCTTCTGGAATACATAGTTGGGCGATACGTGGGTCAGGTTTTCATGGCCCTCTTCCAGTCCCACTACCATGCAGCCATACTTGCTGCGGATGCCGCTGTCTATGAGGCTCTTGCCCAGAAACTCGCTGCTGCCGCTGATGATGAGCTGGCGCAGGCGCATCTCTCGCTTCTCTATCTCCAGGTCCTCTGGCAGAAGGTCGCTCTGCAGGCTCTGGTTGAACTTCTGCAGCTGGTCGTCGTTGCCGATTACTTGCAGGCGGTCGCCAGGGAATATCATCATCTTGCCATCAGGGATGTTGAGGCGATGCTGACCTCGGCGAATGCTGCTCAGGTCGATGCCGAAACGCTGGCGCAGATGCAAGTCTCGGAGTGTCTTGCCACACCAAGTGCTGTCTTCGGGCACCTCAAACTCGCTGATGTGGATGTCTCGGTCCAGCAGGCGCCCCTCATAGAGCGGCTTCTTGTTGCCACTCACCTGGGCTGCGATGTCGCGTGAGCGCAGGTTGTGGATGAAGAGACGCTCCATCACGATGCTTCGCTTCTTGATTTGTCGGGAGGCTATCATGAGCAGCACCACGGCGGCACCGATGCAGATGATGAGCGCATTGGCAAAGCGAGTGAGGTAATTGCAGATGTAGAACACGAAGCCCAGGGCTATGATGAAGCGCACCACGATGGTGGCCATCAGCGGAATGCGATTGATGGAGCTCTCCACCCACAGGCGTTTCCACTCGGGGCTATGATTTTTCTTCATCACGATGGCTCGGAGGAATGGGGCTATGAGCACCACGGTGAGCACGCCCGTGATGGCGTTGGCATACCAGTGAAGATGCCAGCCGGGCAGCAGATTGCGCGTCAGCGGCAATACGAAGGCAAACATCAGGGCGATGACTGCCGCCGAGAGTATGCCGTAGGCCACGGTGTTGATGGTCATCTGCTTGAGCAGGGAGCGCCACTTGCTCTGCTGCTGCGTCTGGGGATGGCTCATCGCAAAGTGGTTGAGCACATGGATGAGTCGCTCGGGCAGATGTTTTTCCAGCACCTGATAGGTGGGCTGCGCCAGACGGATCATGTAAGGGGTGAGGAAGGTGGTGATGACGCTCACCGCCACTACCACTGGATAGAGGAAGTTGCTGATGACCCCAAGGCTCAAGCCTAGCGAGGCGATGATGAATGAAAACTCACCTATTTGGGCCATGGAGAATCCACAACGCATAGCCGACTTCAATGACTCGCCGCCCAGCATGAATCCAAAGGTGCCCAGCACTGCCTGGCCCACCAATATCGTGCCCACCAGGGCTAGGATAGGCAGTGCATACTCCACCAATATCTTAGGGTCTACCAGCATGCCCACGGATACGAAGAAGATGGCTCCGAAGAGATTCTTCACAGGCTCTACAAGCTTGATGATCTTCTCTGCCTCAATGGTCTCTGCCAGGATGCTACCCATCACGAAGGCTCCGAAGGCACTGCTGAATCCCACCTGTGTAGACAGTACCGCCATGCCGCAGCAGAGACCCAGCGAAACGATGAGCAGCGTCTCGCCATTGATGAGACGGCGCACCGAGCGCAAGAAGAGGGGTATGGCAAAGATGCCCACGATGAACCACAAAACCAGGAAGAAGGCTATGCGGAGCACCGAGGTGAGCATCTGGCCGCCATCGGGATTGTTGCCACCAGCAATGGCTGATAGCATCACCATCATCACGATGGCGAGAATGTCTTCCAATATCAGGACGCTCATCACCATGGAGGCAAACTTCTGCTGTCGGAGCCCCATGTCGTCGAACGCCTTATATATAATAGTGGTGGAACTCATGGCTAGCATACCTCCGAGGAAGATGCAGTCCATCCGGTCCCATCCGAAGCCGTGGCCCACACTGATGCCCAGCATCATCATCGAGAACACGATGACCGCCGTGGCAATGATGGGCGAGGCTCCCATCTTGACTATCTTCTTGAACGAGAAGTCCAGTCCTAGCGAGAAGAGCGTGAAGATGACGCCGATGTCAGCCCACGTCTTGATGTCGCTCTCGTCGATGACCGACATGGTATAGGGCATGTGGGGCGACACCAGGAATCCAGCCACGATGTAGCCCAGCACCAGGGGTTGCTTCAGTCGCTTGAAGATGAGGGTCACGATGCCCGCCATCATCAGGATCAGGGCGAGGTCTTTTACTAGGAAAGGGATTTCGTTCATAAGCTTATAGTATAGAAAAGTTTTAGCGGCATGGTGCCGCTAAAACATTAGTCATTATATTCTTCTGTAATCTCTGCTATCTTCACGATGGTCTTCACCACCTTCTCCATCACCTGGATGCTCACAAACTCGTGAGGGCCATGAAAGTTGACGCCACCTGCAAAGATGTTAGGGCATGGCAATCCCTTGAAGCTGAGCTGCGCTCCATCGGTACCGCCACGGATAGGCTCTACACGTGGTGGCACACCGCTCTCTTGCATCGCTCTGAGCACGATGTCGATGACGTGCATGTTAGGGTCTATCTTCTCCTTCATGTTATAGTACTGGTCGTGGATTTCAGCTGTTACCGTGCCCTCGCCATACTTCTCGTTCATCTTCTTCACGCACTGCTCGATGAAGTCCTTGCGGTCCTCAAACTTCTCGCGGTCGTGGTCGCGGATGATGTAGCTGAGCTTGGCCTCCTCGCAGCGGCTCTCGATGCCCAGCAGGTGATAGAAGCCCTGGTAGCCCTCAGTCTGCTCTGGGGTCTCGGCATCTGGTATCATGTTCTGGAACTCCACTGCCAATCGGCTGGCATTCACCATCTTGCCCTTGGCATATCCAGTGTGTACGCTTACGCCCTTGATATGGATCTTGGCACCAGCGGCATTGAAGTTCTCGTACTCCAGGTCGCCCAGGTCGCCGCCATCCACGGTGTAAGCCCAGTCGCAGCCAAACTTCTCCACGTCGAAGTGGTGAGCGCCCATGCCAATCTCCTCGTCAGGATTGAAGCCCACGCGGATGTCGCCATGCTTTATCTCGTCATGGTCTCTGAGGTAGCACATCGCCTGTACTATCTCTGCGATGCCCGCCTTGTCGTCGGCTCCGAGCAGGGTGGTGCCATCGGTCACGATGATGTCCTCGCCCTTGTGAGCCTTGAGCTCTGGGAATTTCTCTACGCTCGATATGATGCCAGGACTCAGCTCGATGTCCTCGCCATCATAATTCTTGATGACGCGCGCCTTGATGTCCTTGCCGCTGGCATCTGGGCTGGTGTCCATGTGGGATATAAAACCTATGGTAGGGGTCTTTTTCTTGGTATTGCCCTTGAGGGTGGCGTAGATGTAGCCCATGTCGTCCATCTCCACGTCGGAGAGGCCTTCTTCCTCAAGCTCATGTTTCAGATACTTGGCGAACTCCAGCTGTTTCGCCGTACTAGGCACGCTGTCGGAGTCTTCGCTCGACTGCGTGTCAAACTTGGTGTAGTTGATAAAACGTTCTACTAAGTCCATATTTTTAAGTTTCGATTTATTATTGTTGTAACGAAGTGACCTCGGTGGGATTCAAACCCACGACCTTCAGAACCGGAATCTGACGCTCTATTCAGCTAAGCTACGAGGCCCTGTTCGCTCCCTATATATAATATTTCACTCCCTATATATAATATAAGGTGGAGCATACATTTTGCAAAATTAATGCTTTTATTTGAATCTGCCAAATATTCGGGCCGCTTTTTTGCAGGAAAATGCATAAAAAGTGAATAAATCTACAGCAAAAAGTAAGAAAATAAGAAAAAATGCTATCATTTTGCAAAATATTTAGGAAAAACGCTTGCGGATTAATAATTATTTTGTACCTTTGCAGCACAAAACAAAAACAAAACAATAAGACAAATGAGCAAACTGATAAAACCCGAAGGGTACAAGGCGCTGCTGGATATGCGCCAGACCGAAATGGGTATCAAACTGATAAAAGAATTCTTCCAGCAGAACCTGAGCACCGAACTTCGCTTGCGTCGCGTTACGGCTCCGCTCTTCGTACTGAAGGGCTTGGGCATCAATGATGACCTGAACGGAGTGGAGCGCCCTGTAAGTTTCCCTATCAAGGACTTGGGCGATGCACAGGCCGAGGTGGTTCATTCGCTTGCCAAGTGGAAGAGACTGACCCTGGCTGAGTATCACATAGAGCCTGGCTATGGCGTATATACCGACATGAACGCCATCCGTGCCGATGAGGAGCTGGACAATCTGCACTCACTCTACGTGGACCAGTGGGACTGGGAGGCAGTCATCACTCGTGAGGACCGCACCGTCGCATTCCTAGAGGACATCGTGCGCCGCATCTATGCTGCCATCCTTCGCACGGAGTATCTCACCTGCGAGCACTATCCTCAGATCAAGCCTTTCCTGCCTAAGCAAATCCATTTTGTTCATGCTCAGGACTTGGTGGATATGTACCCAGACATGACTCCTAAGGAGCGTGAGGATGCCATCTGTAAAAAATATGGCGCCGTATTCGTAGAGGGTATCGGTGGCAAGCTGAGCGATGGCAAGAAGCATGATGGCAGAGCCCCAGACTATGATGACTGGAGCACCGTGGCTGAGAATGGCAAGGCAGGACTCAATGGCGATATCCTGATCTGGTATCCAGTGTTGGGCAGAAGCTTCGAGCTCAGCTCCATGGGTATCCGTGTAGACAAGGAGAGCCTGCTCCGCCAGCTCAAGATAGAGGGCGAGGAGGAGAGAGAGAAACTCTACTTCCATCAGCAGCTCCTGAATGACAAGTTGCCATTGAGCATCGGTGGTGGTATCGGTCAGAGCCGTCTCTGCATGGTGATGCTCCACAAGGCTCACATTGGCGAAATCCAGGCTAGCATCTGGCCAGAGGATATGCGCAAGGAATGTGCCGAGGTAGGCATGAACCTTATTTAATTAAGAATTAATAATTAATGAAAAAATCCCGAGTTTCTCAGATGAGAGGCTCGGGATTTTATCTTCCGCTAGGCTTAATTCTTAATTCTAAATTCTTAATTAAAAATTAGCTCAGCACCAGTTTCATGCTTTGCATCAGCTTGCCAACGGCAGGATTTTCCTCCTTCAGCTTCTCCAGAAGCTCACGCTTGGAGAGTATCTTGGTTACCTCGTTGGCTTCAGCTAGGCGATAAGTTATCTGTAGCTCATTGTTTTGCAAGCCCTGTACAAAGGTGGATCGGATGCGGTTCTTGATGCGGAGTATGTCGTCGAGCAAGAGCTGATTGTCCACCACTACCTCGATATTTGGAAAATCCGTAATCTTTGGCACGATAGGCTTCATACGACTGGCTAGTCCAATGAGGTCTTTCACATTTTGTATTCTCAAGCACATGCTTATCCACTGACCTTCAACCTGCTCTTGTGAGAACGGCTGGTTCATCGGCTGACCACTGGCATTGGCAGCCGGTGCTTCATCTTGCAGTCGGTCTATAGGATTGTAAGCCCTGCGGGCAGATTCCTCAACCTTCTTCAGATTGGCAAAGGTCATTCCGATGCCGCTCAGGTTCACATTCTTGAGCGTGCGCTTCTTGGCTGCCTCTGTAGCAGAAGCGGCTGTGGCAGGAGTGGTTGCAGAGCCGCTAGCAGGGGCGGCGTCAGTTGGGGTAGGAGTGTGCGTATCCGTAGCGGCAGGCTGGCTAGCCGTGGTGGCTACCTTGCTGCTGCTATCTTGCCCGGCACCTGCACCCTGAACAGCAGGCTTAAGCTGGGCAACAATTTTCTGAAACAGGGATTTTAATCTATGGGGCGTACGCCCCGCACTAGGCACGTCTTGGTCTTCAGGCTGTGTGATCTGACCTATCTGTATCAGCGTCAGCTCTACCAGCAGGCGCTTGTTGCTGCTCTGACGATACTGCACATCGCAATCGTTCATCAGCTTCAGTGCCTTATATAAGAAAGGTGTAGGAGCCTTCTGCGCCTGTGCCTGATATTTGGCTTTCTGCTCTTCGCTGGTTTCCAGGAGCGGCAGGGTCTGAGGGTCCTTTGCCATCATCACGTTGCGCACGTGCTGAGCCAAGCCCTGTATCATGTTGCCGCCGTCAAATCCCTTGCCCAGAATGCCATCGAGCACTACCATCATCTCGCTTACCTTGTTCTCCAAGGCAAGGTCTATCATGCGGAAGTAGTTGTCGCTATCCAGCACGTTGAGGTCTTCTATCACCTTCTGGTATGTGATGTTGCCCTGGCAGAAGCTGGCAGCTTGATCAAAGATGGAGAGCGCATCACGCATACCTCCGTCAGCCTTCTCGGCTATGACGGCAAGTGCCTGCTCCTCATACTGGATGCCTTCCTTCTCAGCCACCATCTTGAGGTGCTGGATGGTGTTGGGTACCGTCATTCGCTCAAAGTCATAGATCTGGCATCTACTCAGGATGGTAGGCAGAATCTTGTGCTTCTCGGTGGTGGCGAGGATGAAGATGACGTGCGATGGTGGCTCCTCCAATGTCTTGAGAAAGGCATTGAAGGCAGCGGCACTGAGCATGTGGACCTCGTCGATGATAAATACCTTGTACTTGCCCACCTGAGGCGGTATGCGAGTTTGCTCCATCAGGGTCTTGATGTGCTCCACGCCATTGTTGCTGGCAGCATCAAGCTCAAAGATGTTGTAGGAGCGCTGCTCGTTGAAAGCCTGGCAACTCTCACACTCATTGCATGCCTCGCCGTCTTCGCGAGGGTGCTCGCAGTTGATTGCCTTGGCAAAAATACGGGCACAAGTGGTCTTGCCCACACCCCTAGGACCACAGAAAAGATAGGCGTGCGCCAGCTTGCCGCTCTTCACTGCATTCTTCAGTGTGGTGGTCAATGCACCCTGTCCTACTACCGAGTCGAAGGTCATCGGACGGTACTTTCTTGCAGAAACTATGTATTCTTCCATTATTTTTTCTTAATTGATGATGCAAAGATAACAAAAAAATATTATCTTTGCAAACAAATTAGGAAATTAATGAGAAAACTCGACAATTAAATGAGTAAAAAGCTAAGTATTATATGGAATTATTTATCACACTATAAATATCTTATAGTGGTGATAGTAGGTGTGTTGGTAGTGGGTGTGATCGATGACAACAGCATCTGGCAGCACATCAAGTATAGGCTGGAGATAGGTTCGCTGCGTGCTGAGATCGAAAAGTATGAGGCGCAGTACGAGCACGACAAGCGTCAGCTGCGTGAGATGCGCCAAAGTCCGAAGGCTTTTGGCAAGATAGCCCGTGAGCGCTATTTTATGAAGGCTGATGATGAGGACATCTTCGTGCTGAGCACCGACTTGCAGCCAGACGCTAAGTAAGCTGGCTACACCTTATTATATATATAATAGAAGAAACTGGATATATACATATAGAAGAAATAGAGAAAAAAGCGAATGAAACAATTGAGTAAACTACAGAGTGTGATATTCTTGCTGGGAGGCGTGCTGATGGTAGTCGGCGCAGCCTGCTTTGCATTTGGTTTTATCTATCCCAAGATGATGCTCATTACGAGCTGGCTCTTCCTGGCAGGTACCGTGTTGTTTAGCGTGATCCAAGCCATGCAGGTGTATGAGGGACCATCGCTCATCATCCACCGACTGAAGCGCATGCAGTATGTGGCAGACATCTTCTTTGTGCTCTCTGGCATTTCCATGGTCGATACCGTTTATGCCTTCGCTCGCCACTGGTTTAGCAATCAGGAAACATATATCACCTATTTCTACAATAAGTGGGTGGTGTTCCTGCTCATCGCTGCGCTGCTCGAATTGTATACCACGCATCGTATTTCCCACGAATTGAAAAAGGAAGAATGCAAATAAAACATAAATACTTGTAATATTCAATTAAATTGCATAAATAAATTTCTTTAGTTCAATTCTATGTTGTACTTTTGTTCACCAAAAGCGATATACAGAGCATATGAATAAAATAATTTACGCATTCATCACATTGTTGGCGCTCACTTCTTGCGCCAATAGTTACGACATAACAGGTACTTCTAATGTAAGTACGCTGGATGGAAGTATGCTGTACCTGAAGATATTGAAGGACAATTCATTCAAGAGCATCGACTCTTGCGACGTGGTACACGGACAATTCCATTTCGAGGGCACCATAGACTCCGTGAAGATGGCTAACATCTTTATGGACGATGAGCCTGTACTGCCACTGGTACTGGAGAGCGGCAGCATTACCGTGAAGCTGGACGATACCCAGCAGGTAGTGAGCGGCACTCCTCTCAATGACAAGCTCTTCGGATTCTTCAAGAAATATCAGCAACTGCAGAATCAGCAGCGTGAGTTGATACACAAGCACGACCAGGCTATCATGAACGGTAGCGACATGAGCGTGGTAACTCGCAAGCTCAATGAGGAAGCCATCCGACTCTCTGACCAGGAAGATAAGTTGGTGACATCATTCGTTACCGACAACTTTGACAATGTGCTCGGCGCAGGTGTCTTCTTCCTCGTAACCATGGGCAATCAGTATCCTATGCTCTCGCCATGGATAGAGGATATCATGAGCAAGGCTACCGACACCTTCAAGAACGATTCTTACGTGAAGGATTACTACCAGAAGGCACAGGAAAACCAGTCCATCATGAATGGTACTCACGAGAGCCAGATGGGAGCACCGATGAACGATGCTGCCCAGATGGGAGGCGAACCACAGATGGAGGCTCCGCAGGTGAACCCAGATGCGGCACCAGCGCCTACGCCAAATGACTTGGCTAGACCTACCATCCCAGAGAAAAAGCAATGATAATAGAAGCTAGATATTAACAAGCTGAATTTAAAAGGCTAGATATTAACAAGCTGAATATTAAGGCATGAAGATATTAATAAAAGGTGGAACCATCATCAATGAGGGGCGCTCTTTCAAGGGCGACCTGATTGTTGATGGCGAATTTATTTCCGAGATATGTGAAGGAGAGGCTCCCCGTGGCACCTACGATGAAGTAGTTGAAGCCTCGGGGTGTTTCGTTTTGCCAGGTGTCATCGATGACCATGTTCATTTCCGTGAGCCTGGACTTACTCGTAAGGCTGACATCGAGAGTGAGAGCCGAGCTGCCGCTTATGGTGGCGTGACTTCTTACTTTGAGATGCCCAACACCAATCCGCAGACCACTACGTTGGAGGCTCTGCACGACAAGTGGCAGTTGGCAGCCCAGAAGAGTCATGTGAACTATAGTTTCTTCTATGGCGCCACTAACGACAATGTGGACAGCTTTGCCCTGCTCGATGTGCATCGCATACCGGGCATCAAGCTCTTTATGGGTTCCAGCACGGGCAATATGCTGGTGGATAAGTATGAATCGCTGCAGCGAGTATTTGCCACAGCCCAGCAGCTCCAACTGCCGGTGATGACTCACTGCGAGGACACTGACATCATCAACCATAACATGGCAGAGGCAAAAGCTAAGTATGGCGAAGATCCGGACGTAAAGTACCACCCAGAGATACGCAGTGTGGAGGCATGCTATAAGAGCAGCGAGCTAGCCGTGAAGTTGGCTCATGAGAGTGGCGCGCATCTGCACATCGCTCATCTCACTACGGCTAAAGAGTTGGAACTCCTTGACCCCAAACAGAATATTACGGGCGAGGCGTGCGTGGCTCATCTCTATTTCACTGATGCCGACTATGCCACCAAGCATGCGCTCATCAAGTGTAATCCGGCTGTGAAGACGGCTAGCGACAGAGCTGCCCTCAGGGCTGCACTGCTGGATGGCAAGATAGCCACCATCGGAACCGACCATGCACCGCATGAGTTGAAAGACAAGCAGGGCGGCTGTGCCAAGGCGGCATCAGGAATGCCTATGGTTCAGTTTTCGCTCTTAACTATGCTGGAATTGGTAGACGAGGGTGTGCTCAGCATCGAGCGATTGGTAGAACTCATGGCTCATCAGCCTGCCCAGTTGTTCCAAGTCAGAAAGCGAGGCTATCTGCGCCCAGGCTATCATGCCGACATCGTGGTGGTTCGTCCCCATACGCCTTGGCAGGTTACCCAAGAGGTGATACAGAGCAAGTGCAAGTGGAGCCCTATGGAGGGACATGAGTATCAATGGCGCGTGGAGCAAACCTTCTGCAACGGACACCTTATATATAATAAGGGCGTCTTTGATGCCAGCAGCCGAGGTGAGGCACTGGAGTTTAGATAATAGATAATTGGGATAAATCATAAATTATAAAATAACAATTGGTGCTTAAAAAGACATACGACGTCGCCACCTTGGTGCCCTATATCAACTGGCTCTACTTCTATCATGCGTGGGGGCTGAGCGGCAAGTCCAAGGAAGAAAAACTGAAACTGCGACTGGAGGCAGAGCAAATGCTAGGGATATGGCAGAATGATTATCACACGCACGCCCTCTTTGCCCTCTTCGAGGCAGTGAGCGATGGCGACGACATCATCATAGAGAACAGCGTGAGGTTCCCGATGCTCAGGCAGCAGCATCCTGCGGCTCCAGGTGAGCCCAATCTCTGCTTGGCTGACTTCATCCGCCCTAAGAGTGGCGGTGTGGCTGACCATCTCGGTGTATTTTGCACCACGGTAGATGCTGCTATCACGGAGGCTTATCGCCATGATGAGTATCAGCAGATGATGGCACAGACGCTCTGCGACCGACTGGCTGAGGCTACGGCAGAAAAACTGCATGAGGAAGTGCGCCGCCAATATTGGGGCTATGCGCCTGATGAGCAACTCACCATAGAACAGCAGCACAGAGAGGAATACCAAGGCATCAGACCAGCCATCGGCTATCCCTCATTGCCAGATACGAGTGCCAACTTCATTCTGGATCAACTGCTCGACATGAAGCAAGTGGGCATCCGACTCACAGAGACCGGAATGATGACCCCACATGCCAGTGTGTCGGGACTGATGTTTGCTCACCCCAAGGCTCGCTATTTTGAGTTGGGCAAGATAGGCAAAGACCAGTTGGTAGACTATGCACATCGCCGTGGAGTGCCTGTGGAACTGATGAGGACGTTCCTCCAGTCGAGTCTGATCAGGCGATAGATATTATTCATAGATAGATAATTACAAAATAAAACATATTGACTCAAATTAGAAAAAGAGAATGGTAGCAAGAATACTAATTCCCATCGTGCTCTTCACGGTGTTGCCCTATCTCTGGATAGACAGGCAATACCTGCACGTGCCAAAGGGATGGAAAAAAATACTTTATTGGGTGCCTGCTGCGCTGGTTATCGGGTATAGCTTCTATCTGATGCTGCTGCCCAATTTCCTGCCAGAGAATCCATTGCTGCTCGACTTGTGGTTCGTGACGCTAGCCTTGTTTGCTGTGCCACAGTTTGTCTATGCAGTCTGTAGTTCAGTGGGTTGGCTTTGCCGCCGTATGCTCAAGGGCAAGAGAAATTGGGGCAAGTTGACTGGCTTGGTGCTGGCAGTGGTGGCTTTCTTCTGCTTCATCTATGGATTTACCCAGGGATTTCGCAATCTGGAGGTAAAGCATCTCACCCTTTATGTACCCGATTTGCCCAAGTCGTTTGAGGGCTATCGCATTGTGCAGTTTAGCGACTTCCATCTTGGTTCTTACTATGGTTGGCGCAGCGATTTGCCCCAGCGAGATGTAGACAGCATCAATGCCCAGAAGCCCGACTTGATATGCTTTACGGGCGATTTGCAGAATGTTCAACCCTCTGAAATCAAGCCTTATATCCCACTGCTGAGTACACTCAAGGCTAAGGATGGGGTGCTCAGCGTATTGGGCAATCATGACTACACTTGGTATCTGGACATAGACGATGACGACGTGGGCCAGAAAGCCAAGATAGAAGCAGAGGTAAGACAATACGAGAAGCAGATGGGCTGGCGATTGCTCAACAATGAGCACGTGGTGCTGCATCGAGGTGCTGACTCCATCTATGTGGCTGGTACAGAGAACTATGACAAGCCTAAGCGCACCCAAGTGGCAAAATCGCTCTATGGCATTAAGCTCGGGCAGTTTGTCCTGATGTTACAGCACATTCCTACCCAGTGGCGAGAGATGTGGCCATCTACCATCAATGAGGAGCACGGCTCTAAGGATTCGGTGCTCGTGGCTCCACAGCTCACGCTCAGCGGTCATACACATGCGGGGCAAGTTTCGATATTGGGGCTGCGTCCATCCATCTTCGCTCCCTTCGACTATGGGCTCTATGAGCGAGAGGGTTGCCAACTCTATACGACTGCTGGTTTGGGTGGCACCATTCCTATCCGCATCGGAGCCACTGCCGAAATCGTAGTCATCACGCTGAAGAGAAAATGAATTAAGTGAAGAGTGAAGAATGAAGAGTGAAGAATTCAATAGCAATGGAATAATTATTAATTTTTAATTAGAAAATGAAGTACATCTATAGAATATATCAATTGATAATCTGCTTACCTATCTTGTTGGTGGCAAGCATCTTGACTAGTTTGACAACCGTCATCGGCTGTATGTTGGGCAATGGTCATTTCTGGGGCTACTATCCAGGCAAGTTGTGGTCGCAGCTCTGGATTCGCATTCTCTTGCTTCCTGTAAAGGTAGAGGGAAGAGAGCATCTCGAAAAGAACCAGAGCTATGTGTTTGTGGCTAATCATCAGGGTGCCTTTGATATCTTCTTGATATATGGATTCCTGGGGCGCAACTTCAAGTGGATGATGAAGAAGGCTTTGCGCAAAGTGCCTCTTGTGGGCATTGCTTGTGAGTATGCTCACCACATCTTCGTAGACAAGAGCGGTCCGTCCAAGATTCGTGCTTCTTATGACAAGGCGCGCGAGGAGTTGAAGGAGGGTATGTCGCTCGTGGTATTCCCAGAGGGTGCTCGCACCTTTACGGGCCACATGGGTGTGTTCCGCCGTGGTGCCTTTATGCTTGCTGATGAGTTGCAACTGCCTGTATGTCCGCTCACCATCAATGGTAGTTTCAATGTGAAACCCCGTATGAAGGACATCTACTGGATATTCTGGCATCCGCTCCGTCTCACCATCCATGAGCCTATCGCTCCGATAGGAAAGGGCGCGGAGAATATCAAGAACCAGATGACCAGGAGCTATGATGCCATCATGGCTGGTTTGGACAAAGAGTATCAAGGATTTGTAGAAAATCCTGACCAATAAGCCGAAAATACGGATATTCGGGTCGGAATATGCTTTTTTTCAGAAAAAAGAGGGCACTTTTCATATAAAAGTAGTATCTTTGCATAAGAATAGAGTAGTTCTTTTGCATACAAATTAAAGAATCACAATAAGAAACAGATATGAGTGATAGCATTGTAATCATTCCTACATATAACGAGAAGGAAAATATTGAAAAAATTATTCGAGCTGTCTTTGGGCTCGAAAAGCAATTTGACATTCTGGTCATTGATGATGGCAGCCCTGATGGAACGGCAGCTATCGTCAAGGGACTGATGGCTGGTGAGTTTGCTGACAGACTGCACTTGTTGGAGCGCTCGGGCAAGCTTGGACTGGGCACGGCTTACATCATGGGCTTCAAGTGGTCGCTGGAGCAGGGCTATGATTTCATCTTCGAGATGGATGCCGACTTCAGCCATGATCCTAATGATTTGCCTCGCCTTTATCATGCCACTCACGATGAGGGCTATGATGTGGCCATCGGTTCTCGCTATGTATCGGGCGTGAATGTGGTCAATTGGCCTATCGGACGCGTGCTGATGAGCTATTTTGCCTCTAAGTATGTGCGCATCGTTACCGGATTCAAGGTGAATGATACGACGGCAGGATTTGTTTGCTATCGTCGCAAGGTGTTGGAAACCATTAATCTGGACGAGATTCGCTTCAAGGGCTACGCCTTCCAGATAGAGATGAAGTATACAGCTCATAAGATAGGTTTCAAGATCAAGGAAGTGCCAGTTATCTTCGTGAATCGCCGTGAGGGAGTAAGCAAGATGAATGGTGGCATCTTTGGTGAAGCCTTCTTTGGTGTGATGCGCTTGCGTCTGGATGGATGGTTCAAGAAATATCCCAAGTTGAGTTAGAAGTTAGAGGTTGAAAAACAGAAAAATAGGAGCAGTGACAATACAAGAGATAGAAAAGATATATCAGCGTTCTCCGCAGGCGAAAGCCTTCATGGACTTGTTGAAGAAGAAATCGGTGCGTTCCGTTTTCCTAGAGGGATTGGTGTGCTCTTCGGCTCCTGTGTTTTTCGCTCCCTTGCAGGAAAAGCTAAAGCGCTCGGTGCTCTTCATCCTGGATGATGCCGATGAAGCTGGCTATTTCTATCACGACCTGACCCAACTCTTGGGACAAGACTCCGTTTTCTTCTTTCCTTCCAGCTATCGCCGTGCCATCAAGTATGGACAGCGAGATGCGGCTAATGAAATCTTGCGTACCGAGGTGCTGGCTCGATTGTCGGCTGGCAATAACATTTATATCGTTTCTTATCCAGATGCCTTGGCTGAGCTCGTGGTGTCTAAGCAAAATCTTGATGAGCGCATCTTGAAACTCCAGGTGGGGCAGCAGATAGCCCTCACGGATATAGTACATACGTTGAGAGAGTTTGACTTGACTGAGACTGACTATGTCTATGAGCCAGGACAGTTTGCCGTGCGTGGTAGCATCCTGGATGTTTACTCTTACAGTTGTGAATTTCCTTTCCGCATCGACTTCTTTGGCGATGAGATAGACACCATTCGCACCTTTGATGTGGAGAATCAGCTCTCCAAGGATAAGCGCGAGGCGGTGGAAATCGTGCCAGAGTTGGCTAGTATGCAGGCGGTCAAGCAGCCTTTCCTCAACTTCCTTACTCCCGACACCCTTCTGGTCATGAAGGACTTTACCTTTGTCCATGACATGATAGACAAAATCTATCAAGAGGGATTTTCTTCTCAGAGTCTTACTGAGCGATTGGAGGGAGCTACGGAGATGGAGGCAGACAAGATCGTTCACGAGATGAAACGAGAGTTGAGTCTGGTGTCGGCTCACGATTTCCAGAGTGGGGTGGTGGAGCACGTCAGAATAGAGTTTGGCAATAGCTCGCAGGCGGCATCTCATGTGCAGTCGGATGCATCCAAATCCAAAGCCTTCCATGCCGTCCTCTCATTCAATATGGCGCCACAGCCACTTTTCCATAAGAATTTCACTCTGCTTACCCAGACCTTGGAGAATTATCAGCTCCAGGGCTACACCTTATATATATTGGCAGACAGCCAAAAGCAGCAACAACGACTCAAGGAGATTTTTGCCAGCGAGGAGTTGAAACGCTATCAGATACAGTTCACGCCAGTGGACAAGACGCTCCATGAGGGCTTTATCGACCACGACAAGAAGAGCTGTTTCTTTACGGATCACCAGATATTTGACCGTTTCCACAAGTATAATCTTCGTTCTGATTCGGCTAGAGCAGGCAAGATGGCTCTGACCATGAAGGAACTGCAGGAGATGGAGCCCGGCGACTTTATCGTGCATGTAGACTTTGGTATCGGTAAGTTTGGTGGCTTGGTGCGTGTGCCTGCCGGGGATAGTTATCAGGAGATGATCCGCATCATCTACAAGAATAATGACAAGGTGGATGTCTCTATCCACTCACTCTATAAGATAAGCAAGTATCGCAGAAGTGATACGGGCGAACCGCCTCGTCTCTCTACCCTGGGCACAGGAGCCTGGGATAAGCTGAAAGATAAGGCTAAAAAGCGCATCAAGGATATAGCGCGCGACTTGATCAAGCTCTATGCGCAGCGCCGCAGAGAGAAGGGATTTGCTTATAGCGCAGATAGTTATCTGCAACATGAGTTGGAGGCTTCCTTCCTCTACGAGGACACCCCAGACCAGAACAAGGCTACGCTCGAAGTGAAGAAAGACATGGAGAGTGGACGCCCGATGGACCGACTGGTGTGTGGAGATGTGGGTTTCGGCAAAACCGAAGTGGCGATACGTGCAGCCTTTAAGGCTGCCTGTGATGGCAAGCAAGTAGCGGTCTTGGTGCCAACTACAGTGCTAGCATTCCAGCATTACCAGACGTTTCAGCATCGTTTGGAGGGACTGCCTGTCACGGTAAGTTACTTGAGTCGTGCCCGCTCTACCAAGGAGACTAAGCACATCTTGGAAGACCTAAAGGCTGGCAAGATAGACATACTCATAGGTACTCACAAGCTGATATCCAAGACCGTGCAGTGGCACGACCTTGGACTGCTCATTATTGATGAAGAGCAGAAGTTTGGCGTTTCTACCAAGGAGAAGTTGCGCCAGCTCAAGGTCAATGTGGATACGCTCACGATGAGTGCCACGCCTATTCCTCGTACCCTCCAGTTCTCACTGATGGGAGCCCGAGATATGAGCATCATGCGCACTCCGCCACCTAACCGTTATCCTATTCATACCGAGTTGGTAACCTTTAGCAGTGAGGTGATAGCCGATGCCATCAACTTTGAGATGAGCCGCAACGGACAGGCATATTACGTTTGTAATCGCATATCCAAGTTGGCAGAAATCAAGCTCTTGATAGAGAAGTACGTGCCCGATTGTCGTGTCGTTATCGGCCATGGACAGATGAAGCCAGAGGAACTGGAGAAAGTCATCATGGGATTCATCAATTATGACTATGATGTACTGCTCTCCACCACCATTGTGGAGAATGGTATCGATATATCCAATGCCAACACCATTATCATAGATGATGCCAACCACTTCGGACTGAGCGATTTGCATCAGATGCGTGGACGTGTGGGACGTAGCAACAAGAAGGCGTTCTGCTATCTGATAGCACCTCCTAAGAGCGTGCTTACCCAAGAGGCTCGTCGCCGACTGGAAGCTCTCGAAACCGTCAGCGACTTGGGCAGTGGATTCAATCTTGCCATGCAAGACCTCGACATTCGTGGTGCAGGCAATCTTTTGGGCTCTGAGCAGAGTGGATTTATGGAAGATCTGGGCTATGAGACCTATCAGAAGATACTATCCCAAGCTGTAACGGAGTTGAAGAATGAGGAGTTCAGCGACTTGTATCAGCAGGAGATGGAAGAGGGCGAAGTGCTGACAGGCGATGATTTCGTAGATGATTGCGCCGTGGAGAGCGACCTGGAGATGTACTTCCCTGATACCTATGTGCCTGGTAGCAGCGAGCGAATGCTTCTGTATCGGGAGTTGGATCATCTGGAGAACGACGATGAGGTCAGTGCCTACCGTCAGCGACTGATAGACCGTTTTGGTCCTGTGCCTAAGGCTGGAGAAGAGTTGATAAATGTAGTGGGATTGCGCCGCATAGGCAAGCGACTGGGTTGCGAGAAGATTATGCTCAAGCAGGGAGCCATGCAGTTGCAGTTCGTTACCAATGTGCAGAGTCCTTTCTATAAGAGTCAGATGTTCTCCCGGGTGCTCAATTACATTACCACCCATGTGCAGACATGTAGTTTGAAGGAGAAAAACAACAAGCGCTTTCTCCGCATAGCTAACGTGGTATCGGTGAAGCAAGCAGTGCATTTGCTGAATCGAATTGCTAATCAGGACGAGCAGTAAGGATAATATGGTACTTCTGAAATAAGTATGGATATAAAAAAGAAAACATTGAAAGCATTTCGCTTCCAATGTTTTTTTTGTATAAGTAAAAGATGATGATTAGGCGTTTCACAACGCCCTTGTTTTAATACTGCAAAGGTACAGTATTCTCGATGAAAGGAGGGGTAAAATCTATTATTTAGGGAGTAGATTCTGTTATTTAGGTGTAATATGTTAGATTGTATGCCCCTGCCTAATAGAATTTCGGTGCTAAAAGTAACGAATTACGAGAATAAATGGTAAATAAACTACAAAATAGTTTCTAGAGTGAAAAAATATTTGTAACTTTGTCGCTGAATAAACATCAAACAAATTATCAACATGAGACAGAAAAAGTATATCTTACAGGAACAAGACATTCCAACACAGTGGTATAACATTCAGGCAGACATGCCTAACAAGCCATTGCCACCATTGAATCCGCAAACTCACAAGCCTCTCAATGCAGATGACTTGTCACATATATTTAATAAGGAGTGTTCTAAGCAGGAACTCGACACAGAGCATGCTTGGATAGATATTCCAGAGGATGTGCTCGAAAAGTACACCTTCTATCGTTCCACTCCTTTGGTACGTGCTTACGCCTTGGAGGAAGCCCTCGGCACTCCTGCCCACATCTACTTCAAGAACGAAAGTACCAACCCATTGGGATCTCATAAGATTAACTCTGCCTTGCCACAGTGCTACTATTGCAAGCAGGAGGGAGATACCAATGTGACCACAGAGACGGGTGCTGGACAGTGGGGAGCTGCGCTTTCTTACGCAGCCAAGCTCTACGGACTGGAGGCTGCCGTATATCAGGTAAAGATTACCATGCAGCAGAAGCCATATCGCTCTAGCATTATGCGCACCTTCGGTGCTACGGTAGAGGGTTCTCCTTCTATGAGTACTCGTGCTGGTAAGAATATTATTACCCGTGATCCTCATCATCCTGGCTCTCTGGGCACTGCCATCAGTGAGGCTGTGGAGCTTGCCACCACTACTCCGGGATGTAAGTACACATTGGGTTCGGTGCTCAATCACGTAGCTCTCCATCAAACTATCATTGGTCTTGAGGCTGAGAAGCAGATGCAGATGGCTGGTGAGTATCCTGATCAGGTCATCGCTTGCTTTGGTGGTGGTAGTAACTTTGGTGGTCTTGCCTTCCCATTCATGCGCCACAACTTGAGCGGAGAGAAGAATACTGAGTTTATTGCCGCTGAGCCAGAGAGCTGCCCTAAGTTGACCCGTGGTAAGTTTGAGTATGACTTTGGTGATGAGGCTGGCTACACTCCATTGTTGCCTATGTTTACCCTGGGTCATGACTTCAAGCCTGCTAACATTCACGCAGGTGGACTTCGCTACCATGGTGCCGGCATGATTATTTCCCAGCTCATCAAGGATGGCTATATGCACGGAGTCGACATACCTCAGTTGGAGTCATTCCAGGCTGGTATGCTCTTTGCTCGTACCGAGGGCATTATTCCGGCTCCTGAGAGTTGCCATGCTATCGCAGCTACTATTCGTGAGGCACAGAAAGCCAAGGAAGAGGGTAAGGAGAAGGTGATCTTGTTCTGCCTTTCTGGTCATGGCTTGATAGATATGCCTTCTTACGAGAGTTACATCAATGGTGACTTGCATAACTATTCTGTCAGTGATGAGGAAATCCAGAAGTTCCTCAAGACAGTGCCACAGGTAGATTAATCATTTTTTTTCCCCAGCCAAGTGTTGGGGAAAACATAAAATAACCAAAAAGCCAGATTGCAAGCAGTTTTGCAATCTGGCTTTTTTTATGGTCTTAAGCCTTCAGCCATTCCTCGATGGCATTGGCGATAACATCAAAGCTAGTGGTTGGCTCAAAGCGAGCTACAACCTGACCCTTCTTGTTGACGAGGAACTTGGTGAAGTTCCACTTGATGTCGGCACTCTCCTTATAGTTAGGATCAGCCTCGCTTAGCATCTTGTCAAGTACTGGGTAGAGAGGATGGCTCTCATCCCAACCTGCAAAGCCCTTGCACTCCTTCAGAAATTTATAGAGAGGAGCGGCATCGTCGCCATTTACCTTGATCTTCTTGAAACGTGAGAATTCTGTGCCGTAGGTCAGTTTGCAGAATTGGTGGATGCTTTCGTCAGTACCAGGAGCCTGCTGACCAAACTGGTTGCAAGGGAAGTCAAGAACCTCAAAACCTTGTGAATGATATTTCTCATAGAGTTTCTCTAGTTCTTCGTACTGAGGTGTAAAACCACACTTGGTGGCTGTGTTGACGATGAGCAATACCTCGTTAGCATACTCTTTGAGGGAAACATCTTTTCCCTTTCTGTCTTTGACAGAGTATTCGTAAACAGTTCTCATTTTTTTATTTGTATCTTAATTATATGTTTTATTCTGTATTGATAAGTTTATCAAATTTGACTGCAAAGATAATATATTTCTTTCAGATATGGCAACTTGTTTGCATTATTTAAAGGTAAAATGGCAAAAAAGTAAGAAGATAAAAGCAGGAGGGGGATAAACTGAAAGGCAAAAAAAAGTCCGGGAATTTCACAATCCCCGGAGAACTTTCCAACTTTCTTTTATTCCAAATACAAAAATAAAAGAAAGTTTACGATTAATCTATCATTTAACTTTTCTAAGAACTGCTGCAAAGTTACAACTTTTTACCATAAGTTGTATCTCTTACAAGCAATTTTTTGTTTTTATTTTCTTAATTTAATTTAAAGACACCGCTTGTGTACATTTTTTGACCGCATAAACGCATTTTTCGACCACATAAACACATTTTTCGACCGCTTATCCCTATTTCGGGTTATGCTTGGCGGGTGCGTTCGCGGTATTCGCTAGGGATGATGCCCATCTCTCTCTTGAACACCTTGGAGAAGTACTTAGGGTCGCTGAAGCCCACATTGTAGGCTATGTTGCTGAGCGATTCGTCGGTATCTTGCAGCATTTCCGTAGCTTTCATGATGCGGATGTGGCGTACGAAGTCGATAGGGGTCATACCCACGGTCTGCTTGATCTTGCTATAGAGCACACTGCGGCTCATGCCCACAGCCTGGGCTATCTCGTCTATCTTGAGGTCTGGGCTGCTGATGTGGTCCAAGATATATCTCATGATTTTCTCCGTGACAGCGTCATTGATTTGCAGCGACATGAATGCTGTGGCATCATGCTCCTTCTTCTCAGGCTCAGCCGTCTGGTTGGTGCTCTGTGGATTTGGAGCAGGAGCGCGCATAGCAGGCAGAATGCGCAGGGCAGCTATGGCGTCCTTGTCACCAGCCTCACGCAGACGCTGCAACAAGTCGGTCTGGATGGCGCGGCGCTTCGTGATCACAGCCTCGATTCTGGCCAGGAGGTAGTTCACGGAGAATGGCTTGGTGAGGTAAGCGTCGATGCCTTCTTCAAATCCCTTCAACTGGTCTTCCACGCTAGCCTTGGCAGAGAGGATGATGATAGGTATGTTCTTGAGCGTAGAGTCTTGCTTGATGTGGTGAACCATGGTGATACCGTCCATTACAGGCATCGTTACGTCAGTGAGGATGAAGTCTGGCATCTCCTTGCGAGCCATCAGCAGGCCTGCCTTTCCGTTCTCGGCGAGCAGTACATTGTAGTTGCTTTCCAGTATGTTGTAGAGATACTTGCGCAGGTCGGCATTGTCCTCCACCACGAGTAGGGTGATGTCTTTCTTTTCGTGCTCCATCACCTCGCCATGCTCTTCTAGGCGCTCTTCCTCCTTTTCTCTCTTCTTGTTTTCCTCTTCCAGATAGCGCTGCGCGTTCTTGTCGTCTATCTGTCCTTCTATTTCCTTGCCAAGCTCCTCGGTGTCATTCTCGTCCATGCCGCCGTTGGTATAGAAGTTCTGGCTGTTGTCGAAGCGCAGAATTTTGTTGATCATGTCCAGCATCTCGTGTGAGTTGCGCAGTACGATGCCCAGCAGGTCTTTGCTCTGCTTGGTCAGTCCAGGCTCATTGTCAAGTACTTGCTGCACAGGACCTCCGATGAGGGTGAGCGGTGTGCGGAGTCGATGGGAGGCATCGCTGAAGAACTCATTCTTCATCACACTCATCTCGTGGTTGATGTTCTGGCGCTGGCGCTGATTGTAAGAGTAGAAGATACTGCCCACGATGGCTGAGAGGAGCAGCAGGAGTACCAGTCTTCCCCAGATGCTCTCCCAGAATGTAGGGCGCACCTCGATAGGGAGCTCAGCTACATACTTGCTCCATACACCATGTGAGTTGGTGCCTTTCACCTTTAATATATAGTTGCCATGCGAGATGTGGTTAAAACCTATCGTATTGTTGCTACCCAGTGGTATCCATTCGCCATCAGGCGTGCTGCCCTCCAAGCGATAGAGATACTTGGACTGATACTTTCGGGTATAGTCGAGCGCAGCGAAACTGATGGTCAGATTTCGCTTGTTGGCTGGTATCACTACTTTCTCTGCATGCAGGATAGGGTGAGATTCGATCTCTCCATTGAAGTGCAGATTGGTGAAGATGATGCGAGCCTGATAGGTGCTCTTCTTCAGCGTGGCTGGATTGAAGGTGAGCGCTCCCATAGGGGTGCCCACGGTGATATTGTTGGTGGCTGGGTCGTGGTATGGACGAGCCTCAGTAAACGACAGGTTGTAGTCGAAGTCGTTAGGACCGAATACCTCCGTAGTGCCCTTCTTCAGGTTCACCTTGTCGATACTTGACTCTCGGATAATCCAGATGTTGCCATCATTGTCTTCCTGCATGCTCTTCACCAGTCCTTCGGCTGTGCTGATGTTCTTGAAGTATTCCACCTTCAAGTTGTTCTGTAGCAGGTTCTTGCTGATGATTCTCTCCATCACGCCGCCCAGCTCGCTGATAAACAACTTGCCTGTGGAGTGCACCATGATATGGAGTACGTCGTTGGCTTCTAGCGAGGTGGTGTCGCCCTCCACATTGTGGCTGTTGAAGCATTTGATGAGTGATGGGCTCTTGAAATTGTCGCTGAAGGTGATGAGTCCGTCCGTGGTAGCTACCAGGATGTCGCCATCATTGGTGCATTCTATGCGACGGGTCTTTTGGAAGTTGCCCTTAGGCCAGCTGAGTCCGTTGCGGTTGCTGATAAAGTTGATGCTGCCGTCTGCATGTTCATTGACCAGGGCGATGCCTCCGCCATAGCTGGCTATCCAAATGCGTCCTTGGCGGTCGGCTCTTACATCATAGATATTGTTGCTAGGCAATGAGCCCTTGTCGGCTGGGTTGTAGAGGAAGTGTACCATCTTGCCGTGATCCAGCATATAGATGCCGTCGTAGTTGGTTCCCACCCATAGTCGGCTGCGGGTGTCTACAAAGAGGCTGTAGATGCCACATGTAGAGAACTGCACTTGCTCCTGGGTTATCTGTCCGTTGGGCAGCATATAGCCCAGTGGGCGGAAGTTGGCATCAGTCACTTGCAGGAATCCGTCTTTGTATCCATACAGATGGTTGCCGTTAGGGATGGCTGCGATGGCGCGCACCTCTGATTCGCCTTTGCTCAGTTTGGTCAGGGTGTATGAATGGTTCTTGAATGCGATTTGTGTCAGGTCGTGAATACCTGTGATCCAAAGCACGCCTTGGTCGGAGAGGGCATACTGGCCGATGCGTGGGATGCGATAGTTGCCCGATGAGTTGCTTCGCAGCAGATAAGGCACCAGTTTGCCTGCACTGCGGTCAAAGTAGCTGAAGGTTCCGCCGTTAGGCACTACCCAGAGCACATGGTTCTCATCTTGGGTGATGAAGTAGCTGTCGCTCGTGGTGCGGTCCACGGGGTCGGGCTGGTCGGCGAAGAGCCATTGCTTGGTGTTGTTCTTTGGGTTGACGAGCGTTACGCCCATGCCCTCAGTGAATACCCATACCATGCCAAAGTAGTCGGTATAGAGCTTCTTGGCTTCTGCCAGTGGCTGTCCCGGACTCTGGATATTGATGATTTCTGCCTTAAAACTGCGTGGATTGTAGATGACGAGTCCCAGGTTGGTGGCTAGGAGTAGCTGATAACCCGTGTTCTTCAACTCGTTGATTCTGGTGATTCCAGGTGGCAGGGGCACGTTGGTGAGTCGGTCTCGCTCATCCACCATGGCTAGTTTGCCGTCAGTGGTGGCAAGATACACTTGTTCGCCCACCTCTCTGATCCACTTATAGGGAGTTTTCACAGAGAATTTGTGTCCATAGATCATGGTTCCCTTGTCGGTCATCACCCATTCTCTGCCTCTCTTGTCGCTGTGTACAAACCATATCTTGCCGCTGCGCAGTCCTTTCTGTCCCACGCGTATCAGCTCTGGCTCCTTGTCGTTGACCACAGGTCCAATGGCTCTGATGGCATAGTCGCCGTCATCAGATGTAATCCAGATTCTGCCATTGTTCAGGGCATAGATGTTCTTTACCCTGAGACCGATGCCATATTTCTTGTTGATTTCTTTGCCCACTTGCGAGAATTGGCAGATGTGGGTATCGTATACGTAGAGCTGTCGGTCGTTGGTGACGCACCACAGGTTGTTGTTGATGGTAGGCTCTATCTGCAGGATGCGGTTGGTAGAGAGGATGTCTTCCTTGTCTGGTTCGTCACGGAAGGTATGGAATGTGTATCCATCATAATAGGAGATGCCGTTCCAGGTGCCAAACCACATGAGTTTGTCCTTGCCCTGTTTCATGTCGGCGATGGTGTTGGCGGCAAGTCCGTCGGTAATGGAGAACTTGCGTATGTCGCAGTAAGGGACGGCTGCTGCCATGATGGTAGTCAGCAGACCTATGATGATGATATTTAGTTTTCTACTCATATTCTCTTGTATATAGTTACTGCATCTAAAGATGCAAATTCTTGTAAATCGAGACAAAGATACAGAAAAAAGTTGAAAAACTCACCTCTTTGGGGTAAAATCTACTCAAAAATAGGGATTTTCCTCTAAAATATTCCACTTTCCCCTTTGTGGGGTGTAAAAATTAGCTTATCTTTGCACCATCATTCACGGAATATTAACAATTTAAACTATTGACGATATGAAGAAGTTTACATCATTTCTCACAGTAGCGCTGATGGCGCTGATGAGTCTTACCTTCACCTCTTGCGATGAAGACTCAGATATAGCATACACATTGGATGGTACCTGGAAAGGCAATATGTATGTGGAGTATGGCGGTTATGATGCCACCTATACTGTTATTCGATTTGACCAGAACGATGGATTCTATTCGGGCACTGGTTATTGGATAGACTACTATGATCGTAATTATTGGGATGGTCGAAACTATATAGCTAACCGAATCAGATGGACTGTACGCAATAGTAACATCTATATAGACTTGATCGATGAGGGCAATAGCGTGGTAATCTATGACTACACATTGAATGATAGGAAGTTCTCTGGTTATGTCAATGCAGAGAATGGCAATCGCGCTTACTTTGAGATGTATAGTGATTCCAAAGGTTATAACTGGCGTGACTATGACTGGGGCTACAATAAGTTGGATACCAGCATAGGCATGGGTGGCATTTCTTCTAGAGCTGCCTCTACTTCTGCAGAAAAGCCTGTCAGAAAGTTTGTAGTAAAATAATGTAAAAGAAAGGATATTAAGATGAAAAAAGCCGTTTCCCAAAAGTTGGGAAACGGCTTTCTTTATATGTTTTAATGGATGATTTTACTGAATCATCTTCTTTCCAGCCTTAATTACTACACCCTTGTAAGCCTTGCTAACCTTCTGGCCTGCAAGATTATAAATAGGAGCGTTATCAGCAGCTGCATCTGTTGTGATGGTAGAGATGCCTGTAGCAGATGAAGCGGTAGGAGCAACGGTAGGAGCCAATTCTACCTGCTTGTTGTAAGGAATCAAAATTCCTGTATAGTCCATTGCTGATTCTGTGTTTGGAGTATAGCCAAGTTTGAACTTGTCGTAAATCTGCAAAGTCTTGTCTGCATCTGTATAGTAGTTGGTGTATGAACCAGATGTAGCTTTTACCAATGTAATGTTCTTTACAGTAACGAGTTTGCATACGTTTTCAGCCTTGATAGCCTCCTCGATGGCCATTTCTACTGGAGTGATGGTTCCGTCAGTAGCTGTAAGCTTGTTGTCTGTGATGTTTGTCAACTCTGGCAACTTATTGAACTCATCATAAGATGCCTCGATGGTACCGTTAAGTATCTGACCTGCTTTATAAGTAAGGTTGCTCTTGTAGATGTCGATACCACCAGTAGCATCAACAATGTACATGTCGCTGGTACCCACATACTGTACCTGAGCATCTTTCAAAGTCAGGATTGCTTTGTTTCCTGCACCAATAGCCTTGAATGCTGCAATGTTAGCTGCTTTTGGAGTCTCTGCAGGCTGACTTGTTCCTTTCTTCCAAATCAAAATCTTCTGGATTTGGTCGTTGTAGGCATTGGTCACCTTGATGGTGTATACGGTACCTGCAGCTTGTTTGTCAGCAGCAATTTCATACTCTTTGGTTCCCTTGGCACCTGTTGTTTCTGTACTTACTGTGTTTTCACCAACGAAGATGTTTCTTTTTGTACTAGCAGAAGCACCAGCAGGTCCGACAATGTCGATTCTTTCAACATCAAAGTTGAATTTAGGCAATGTAACTGTGCCCCCCTCTTTTCCGTAGAAGAGTGCTGTGTTGGAAGATAACCAATAATAAGCTGTTGGAGCAGCTACGGTAATGGTATAAGTACCATTTGTGAAGTCTGCTGCATCTTTTTTAGCATTGGCTTTATCTACTGGCAATTTCCATGTAGAGTTGTCTGTAAAGTCAAGCGTTACTTCCTGTGCATAGCTAAAGCCAGCAACAAATGCCAAAACTAATGATAATGAATAGCGTAAAAACTTGTTCATAAGCTTGTTAATTTAAATGTTTATAATACTGTTTAATACATGTTACCATGTAATGATGGTGCAAAGATAAGAAAAAAAACAATACGGCGTATTAAAAACATATTAAATTTTTAAGAAAATGATATCGGGATGTTTTTATTAGTTCCTCGCCAGGGCACCAAAGTGCCCTCGATGTGGGCACTTTGGTGCCCTGGCGAGGAACTATATGGGAGTACTAGGATGGTGATTTGGAAATATCCTAGATGGGATTTTGCTAGAAATAAACACAGCTTGCGTTTTCTACCGCACACCTCACAAAAACGTTGTAACTTGCTGATACATTGTTAGTACGGATAGTGAGGTGTGGGGTTAGACACCTCACTCACACCTCACAACACCTCACTCCTTGTACTGGAATTTTAAAAACAAGGAAAAGTGTGTAGTGTTGTGAGGTGTTAATGAGGTGTTGATGATGATACCTCACTCTTGTAAAACGCTGTGCTGTAGCTGTTTACAATGTTTTTGTGAGGTGTGCGGTAGAAAACGCAAACTGTGTTATTTTCTGAGGGAAACAGATGGATTATTTGAATCCCCAAATGCTCTTGATGGCGTTCACGTCTTGCTCCTCTACCTGCTTCTCTACGTCGTCAGGCAGATTGCAGAAGAAGTCGATGCCGGTTCTCGCTTCCAAGGTCTTGATATTGACCACGTAGTTGCCAAGCCTGTCATCGCTCTTGAAAGCTTCATCTACGTGAGGAAACCAATATCCAAAGGCACTATAAGTGTATTTGCTTGTTGCCTTGTTATACTCTTTTTTCAGTACAGCCACAAAGAAATATTTTGGTATTGGGATGTAACCGTCTAATTGTGTTTTGGAAACAGCACCATTCTTTCTGTATTCGATGATGTTATCCTCACTGTCAATGGTGCCGCCCTTTACGATATAAAGGGTGTCAGTATCAAACTTTGGTGCAAGTTTGATAAGTTCTCTTTCCATGTTGTACCATGTACCTTTTTGATTGAAATCTCTATATTGTGGCTGCATATTGGTCATATAGAACGTTTGATACTGCTGATTGTTACTGTACTTGCGTTCGTCAGAAGAACATATATGGCCATGGTCGAAATGAGCTGAAGTTGGATATGGATCTGCTGTGAAATCGGTAACACCATATTGCTCCTTCAAGTCAGTGTCCCATGGATATTGGCGCTGACTACTAGATGTTGGCTTGTATCGGACTACGCCTTCTGTCTTTGTTGTGTTCTTTGTGTTGTATGTATAGCAGCTCCAGCGCTGGCTCTTCTTAGAGTCATCCCATTCTGTGCTATAGTTGACCATGTTTCCGTCCATGTGAACGATGACGTAGTTATTATCTATGCCCTTGATCTTAGGGAACTCCAATCCGCCGATGGCGTTTCTTACCACCTGTGGCATGTTGGCTGTAGCCACGTTCTTATTGGTGTTGTTGGCATCAGTAGAGCCTGTATTACCGCCTGTATTATCACCAGGTTTGTTCTGCTCAGGGAAGTTGAACTGCAGAGAGTCGTCAGTTCCGCAGGCAGAGAAAGTCATCGCTGCCATGAGCGAGAGGATGAGAAGCTTGGAATGTTTCATATCTCGTAAAATGTTTTTAAGTTTATATTTCAATGGGGTGTAAAAAGAGAAAAAGTGCATTCCCACGTATATGCAACTACGTTGGAACGCACTTCCTATCGAGTTATAATATATCCTTATGAAAAAGGTATATTACTTCTTCAACTTACCGTAACGGTTCATGAAGCGGTCTACGCGACCTGCTGTATCAACAAGCTTGCTCTTACCTGTATAGAATGGGTGAGAGGTGCTAGAGATTTCAATCTTTACTACTGGGTAAGTTTCGCCCTCGAACTCTACTGTGTCGTTTGTCTTGCATGTAGACTGAGAGAGGAACATATCGCCGTTAGACATATCCTTGAATACTACAGGACGATAGTTCTCTGGATGAATACCTTTTTTCATTTTTTCTTTTATTTATTATTTGATGATTAAAAAAATAGACGTCATGGGGACGCTTTCGCATCATTCGTGTCCTCCCTGAGAGGGCATGCCCATTATAGCCTTTATACTTAACAGGCTGCAAAATTACTACTTTTTTCTGTAACTGCCAAATATTTCTGGATGTTTTTAAGAAATATTTCAGAATTAGAGGGTTACCATATAGCAAATAAGCATTATTATATTCTTCCTTATAGCTTTTTAATAGGAATTGTCCTCACCACGATAGATAATGGATGCGTTCTTGTCACGCTTGATTTTCTTCTCTTGATCAAGCGTTCTTTCTCTTGGCGAATCTTATCATGCAAAACGCTTGCTGGTTCGTCATTAGGTTTTGCGGTACAAGTTTTCCCTGTATCGCTCATTGTAATATGCTATTCTTTAATTGTTTGCCGTTCATTGTTTATAATTTCAATGTATCTTTAAAAGTTATTGGACTGCCTCTGAGTTTGAATTGGTCAAGCAATGCTTGACTAATTTGTGGGACAGTGTTCCACATTTTATAATTCGCCAACAATTTGTTGGCGAATTATAACTATTTCTTGTCTTCATCTAATTCTGCTTCCAACTTGAGGTTTTCTTTTATCTCCTCTGGAGTTGGCAACATTTCCACTGCTTTAAGAATCTCATTCTCATATTCGGCCACGCCCAATGGACGATCGACACCTTTGAAAGCCCATTCTACGGTCATGTCATCCTTGTGCTTGCAAATGAGTAGTCCAATAGTAGGATTATCATCTGCCCCTTTCATCAATTCGTCAACAGCAGAAACATAGAAGTTCAACTTACCTGCAAACTCAGGCTCAAAATCTACTACTTTTAATTCGATTACCACATAGCAGCGCAGCTTAATATGATAGAAAATCATATCTGGACGGTAGACCTTTCCTGATGGCATGACTAGTTCTTTTTGTCTTGCCACATAAGCAAATCCTTGCCCTAACTCTAACAGAAACTCAGTTATGTGCCTTGACAATTTCTCTTCAAACTCACGTTCGCTGTATTCTTCCTGCATCTGCATGAAGTCCAGATTATATGGACTCTTTAATACTTCCTTAGCAAGATTTCCCTGTATCGCAGGTAACTTGTCTGAAAAATTAGTGTGGGCACTTCCAACTGCCTCATATAGGTGTGAATCCAAACAGCGATTTAATGCATTTCTGCTCAAATTCTCGCTTACTACTTTGTGAATATAAAACATCGCTTCTTCTATGCTCTCTGATTTAGAGATAATTGAGATGTGATGTCCCCATGGTACATAAGCAAACACCTCTGGCATTTCCAAATCGCCAACAAGTTGTTGGCGATTTACTTGACTTGAATTATAAAAGGCATACCACTGTCTAGCATATTTAAGATTGGTATATGAGAGACCTCTACTATGAGGAAATTCATGCTGTAAGTCCAAGCTTAGATTTTTTAAAATACTTGTTCCCCATTTTGCCTCTGCTTTCATCAGCATTATATCACGCCCAAGCGACCAATAGAAGCGAAGCATGCCTTCATTGACCTTTATCGCTGCTTTTACTTGTGACTGTTTGTAACGTTTGGTCAATTCGCCAATCCACTTCTTGTATTCTGCAGAAGGTATGGATAGGTCTCTGTTTACGAATATTGGTTGTTCTGTTTCTTTATTTGCCATTATTTTTCTTTTCTGAATTTGTGAGACGCCGTCTCACAAATTTTGTCATTCTTCAATTTTCACTTCTATCCCCAAGATACGCTGTATCTGCCCAGTCAATACTGGTATTTCTCTAATTGCTATTGCCATATTCTTATTCTTTTAATTTGGGGCAAATTTACAGTTATTTATTGATATAACCAAATATTTCTGGATGTTTTTAAGAAATATTTCAGAATTAGAGGGTTATGGGCATAAAAAATCCCCATCGCCCGATGAGGGAGATGGGGAAATGATATTGCTTATCTAAGTGATTACTTCAAAGTAATGATGACTTTGTCAATGTAGAGAGCGCCTACTGCATTGTTCCATACAGTGAAGTACTTGCTGCTTACTGCGCTAAAGTCATAAGTCATGGTGAACACATTGAAATCGCCGTCAGCTTTTGTAGTGTACTTGCCTTCAATCTTGTGGTCAGTAGGATGAGCGGCTGTACCTTCGTAAACACTAAATGTTGTTGGGGTGTCATATTTGTTAGAACCTTTTACAACAATGGTAATGCTCTTGATGTCATTGCTGAAGGCTGTCTTGTTGAAGAAGAAACCCTGCTTTGTGGCATCAGAAGCATTGCCTTGTATCTGAATGCCGCCACCATTAGCTTCTGTGGCTTTACAGATTTTGGCACCGGCATAGCTGATATTGCCAGACTTCCATGTGAACCATGTGCTTTCAGTTGCTGTAGCTTGAGAACCATATGAATTCTCAGGAAGAGCGACTGAACTAACCATGTTGCTGATGCTTATCTCATTCTCTCCTGTTGCAGGAGTATCTGGAGTACTAGGAGTGCTGCCACCATCCTCTATCTTGATGATAGAGCTGGTTTTGTCAACCTCCATGATTTCATTTCCTTTCTTGTCGGTGAACTTCATAATCTTACCCAGGATGGTAACCTTCTGACCCACCTTCAACTCTTCCTTAGAAGCAAAGTCCTTGCCATTCAGACCCTTGCCAGAGTAAACCTGCATGTCCTTGCTCTTGCCATCGTCTGAGATGTAGTAGGTGATGCTCTTGTATTGCTCATTGTAGAAAGCAACGTCTGAGATAATACCTGTAAGATAAACCTCTGTGGTTGGAGCCTTACCTGCCTTGATGACTGCGATAGCTTCTGCTACATTGTATGGGTCGCTTGCAGAACCCTTACCTGTGGTAGGAGTATCAGGTGTTGTGGTGCTTCCTGGCTTGTGGCCAATCTCCTTGCCGTCAACCTTGGCATATACTGGAGTCTTCAAACCAATTGCACCGAAGTAGTTTTCGATACTGCCGCAGATAAGAAGTTCTTTCTTCAGATTACCTGGATTGTCCTTCAGGTTGAGAGCTGAGCGGATGTCTCCAAATGGCAACTGTACTGGCATACAGTTGTTTACGTCCTTTTCGTCAGCCTTGGCTGCGATGAGGATATTTGTTGGAGCCTTCTCTGCACTTGTTGCATCTCCGAAGATAGCCTCGTTGAGTGCCTTGTCTGGCACATAACCAACGATGAATCCCTTAACGTATTTATCGGCACCTGTCTTAACAGCCTTTGCGTCAGTAACAGTGTAAGGGCTGGCTTCTGTGCCTTCAGTCTTTACCTCTGGGGTGGTTGGAGCGTTCGGCTGAGTAGGCTGTGTGTATGGCTCTGGCACATCCTCACAGCTGCTGAATGTGAAGGCAGACATTGCCGCCATCAAAACTGAAAATATATACTTTTTCATATTCTTGTCTTTTTTATTGATGTTACTATATATATAATGTATAGAAGTGAACTTTATTAATCTACCTCGATTTTATCTTTCGTGAATTAATTTATCACGAAGTTCTTGACTTCCCATGTTGGAGCTGCTGATTTGGAACTGCTATAGAGGAAACCGATGTATATGGTCTTGCCACAATATTTGGTTAAATCTGCAGTAGAAGTCACAAAGTCCCAGCCGTTCTTGGTAGGATAATCCTTCACGTCCAAATCTGTCCATGTCTTTCCGTCGGTAGAAACCTGAACCTTGCATTCCTTGGTCATGTCGGTAGAGAAATTGATGGCCTGGTCGAACTTGAGGGTAGCACTCTTTACGGATGAGAGGTTGATGGCTGGTGACTTGAGTCGTGACAGGAGTTCTACGTTGTCTCCGTTCACATGGCCTGATGCCTTCATGCCGTATGCAGCCGAAGCCCATTTCCAAGTGTAGCTTACGCCTTCTGCAAGTTTGATGTTTTCTGTAGTGAAGTCACCCTGGCTTTCATTGAAAGCCTCCTTGAAGATGGAGAGCACAGAAGGAGAGAGGTCGTCAGTGCTGCGAAGTACAATCTGCCAAACATTATTGAAGCGGGTGAAGATACCGGTGATGTCGAAAACACCCTCTGGCAGGATGGCATTGGCGAAGCGGGCATAGCCTGATGTGCGAACAACCAGCTGGCTGCTGTTGATCTTTTTGCCAGTTGTGGCATCAATCAAATCCAGACTGGTATTTGTATCGTTTGGAGCCCATACGTTTGTTCCGTTGGCTGATGCAAACTTCATTTTCTTCACGGTCATCAGCTTACCGGCATTCTCTTCCATATAAGCTGCGTCGCCCAATTTGCTCAGGTCGAACTCTTCTGCCTCTACATTGCTGGCATCTGCCTCGTCAAGCAGCTTGAAGTGCTTCTGCCAGGTAGGGCGATCCATCTTTCCTACAGATGTAGCACCTGTCTTCAGGTTGGTGTAGATGCCGCCAATCTGAGCCTGCTTGCCATAGCCACCGATGTAAAGACCGTTGAGGTCGATGAGAATCTCTTGTCCTACAGGAAGATAGCCATGCAAACCGCCTGCGTTTATATCAACGAGGATAGTACCTGTTTCATCTTGGAGTGCTACCTGCTGATAGAGGTTGCCGCTGATGTCATTGCCTGTGATGTAACCTTTGATCATCATTGGTTTATCAATGAGCTTGTAGCCACCACCATTGATGGTAGTCTTATAATCGCTCTTGAGCTGTGCAATGGAAACTACGTTTTTCTCCCTAAGCAGGTTGTTACCGTATGGCGCAGCAGGGATAGGCTCGACCATATCAGGGTCAGCGTAGCTGTCACCCATACATGATCCAAGCATCAATCCCGTCATTGCCATTAGGGCCATTGCTATGAATTTTATCTTTTTCAT